>SESB01000416.1_pt1 | contig 31096 bp, 32 predicted proteins | sample 3171441 | NCBI WGS metagenome assembly SESB01 (sample SAMN06051867, study PRJNA518727) | freshwater metagenome | biome: subpolar coniferous forest; feature: holomictic lake; material: water; isolation source: holomictic Lake 227, 6 m depth | place: Canada: near Kenora, Ontario | collected... | reverse complement strand
CGATTGATGATGTTGTCACTCGTACTGGAATTTTATTTGCAGTTCTTGTCGGCGTTGGCGCAGCTGCATGGACGCTTAACCTTGGTGGCGGAGCGATGTTGCTCGGCGTTTTCGGTGGCTTTGCTTTGGCCATGGTAAATAGTTTTAGTAAATCGGTTAACCCGGCAATGGTTATTGCCTACGCTGCCTTTGAAGGTTTAGCTCTTGGCACAATCAGCCATCTCTATAACAACATGTATCAGGGCATCGTTAGCCAGGCAATCCTCGTAACAATCTGCGCATTTACCGGAATGTTGTTCGCCTATAAGAGCGGGCGCATCCGCGTAACTCCTAAGTTCACCAAAGTCTTAATGACTGCGTTGATTGGTTACGTTGTTTTAGGTCTTGTCTCAATGATTGGCTCACTCTTCGGCGCTAGCATCTATAGCATCGGCGGATTTGGTTTAATCATCGCAACTGGTGGAATGGTTCTCGCCAGCTTCTTCTTAATTCTAGATTTTGATCAAATTCAAAAGGGAATCAATGCTGGTCTGCCTGAGCAAGAGTCATGGCGTGCAGCCTTTGGTTTGATGGTCACGATTGTGTGGCTATATATGGAAGTTCTGCGCTTGTTATCAATCTTGCGCAATAACTAAAGGAAAGTTTTAAACGAGAGGCTCCAGGTTATTCACCTGGGGCTTTTCTCTTTGCCCTTCGAGAAAGCTCTCGCGCGTTTCTGGAATTCTTGTTGTTAAAAGAGTTCCAACTGCAAAAACCACGGCAGATACAGCAAATGCGGTGCGATATGAATATGCATCAGAGAGTGCACCGATAACTAAAGGTCCCACAATCATTCCGGCGTCTCCTGCCATTTGAAATACGGCAATCACCTGACCGCCGCGACCATGAATGATGTCACCGACAATGCTGGCTGGAGTAGTAGACAAGAAAGCAGAACCAATTCCAATTATGGACATTGCAACTAAATACATCCACGGATGAACCGCTAGCGTCATGACCAGAACGCCACATAACGCGATACTCGAACCAATAATTGAGGCAATCCTTCGACCCTTGTTATCGGATAGTCGGCCGCCTCTCATAAGCAAAGCGCCTTGAAAAATAGCACTCAGTGCAAAGCCATAACCAACTACAGCGGTGGAGGCATGCAATTGTTCAGTGACAAAGACCGGCATGATCGACGCACGTAAGCCAAAGACAACCCAGTTGCCGATAAATGATAAGACCAGCGCAATTTGGTACGGCTTCATCGACAGGGCTTCACGCACCGTAGTGTGATTACTCGTATCAACATTCCTTTCTCGCTTGCCGATTTTGCTACCTTTGAGAAAAAAGTGAGCAACCACGCCCGATGTAAGCAACATTGCAGAGTAGGCAAAAAAGGGTGCGCGAAGGGAAATCAGTGATAGCAATCCACCAATTGCAGGACCGGAAACACCACCGACTAAGAAAGCGCCGTTGTAGACCGATTGTGCCCGGCCGCGATGTTCATCATCGACCGAGCGCATAATGACCGATCCTGCGGCAACTGAAAACATTGAAGAGCCAAGCCCACCTGCAGCGCGAAAGAAGAGCAACTGAGAATATGACGTGGCCATGCCGGCTAAGAAAACAAAAATTGCAACCATTAAGACTCCGCTGGAGAAAACCGCTCTTTCGCCAAACATGTCAACGAGTTTGCCTGAGATTAGACCGGAGGCAAATCGGGTAATGGCAAACATTGAAATAATCAGACCAATTGCCGCGTTGTTTACACCAAAAGTTCGGGCAAATACGGGGATTGCAGGTAGAACAATTCCAAAACCAACTGCCACAAAGAAGGATGCCGCGACGAGAACTGAAATCTCGCGCGGCAGATCCTTAAATGGAGATTGCATTAACCAAGAGTTTCGCCAGCTGCCTCTTCTCGCGCTGCGGCGTAATCATTTGAAGTGCGCAGTGGAGTCTCACGTAACATAAGTGCAAGCAAGAAACCAATTGCCGTTACTGGAGCTGCGGCGTAAAAGACAATATGGAATGAGGAGACGAAAGCTTCAAGGGCAGTGTGCTTAATAACTGGCGGCATCGTGTTAAGTACTGCCGTGCTATTTGTGATTCCCTTTAATTTACTTGCATCAAAACCATCAACTGCCGATGGATTCTTAGCTGCAAGATCGGCGAAGTTAGCTGTTAGGTAGTGGGCGACACGGTTAGTTAAAATACTTCCAAAAACCGCGGTTCCAAAAACCGAACCTAATGAGCGGAAGAAAGTATTGCTACTCGTTGCCACTCCCATATCTTTAAAGTCAACGGAGTTTTGAAGGGCGATAACAATGGTCTGCATGGATAAACCAAGGCCGGCACCAACCATAATTGCATAGATGGAAATCTGCCAATAAGGCGTATCAATCTGCAATCTAGTCATAAGCAAGACACCAGCGGTCATAATCGCGGTGCCCATAATTGGATATCGCTTGTAATGACCATGTTTTGAAATCATTTTGCCGGAGAAGATTGACGTTGTAACAATTCCAAGCATTAATGGAATCAACTTAAGGCCCGCTGAAGTGGCTGAGTAACCCTTAACTACCTGGAAATAGAGCGGCAACATAACGATTGCGCCGAACATTCCAGCACCAATGACTGCGCCTAGAGCCGAAGTAATCGAGAAAGTGTGGTTCTTAAATAGGTACAGCGGCAAAATCGGCTCCTTGGCCCGCTTTTCCCACATGAGGAAAACCACAGCAAGTACTAACCCACCTACTAAATAAGTAATGGTGCGACTATCGCCCCAACCATATTGTGGGCCGTAAATCGAAACTGATAGAAGAACCAAACAGACTGACAACACCATCAAAATCGCGCCAACATAATCGATTGAGTGTGAACGCTTAATTTTTGGAATGTGCAGAACCGCGGAAGTAATTATGAGAGAGGCAATTCCAATTGGTAAGTTGATGTAGAAAATCCAACGCCAGCCAGTGACTCCCAAAATTTTATGGTGATCTGAAAAGAAACCACCGAGCAAAGGTCCGGCAACAGAGGACAGACCCCAAACGGCGCCGAAATAACCTTGGTACTTACCGCGATCGCGAGGGGGAACAATGTCACCGATAATAACGAAAGTAAGTGCCATCAAACCGCCAGCACCTAAACCTTGAAGTGCGCGAGTAGCGATGAGCTGAGTCATGTTTTGTGATGCACCTGCGAGGAATGAGCCAAGCAAGAAAGTAACGATTGCAAATTGGAAGACTGGGCGACGGCCATAGATATCTGAAATCTTTCCATACAACGGTGTTGAAGCCGTTGAGGTAAGAAGGTATGCAGTGACAACCCATGTGTAATGGTTTAATCCATTAAAATCCTCAACGATGCTTTTTAAAGCAGTTGAAACAATTGTTTGATCAAGGGCGGCTAGAAGCATTCCCGTCATGAGGCCACCGAGAATGATCATAATCTCGCGGTGGGTGTGGACTTTGACCGATGCGTTAAGAGGTGCTTTATTAGACATGGAGGTAAGGTTACCGTGTGAAGACAGTAAGCGCAGAAGGCCTAGTGAAAACCTACGATAAAGGTGCAGTCCGAGCACTAAATGGCTTATCTCTGGATGTGGCCGAAGGCACAGTATTGAGCGTTTTAGGCCCTAATGGCGCAGGTAAAACAACAGTAGTGCGAATTCTTGCAACTCTATTAAAGCCCGACTCAGGTAGCGCACATGTAGCAGGAATCGATGTCATCAAACATCCCGACAAAGTACGCGAAGTTATTGGTCTTTCCGGTCAATATGCCGCAGTAGACGAAACGTTAACTGGCTGGGATAACTTAGTGATGTTTGGGCGTTTGTATCATTTGGGAAAACAAGAATCGATTAATCGCGCTAATGAACTCCTAGAACGATTTTCATTAACTGAAAGTGCTCGTCGCCCAATTAAAACTTATTCAGGTGGAATGCGTCGCCGGTTAGATTTAGCTGCATCGTTAATTGTGCAACCCAAAGTTTTATTCCTTGATGAACCAACAACGGGTCTTGATCCAAGAGGCCGAATGGAAATGTGGGGAGTCATAGAAGAGTTAGTTAAAGGTGGAGTAACTCTTTTGCTAACAACCCAATATTTGGAAGAGGCCGATCAGCTGGCCGATGAGATAGCAGTTATCGATCATGGCAAAGTGATTGCCCGCGGAACTTCGGATGCGCTAAAAAACCAAGTTGGCGGAGAGCGTTTAGAAGTAACCGTTGAGTCCCACCATATTGCCGAAACAACCGCAATCATAGAAAAAGTCAGCGGACAGTTGGCTTTGGTTGATTCAGGGTTACGAAAAATTAGTGCTCCAGTTTCAACTGGCGCGATGGCGCTTATGGATGTTTTACGTGCCCTGGATGCCGCGGCGATTCACCCTTTGGATGTCGGTATTAAGCGCCCTTCTTTAGATGATGTTTTCATGGCGTTGACCGGCCACATTGCAGAAGAGGTGGTCACTCCATGAGACGTGCGATTATGGATTCGCTGATTATTACTAAGCGCCAACTCTTACAGCTATCCCGCGTTCCTGAAGTGCTTATTTTCTCAACGATACAGCCCGTGATGTTTGTTCTCCTATTTCGCTTTGTTTTCGGGGGTTCAATCGCAACTGGTCAGCCCGGCGGATACATCCAATTATTAATGCCAGGAATCTTTGTTCAAACCGTGGCTTTTACTTTGGCAGCGACGGCTTCGGGTTTAGCCGAGGACATGAAAAAGGGCCTCATAGATCGCTTTCGCTCGCTGCCTATCGCTCGATCGGCACTCGTCGTTGGTCGCACCCTTGGTGATTCACTTCTAAATATTTTGGTTCTTGTCGTCATGGCAGCGGCGGGTTTTGCGGTCGGCTGGCGCCCAACGTCTAGCATCTTAAGTATTCTCGCAGCTTTCCTATTTCTCTTAATGTTTGGTTACGCACTTTCCTGGACCGGAATCTACGCCGGCCTTGCTGTTAAAGATGCACGAACAGTTCAAAATGTTTCATTCCTAATTACTTTTCCTATGACATTTTTATCCAATGCCTTTGCGCCAACAACGGGCATGCCAAAGGCGCTGCAATATGTGGCCGAATGGAACCCAGTTTCCTCTATGGTCGCGGCTTGTCGTCAGCTATTTGGTTTGAAAAATCAATTTGGAGCAACAGCTAACTCTTTTCCTAGTCAACACCCACTAGAAACATCACTTATTTATATGGTTTTGATAATGGCGATTTTTGTGCCACTAAGCGTTAGAAAATATAAAAACTCTTCTAACTAAACGTAAAACTCGGCCGCCTTGATTACAACGGTAATTTCGCGACCGTTAGGGGCGGTGTAAGTAACGGTTGCTCCGATTTCGGCCTCCATGACGGCCGCACCTAATGGCGATTTCTCACTGTAGACATCTAAATCACCTGAAGCGATTTCACGTGAACCTAAAAGGAATTTCATTTCATCGCCAGCGATTTCGGCGGTGACAACCATTCCAGCGCCAACTTTTCCATCGGCACTCGGTGGAGGCGTTCCAATGTGGGCATTTTCTAACATCTGCTTTAACTGGCGGATGCGCGCCTCCATCTTGCCCTGCTCATCACGGGCAGCGTGGTAACCACCATTTTCTTTGAGATCGCCCTCGGCACGGGCCGCTTCAATTTTGGCCGTAATCTCTTTTCGACCCGGACCTTCAAGGTTAGTTAATTCGGCGCGCAAACGGTCGGCAGCTTCCTGCGTCAACCATGTCTGTGAGCTCATAAGGGGCAAAGGTACTAGGTGATTACTTAAGACGACAACTAATTACGTCGGCATTAACTGCAGGCCCCCGTGATTGCACGCTAGTTGTCCGCTCTAAATTGGCCAACCCAGGGGCAATCTCATCATCTACCTGACCGACAACGTTTTTATTGAAATCGCGTGCAATTAGCGTGCAGATAACTGCCTTGTTTTTATCGTGGCGCTGGACTGAGTAGCGCACTGAAATTTCGCGCTTAGAGGTGATTGAGTATGAAATCAGCGAGTATCTAATGGGTGGATTTGAGTGGTGCAGACCTGCCCACATCAGCCATGCGATTCCAGTGACTGCACAAAAAATCGCTGGCCCCACCCAACGCTTGCCATGACGTATGCCATATCGATCATCGTATGAGAATTCTGACGGCATGGGATGATTATGTCATGCAAAAAAATATCGAGATGGGCCCAGCTGGCTCACTCACCATAGCAATTTTGATTATCGCCGTAGTTTTCTTGATGCGCAGTTTCTATAAGCGCTTTATGGGCGTCGATCGAAGCGATGACACCAACGACAAGTAGCAGCCTCGCCTTTCGCATCGGCGCGGGTGTTGCTGTTGTTGTTGTTGCGGTAACTTTTTTTTCACTTGGAATTTGGCAGTTAGATCGAGCGGCCGCACTTAAAGCAAGTCTGGTCACTGCAACCACAGTGAATCCAACGATTGTCCCGCTTGATTCGATCGCCACTACAAACTCAACCCTTAATCCGCAAGCCATCAATCGAATGGTCAGCACGTCTGGTCACTACGTTGCAGATTTTAAAGCCCCAGGCCAAACCGATGGCACTGGTGCGACCAGTGATTGGGAAGTTGGACTACTTCAGGTCGGGTCCAACAAAGGCATTCTGGTAGTTCGAGGTCTGTGGTCAGAGCGCCAACTTAACTCCGTGGTTCAAGCATCGACATTGATCAGTGTGGTTGGTCAATTGTGTGCCCATCAAGATAGCGACCATGCTAATAATTCCACGGGCGTGATTTCGCGCCTGGATAGCGCGGTCATTGTGAGTTCAACGGATTTGGATTTATTCGATGGTTATATTCTGGCAACGCGTGAAAAATACAGCGGAGGCGATCTAGTTAGAGTCCGACCAAGCCCTGAAAAGCTCATTTCCAGAATCCCGGGCTTTTACTGGCAGCACCTCTCGTACGTCGTAATTTGGTGGCTGATGGCTGGGGTGGTGCTTTACCTTCCCTTTTATCGCCGTAAGGTAGACCTATGAAATCTGTAATCCTTCGTTTTCGAATAATGGCCATCGTTTCCGGCATCATGTCACTTCTTTTATGGTTTGTTTATATGCCAGTTAAATATATTTTTCATGACGAGAGCTTGCATAGCAAAATTATCTGGATTCCAATGGTCCATGGCTACCTGTATCCAATTTATATTTTGACTGCGATTCACTTTGCTACCAAAGCCCGATGGCCAATTATGAAAATGTTGGGATTAATGTTGGCCGGCACGCTTCCCGTTGCATCATTGTTAGCTGAGCGCCGAGTTGTACGCCGCTATTCGTAAATTAATAAAGTCACTTCTCTACCCACTCTATGAGTGGCGATTAGTTCGGTCATTAGATTTTTCAAAGACCCCCCACCATGTCGGCGTTATTCTCGATGGAAATCGGCGTTGGGCTAAAGCAAATCCCAGCCAAGGCGATCCCAACGGGCACAAAGCCGGAGCTAACAAGATTATTGAATTCCTCGGCTGGTGCGATGAGGCCGAAGTCCGCGTTGTCACACTGTGGCTACTCTCGACCGATAATTTCAAACGAAGTGCCGCCGAGATTGAAGAGTTGCTGCAGATTATCGGCGACACCGTTGATGAGCTTGCGGCAACTGGCCGCTGGAATATAAAGGCCGTTGGCGCATTGGATTTATTGCCCAATTGGCTGAGTGAGAAGTTAAGTAGCTTGAAGCCCGTCATCAATGGCGGCGTCGAAGTGAATGTGGCTATTAGCTATGGGGGCCGTCGCGAAATCGTAGATGCAGTTAAGTGCTACCTAAGCGATGAAGAAAAGTTGGGCCACTCGATTGAAGAGGCAAAGGAAAACTTATCGGGGGATGATATTTCGAAATTCCTATATACGGCAGGTCAACCTGATCCCGAACTGCTAATCCGAACATCGGGCGAGCAACGCCTTGGTGGATTTATGTTGTGGCAAAGCGCTTCTTCTGAGTTCTACTTCTGTGAGGCCTATTGGCCAGATTTCAGACGCGTTGATTTTTTGCGTGCTCTGCGGGCATATTCACTTCGCCAAAGGCGATTTGGTTCGTAAATATTTCTTTAAGATTTAACTATTCATGCGCGCGTGTCGCACACGTCTTCGGCCCAATTAGTTCTACATTTTTCATATCCGAAGCGGTTCCCAACTAGTACAACTTAAATCGAGGAGCTCAGCCATTGGCTTCTAAGAGTCAAAGCGGTAAGAAGACCTTTGTTTTAGATACCAGTGTTTTGCTGGCCGATCCTGGCGCGCTCCATAAGTTTGCTGAGCATGAAGTCATTATTCCAATCGCAGTAATTGGCGAGTTAGAGACTAAACGCGATCACCCCGAACTCGGATACTTTGCCCGAGCCGCTCTTCGCGCCCTCGATGATTTACGAGTCACGCATGGTCGACTGGATAAAGCTCTCGTTGTTACCCCAGAGGGTGGAACGCTTTCGGTAGAGCTCAATCACACCGATCTTTCAACTTTGCCCCAGGGCTTTTTGCGCGATGGCACCAATGATTCGCGCATTTTGGCAATTGCTAAAAACTTGATGGGCGATGGCAAGCAAGTCGTCTTAGTAACTAAAGATTTACCGCTTCGAGTTAAAGCCTCATCGGTCGGAGTCGAGGCCCAAGAGTATTTAGCTGAGCTTGTATCCAACAGCGGTTGGACTGGAATCGTTGAACTTACTGTCGCCTCCAATGTCATCGACGATTTGTACACCTCCGATCGCGCCGATCATGAAGCCGCCCACGAACTCCCAGTTCATACCGGCGTCGTTTTACACTCCGACCGCGGAAGCGCCCTTGCTCGAGTGACCATGGACAAGCAGTTGCAGTTAGTTCGAGGCGATCGAAGCGCTTTTGGTCTGCATGGCCGAAGCGCCGAACAACGAGTTGCTCTCGATCTGCTCCTTGATGATTCGATTGGAATCGTCTCACTCGGTGGCAGAGCTGGAACTGGAAAATCGGCGCTGGCCTTATGTGCCGGACTTGAAGCGGTCATGGAAAAACGCATTCATAAAAAGGTTCTTATCTTCCGCCCGCTCTATCCAGTCGGTGGGCAAGAGCTTGGCTACTTACCCGGAAGCGAGGGCGAGAAGATGTCGCCTTGGGCACAGGCCGTCTTTGACACGTTAGGCGCACTCGTAAGCCAGGCCGTCATCGATGAGATCGTCGACCGTGGCTTAATTGAAGTTTTACCACTGACCCACATCCGTGGTCGCTCACTCCATGACTCATTTGTCATAGTCGATGAGGCCCAGTCGCTGGAGCGAGGAGTTCTCTTAACTGTTCTCTCTCGAATCGGCCAAGGCTCCCGCGTCATTTTGACTCACGATGTTGCCCAGCGCGATAACTTAAGGGTCGGTCGACATGACGGGGTCGTTGCCGTCGTTGAAACTCTCAAAGGCCATCCACTCTTTGCCCACGTTACCTTGACTAGGTCAGAGCGCTCGCCAATCGCCGCCCTTGTGACCGAAATGCTCGAAGGTCCCTTTCCCGGATAGGGCTAAAATAGCCTTAGAATCAATCTCACAGTCACATTTGGGGCATTTCGGACATCCCCCTTGCCGACCTGCGGTTTTACCCATCCACAGCCCTTCACTTTTCTGTGAATCTGCGACTTAAGCGTAATTTGATTTGCCGACACACCCCATACACGGCACCCTAAAGCCATTCCCCGTTAGTTAATGAAGCCTCATTTGAGGCTGATTGCTTGCGGGCGCTAAAGGGTTAGAGGAAGGGGTCAGATGAAACTACGTAACAAGTACGTCGCAATCTGGGGCGTCATTGCCTCTCTGCTCTTCCTGACCTCGGCTCTGCCAACCGCCTACGGTTTAGATTTTCCAATGGCAACGCACATCGATGTCGATCCAACGACTAGTGCTCTGCTAACTCCAGATGCTCCACCTCTGACGGCTGCAGCTCTTTATGGCTCCATCGATCTTGCGGCGACTCCCTTGGGTTCAGTTTTATCAAGTGATGTTGCCCTTGTCTCTTCAATAAGTCGCCAAGTTGAAATGGCGCGAACAATTGTTGGTGCAAAAATCGTTGCCAAGACAATTCTGAGCCAAGAGTATGGAATGAATAGTTCTCAATTCTCATGCCTAAATAATCTTTGGACGACCGAGAGCCATTGGAACTACAAAGCGCATAACTACCGCTCGGGTGCCCATGGAATCGCACAAGCGCTTCCGGCCGACAAGATGAGCGTTATCGCAGATGATTGGCGCACGAATCCAGTTACTCAGATTCGTTGGGGGCTTCGCTACATCACAGCTAGGTACAACACACCCTGCGGTGCTTGGTCTCACTTTAAACGCAGTCGATATTACTAACCCCACCTATTTTCTCGAGGTTCGTCTTTAGAGCTTCTGCCCCACGATCAGAGTAAGAAGTCCAAGCAATGCCGGTCCAGCTTGCATAAGCGCCGCACGACGCGATCTCTTTACGCTAAAAAATAAGACTGTTCCCGCACCGACCATGCTCAAGGAGGATGCGGCAATAAGCGTAAGGGCGATAGTCGAGTTGATTGCCAGCAGTACTAAGCCGGCGCCTGCCCCAATGGATAAAAATAAATTGTAGAAGCCTTGGTTATAGGCCATAGGAGCGATGATGTCGGCGTGGTCTTGGCTAGGAATCCCGAAGGTCTTCCATGTCTTTGGGGTGCGCCAAGTCAAAGTTTCAAGTGTAAAAACATAGAGATGGAAGACGGCGGCAAGGAAAATTAGGATTGATCCGATTATCGTCAGAGCGCTCTTCATAACCGTAATGCTAGTCACAGCTTCTCAAAGAAATCTAGAGCTTAAGGCTTCACACCAATGTGAAGTGGAGTAGATGTTTCGGCGAAGAAGTCATTGCCCTTGTTATCGACAACGATAAAGGCTGGGAAATCTACGACCTCAATTTTGTAAACAGCCTCCATGCCCAACTCTTCAAAATCTAGAACTTCAACTTTTTTGATGCAATCTTGGGCAAGACGTGCTGCTGGGCCGCCGATAGAGCCTAAGTAAAATCCGCCATGGGTTTTACAGGCATCGGTCACGGCCTTTGAGCGATTGCCCTTTGCCAACATGACAAGGGAGCCGCCTTTGGATTGGAAGTATTCAACGTATGAATCCATTCGACCTGCAGTCGTCGGACCAAACGAGCCCGAGGCATAACCGGCCGGAGTCTTGGCCGGACCTGCGTAATACACGGCGTACTTCTTTAAGTACTCAGGCATTGGCGCACCAGCATCCATCGCCGCTTTAATTTTGGCATGGGCTAAATCGCGGGCAACAACTAATGTGCCAGTCAGAGATAGCCGTGTCTTAACTGGATACTTGGAAAGCTCGGCCTGAATTACATCCATCGGTTGATTTAGATCGATATTAATAACGGCATCGTCGAGATGCTCATCGGTGGTCTCGGGTAGGAAGTGGGCGGGATCGCGCTCTAACTCCTCAAGGAATATGCCATCCCTAGTGATCTTGGCCTTTGCTTGGCGATCGGCCGAACATGAGACGGCAATCGCAATCGGAAGCGAGGCGCCATGACGAGGAAGTCGAACAACGCGAACATCATGACAAAAGTATTTGCCACCAAACTGGGCACCAATGCCCAGTTTTTGGGTGAGTTCGAGAACCTGTTTTTCAAGCTCTAAGTCACGGAAGCCATGACCAGTGGCGGCATCTCCGCTAGTTGGAAGTGAATCCAAATACTTGGTGCTGGCTAATTTGGCCGTCTTAACTGTGTGCTCGGCACTTGTTCCGCCAATGACAATTGCCAAATGGTAGGGAGGACAAGCTGCGGTTCCGATAGAGCGAAGTTTTTCATCCAACCAGTTCATAAATGAGGTGGGATTTAAAATCGCTTTCGTCTCTTGGTATAAAAATGATTTATTTGCACTTCCCCCGCCTTTGGCGATGAATAAGAAGTTGTACTCATCAGGGTGGTCGCTATCTGCAAAGATCTCAATTTGGGCGGGCAGGTTATTACCTGTGTTTTTCTCCTCCCACATGTTAATCGGAGCCATCTGGGAGTAGCGAAGATTTAATCTCGTAAAGGCATCGTAGATCCCCTGGGAAATCGCGACCTCATCTTTAGCTGTCGTTAAAACAAACTGACCTTTTTTCGCCATCACCAAAGCAGTCCCGGTGTCTTGGCACATCGGCAGAACTCCACCGGCAGAGATATTGGCATTTTTGAGCAGATCGGTTGCAACGAAGCGATCATTGGGCGAGGCCTCGGGATCTTTAATGATGTTAGCGAGTTGTTGCAGATGTGCTGGACGTAGATAGTGCGAAATATCGTGGATTGCCTCAGCCGTAAGTTTTTCAAGGGCAACTGGCTCAACTTGCACAAACTCTTTATCGCCAAGTTTTATAACACTGACGCCCTCGGTACTGATAAGGCGATACTTTGTTTCATCGCGACCAAGAGGTAAAAGCTCAGAGTATGAAAAGTTTGGCATGTGATCTACGGCTTCGCCGCATCTAACTTCTTTTTCGCACCATCTAGCCACTCTTGGCAAATCTTGGCTAACTCTTCACCACGCTCCCAAAGTTTCAAAGACTCTTCAAGGCTGGCACTACCGGTTTCAAGGGATGTAACGACTTCGGCTAACTCATCACGAGCTGCCTCATATGAAATCTTCTTTTCAACCATGGGCTAAATCTACTCCTTCACACTATTTGCAGTCACTGTGGCATTGGTCTCGCCCTTAGCTAAACGAAGGCGCAGAATATCGCCGGCCTTTAATTTACTGGCATCTCGTGCAATCTCACCATTTAATAACTGCACCACTGAATATCCCCGATCTAACGTGGCTTGCGGTGATAGCGCCTTAATGCGGGCTCGTACCTGCACTAGCTCCTCTTTAGCTAGTTTGAGGTGGCCACCGAAACTTCGGTGAGATCGATCGCGCATGGCAAGGATTATTTCAGCGCGGGATGTAATTAATAGGTGCGGATCCTTCATGACTGGGCGATCTTTAAAGTTGGCAATGCGCGTAGTTTCTAAATCTATGGTGTTCATTAATTTTCGGCGGGCGCGATCGCGCAGCCCTGAGATTAATTCAATCTCTTCGACAATGTCTGGCACTACATGTTTGGCGGCATCGGTAGGAGTCGATGCCCGAAAGTCGGCAACTAAATCAAGTAGAGGTGCATCCTTTTCGTGACCGATCGCGCTAACAATCGGCGTTGAACATGATGCGGCAAGGCGTACCAGACCCTCGTCACTAAAGGGCAGTAAATCTTCGAATGATCCGCCACCACGCGTAATAACGATGACTTCAACATCACTATCGGCCTCTAGTTCGCGCAGCGCCGCTGAGACTTCAGTTACCGCAGCAGCGCCTTGGACGGTGACTTCACGGATTTCAAAAACAACGCTTGGCCAACGGCGCTTAGCATTTTCAACAACATCTTTTTCAGCATCGGTATTGCGTCCACAGATTAGACCAACTTTTTTTGGTAGCAGCGGTAGCGAAATCTTTCTATCTGAATCAAATAGACCTTCGGCAGCTAAAAGATTTTTAAGTGCCTCAAGCCTCGCAAGTAACTCTCCGACGCCGACCTGTCGAATTTCGCGTGCCGATAAAGTTAATGAACCATTTTTTGTGTACCACGTTGGTTTTGCATATAAAACTACGCGGGCATTTGGTGGCAATGGTTGGGCTGCGGCGATAACTGATTTATGGCACATGACCGATAAGGACATATCTGCGCTTGGATCGCGCAGGCGAATAAATGCCATAACGCCACTTCGCTCATTGAGTTCGCTAATCTCACCTTCAACCCAGATTGGGCCCAATCGATCGACGTACTCCTTGATAGCTTCGGTGACTACTTTGACCGATGCCGGCGCCTCACTTGAACTTTCGAACATGAGATGAGCCTAATAGACTCACCCCATGGCTAAGAGAGTTCTACTTGCTGCGCCCCGCGGATATTGCGCAGGTGTTGATCGCGCTGTTGTTACCGTGGAAAAAGCCCTCGAGCTATACGGCGCTCCGGTCTATGTACGCAAGCAGATTGTTCACAACGTTCACGTTGTCGCAAGCCTTGAAGCAAAGGGTGCGATCTTTGTCGATGAGACCGATGAAGTACCAGAAGGCAAGACCGTAGTTTTTTCAGCCCACGGCGTGGCTCCAAGTGTTCACGCCGAAGCGGCAACTCGAAATTTGAAAACAATTGATGCCACTTGTCCGCTGGTAACTAAAGTGCACCACGAAGTCCGTCGCTTTGCCGCCGAAGATGCTGAAATTCTCCTTATCGGACATCACGGCCATGAAGAAGTTGAAGGCACCGCCGGTGAGGCCGTCGGCCAAGTTCGCGTTATTGACGGCCTAGAAGGTGCACGCACGGTTGTTCCGACGCCCGGGAAAAAATTAGTCTGGCTATCTCAGACCACATTGAGCGTTGATGAAACGCTTTCGGCAGTTGCGATATTAAGAGAGCGCTTTCCCGACATTCAAGATCCACCAAGTGATGACATTTGCTATGCGACACAGAATCGCCAAGAAGCTATCAAAGCGATTTCGGCAAAGGCGGATTTAGTGATTGTCGTTGGTTCACAGAACTCTTCTAACTCGGTACGTTTGGCTGAAGTTGCCCTTGAGTACGGCGCAAAAGTTTCTCACTTAATCGATTATGCCGAAGAGATACAAGATCACTGGCTAATAGGCGTTGAAACAATCGGCTTAACAAGTGGCGCATCGGTGCCCGAGATTTTAGTGACCGATGTATTGACCTGGTTAGCCGAGCGCGGTTTTGGCGATGTCGAAACCGTTACTGCGATGCAGGAGTCCCTACTGTTTTCACTCCCGGCTGAACTGCGTAAAGATTTAAAGACCGCGGGGCTTTGAGGCTCTCTTTCTTGTCCACCACAGTCACTGAGAATTAGTTGAAATCTATATAGAAAACTGTATAGTTTTCTTATGGATAAAACCCAGTTTGAAACCCTCACTGTCTCTCAAGCCACAGAGCTGGGTGTATCTGCAATTCTGCGCCAGGCACGCGATGGGCAACCATTAATCGTTGAAAAGCACGGTATCCCTGTGGCGGCCGTCGTTGCAATATCGCGCTTTGAGGAGCTAGAAGAGCTTGAGAGAGATTTACGTAGCGCTTCGCTAGTTCTTGCCCGCTTAGCAAGTGATAATGGAAAGCGTTCAACCCTTGATGAAGTTATATCGTCGCTTGGATTTGATCGAGAAAGCCTTGAAGCCGAACTTGAAAGCGAAATAATCGCTGGTAAGCACTAATTCCTAGTGCCAATAAATAAAGATTCCGTTGTGCAAGTTCTATTTATTGAACCAGCGATCGATGATCTTGTGCGATTATCTAAGAAGAATAAAGAGTTATTGCGTCAAGTTCTAAAAAAGATTCTTTTAATTGAGCGCAATCCATTGGCCGGCCATCCCCTGCTTGGCGACTTCATAGGGTGGAGGAAGTTGACCGTCGGGGATCGACATTGGCGAATAATTTGGCGAACACACACCGATGAGTCAGGAAGAGTAATTATTGAGATCGCTGAAATTTGGGCGATAGGAGCACGTGCAGATTCAAAAATATATAAGGAGCTGCGAGATCGCATAGACACGCTAGGCCCTGATCAGAAGGTACAAAGTTTAAGAGAGGTGATTGCTTACTTAGGTCATGGTCCGATGCCGCAGCAGCAAATACCGAGGCCAGAGCCTGTTCCCACGTGGCTTGCCAATCGCCTGTTAAAGAATCTTAATATTTCCCAAGCGGATATCGATTTAATGGATGCTGAAAGTGCAATGTCTATATGGGAGAGCTACTTAATTAAGCGCGAGCTTTAGGCGGTTTCTTTTTTGCTTTAGCGTTTAGAAAGACAAACCAGCCATAGAGTGCGCCAATAATTAAAAAGGGCGCCTCACTTGCCAGCGATGAAATGAAATCAATACCGACTCGTGAGGGTCTAAAGCCATCAAGTAGGAGCGTCCAGGCAAGCGCGCTAGCGGCAAAGGCCAATGGGGGAGTTACGACTGCAACGTAGGTTGTTCCAGGGCGACCAAAGCGGATACCCCCAAAAAAGCAGAGGAGAATGATTATGCCGGTCATGATTCCGACCCCACTGCGCAGCCAGATCTCAATGAAGGCAAAGAAACCGATAAAGAAAGTCTGCAGGACAACAATCCCTTGCTTCTTTAATCCTGGTCCTTGAATCGCGATTTTATGTAATGTGCTCATCTACTTTTCCTCATCACTCACTTCTTCAGCATCGATGAAATCATCATCTCCGCCTAATTCGTCGTTCTTTAATTCGCGCACCGATGCCGGTGCCTCTGGATACTCAATGGCTAGTTTATCTTTATCTCCGCTTACGCCCAAGTTATGAATTCGACGGGCCGGACTCAGAACTGTTTTTTCTGCAGTGGGCACTAGATCCTCATAGGCCTTAGCCGTTGATGTAATCGCTTTGCCGACGGCAACAATCTTGGTGTGCAGAAGCGTTATGTTTTTTAAGAAAGTACTGGCGACCTTTTGAATCTCGTCGGCATTTTCGGCAAGTTTATTTCGAGTAAAGATATATCCGATGGTGCGAAGCAGGGCCATCATCGACGTAGGCGTTGCAACGGTAACGCCAACTTTAAAGGCTTTCTCCAAGAAATTAGGATCGATGCGCAGCGCCTCAGATAACAGCGTCTCAAAAGGCACAAAGAGAACAACAAAATCGGGGGAGCCGGCAGATTTGTGATAGCCACGCTTTGCAAGTGCATCAACGTGCTTGAGTAAATCCTTTGTGTGTTGCTGCAATAGTTCATCGCGATCGCCCTGACTTGCAGGATCAAAGGCTTCGATAAAGCGATCAAAAGGAAACTTTGAGTCGATAAAAATGGAACTACCGCCCGGCATCTTCACCGTGATATCTGGAATACCGGATGAGTCGGCATCGGTTGTTGATCGCTGCCGGTTGTACTCATGGCCTTCGCGCAGGCCAGCACTTTGCAATAAGAGTTCGAGTTGGGCCTCACCAAACTTTCCGCGCGCTTGATTATTTGTTAACGCGCCGGCGATCTTTTTAGTTTCGTCAAAGATGGATTCGGAGGCTCGACGCATTTCATTAATAGTTGTTTCAAGCTTTGCCTCAGCCTCGGTACGAATTCGATTGGCCTCATGCGATTGCGTTGAGAGTTTTTGCACCGACTCTTTCATGGCATTGAGTTCGGCATTTAATTTAATCGCCGACTCAGTCTTGCCGCGTTCGGCCGCTAACTGGCTTTTATAATCATCGAGCAGTGCGCGATCGGCCACTGCATCACCGGATTTATTGGCACGAAAGAGGTATCCAATCGCACCCCCTGCAAGAAGGCCGATGATAAGAGTGACTACGTATGTGGGCATGGGGCTATCGTGGCAGTGACTACTGACAATCCCGCGTAGGCTCTACCCCTTATGAGTCTCTCAATCGGAATTGTCGGCATGCCAAACGTGGGTAAATCCACCCTGTTTAACGCCCTGACTAAAAACAACGTCCTTGCCGCTAACTACCCTTTCGCCACCATTGAACCCAATGTCGGCGTGGTGGGAGTTCCGGATACGCGCTTAGCCGCCCTTGCCGGCATCGTCGGCTCACAAACGCTCTTGCCAGCCGTTGTCTCATTCGTCGATATCGCCGGAATTGTTAAGGGCGCATCAGAGGGTGCGGGCCTTGGCAATAAGTTCTTGGCCAATATCCGCGAAACCGATGCGATCTGCCAAGTTATCCGCGTCTTTAACGATGGCGATGTTATTCACGTCGAAGGGCGCGTAGATCCAGCAAGTGACATGGAGATTATTAACACTGAATTAGCGCTCGCCGATTTACAGACGATTGAAAAAGCTTTACCCAGGTTAGAGAAAGAGGCGCGCGTTAATAAAGAGCGCCAACATATTGTCGATGCCGTTAAAGAGGCCGAGGCCGTTCTTAACTCAGGTAAGCCGCTATCTAGCAGCAAAGTCGATCTCTCACTTATAGGTGAGCTTCACTTGTTAACCGCTAAACCATTTCTCTATGTCTTTAATGTGGATGCCGCCGAATTAAATGATGCCGAACTTCGCACTAAGTTGGCCGCCCTTGTTGCACCAGCAGAGGCGATCTTCCTTGATGCAAAGACCGAGGCAGAGTTAGCCGAACTCAGCGATGAAGATGCCCTCGAGCTTTTGCAATCAATTGGTTTGGAAGAGCCAGGTCTTGCAACGCTGGCCCATGTTGGTTTCCGCACATTGGGACTACAAACTTATTTAACTGCCGGACCTAAAGAGGTTCGCGCATGGACGATTCATAAAGGCGACACTGCGCCAATGGCCGCCGGTGTTATCCATACCGATTTCCAAAAGGGTTTTATTAAAGCCGAAATCGTATCCTTCGATGATTTAATCGCGGCCGGTTCAATGGCCGAGGCAAAAGCAAAGGGCAAAGTTCGTATGGAAGGTAAGGACTACGTCATGCATGATGGCGATGTCGTTGAATTTAGGTTCAACGTTTAACTTTAAGCGCCGGTGTAGTACTTTCCGATTTCACCTAAAGCCTTATCAATAATCTCAAGACCGAGTTTTGCATCTTCGACTGAGATATTGCATGGTGGGCATAGGTGAAGGCGATTGAAGTTATTAAATGGCATTAAGCCAAGCTTTTTACAGGCCGCAACTAATTCATTCATAGCTGGGCTCGATGATCCATACGGAGCAAGCGGTTCGTGGGTGGCGCGATCACTGACCAAGTCGACACCCCAGAAAACACCTGCGCCACGGATATCTCCGATGACCTTGTGCTTCTTAGCTAAATCAATTAAGCCTGGTCCCAAGATTGTTTCACCAATCATGGTGGCGTTCTCAAGCATCTTCTCTTCCTTCATGACATCGATAGTTGCAACGGCAGTTGCACATGCCATTGGGTGACCCATGTATGTCAGGCCGCCTGCAAATACTTTTTCATCAAATGTCTTAGAGACAGTTTCGCTAATGACAATTCCACCGAGTTGGATGTATCCCGACGTCACTCCCTTAGCAAAAGTAATCAGATCTGGAACGGCATCACCATGTTGGTATGCAAACCACTTTCCAGTGCGACCAAAGCCTGACATGACTTCGTCGGCGATCCACAGGATCTTGTACTTATCGCAGAGCGCTCGTATACCTTCTAGGTAGCCCTTAGGTGGCATTAATACGCCGGCAGTTCCAGGAACCGATTCAATAAGAACGGCGGCAATTGTGTTTGGACCTTCAAAGATAATTGTCTGCTCAAGATGTTCTAGAGCGCGCTTACACTCTTCTTCTTCAGACTGTGCCCAAAACGATGTGCGATACAAATATGGTCCCCAGAAGTGCACGTGACCAAAGGCAAACTCATTTGGGAATCTACGCGGATCGCCCGTTGCATTAATCGCAGCCCCTGTGTTGCCGTGATACGAACGATAAGTCGAAAGCACTTTGTGCTTGTGCGTGTGCATACGCGCCATACGAATAGCGTTTTCAATCGCATCAGCGCCGCCATTCGTAAAGAAGACTTTGGCAAAGCTCTCACCTGCCAGCTCAACGATACGTTGTGCCGCTTCATTACGTGCTTCGTTGGCATGCTGTGGCGCAACAGTTGTTATTACTTCGGCCTGAGCTTGAATAGCTTTAACAACCTTTGGGTGCTGGTGACCAATATTTGTAAAGACCAACTGTGATGAGAAATCTAAATATGTCTTTCCTTCATGATCCCAAAAATATGATCCGGAGCCACTGGCAATAGGCATGGGCGAAATCGCGCCTTGAGCCGACCATGAGTGAAAAACATACTTGTGGTCTGCGGCTGCAACAGCGGCTTGCTTGGCAGGATCGTTGACTGGTGTACTCATGAAAATAGCCTCTAACTTGAATTAGTAGTAATTGGCGTCATTCTAATGCCCTAAAGGGGGCGTCGTGAAGTATCTTCAATGATGCCCATCTCATTTTAAAATCATTATCTGAGATATCGTTCGTAAATGAGAACTAACCAAGAATCCAGCGTAATAACAAAAGCAGTGATTCCCGCTGCAGGCATGGGTACGCGTTTTTTGCCCGCAACTAAGGCGATGCCTAAAGAGATGTTGCCACTGGTGGATAAGCCTGCGATTCAATATGTTGTTGAAGAGGCGGTAGACGCAGGGTTAAGTCAAATAATTATGGTTACTGGAAGAAATAAACGAGCTCTCGAGGATCACTTTGATCGAGCAAATGAGTTAGAAGCCCTACTTGAAAGCAAGGGAAATATTGAACTATTGGAGTCTGTTCGAAAATCTACAGAGTTGGCTCATATGCACTATGTACGTCAAGCCAATCCACGGGGATTAGGCGATGCAGTCCTGACTGCCGCTTCATTTGTAGGCAACGAAGCCTTTGCCGTCTTGCTCGGTGATGACCTCATAGACGAGCGTGATCCAATTTTGCCCACGATGATTAAGGTTCACCAAAAATTTGGCGGAAGTGTTTTGGCACTTATGGAAGTTTCCCCCGAACAGATTTCACTCTATGGCGCTGCAGAAATAGCTGCCATCTCACCCTCTGTAGGATTTGAAGGGGTAGTTCAGATCACTGGATTAGTCGAAAAACCAGCGCCAGATAAGGCTCCTAGCAACTATGCCGTCCTAGGCAGATATTTACTCACGCCAGAAATCTTCGATGTGCTTCGTGAAACAAAGCCAGGGCGAGGCAATGAAATTCAGTTAACCGATGCAATCGCAGAGTTAACCAAACGCTCTGACAATGGAGGACCGGTACATGGAGTTATCTTTAAAGGCCGCCGTTATGACACGGGCGATAAATTAGGGTATTTACAAGCAACAATCCGCCTTGCCTCTGAGCGAGAAGATTTAGGACCTGAGTTTCGCGCTTGGCTGCATTCATTTGTTAAAACCTTGGAGAGCTAGAAATCAATTAATTATTGTTGATTGATCCAAAGGTCAGCGGCAATTAGTTCGGAAAAGAAACTTTCTACGATGAGTGCTACTTCGGGAGATTCATCTCCCGGATATCGAAATGTGTACTCTGCACCTTCAATTTCGCCACCGACTGCAACGACTCGAGATTTTCTTTCAGTGCACCATGTCATTAAAGGTTTTTCCCAGTTAGAGCCGGCAAAGATCAGCAATCTATAGTCTTGAACTTTTGTCAGATAAACATCAACATGCGACCAATCGCCGGTCTCGCATCCAACACTTGCACGGCGCGGGCCTTCCCGAAACATTAATGCCGACTGTTGCGCAGAAGAAAATCTTTCGGCTGGAGCGACAAAATAACTTGCAGATGCTCCAGTTAGAATTTCTTGAACTTTTGGCTGCCAGCTACTTCGATTACTCCATATGTATTCATGTGCGACTGCAGCAGATCGAACGATGTCGGCAAGTATGTAATTCTTTTGAAAGAGGTGAGATTCAAGAGCAAGATGAAGAGCCACAGTATGTGCGAAACTTCTGCAGGCAACACCGCCGATCTCAACTTCGGCTCTCATTACAACTGTTGCATCGCTAGCTTCGGCAATCTCTGAGTCGGGGTAGTTGGTTACTGCGATTATTCTGGCTTTTCCCTTTAGTCGATTGACTGCGGTGAGAGTTTCAATGGAATTCCCTGAGGCTGAAACTGCGATTATTACGGTTGAGTCAGTAATTTTCGGCAAAAGGTTATTACTTGCTAATTCAGCCACTGCGTTCATTCCCAATGCCCGCAAACGCATAGCGGCAATGGACGAGGCGTAGTGTGACGATCCCATTCCGAGGAATATGACATGTGATTGTGGGTTGATGCCCAGGCCGGACCATGGGTTTATCTGTGCCAAAGAGTCAGCAAGTTGGTTGAGTAGCTCAGATTTGCGCTCTAAATCCTTGAGAAATAAATGTGGGTCCATTTTATATCCTTTCAATCAACGCCGGTAAGGCGGCATCAGGTACGTACATCCAGCGGGGTAGATGGTTCTGCGCATAGAGAAACTCTCGAAACTCTTGCTGCAATTGGAATAGCAGTAATAAATCTTGATTTGCAAATGGATCTTCATCACCGTCAACAAGCGCCAATGTATAGGAGTTTTGGAATCTTTCCTGTGCTTGATTAATCCATGTCGAGATTTCTTCGGGGAACCGGTTAGCTCTTCGCTCTGCCACTACACGTCCAACGTGATCGAGTGATTGCAACATTCCGGCAATGTCTTTCGCTAAAGGCTCTAAAGAAAGCGTGCTCGAGTTATGGTCAACTGGATTTCCATCGAAATCAATAATCGCATAGGCGCCAGAATCACTTCTTAGAATTTGACCAACGTGAAGGTCTCCATGGATAAGAGTCAAACAAGGAAGATTTGTAATTTCAATTCCAGCTTTCCAGCTTCGAATACGAGCTTCGAATTCACCTAACCGCACGCCTACTTCACCAGGCGTACTGCTCAAAGCAAGATCTAACGTGAAAGAAAACTCATTTAGCCAACGCGCAACATCGCTCTCATTGGCAGGTCGATGGGAAGAGTAATAGAAAGCCAAGTGCATCCTCGAAACAAGCCCTGCGATCTCTGCAGCAAACTCGGTTGATGACTCCAGGTTTCTTTTACCATCAAGGTAGTTTTCCAACTCCTCGACTGCCCATTCCCAACCATCTCTAGTATTTTGCTGATACTCGCTTACATAAGCGACGAGCATTGCAGTATCTGTTCCAGGCTCTTTCCACTCCAGCGCGAACCAAGGAGTTGGCATTGAAGTGAAATTCCCCATTTGGAGGGCATCAATGCGGGGAAGGCAGGAGTTTGCACTGGGATTGATGCGTGAAAACCATTTAGCGATCGCCCGCTCACCAATAATTATCGACTCTTCGGTCTGGTCAACTCCTAATGCTCGCTCACCCGCCAACGGCTCTCTGTGCCAGAGCTTTAAAGAAAATCTGCTTGGTGCTTCGAATTCGCTAATAGTTAGGAGAGCCTGTGTTGCGCCATCTCCTGCCACAACGCGACGAATGATTCCGCCGCCCTGAAATAATGGCAGAGAAAAAATCTCACCGTTTGAATCTCTAACAATGCATACCGAGATGTTTGGAGAAAGGAAAAGTGAATCGAGCAGAGTTAAACCCCTATTTGATTTAACTTCTCGAGCGCGATCTGGGTGCGGCAATAAAGCTTCGATGTCGGCAGAGAACAAGAATTCTCGTAGCAAGTCAGCTCTCACCGGATCTACTTTACGAGGTAGATCGGTGTTTGCGGGCAACTGCCTCAATTACATCTGCGCCTACTTTGATTCCATCGGATTGTTGAACTCGCGCACTGGCCGCGGCTAATCGCGCTTTGAGGGCAACATCTGAAAGAAGACGCTCAATCGCCTCAGTTAATTCTGACTCAGCAAATGAATACGTACCCAAGCGAACTCCAAAACCAGTCTCATCGACGCGTTGGGCATTGTCATACTGATCCCAAAAAAGTGGCAGCACGATCATAGGTTTTCCAAAGTGAATCGCCTCAGTGACGGTGTTATTGCCACCATGAGTAATAACTAAATCAACTTGTGGAATAATTTTAGTTTGAGGTAGAAACTCAGCACCATACATATTCTCAGCGACTTCGAACGAAGAGTGTTGTGGACCTTTGCTAACGATAAATCTATGGTTCGTTTTTCCGAGAATTGAGATTAGGCGTTTCATTAGTTCAACATCGGCGCTACCAAGTGAACCCAAAGAGAGATAGATCAGTGCGCTATCTGATGGGCGATTCTTCACGACATCTGGAAGTGTAAATTCGCCATCAGTATCACGGACACTCGAATCCATTCTGTGCCATGTCGAATCTAGTTTTCGTGCTTCGGTGTAGTCCAACTCTTCTGGAAAAACATAGAGGTTTGCTTCCGATGATGAGTGAATGAACTCTAATTCGGGCAGCGCAGGAGCGCCTTGAGCGAGAACCCAGGTATTAAAGAGTTCCCACATTGAGCGGCATGATGTTTCGTATTGACTATTAAATGCTGCCCACTCGGGAGACTGCATCTGGCCGTAACCTGAAAATGTTGGAGCAACTTGAGGGCCCTTCATCTCTAATGGATTACAAGAGACAATGCGAATGAACGGCACACCTGATGTGAGAAGAGCTGGAAAAGTAACAACATTATCTTCAACAATTACATCGGGTTTAACACGGGCGATTATTTCTCGAAGCTGTGGCTCGCAATAGACAGCTCCATCAATGAGCGCTTGCCACGTTGGTTTAACAAAGCTCTCTATCTGCTCAATCGTTGGCTTACGAAATTCAGGAGAAGTTTGAAGTATAAAATCTTTCCAAAATGCGCCTGGGTCCTGATTCTCATCTACTGCTGGGGGAGCCAGATCAACTAGATCCTCTTCGAAACCAAAGGGAATCAACTTGCCTTTCCATGAAGCTTCGGCGGCAAAGACAACTCGGTGGCCACGTTTAACGAGGGCGCTTCCAATTCCTATACATTGATTTGTAGGACCATAAGCCGACTCTGGCATGAACAAAATCGTAAGTGGTTGAGTTGTCATGTAATTTTCCCTTTCTAAATATTTCTACCGTGAAGTGTCGTCGAGCAAAGGGTTCTTAGTTACTGCCCGTGCATAATCCAAAATAAGTTCTACCGCTACGTCGTAATTAATTCTTGAATGACCTGCCATCATTCGGTAACCATATGCATCTTCGAGTGCAACGAGATTTCTACTTATATTTAGAGATGTGCTAGTGAGAGTAAATTTACCTAATGCAGCACCTGTGTCCAAAATAGATTGATAAAGCGATACCTGTCGATCGTAGAGTGAAGTCAGTAGTACGGCATAGATTGGATGACGTGGGGCAGCGCCACCGAGTGCGCAGAGAAGTTTGACTCCCTCATCATGAACATCTAAAGGGAGACCAGATCTAACCATCATAATTAATCGAGCAGCGGGATCTACGACGCTTTCGATTGCAATCAGGCGCTCCTCATAAAAACGTTCCGAGACGGCACGGGTAGCATCAGTCAGCAGATCTTGAAGCTCTGGATAGTGATAGAGAATGGCGCCAGATGTCAGACCCGCCTCTTCTGCAACTTGATTCAAACGAACTGCTGTCCCATGTTCGGCCATTGCGCGCTGGGCGGCTTTGAGCAACTTGATGCGACGCTCTCCGCCTAAATTCGCAACTGCCACAGCCTGACCCCTTGCCTGTGAGGCTAAACCCCCGTGTTTAGGGGAGCGCCTCCTTGATGGTCCGTAAAGTACCGTAAAACAACTCTCAAGGGAAGACTGAATTAGAATTCAAAATAATGAGAAAAAACCTAAAATAGTTACCAAACTCCCTTGATAAAAACTGAATCTAACGTCAGAATCTACCAATCCTCGAGTCGTCCGATCCGAGAATCAAATTCGCCCTCCCCTTAACGGCGATGTAGAAAGGGAGTATTAGATGCCAAAAAGGCAGCATGCTAAGCGCCGCTTACTCGCAGTTGGATCAATAATGGTTGGATTGTTATTGCTTTCTGCCTGTTCTAGCGGTACAAAATCCGATAGCGCATCGGACACACTTAATCCGAAAGCCGATTTAAAGAAACAGTCCTTAGTAGTTTCAAACTGGGATGCGTATATGCCCGCGGATTTGCCAGCGAAATTTGAGGCACTGACCGGCTCGAAAGTCACTGTTACTCACCACGCGACTAATGAAGAGATTATGGCCAAGCTCACCGCTGGCGGTGATTCTGGTATTGATGTTGCATTTGTCTCTGGACAATTTGCACAAGCCCTAGCCGCACAGGGTTTACTCGAACCAATTCACCCTGAATTGATGCCGAATCTTAAGAATCTATATCCGGAAGCAACGAAACTTGCTTACGATGTTGGCAACAAATATTCAGTTCCATATTCATGGGGAACAACTGGAATTTGCTACCGTAAAGATTTAACAGGATTTGATCCAACAAGTTGGAACGATATTTTGAATCCAATCGCAAAGCTCAAGGGCAAAGTAACGGCTTTAGCAACTGAGCGTTGGTTGATGCTTCCAGCACAGAAACTTCTTGGTTACTCGGTTAACACGACAAGTGAAACCGAAATGGCAAAGGTCAAGGACACTTTGATTGCAGCTAAGAAGAACTTGCTTGCATACGATGACACCACGTTCTACACCCGTCTGGTATCAGGTGAGGCGGCCATGACAGTGGCTTGGGATGGCTGGTGTAACTACGGAATTACAGATAATAAAAATATCAAGTTCGTAATTCCAAAAGAAGGCAGCGACCTATGGGTAGACACCATGGTCATTTTAAAGACGTCAAAGAATAAGGAAGCCGCACATGCGTTCATTAACTATGTTTTGGATGCAAAGGTCCAGTCATGGGTTATTGAAAATATCCTCTACAAGGTTCCGAATAAAGCTGCGATGGATTTAGTTGCCGCCAAACTTGGTGCCACTTATCCAAATATATTGATGACACCCGCCGACCTTCTTAAGGGCGAGGGAATAGTTGATTTAGGTGCAGCAGGGCCTATGTATACAAAGATTGCCACGGAGATCACAGCGTCTAAGTGACCCCAATAACTAGCGTGAAGGCAGGTCGCTCCGTTAACAAACGGCGCGACCTGCTTGAGCGTCTGACTTTGCAGGGTCCAGGGCTGCTTTATTTGCTCCTCTTTATGGCGCTTCCGATTTCGTTGATTCTTATTTACTCTATTTTTCAGAGAGGCCAATTCGGCGGTGTTGTCTTTCACGCTACAACCGATAATTTCACTCGTGCTTTAGATCCAGTTTATCGAGGCGTACTTTTTGATTCGCTGAAGATTGCATCTATTACTACGGTTTTAGCATTAGCCTTGGGCTATCCAACGGCATATGGAATAGCTAGATTGCCGAAGAGATTTCGTACAACTGCATTACTTCTGATCGTGATGCCCTTTTGGACCAATTTTCTTATTCGTACTTACTCGTGGATTATGCTTCTAAATAGCGAGGGTCTACTCAATAAAGCCCTTCTTAAACTAAATATTATCCATACTCCATTGGATCTTTTGTACACCCAGAGCGCCGTGATTCTTGGCCTGCTATATGGATACCTACCACTGATGATCTTGCCACTGTATGCCTCAATCGAAAAGCTGGATCCAGAGATTCGCGAAGCAGCCTCTAATCTAGGCGCAAATAGATTTAGAACTTTTCTCGATGTGACTTTGCCATTGACGATTTCAGGGGTTCTAGCGGGATCGATTTTCGTTTTCATTCCGAGTTTAGGAAATTTCATTGTCCCTGAATTATTAGGTGGCGGAAAGACCGTAATGGTTGGAAATCTCGTACGAGATCAATTCTTAAAAGCACGTGATTGGCCATTTGGTTCGGTGCTCGCCCTTGTTGTCATTCTTTTTGTATTCGTTCTATTTGCGATTCAAAGCAAAGTGGAAAAGAGAATCTCTGGTGGCGCTCATGCAAATTAGCCGTCCCCGAAAATTCAACTCTACAAAGTTAGGCTGGTTAAAGGCGACGATGGGGGTTACTTACTTTTTTCTATACGTTCCCATCATCGCCCTCGTTGGAATGTCTTTCAATGCGTCAGAATCGCCATTTACATGGAATGGCTTTAGTACGAAGTGGTACGGAGTATTAGCTAATGACTCCACCGTTATGAAAGGTCTTACAAATACGTTAATAGTGGCCTTTACATCTACTTTTTTGGCAACAATCCTTGGCACAGCTTTGGCCGTCGGCCTTCATCAATATACGAAATCCGCCTTTTTAAATGCCTTTGCACTGGCACCTGCGATCATGCCCGACATCGTTTTAGGTATTGGTTTGCTCGCCCTGTTTGCATTGTTATCGATGACTCTCGGCCTTTATTCAGTAGTAATTGCCCACGTTGTATTTAGTATGGCATTTGTATCCGCCGTAGTGAAAGCTCGATTAAGTAACAGCGATCCAGCCCTTCGGGAAGCTTCCATGGATTTGGGTGCAACGCGATCTACGACTTTCTTCAAAATTACTCTTCCATCTCTGACTCCTGCCATTGTTGCTGGCGCACTACTAGCCTTCACGCTTTCTTTAGATGAATTCGTCATTGCATTTTTCACCAATGGTCCTGCAACTCCTACTCTGCCCATCATTATTTATTCAATGGTCCGCTTTGGAGTTACTCCAGAGATTAACGCCCTGGCGAGTTTGCTGATGCTTGTTAGCTTTACCGCCGTAATTGGCGCGCAACGTATGACGAAACTAGCGGAGGCTCGATGATGACCGAAAAGAAGAACCTAATTGAGATTCGAAATTTAACGCATCGATACGGTGATGTCACTGCAATTGATGACATTAACTTGGATATTCATGAAAATGAGTTCTTCGCTTTACTTGGCCCCTCGGGATGTGGAAAAACCACCTTACTTCGCGTACTGGCTGGATTTGAAACTCCTGATGCCGGCACGGTCATGCTTGGAAATACGGACCTAATTTCTATTCCTCCAAATAAGCGACCTATCAATTTGATGTTTCAAAGTTATGCACTTTTCCCACATATGAACGTTGGGCAAAACATTGCCTATGGCTTAGAGCGCGAAAAACTAGGCAAGAACGAGATTAAAACTCGAGTGGCCGAGGTACTTGAAACTGTAGGGCTTTCAGATAAATCTAAGAGCCGCCCCCTTCAGTTATCTGGTGGTCAGCGTCAACGTGTCGCACTTGCCCGCGCCATTATCAAGCGCCCCAAGCTGCTGCTATTAGATGAGCCCCTATCGGCATTAGATCGCAAAGTGCGGGCCGAGATGCAGATCGAACTCAAGCGCTTACAACATGAAGTTGGAATAACTTTCGTAGTAGTAACCCACGATCAAGAAGAGGCTATGTCGATGGCCGATCGAATTGCAGTTATTGCCAAAGGCAAAGTCGAGCAAGTTGATTTTCCGGTGGACTTATACGAACGCCCGAAAAATCGCTACGTTGGTGGCTTTATTGGTGATAGCAACTTTTTTGATGGAATCGCTACTTCCACTGGAATCATTAATGAAAAACTCGGCCCGATGCCTGGTAATCACTATGGGCGCAACATCACTGGACCGGCACATTTATTAATTCGCCCTGAAGACTTAAGAGTGGCACAGGGTGACGAACATTCAATTAGCGCCAAAGTCCAAGATGTTGCCTTCTTTGGTGGCGCATCTACGATCATATTAACTATTGATAATCACCCAACAACAATTCTCTTTTCGCAACCTGGTTCGACGTCTATCCAACGCGGAAGCCAACTTCAACTTACATGGGATGAACAAAAAGCGATTGTTTTGCCTAGCGATAGTCCAAGTGAGTCGAATAATTAATGACTGTTAAATCTCACTCTGAACGCTCACTTAGCGATGCAAATCCAATTCCATTTTGGACCGATTCGCCATTCGCGCCAGCAGAATTGCCGAAGCTCGAAGCAGATACATCAACTGATTTACTCATTGTCGGTGGCGGTCTTACTGGTTTATGGGCTGCAATCGAGGCAAAACGAATTAATCCATCACAGGACGTACTCCTGCTTGAATCAGAGCGAATCGCTTTTGGTGCATCAGGTCGCAACGGCGGTTTCTTTTCCGAGTCATTGACCCACGGGCTAAGTCACGGACTAGCTACCTGGCCTGACGAGATTGCGACTCTTTTACGACTGGGACGTGAGAATGTTTCAGAGATTATTGACTTCTTAAAGGCCGAGGGAGTTGATGCAGATCTTCGCCTCTGCGGGAAAAGCACGATGGCTACTCGCAATCACCACTTAGACGAGTTAACTCATTCCTTCGCCGAGTTACGTTCCTATGCTGAGCGTGTTGAGCATCGCGATCAAAGCCAAACTCAGGCAGATATTTACTCACCCACATTTCTTGGTTCGCTGCGCTCTTATAGCGGAGGAGGATTATTGGATCCAGCAAAATTAGTGTGGGGACTTCGGGATGTGGCGCTGAAGTATGGGGTACGAATTCATGAAAATACTAAGGTCAGTGGGCTTTCTAATGAATCAAAAGGAGTAAGTGCCCAAACACAATTCGCAAAAGTTCAAACAGATAAAGTGGTGTTAGCAACTAATGCATTTGATCCACTTTTGAAAAGAATGCGTAATAAAATCATCCCACTCTTTGATCATGTATTAGTTACCGAGCAGCTAACCCAATCAGAGATTGATTCATTAGGATGGAAAGAGAATCAAGGCGTAACTGATTCTGGAAATCAATTCCATTACTATCGCCGAACCCCTGACAATCGAATCCTGTGGGGCGGTTATGACGCGTTGTACTATTTTGGAAGTGCTAGAAACGCTGGCGTAAAAGAACATGCTGGCTCTCATGCGCTCTTAGCCAGACAATTCTTTGAGACCTTCCCGCAGTTAGCAGATGTTAGATTCACTCATAAATGGGCTGGAATGATCGATGCAACGTCGCGTTTCACACCTGCATTTGGAACTGCAATGTCTGGAAAAATCGCCTACGCATATGGATACACAGGTTTAGGCGTCGCTTCATCGCGCTTTGGTGCACGTGTCGCCTTGGATTTGCTGGATAAACGAAAGAGTGAGTTAACAGAGTTAACATTAGTAAAGCGCCAGCCAATTAGCTTTCCTCCAGAACCCCTTAGATATGCCCTCGTACAGGCAACGCGAGCAGAGTTAGCTAAGGAAGATATTTCGGGCAAGCATGGCTTATGGCTACGTTTCTTAGATCGGTTAGGCGTTGGGTTTAACAGTTGATGAATCACATTCGAGTAGAGGAGATTTCACTATGAGTATCGGTGTCCATATTGCTGGAAAGAGCCGGGTAGGACGTGGCGCGGTTGTCGATCTATTCGATCCGGCCACTGGCTTGAAAATCTCGGAGATAAGCCAAGGGTCCTTAGATGATGTCGAGTTAGCAACGTCGGCTGCGCGTGCAGCTTTTCCAACTTGGGCATCAAAGACGCCGAGTGAGCGCTCACGAATTCTTTTGCGATTGGCCGATTTAATTGAGGAAAATGCAGTGGAGCTCACTGAAATGGAAGTCTCTGACTCAGGAAAACCTTACGCCACATTCTTAGAGGGAGAAATTCCCTTTGCCGTAGATAATATGCGCTACTTCGCCGGAGCTGGTCGATCACTCGATGGCACCGGTGCGGGAATTTTAAGTAGCGGGTACACGTCAATGTTGATTCGTCGACCAATTGGCGTCATTGCAAGCATCGCA
>SESB01000413.1_pt1 | contig 31126 bp, 30 predicted proteins | sample 3171441 | NCBI WGS metagenome assembly SESB01 (sample SAMN06051867, study PRJNA518727) | freshwater metagenome | biome: subpolar coniferous forest; feature: holomictic lake; material: water; isolation source: holomictic Lake 227, 6 m depth | place: Canada: near Kenora, Ontario | collected... | reverse complement strand
GCAGAGTACGGAGCGATCACGGCTTAATCTCGAGCCGCAATCCTTGGGGAAATAATTCGCTTTAGTCTTTGCCGCTGCTATTTCAGGGCTTGACCGCACGGCTCTCGCTCGCATAGTGTCATCCTCAAGTTTAACTCTAGGTTCATTGGACCTGGTCTGTGGCATTGGGGGTGTAATTGGTGAGCAATCAGCCTGCAATTCCAGCCTCCGAACTCACCAGCACCATCCATCTATCCTCTCTGCGACCAGTATCTGAAGGATTTCACTCTCTGGATGTGCTCTCGGAAGAAGAGAGTTCAGTGGTTTCGGCCTTGCCTGAGGGTTCGGCCATGCTTTTGGTTCTCTCTGGTCCCAGTCGAGGCTCAAGGTTTTTGCTCAATATTGGTTCGACTTCAATTGGTCGTGAAGTCGAAAGTGAAATATTTCTGGACGATATAACAGTCTCTCGCAAGCATGCTCGCGTCGATCATGCCATTGGAACTGGATACCGAGTAGTGGATCAATCCAGCCTGAATGGCACCTATCTCAACGGGGTAGCAACCAAGGAAGCCGATCTTCGGCAGGGCGATGAAATTCAAATTGGGAAGTACAAACTCACATTTTTTGTGAAAGAGGGGCAATAAATGAGCGTTCCAGCACGGGCCTATCTCAGCATCGGCGAAGTTCTGAGCAAATTGCGCAGCGATTTTCCAGATATCACCATCAGCAAGATCCGATTCCTTGAATCGGAGGGCCTGATTGATCCTCAGCGGACCCCTTCGGGATATCGCAAATTTACGAATACTGATCTCGAACGATTGCGCTACGTTCTTCAAGCTCAACGAGATCAATATTTGCCATTGCGCGTGATCAAAGAGAACCTTGATGCCTTAGATCGTGGGCTCGAGCCTGCAGCCGCTCCTGGTGGAATCGCCGCCCCACGATTAGCTACGGTGGATGGCGAATTCGCTCCAGCCAATTTTGCAGAAGAGAATGACCTCCGACTTTCCCGAGATGAACTGCTGCAAGCTTCTGGGCTAGAAGATGGCCAGCTTCAAGAGCTCGAGGCCTATGGATTAATCGCACTCCGAGGTCGCCACTATGACGGCGATAGCCTTTCTGTAGCAAAGGCAGTAGCCGAGATCGCCGCTTTTGGCATCGAAGCACGCCATTTGCGATCCTTTAAGAGCGCTGCCGATCGCGAAGTTGGGTTGGTCGAGCAAGTTATAACACCGCTCCTTCGTCAAAAGAGTTCCGATGCAAAGGCTCGTGCCGAAGAAGTCCAGCGTGAATTGGCCTCTCTCTCAGTTCGACTTCATGCAGCCTTAGTTCGCGCCGGCTTACAGCGCCTGCGGTAGATAGAGCCACTATGACCGCCTTTAAGGCAGTTGAAGTAATTGGCGTTCGTGTCGAGATGCCCTCTAACCAACCCATCGTTTTGCTGAAAGAGTTGGATGGGGTGCGATATCTGCCGATCTGGATCGGTGCGGTGGAGGCGACGGCTATTGCCTTCGCGCAACAGGAGTTAACGCCACCTCGACCTCTTACACACGACCTTTTCATTTCCGCCGTAGAAGTTCTCGGTTCAAAACTGGCATCCGTCAAGATGACCGAGCTCAAAGAGGGCATTTTTTACGCTGAACTCACCTTTGAAGCAGGGCAGCGGCTCTCGGCTAGGCCCAGCGATGCCATTGCTTTGGCGCTACGAAGTGCCGCGCCCATTTTTGCAAGCGAAGAATTGCTCGAGAGCGCTGGGATTGAGATCCCGGACCAGGCCGATGATGAGGTGGAGAAGTTCATAGAGTTCCTCGATCACATCAATCCTGAAGATTTTGCTGGGTAACTCTTTACTTTAACTTTAGAGTTTCGCGTGTCGGTTATTGCTCCAGGCCAACCCTGAATCTACTCTTTAGCCATCCGCAAGGATCTTTCCCCAAAGAAGCGAGCGCATATGTCAGAGAAGGAATCGACCACGACGGACCTCAAATCCGACATTGGTTACCGTGGTGCAACGGCCTGCGTTGCTGCCGGGATCACTTATCGACAGTTGGATTATTGGGCGCGAACTGGTTTGGTCGAGCCGAGCATTCAACCGGCAACAGGTTCTGGCTCTCAACGTTTGTACGGATTCCGCGACATCCTTGTTCTTAAAATTGTAAAACGCTTGCTGGATACGGGCGTCTCGCTACAAAATATTCGATCCGCTGTGGATCATCTCCGCGGGCGCGGTGTCTCCGATCTCGAACGCATCACACTGATGAGTGATGGAGCCTCTATTTATGAATGCACCAGCGCAGATGACATCATCGATCTACTTCAGGGTGGTCAAGGCGTCTTTGGAATCGCAATCGGTCGCGTCTGGAGTGAAGTCGAAGGCTCACTTGCGACCCTGCAAGGAGAGAGCGCGCACGATGGCACTCCTGCGACAAGTGGCGTAAGTAACGACGAGCTAGCCCAGCGTAGAAAGCGCAAAGGCGCGTAAATTTCTTTATCCTTTCCCCGTACTGCATGATGAACTAGTAATTGAACTAGTGACGACGCCTATTCGCAGTGAATAGGTTCTCAAAGCAAGGGGACTGCAATGGCTGAAATTCGTTCGCGTTTTGAGGACCGTCATATTGGTCCGGACACCTCGCAGATCGAATTCATGTTGTCAGAACTGGGAGCTTCTTCGCTAGAGTCTTTCATCTCCCAAGTTGTTCCGGAAAACATTGCTATGACGCAGACGCTGGCTTCGGTATTGCCTGAAGCGCTGAGTGAAGTAGAAGCCTTGGCAGAATTGCGCGCAAAGGCCGATCGAAATCAGGTTTTTCATTCTCTTATTGGGACCGGTTACTACGGAACAATTACTCCGCCGGTTGTCCTGCGCAATGTTTTAGAAAATCCTGCGTGGTATACCGCGTATACGCCTTACCAACCAGAGATAAGCCAAGGACGTTTGGAAGCAATTTTTGCATTTCAGACCGCTGTGTCAGATCTCACCGGTTTGCCAATCGCAAACGCATCAATGCTCGATGAAGCTACGGCTGCAGCCGAAGCGATGACGTTGGCTCGTCGAGTGTGGAGTGGCGGCGATGAAGCAGTTTTAGCCATCGATACCAAGTTGCATCCCCACATTTCCGCGGTTATTAAAACTCGCGCAAAGCCATTGAAGATTGAAGTAGTTGATTCACTTATGGATGAGCAATCGCTAGCCGCTATCGGTAAGCCTATTTTTGGTGCAGTGATTGCTTCGATCGGAACCGAAGGAGATATTCAGGATCCTTCCGGTGCAATTTCTTGGTTGCATGCGCAGGACGCTCTGGCAATCCTTACAACTGATCTGCTTGCACTTACCTTGTTAAAGTCGCCGGGGGAGTGGGGCGCGGATGTGGCCGTGGGCTCAGCTCAGCGTTTTGGCGTTCCCATGGGATTTGGCGGTCCTCACGCCGGATTCATGTCGGTTCGCAAAGGTCTCGAACGATCCATACCAGGACGTCTGGTCGGACAAAGTATTGATGTGCACGGAAATCCAGCATTTCGATTGGCGCTGCAAACTCGTGAGCAGCACATTAGGCGCGACAAGGCGACGTCAAACATCTGCACAGCACAGGTTTTGTTGGCTGTTATTTCAGCCTTCTATGCGGTTTGGCACGGTCCTCAAGGACTCGCAGCGATCGCCCAGCGCGTTCACGACTATGCGCGCACCTTCGCCGATCTATTGGTTGCCGCCGGAACAACAATTACGTCGCAAAATATCTTTGACACGGTGACGCTTCATGGCGTTGCTGCAGAGCAATTAGCGGCTAAGGCTCGAACCGCTGGATTTAATATTCGTATTCTGAGCGGTTCGTCTGTCGGAATAAGTTTTGATGAAACTATTACTGAGGCTGCGTTTACTAGTTTGCTGAAAGTTTTCGGTCTTATCCGGAGCGGGGAAAATACCAAAAGTGTATTTTCTGCAGAACAAAGCCGAACTACTGACTTTTTAACCCATCCAATTTTCAATACTTATCACTCCGAAACTGCGATGTTGCGTTACATCCGATCACTGTCGGATCGAGATCTAGGATTAGATCGAACCATGATTCCTTTGGGTTCATGCACAATGAAGTTGAACGCAACCACCGAGATGATTCCAATAACTTGGGTCGAATTCTCAACTCTCCACCCGTTCGCTCCCGTTGATCAAAGTCTTGGCATACGAGAAGTTATTGCTGAACTTTCAGAATGGTTGATCAAAATTACGGGTTACGATGCAGTTTCTCTCCAACCTAATGCTGGATCTCAAGGCGAATTTGCTGGCTTACTTGCGATTCGCAATTACTTAGATGCCAATGGCCAAGACGGTCGCGATATTTGTTTGATTCCATCGAGCGCACACGGAACAAATGCGGCCAGTGCAGTCATGGCGGGAATGAAAGTTGTCGTTGTTGCTTGCGATGACGAGGGCAATGTTAGTTTGGACGATCTTCGGGCCAAGATTGCTCAGTATGCACAATCGTTAGCAGCCTTGATGGTCACCTACCCGTCTACGCATGGGGTATTCGAAGAAGCCATTGGCGAAATCTGCGCGCTGATTCACGAAGCCGGTGGTCAGGTTTATGTTGATGGCGCGAATCTCAATGCACTTGTTGGGTTGGCTCAGCCTGGAAAATTTGGCGCTGATGTGTCGCATCTCAATCTCCACAAGACTTTTTGTATCCCTCACGGCGGGGGAGGACCTGGCGTCGGTCCCGTGATTTCGCGAGCCCATTTGGCACCCTACCTACCAAACCATCCATTGGATGCATCGGCAGGACCTGCGACCGGACCAGGACCTGTGAGTTCTGCTCCCTTTGGCTCAGCCAGCATTTTGCCGATTTCCTGGAGCTACATCCGGATGATGGGGGGAGATGGGCTCAAGCGCGCAACTGAGGTGGCCATCCTCTCGGCCAACTATTTGGCGGCAAAGCTAGATCCTCATTTTCCAGTTCTCTATAAAGGCAAGAACGGCTACATCGCCCACGAATGCATTATCGATTTGCGCGAGATCACCAAGCGAACTGGAGTCACGGTCGATGACGTGGCCAAGCGCCTTATGGATCATGGTTTCCATGCGCCGACGGTAAGTTTTCCGGTCTCCGGCACGCTGATGATTGAACCTACTGAATCAGAAGATATCCGCGAACTGGATCGCTTTATTCAGGCCATGGTTTCTATCCGCGCCGAAATTGCAGATATTGAAAAAGGTGAACTCACGGCTGAAGAGTCGCCCTTGCATTTTGCTCCACACACCAGCGCAGATCTCGTTCGTGCCGATTGGGAGCGCAAATACTCGCGGGAAATTGGCGCCTTTCCAGCGGGAAATGATGTCGAGATTGGGCGAATGGGCAAGTACTGGCCAACGACTGGGCGCATCGACGGCGTCTACGGAGATCGCAATTTGGTCTGCTCATGTGTGCCGATCGAAGAGTTAGCAATCAACTAAGCGGGAGAGCGGGGATTTCCTCGGTATTAGTTTTAGTTAACATAATGTAGATTATCGGCGATTTACGTACGCTGGAAAAGCCGCTGCACGCCCCAGATGGTGACCATTTTCCAGGCTTCAAAGACGATCTCTTTAGTCATCTTTGAACGACCAGCTGCCCGCTCGACAAATGTTATGGGTACTTCAATGATTCGGAATTGTAAATCGTGAACTCGCATCGCCATTTCAACTTGGAATCCATACCCTCGAGTCTGAATCTGGGCAAATGGCAGAGATAGTAATGCGGCGCGAGAAAAGACCCGAAATCCGCTGGTTAAGTCCTTATATGGCAGATGAAGGGCGCTACCGGCGTACCACGTGCCCAACTTGGAGATCCATTGTCGAGATCTGGGCCAATTGACGACCTGGCCGCCGGGCACCCAACGTGATCCAATCACCAAGTCAGAGGAAGCGCTGGCGGCAAGCATTTTGGGTAAATCTTCCGGCAAATGGCTGCCATCGGCATCCATCTCTAAAAAGAAGTCAAAGTCTCGCGCCAATCCCCAAGCAAATCCCGCCAAATACGCCGGACCGAGACCGCCTTTGCCGGGGCGGCGCAGGATGTCGATATTTGGCATATTCAGGGAAGCTACCAAATCTGCAGTCTTGTCCGGGGAATTATCGTCCACTATCAAGACGGAGATCGAACCTGGATCGCGCTCGGATCGAAACTTTTCGATGCGGTTGAGCAGATCAACGATACTTTCCGACTCGTTGTAGGTCGGAATAATGATGAGATATTTGCTCACCATTGAAGTGCCGAAATCATTCGATCCACGCTTGCTCCGAGTCCGTAATCCTTTTGATATTGGTAGATCTCATCCAGAGACTTTGGTCTAGATGGCATAGAGGTATCAATTTTGGGAAGGGCAACGTCAAGTGCGCAGTGCACCAGTTTTGGCGCGATAGCAATGTAATCAGAACCTTCAATCAACTTTTTACGTAAATTTGGCGTCAAACGATCATCGCCCGCATGAGCAGCGGCGAGGGCTTCTTCGATAGAAGCAAATGCATTTGCGATGATTGCCGCACCTTTTTCGCCGATTCCGCGCACTCCGGGTAGTCCGTCCGATGCATCGCCGCGAATCATGGCAAAGAGTGCATATCTCTCCCCCGGAATTTCATATCGATCAGCAATCCATTTGATGTTAACCAAATCGTGATTAGTGATGCCTTTTGCTAAATAGACAACCGAAACATCGCGTTTGTCATCGACAAGTTGAAAAAGATCGCGATCGCCGGTGATGATGCGAGTGGGGCCAGGTTCGGTGACGCTAAACGAGGCAATGATGTCATCTGCTTCATAATCATCGACGCCAACAAGTGGGATTCCAAAAGCGTCTAACAGATCCAACAGAATCGGAATTTGAGGCGTTAGTAAATCTGGTTCCTCTTCCTCCCCTTCAGGGTCTAGTCGATTGGCTTTATAAGCGGGGAAAAGTTCCACTCGCCAAGTTGGGCGCCAATCACCTTCTAAGCAAGCAACGATGCGATTGGGTCGATACAGAGAAATCAAACGCGCCGTCATATCAAGATAACCACGAATCGCATTTACTGGCGTTCCATCGGGAGCCAACAAAGTGTCCGGCATTCCATAATATGCTCGGTACCAAAGTGACGCACTATCAATAAGCATTAAAGTCATAAGACTGCCCCCGCGTATGCAACCACTCCCCTATCAATTCGTTTTAAAGCATCTGAAACAATTCGCTCTAGATGGGGCGAGGCGATTGAAAGTTGACGAAGAAGATCAATAATTTGCTTCATAGAGCGCACAAAATCTCCAACGGTGAGTTCGGTTCCTTTGAGAATCGACGTGAGGGAATGTCCGCTGGCCCATCGGTATGATGCAAAGCAGAATCCCATATCTGGCTCTCGCAAGGGTTCTAGTCCGATATCAACTTCTTCTTCATGAATAACGTGCCACTGCTTCACTAACTCGCCGAGTACCTCTTGCACTGCGCCTCGAGGGATCTTCGGGGCCTCTTCCTTGCGAGCTTCATAAAGAAATGCTGAAAGTACCGAGACAAGTTCGGGTCCATCGAGATTATCGAAAGCACCCAACCTGATCATTTGAGAGATCAGGAAATCGGTTTCGCCATAGATCTTAGAAAGAAGTTTGCCCCATTTAGTGATTTCACCATCTTCAATATATCCAAAGCGTTCGAGCATGACTCTCACCAGATCAAAGCGCTTTGCGATGACGTTGGTGCGGTTATCAACTCTTTCCGCCAGGCCACGATTTTCGCGCTTGAGTCGCTGCATGCGCTCGGATATGCGCGAATGAGTTTCGCGTTCGGCACAGCCATGGCACGGATGTGCTCGTAGCGTTTTACGAAATTCGGAGATTTCAACTTCTCGTTCTAGGCGTTTAGGGCGGGAGCGTTTGTTGAGAGATTTCTCTAGCTCAGATATGTGGGCGCGAAGATCTGAATATTCAAGAAAGTCCCCAAGGTGGCAATTAATATCGGCAGCCAATTCGGCAATGGCGTTGTCATTGCGCTTGATCTGACGCGCCAAACCTACGACAGCCTTATCTGCTTGGAACTGCGCAAAAGAAGATTCCAAAGATGTTCGAGCTCGTTCGGCCCCAAACTGGGAAATGAGATTAATAGTCATGTTGTATGTGGGTTTGAAAGAACTTCGCAACGGATAAGTACGTGTTGAGGCTAGGCCGGCAACAGAGCCCGAATCAACATCTTTTGTCCACAGAATGACGGCGTTGCCTTCGATGTCTATCCCTCGACGTCCAGCTCGTCCGGTCAATTGGGTGTACTCCCCTGGCGTTACCGCCACATGAGATTCACCATTCCACTTAGTCAACTTTTCCATGACAACGGTTCGGGCCGGCATATTGATTCCGAGAGCCAGCGTTTCGGTCGCAAAGACGGCCTTGACCAATCCGCGTTGAAATAGCTCTTCTACCGTCTCCTTAAACGTTGGGAGCAATCCGGCATGGTGAGCTGCGATTCCCCGTTCGAGTGCATCGGACCATTCGTGAAAGCCAAGAACCAAGAGATCTTCTTCGGGGATATTGCGTATTGAGCGCGCGATCACCTGGCGGATTTCAGAACGTTCATCCGAAGTCGTTAATTTGATTCCGGCGGTCAGGCATTGGTGCACGGCAGCGTCACACGCCTTACGGGAAAAAATGAAAGTGATGGCTGGTAGAAGTCCTTCGCGATCCAACTTATCAATTACCTCTGGGCGAGAGAGAGACCGAATTGTTGGGGTCAATTGGGAATTGTTGCGCCAGTTATTTTTCGAACCCTTATTTGCCCCTTGGCTTACGCGCACTTGTTTGAAGGATTCGCGTTCTAGGCGAAGAATCTCAGAATTTACTTTACCGTCGTCGACAAAGAGATCTAAGAGTCGATTCCCAAAGAGTACATGCTGGTACAACGGAACTGGGCGAATCTCTGAAACGATAACTTTGGTATCACCACGAACGGTTTGTAGCCAATCGCCAAATTCTTCGGCATTTGAAACTGTCGCTGAAAGTGAAGCCACTTGGACGCTTTCGGGGAGATGAATAAGAATTTCTTCCCATACTGCGCCTCGAAACTTATCGGCCAGGTAATGCACTTCATCCATAACGACGTATTTCAAATTGGCCAATGTGGAAGAGCCGGAGTAAATCATGTTGCGTAGAACTTCGGTGGTCATAACAACGATCGGTGCTTCGGAGTTGAAACTGGTATCCCCTGTTAATAGCCCGACTTTTGACTCGCCGTAGAGCGAGGTAAGGTCTTGGAACTTCTGGTTAGAGAGCGCCTTAATAGGTGTCGTATAGAAACATTTCTTACCTTCGGCCATCGCCAAATGTGCTGCAAATTCACCAACTACTGTCTTTCCGGCACCTGTCGGGGCTGCGACGAGCACCCCAAAACCATCTTCAAGTGCATTGCAACCTTCAATCTGAAAATCATCTAATGCAAATGGGTAGAGATCGGCGAATTGCGCACTCTTCTTATAGGAATCTCGGACCCGACTTGCGGCATATCGTTCAGATGGCGAGAGTAAAACTTCTTTTTCTGGCACTTAACAGACCCACGTGTAGAGAGCTTGTGGAATGGAATCAGCCTTCACGGGTAGGTCTCCGTACCGTTCGCCGTCGGCATAGGCCACAGCGTCGGCTGTGATAGAAATTGATCGGGCTCGAAAAATTTCAACTTTCGGGTGGGTGACATGAGTTCCCTTAAAGACTTTAGGGAATACTCGGATGAATTCGAGTATAGGAACCGGGTGGAGTACCAGTACGTCGAAGAGGCCATCATGACGGTCCGCATTAGGGCAAATCTGCATGCCTCCCCCATAAGTGGCTCCGTTCGCGATTGCGACCAACATGGCTTTCGTTGTTATTTCACGACCATCTGCCGTGATGGAGTAGCTCTTGGGTCGAAATCTGGGCAGCTCCAGCGCAGTCGCAATGTTGTATTTCATTTTGCCTTTTAATCCGGAAAATCTATTGGCCCTTTCATTGACCATCGAGTCGAATCCGGTACTCAGAACTTGTACGAACCAGCGTTCTTTCCCTGCAACGGAGACTCGACCAGCATCGATGGCAACTGGGTTTTGAGAAGTCATGAGGTCTACGAGCGCTGCTGGGGTCAACCCAAAAGTTTTGCTCGAGCGCGCAAAGTCATTTCCAGTTCCTGCGGCCAATACGCCCATAGGAATAGAAGTTCCGGCAAGTTCTTGCACGGCGAGATTAACTAGTCCATCTCCCCCCACGACGACTACCGCATCAATTGTGTTGCTAGCGATTGATGCCCTGAGAGAGTTGGCGCTCTCGATCGCCGAAGCCCCAGAGATCCAGGTAACTTCAATATTCTTAGCAGTTGCTAATTCTCGAACCTCATGGCCTAAAACCAGGGCGCGACGCTTTCCTGAGTGAGGATTGACGATTATGGCCCAGTGCATTTCTAGTCGCTCTCATCAATCGTGCCAGCGTCCTCGATGGAAGAAGCTTCATCGTCGCCAATTCTCGTTAGCTTCTTGGCGCGTTTACGGTCTACGAGGAGCGCAATTCCTCCAGCGGCAAAGTAAAAGATAATTAATGGCAAGGCTAGAAGTGACATGGTGAGTGGGTCGCCGGTGGGAGTAAACATTGCGGTGAATAACGCAATTCCAAAGATGGCAAAGCGCCAAGGTTTCAGAATCCCTCGACCTGATAGAACTCCAGCCAAGTTGAGGGAAACCAAGAAGACCGGAAGCTCGAATGCCCCACCGAAAAGCAGAATCACGCGCAGCACGAAATCAAGGTAGTCATCGAAGCGCACCAAGTTAGAGAGTGATCCCGGAGTAAATCCGAGGAGTACGCGGACCGCAACAGGAAGGATGACGTAACCCAACGTCGCTCCGAAGGCAAAGAACGGGGTGGCAACAGCAATAAAAGCGATGGAACGGCGCTTTTCCTTCTTATGTAAACCGGGCGCGACGAATGCCCAGAGTTGGTATATCCAAATTGGGGCGGCGATGATCACTCCGGTAAGAAGGGCTACCTTAATTTGTAAGTTGAGAGGTCCTAATACGCCATTGATATATAAAGTTCCACAGTGTGTGGCGCCCGATTTCTGAGCAGATTTGAGATCGCACACTGGAGCGGCGAGGGTGTTGATAATTTTGGAGTAAAAAGCCCAGCCGAAACCCGAAGCTACGACAATGGCTAATGCAGCGCGTACGACTCGTTTTCGTAGATCACGAAAGTGCTCTACGAGTGGCATACGACCGCTCTCGTGAGCGTCCATGGGACCCTTTAGTTTGTTGGAGGGGTTTCGCCAGAGTCAGGGTTTGCCTTCTTCTCCTCTGGGCTGAGTTCCTTGACTTCACTCTTGAAGATACGGAGCGAACGTCCGAGCGCGCGTGCGGAATCTGGCAAACGCTTGGCTCCAAAGAGAAGCACAAGGACGATGAGCAGAATAAGAATGTGACTTGGCTCTTTCAGAAACATGAAACTTCCAATCGTGAGACTTTTGCACGGTCTGGCGACCGGGATTCCTGCGCAGATAGTACCTCTAGATACTGGGGTTGGGCGGTTATAGCGGGAAACCTACCCGTAGAGGGCCAAAGTCTCTGCTCGGCGCTGGGCTAGCTCGGTAGCAAGGTCGGCCGGGGCGAGGATAGATACGCCTCCTCTCTGACCCAGGCAAGTGCGCAGCAACCACTCCCGATCGGAGACGGCGATGGTCGTGGCTAAGGGGTAGGAAAAATCATCAGGAATCTCTAGTAAATGTCGATTTTCTTCAAGAAATCCCCGAGAGCGCTCGCCAATCTCAATCGTAGGGAAAACCTCGCTTTTGATTGGAAGCGCTTTCTCAAAATCTAGCGCGGATGCCTGGCCTTTACTCTCGAGTTCAATGATGCGATCTACTCGAAATGTCCGCTCGCCGTGGGAGGTGAGACAGAAAGCTCGGAGATAAATGAACCCATTTTCAACATAAAGAAAGTTGGGCCGAATAGTTCGCTGGGTTTCGGTATCACGATGTCCGCTGAGGTAGGTGATATCGAGCAGCGTTCGTTCTCGAAGCGAGGTTTCAATATGAGATAAGAATGGAGTGGGGGTTGTTCCAACTTTGAGAGATGCAATTTTGATGTTAACACCAGAGATAAGAGTCGCCAATTTACTTCGCAGTTCTTCAATTTCCGCCCGCAAAGGATCTCCTTGTGCGCGAAGTGAGGTCATCCCTTCTAGCCCCAAGATCACTGCGAATACTTCTCGACGAGAGAGCTTGCGTGGCTTATCAAGTGTTTGGGCGTCTATGACGGAGACGTACCCATCATCAAAGGAAAGATCAATAAGTTCTAGTGGCGAATATCCAGGAAGACCACAGACGAATAGAAGGTTGAGATCTTTCGTGATTTCTTTCGGAGTAGATCCGAAGACCGTTGCCAGATCTTCAATCGAGATGCCGGGGTTTTCGACGATAAAAGGAATGAGGTCAAGGGCTCGAGAAGCCCGATCTAATGCAGTCTCGCTCATAGAGCGTTCCCCTGCAGAGAATTTTTTACTTTATGCACAAGATCAGCAGGTGAAATTATCTTTGCATCTGAACCGAACCAAAGAACTTTGCGGAGGAAGGGATCTTCGTGTTGATAGCGAAGGGTTATCTCATCCCAATCATCGTCTACAGATTTTACTTCACCCTCAAGTCGCAACGTTAAACAATGGTTCTTGCGAATATGTACTACCGCCCGGTTAAATTCTGAAGTTGCATCTGCTTCCAAGTACTTTGCAGGAGAAAAATCTTCGGGTATTTCGTAACTTCGCTCTTTTTTCAACAATGTGAAGGGCGTGATGACTCTGGCAATTTTGAAGGTGCGGATTTCTTGTCGATCAAGGTCAAAACCGATGAGATACCAAAATCCGTGAAGCAAGGTCAGCCCATACGGTTGTACATGCCGTATCGGAGAGGAAGAATTGGCGTATCCGAACTCGACAACTTGGCGCTTCTCCAGCGCATCCCAGAGCAAGTCAAAGGAAGGTTGTTCATTTTCAAAGCGCAACCATTCCATCGCAAACTGATCAGTATCAGTGTCGATCCCTAACGAACGCAGCTTGCGTAAGGCGGTTTGCGAACTTTGCGAAAGCGCCGAAGTGCGCCAACCCTGCAATGCCACGGAGATCAGAGCAAGTTCTCGTGGCGTTATTGGTCCAAGATCTAGAGCGTAATCTGATGGCCGAATGCGATAACCCATCTGATCTTCAAAGAGCACGTCCACAGCTCGAACTTCAATTTCAATTCCGAGGGATCGCAAGTCATCTTTATCCCGCTCGAACATGCGCTCCATCGTGTCGATTTCGCCGCTGTATCCCGCCACGCTCTGGAAAATCTCAGATTTTGTCAGATATCTCTGTGTCGCCAGTAGGGCGATGGTGAGATTGAGCAAACGCTCGGTCTTTTGGTCTGACATAAGGCAACGATATTGGTTTGGTACGCTTTTGCCAGCCATTTACCGAAGGGGTCTTCATGTTCAAACCGTCCAGCAAAACCATCGCAGCAATGACTGTGGGATCGCTCTCCCTACTCCTGCTGGCTGGATGCACAACCGATGGTGGCGTATCAACCGCTTCCTCCCCCAATCCAACGAATGGATCCAACACTGTGACTGAATCAGCGACCCCAACTCCCGCCGCCAGTGAAAACACTCCCGCCCCTGCTGGCAGCACCTCTCTTCCAGCCGTAACTGGTGTTAAAGGCAAGGCGCCTACGATTTCGGCCCCTAGTGGGACTCCGCCAACAACTTTGGTAACAAAAGATATTTACATCGGTACCGGAGCACCGGCCACCGCTGCTTCAACTTTGACAGTTCAATATACGTTGATGGCTTGGTCTACCGGCCAAGTTGTAGAAACGTCTTGGACAAGCGCAGCTGCAACCTTCCCACTATCGGGGGTCATCGCTGGTTGGCAGCAAGGAATTCCGGGCATGAAGGTCGGCGGTCGTCGCTTGCTCGTGATTCCACCTGACCTCGGATATGGAGCAACAGGTAGCGGTCCGATCGCGGCGAATGAGACTCTCATTTTTGTCGTGGACGTATTGGCCATTAAATAAAGCTTTTATGACTCATCTTCATTGAGGCCATAAGAACCTTTGGATGGGCGCCGGCGCCTTGTGGGGGCAATTACTCCTGGCGCGAGGCGTCTGGTCATAATCAAAAATCCAGTGTGGCCGATCATTCGGTGCTGAGGACGAACTGCCAAACCTTCATGATGCCAACCACGTATCAGGGATTCAGTGCTTTCTGGTTCTGTGAATGCACCGCTCTTCTTTATGTTTTCGGCCGTCTCGGATAACTGAGTGGTGGTTGCAACATAAGCGAGAAAAACCCCGCCCGGATTGAGAACTGTTGCAGCCATCTCGACACACTCCCATGGGGCAAGCATGTCCAGTATTACTCGGTCGTATTTTGTTAAGTGGACTTGATCCTGAACGGCACCCAGGTTGAGACTCCAGTTATCCGGAAGCGCGCCAAAATATTGATTTACATTCTTGCGGGCAACTGCGGCAAATTCTTCGCGCTTTTCATAGGAATCTACTCGCCCTTGTGGGCCAACGGCGCGTAACAAACTGATGGTGAGCGCTCCCGAGCCAACTCCGGCCTCAAGCACTTTTACTCCTGGCGCTACGTCTGCGACTCCTAAAATGAGCGCGGCATCCTTGGGGTAAACAATCGTGGCCCCGCGCGGCATCGAGAGGACATAGTCCGCAAGAAGTGGCTTAAAGGCTAGAAATTTCAATCCACCGGTAGTTTCCACAACGCTCCCCTGAGGTTGCCCGATGATCAAGTTATGTTCAATCCAGCCATTGTGGGTGTGCCACTCATTGTTTTCCTGCAAGGTTATGGTGTGCATCTTCCCCTTGGCATCCGTCAGTTGGACGCGATCGCCAGCGCGAAAATTGGCGGTGTTTTCAGTGCTCATCGGAGCATTCTAGTCAAAGAGCGAAATCAAACTTTCCAGATTCTGGCCAGTTAACGAAGTTACGAGCCGAACTCGTGCGGCGGCTTCGATCGGAACAATATGAGGTATCGCAATTACCCAAGCTCCGCTAGCCATGCCGGAATGGACGCCTGTAAGTGAATCTTCGATAACAAGACAATTCTCGATATTGACGTTCAATGCCTCGGCGGCCTTGAGATAGCTTTCTGGGTGAGGCTTGGTCTGAAGAACATCACTGCTGGAAACAGAGGTAGCAAAGAATGGTTCAGGAAATGAATCTATTGCTGCTTGAACCAATACACGCGGGCTTGCAGAAACGAGCGCCATGGGAATATTGGCAGCCTTGACGTCACGCAGGATTTCAAGCCCTCCAGGAACGATAGCTATTCCAGAATGGAATTTCTCCGAAACACGTTCAACAAGTGAATGGTGAAAATAATCGCCGTCGCGTTGGCCACGAGCCAGATCCGACATGTATTGACCAACTCGTTCAAGCGGACCACCTAAACACGCAGCCTGATCCGAAGTTCGCCAGATATAGCCGAATTCGGCCATAAGTTCGATTTCTGACGATAACCAATACGGTTCCGAATCGATCAAGGTGCCGTCCATGTCGAACAAGACTGCCTCAATTTTCATGTCGCGTTGAAATATTTCGCCTCAGGGTGGTGCACGATAATTGCTGAAGTCGATTGCTCAGGATGTAGTTGGAACTCTTCTGAAAGCTCCACGCCGATTCGAGAAGGGTCTAACAACTCGCACAATTGCAGTTGTTGTTCAACATCGGGACACGCGGGATAACCGAAGGAGTAGCGAGAACCTCGATAACCCTGATCCAAAATGCTAGATATATCACTTGCGTCTTCACTCTGAAAACCCATTTCATTTCTGATGCGGGCATGCCAGTGTTCAGCTAACGCCTCGGTGAGTTGCACTGAAAGTCCGTGAAGTTCGAGGTATTTTCTATATTCATCGGCTGCAAACAATTTTGCGGTGGCTTCGCTTACGGAACTTCCCATTGTTACTACATGGAAAGCAACGGTATCAATTTCGCCAGAACTCTTTGGCCGGAAAAAGTCGGATAAACAGAGTCGTCGATCTCGAGTCTGTCTTGGGAAAGTAAATCGAACACGTTCGAGACCTTTTTCAGGGCCCTCATGATGAAGAACTACGAGATCGTTTCCTTCGCTATAACAAGGGAAATAGCCATAAACCACAGCGGCATTTAGCCAACCATTCGTCTGCACGTCATTGAGCAATTGGCGCAGTTGTGGTCGACCCTCCAGTTCAACCATTTCTTCATAAAGTCCGCGCTGACCTTTCAAGCCCCATTGTCCGACGAAGAGAGCTCGCTCATCAAGCATCCCTAAATAGTCAGCGAGTTGAATTCCTTTGATAACCCTAGATCCCAGAAATGGTGGATGTGGAAGTTGATTTATGTCGGAGACATCAGAGCGTTGGGTATCGATCTCTGCACTCTTTGACGAGCGAGTGTTAGGAGTCTTGCGTTCGCGAAGTTCAGGAAGGGCGGCTCCAGGAACCCCGCGCTTCACCGCCATCATGGCATCCATCAAACGTAAACCTTCAAAGGCATCACGTGCATATCGAACCGTGCCTGGGAAAACAGAATCCAAATCTTGTTCAACAAATGATCGGGTTAAAGCTGCTCCACCCAGAATTACCGGCCATTTCTCCGCCAACCCTCGTTGGGTGATTTCTTCCAAATTCTCGCGCATCACAACAGTGGACTTCACCAGCAATCCGCTCATTCCGATGACATCAACATTTGATGCTTCAGCAGATTCCAAGATTTGATTGATGGTTTGTTTGATTCCGATGTTGACGGTCGTATAGCCATTGTTAGCCAAAATGATGTCCACTAAGTTCTTGCCTATGTCATGCACATCGCCCTTGACCGTGGCCAGCAAAATACTTCCGCGACCTTCGTCTTGGCTCTTCTCCATAAAGGGTTCGAGATGAGCCACGGCGCTCTTCATTACCTCAGCAGATTGTAAAACGAATGGAAGTTGCATCTCTCCTTTGCCGAAAAGTTCGCCGACAATTTTCATACCAGATAAGAGATGCTCATTAATGATAATAAGCGGCTTAATTCCGTTAGCCATCGCCTCGTCGAGATCTTCAAAGAGCCCAGGCTTCTCTCCGTCGATAATGCGTCGTTGCAAGCGCTGATCTAACGGTAGAGCAGCAAGTTCAGCGGCTCGAGTTATTTTGGAACTTTTGACTTCGACGCCATCGAATAATTCTAGAAAACGAGAAAGCGGGTCATAGATGCAATTTCCATCTGCATCGAATTCGCGACGGTCATAAACCAGATCCAGCGCAACCTGACGCTGCTCTTCAGGAAGTCGAGCCATGGGTGTGATCTTTGAGGGATGAACGATGGCCGAGTCCAAGCCAGCAGTTACAGCCTCGGAAAGAAATACTGAATTGAGAACGATTCGAGCTGCTGGATTGAGACCGAAGGAGACGTTGCTAACTCCCAAGGTGGTCTGGACCTGTGGAAACTCAACTTTTAATTGCTTTATTGCATTGAGAGTTTCTAGGCCGTCTCGCCTGGTTTCCTCTTGGCCAGTGGCTATGGGAAACGTGAGGCAGTCAATAAGGATGTCATTTACGCGCATCCCCCAGTTATCTACTAGATCGTGGATAAGCCTGCGGGCTACAGCCACTTTCCATTCGGCAGTTCGGGCCTGACCTTCTTCATCAATCGTCAATGCGACAACCGCCGCGCCGTGTTCCTTCACCAAAGGCATTATTCGAGCAAATCGAGATTGAGGGCCATCCCCATCTTCGTAATTAACTGAATTTATAAGACTTCGTCCGCCCAGATGCTCCAGGCCGGCTTTCAAAACGTCGGGTTCGGTGGAATCGAGAACGATGGGAAGCGTCGAAGCAGTCGCAAAGCGGCTAGCAAGCTCTCTCATATCGCGTACTCCGTCTCGACCGACATAATCGACAGAGAGATCCAACATATGTGCGCCGTCGCGAATTTGATCGCGAGCAATATCAACGCATGCTTGCCAATCCTCGGCTAGAAGGGCATCACGAAAAGCCCGAGATCCATTTGCATTTGTTCGTTCGCCGATAGAAAGGTAGGTAAGTTCTTGGCGAAAGGGTACAAATTGATAGAGAGAAGAAGCCCCATCTTCTTCGGCAACGTTGCGCTTGATGACTGGTTTATTATGAAGCTGGCGAACAACTGCAGCTAAATGAGCAGGGGTGGTACCACAGCACCCACCAATCAATGTCACTCCATACGAATCTACAAATGTTTCGAGGTATGTGGCTAGTTCATCTGGTTGGAGCGGGTAATCAGCGCCATGTGCGGCGAGAATAGGTAGGCCGGCATTAGGCATAACTGAAATAGCGGGAGTTCCAGATTTGCTCAAGACTCGGAGATGTTCGCTCATTTCAGCCGGACCCGTTGCGCAATTAAGGCCAATGACATCTATGCCCAGAGGTGTTAAAGCGTTCAAAGCTGCACCGATCTCAGATCCCAAAAGCATCGTCCCCGTCGTCTCGACAGTAACTTGAGCAATCAGGACTACATCTCGTTCTGACTTATCTATAGCTTCGCGCGCTCCATTAACGGCCGCCTTTGCCTGCAACAAATCTTGCGTGGTCTCTATGAGGAGAGCATCGGCTCCCCCATCAAGTAAACCTTGAGCGGCGATGCAGTAAGCCGCGCGCAGGTTCTCGTATGAAGTATGGCCCAGTGTTGGCAATTTCGTCCCGGGTCCCAAGGAGCCCAGCACCCATCGCGGCTGCTGAGCCGTGGAATATCCCAGCGCTGCCGTCTTCGCAATACGAGCTCCCGCCAGGGCTAATTCATAAATCCGGTCTTCGATTCCGTACTCGGCCAAGTTGGCCCAATTGGCGCCAAAAGTATTGGTCTCAATCGCATCCACACCGACTGCCAGATACTTTTCATGAACTGATTGAACGATATCTGGCCGGGAAATGTTGAGAATCTCATTACAGCCTTCATGACCCTGGAAGTCCTCTAGAGAGGGATTCTCCGCTTGAAGCATCGTGCCCATGGCGCCATCGGCGATGATGACACGTTCTGCCATGGCCAAACGAAGAGTGGAGGGATTTTTAGCGCGGGGATTCATTAACCTCAACTTTACCGCAAGTGCGTGAAGTGAAATCTCGAAATATTAAAGGGCAAGTCCCAAGAGGAGATCCAGGCCTCGACTTAGTTCGCCCGCAGACCCGCCCAGATGCCCAGCTTGGGTCGCTCTAGCCCATTGAAGAACGCTGGCCAAGGCGCTCTGAGTATCCAAATCGTCAGCCAATGCATCAACGATGCTCTGAAGAACCGGCAATGTTTCCGCTACATCTTCACGCGAAAGTGCAGCGCGAATCTCGGTCACATCTGTTTGCGCCTGCAGGAGCAACTCGTTGTTCCACATTCGATCCGAGGAATAGTGAGCGTTTAAGAGTGCAAACCTAATAACCATTGGATCGATTCCCGCGGCTAATAACTTAGAGACAAACACTAGGTTGCCCTTGCTTTTACTCATTTTTTCACCATCTAGGCCGACCATGCCGGTATTTACGAAACTGAAACTAAAAGGCGTGCCGGTGATGGCCGAACTTTGAGCAGCGCTCATGAAATGATGCGGAAAGATTAAATCGGATCCTCCGCCTTGTATATCTATGGAATATGCAGCTGAAAATTGTTGTAGGAAATGAGGACCTGTGAGAAACCGGAGTGCAATAACACAACATTCGATGTGCCAACCTGGCCGGCCAAAGCCATGAACAGACTCCCATCCAGGTTCTCCGGGCTTATTCGCCAGCCACAGGATTGGGTCCAAAGGATTGCGCTTTCCAGGACGCTGTGGGTCTCCTCCGCGCTGACCAAATATTTCAAGAGCCGCTTCGTAAGAAATTGGCAGGTCCTGGAGAAAATTTGAAATATCGAAGTAGAAATCCTTTTCGACTTGATAAACGAACCCATTGCTTTGCATGGCAGAGATGGCCTGCGAAACGAGATCCATTACCTCCGTGGCCGGAACGAAGGCCAATGGTGGAAGTACGCGTAGCGCAGTCATATCGCTTTCATAAAGTGCGATTTGATCGGCAGCTAAATCCTTCCAATCAATGGAGTCTCTTTCAGCTCGCTCCAATAAAGGTTCGTCGATATCCGTAATATTTTCCACGAAATCAACTTTTCGACCCTGCGCAGAGAAATAGCGATTTATAACGTCGAACGTTAAGTAGGTTGCGGCGTGACCAAGATGCGTAGCATCGTAGGGAGTGATTCCGCATACATACATGCGGATTGGGTTTGCACCGGAATACCTTCGATCGCCAAATGGGGTGGTTAGAAGAAGTTCAGGGAAACTAATCGATCCCGGCAATGGTGGAAGATAGAGAGAGGGCCACGAGTTCACGAACGGAACTCTACGATATGCCAGACTTTTTGGCAGGGATTAGAACGGTGGCCAAGGAATCGCCGGCCAATCTTCCGACGGAAACGGAAACGTGGCCGTATCGGCGAGCATTTGCAAACGCAGGTTTAGCGCTGCGAGTTCGGTGACCGATAGATAATGGTGAAGTTCCCAAGCTGGCAGTTCCTTTAATAAATATTGAATTTGGGTCATTTCATCAGGCGTGAATGGTGAACCAGCAAATTGCCACAGGACAGTTCGCAATTTATCGTCTTCATGGAATGTGACACCATGGTCACATCCAAACAGCTTCCCGTTCTCATCCAAAAGAATATGGCCATACTTACGATCCGTATTATTAATAACGGCGTCGAAGAGAGCCATTTTGCGAAGTTGAGTATCTTGACTTTGAGCGTAAGAAACCACGTCTATGTTTTCATCGACGTCAATCCATTGCTGTACTGCTCCGATCCCATAAGGACCATTGCGCAGAACGGTAAACGGAACCAAGCCGAATCCTCCGAGTCGACTCAATTCATATGCTGCTACCTCGCGAGAGGCGAGATTGCCGGTAGGAAAATCCCAGAGTGGACGTTCACCCGCGACGGGTTTGTAAATGACTGATATATCGTCACGAACTTTGCCCAACAACGTCGCGTTGGAGGCATCCACAAGTCGACCTTCGATCTGAATTTCTCCTTCTCTGATGAACGCCTCGATCGAATCAGTCATAGGTTATCGACGGTAACCGTTGGCTCGTGGGCACAGATGACCCTCAACATCGATGGGTAGGCCACAAAATGGGCAAGGCTGGCGTCCTGAAGCGACCGTACGGTCTGCTTGAGTGCAGAAATTTCGGACTTGAAATATGCGAAGTGGCACGCGAATCACGTCCGGGAGCAAATCGTTCTCGTCTGCATCCTCTGAGATCAAATCTTCAACTTCGATGTCACTAACAGCCTGTACTTCGAGGTTGATTCGTTGTGAATTCTGGTCCCATGAAATTCCGATGATCCCAACTTGAAAATCTTCAGTAATGGGGAACTGCATCTCCCCGTTGATTACTTGCGCCGAGTATGAAAGTTCATCCAGACTTGCCAACTTATTGCGCCGAAGTTCCTGAATCATCTCTTTGAATCGTTCGGACAGCGCAGCCACTTGGGTTTTTTCTATCGCTACGCAATTTGAATAAATAGGAGAATCTATTTGTAAGAAGAAAGCGCGCTCTCCGGGAGCACCAACGGTTCCAACTACAAATCTTTCGGCGTATTCGTGATTATAAACAATTCGACTCATGATGTACCTGCTCCCCCACCAAGGGTTTCTTTACTCGAGGATTCTTGGTTTCGGTTTAAATGTGAGGTGTCGTTGAGCTTGAGTAAAGTCGAGCGCGCCTTGCCAATAGAAATAATTGTTATCGAGGCGGGATCTACCGCAAACTTTTGCAGGTGATCGACGGAAAGTGATAGCTGTGCGGCCACGATGGCCTTGATAACATCCCCATGACTAACAATGCATACCTTCTCAAAACCTTCGGAAACATTGTGAAGGGCTTGATTGGCGCGATGCGACATTTCTAAGAAGCTCTCCCCATGCGGAAATCGCACCCGGGAAGGCGTGTTTTGAATGGTTGGCCACATATCCTTTTTAGATAATTTGCTCAACTTCTTTCCCGACCATGTGCCATATTCCATTTCAATAAAATTTGGCTCGATAATTGCGGTGGTTTTTGCTTTTTCAAGATACGGCGCGATGGTTTCTTGGCACCTAGGCAATGGACTCGAGTAGATGCGATCAAATTTTTCGATAGAAAGTCGAATCGCAAGGAGGCGAGCCTGCTCATTTCCGGCATCATTGAGGTGAACTGATTCGTCGCGGCCAGCAAGAATTCCGGTGGCATTTGCGGTCGAAAGCCCATGTCGAATCAGATAGACAATGGTGTTCTTTGACGGCATGAGGTAAAGATTACCGATAATTACCCCTACCTCTTGCTAGTGTCATTCCCATGGAAATGCGAACGCTCGGGAGCTCGGGTTTGCGAGTAAGCCGACTTGGTTTAGGAACAATGACTTGGGGTCGAGACACTGACGAGCACGAGGCAGCTGAACAACTCCGTACCTATCTAGATCGAGGTGGGAACTTTCTGGATACTGCCGCCATTTATGGCGACGGTGACAGCGAGCGTGTTTTGGGGGGTTTTATAGGAACTCTCGTCTCCCGCGAGGAGTTAGTCATAGCCACAAAAGCCGGAATTTCGGTCAAGTCCGGAGAGCGCAAAGTTGATAACTCGCGAACCAATCTGTTGGCGGACTTAGACAAATCGCTGCAACGGTTGGGCGTTGATTACATAGATCTTTGGCAGGTTCATGCTTGGGATCCATTTGTCCCGATCGAAGAAGTTCTTTCTGCTCTCGATATTGCCGTCTCCTCTGGCAAAGTGAGATACGTCGGGCTCTCCAATTTCACTGGGTGGCAATTGGCACAGTCGGCAATGATTCAAAACCCGCTATTCGGCAAAGCTGCAATAACCTCTCTCCAAGCGGAGTATTCGTTACTTAATCGCAACGCCGAGGATGAACTACTGCCGGCATGTTCGGCTGTTAAAACCGGCTTCCTCGCTTGGTCTCCTTTAGGTCGGGGAGTTTTGACTGGTAAATATCGAAATGGCGTTCCTTCTGATTCTCGCGGGGCAAGCCCGCATTTCTCTGCCTTCGTACAACCTTTCTTGTCGCAACGCTCGAGGTCGATCGTAGATGCCGTCTGCGTCGCTGCCGATGGGCTGGGATTTTCACCGATCGAAGTTGCGCTCTCGTGGGTCAGAGATGCCTTTGGAGTGGCAACTGCAATTGTGGGTGCACGAACTGGTGCGCAATTGCGAGGAATCATGACCGTGGAAGAAATAACTCTTCCCGATCAGGTGCGTGCAGCCCTAGATGAAGTTTCTGCCTAGGCTTTTTGCAGGAAGGTATTGAGTACTCGAGCACCAAAGGTGAGACCGTCAACCGGAATCCGCTCGTCAACTCCGTGAAATAGCGCGAAGAAATCTAAGTCAGCAGGAAGTTTGACCGGACTAAATCCATATCCAATGATGCCCAATGCTGAGAGCGCTTTGTTATCGGTTCCACCACTCATCAAATATGGCACTGGAATCCCATCAGGATCCTCACTCTTGATTGCCTCAGACATGGCATCAACGAGAGGGCCAGCGAATTCGACTTCAAGCGCAACGTCTCGTACGAGCAACTCAATCTCAATATCAGGGCCAGCAAGTTCACGAATGGTGTCAGCAAGTTGATCTTCAAACTCGGGCAAGAACCTGCCGTCGACGACTGCGCTGGCACTCTGTGGAATTACATTTGCCTTGTAGCCAGCTTCCAGCATGGTGGGGTTTGCGGTGTTTTGAATCGTCGCACCAATCATTCGAGCGGCGCCACCTATGTGTCTCAGCAGAGGTCGAACATTCGTCGGGTCGTACGGCTCGCCTACTAATTCGGCTATCTTTCGAAATAACTTTCCGCCGGTCTTTGTCTCGAGCTGTGGCCATTCATAAGATCCAATACGGGCAATAGCTTGACTCAAACGAGTTACGGCATTGGACTTATTGATGAACGAACCATGGCCAGCCTCGCCTTTTGCGGTGAGCTTGAGCCATTGAATTCCTTTTTGGGCACCTTCAATCAGATAGAGCCGGTGCCCGCCTGTAATAGTCACTGAAAACCCACCAACTTCAGAAACTGCTTCGGTATAGCCGTTGAAGATTTCCGGACGATTTTTAACCAGCCAATGTGATCCGTAAACGCTGCCGGCTTCTTCATCTGCAAAGAAAACCAAGAGAATATTCCTCGAGGGTGCATAACCAGCCTTTGCCCAAGCACGTACAGTTGCAAGGATCATGGCGTTGACGTCTTTCATATCAACGGCGCCGCGACCCCAAATGAATCCATCCTTCATAAGACCCGAAAATGGATCGACACTCCAGTCGTCAGGATTAGCCGGCACCACATCAAGATGTCCGTGGACTATCAATCCTGGCCTGGAAAGGTCCGTGCCCTTGATGGTCGCCACCACGTTAATGCGGTTAGGCGCTGCCTCGATAAGTTCCGAATCAATTCCTACTTCCGCCAGACGAGCGGCTACATATTCAGCCATTGCTTTCTCGTCGCCTTTGCCCTCACCGTGATTAACGCTAGGGATACGGATCATCTCTTGGCATAGTCGAATGCAGTCACTCTCGAGAGCGGCGATATCGATAATTGGGGCTGAATTCGTGGTGGTCATGGGCATATCCTGCCGTAAACCGCCCCATAACCTTGCGCTGTTTTCCTTGTTTGGCAGGGAATTGCTATCGTGTCCCCTTGCCGTACTTCCTCGCCAAAAAAGGCTCAGGGTCGGCGATGTCCGGGTGGCGGAATTGGCAGACGCGCTAGCTTGAGGTGCTAGTGCCCGAAAGGGCTTGAGGGTTCAACTCCCTTCTCGGACACCACGTTTAAGGTTCTGATCATTCGTTCTTGATCTATTGAGAGGCCGTCGATGAGACTTCAACTCTCCAGTCGGCGCTTGGCAATCTTCCTAGCCTTTTCAACTCTTTGCGCCACTTCGTGGGCAACTCAATCTGTCAATGCCGAAACTAGCCCTGCCGTACCGCTTGTGGCTGATACGACCATGACATTGGTGAAGACCATTCAAGGCGAGATAACCCCTAAATCTGTTCGGTCATCTGGAGCAGGTCTGGTTAGCGCCCAAAACATGATGTATCGACATTCTGTAACAATCTATAACGCCAAGACAATGGCCTTAGAAAGTACGATTCCGGATCGAATCAAACTCGCTGACTTTGGTTACCTCAAGTATCCCGGTTCATACCTCGGCGCTCCTGTTGAAGGTGCTTTTTCGCCGGATGGCAAATACCTGTATGTCACTAACTATGCAATGTATGGCAAGGGCTTTGACCATGAGGGTCACGACGATTGCAAAGCCAATAACCCATACGACAAAAGCTTTCTGTATCGCATCGATCTGTCGACTCGATCGGTGGATGCTATCTATCCAGTCGGAAAAGTTCCTAAAGTTGTTCAAGTGACGCCAGACAACAAATTTCTATTGGTGACTAATTGGTGTTCTTATGACCTCACCGTGATATCTATTGATTCTGGTAAAACAGTGAAGAATATATATATCGGGGCTTACCCGCGAGGCATTGTTGTAACTAAAGATTCTAAGTTCGCCTATGTGGCACAAATGGGTGGCAACACTGTTCACCGCATCCGGATGTCAGACTTTAGCGATTCAAAAATCTATATTGGCTTAAACCCAAGAGCTCTAGTCCTCTCCCCCGATGAAGGCACGATATATGCCACCTTGAACCTATCGGGCAAGGTAGTTGCTCTTGATCTGGCATCAAGGAAAATCGTCCACAGCATCACAACCGGGAAAGCGACTCGGAGTTTAGATATATCAACTGATGGGTCTGCACTCTTTGTTGTTAACTTCGGCAGCGCCACCTTGTCGAAAATTAGAACTTCGGATTTTAGAGTGACTCAAACCATAAAGGTGTGTACTCAACCCATAGGTATTACCTACGAGGCCACGCAGAATCGAACATGGGTAGCTTGTTACCTGGGTTCAATCAAAGTCTTTGACAACAAATAGCTAACTGTTATGGCAGGATGAGAATATGGCTGAATTGATTTACTACTGCGGAACTATGGATAGCGGAAAGTCGACTCTGGCTTTGCAAACAGCGCACAACCATCAAAGCCGTGGTCGGACGGGACTGATCTTTACTAACCGAGATCGGGCTGGTCGGGGCCGGATTAGTTCTCGCCTTGGGCTTCAAAGTTTGGCAATCGAGGTTGATGCAGATCTTGATTTGCACAAATATGTCGTCGAAAAGTTATCTAATGGTCAACGCATAGATTTCGTTATTTGCGATGAAGCCCAGTTCTATACTCCCTCGCAGATCGAAGAATTGGCTCGCATCGTAGATGGGCTAAGTATTGATGTTTTTGCCTTCGGCATCCTCACCGATTTTCGAACCGCTCTCTTTCCCGGTTCCGCGCGTTTAGTCGAACTCGCTGATCGCGTTCAAACACTTCAGGTGGAAGCTCTTTGCTGGTGTGGGGCTCGCGCCACACACAATGCCCGCACTATGGGCGGCACAATGGTGACCGAGGGCGCCCAAGTTGTTGTGGGAGATGTCGCATCGGATGACGAGGTTGGGTACGAAGTTCTGTGTCGCCGACACCACATGCGCCGTGTAACATCGCGCGCATCAAAGAGTGCCGGGTTCGAGCCTCTTCCCTTTACTACGCAAGAAACCGATCCAGGAAAGTGAGCTTTTCATGCAATCACGTGGCTATGCAGTTCTCGCGGCAAAAGAAGATCTAGTCCCTTATCAATTTCAGCGCCGCGACCTTGGAACTGCAGATGTGGCATTCGATGTTACTTATTCAGGAATTTGTCATTCGGACATTCATCAAGCGCGCGAAGAGTGGGGTTCGGCTCTTTTCCCCATGGTGCCTGGCCATGAAATTGTAGGAAAAGTAACAGCGATTGGTTCCGGTGTTAATAAGTTTCAAGTTGGCGACATTATTGGTGTCGGTGTATTCATCGATTCATGTGGAGATTGTGAATTTTGCAACCAAGGTTTGCAACAATACTGCGCAAATGGAATGACGGGCACCTACAACGGATACGAGCGTGACGGAAAGACAATCGCTTTCGGTGGATATTCAAATAACTTTGTGATCAATCAAAATTATGCAGTAAAGGTTCCCACAAACCTGGAACTCTCAGGTGTTGCGCCATTAATGTGTGCCGGCATCACTCTTTATTCACCACTCCGGCACTGGAATGCCGGTCCAGGCAAACGAGTTGGCATCATCGGGCTCGGCGGGTTGGGTCACATGGGCCTCAAATTTGCAAAGGCTCTGGGAGCCCACACAACTGTCTTCTCACATTCACCCCAAAAGGAAGCCGACGCCAAATCCATGGGAGCCGATGAATTTGTGGTGACGAAGGATCCTGCCAACCTTAAGGCGCTTGCCTCAAGTTTTGATCTGATTCTTAATACCGTTTCTGCCGAACTTGATATTGAGCTCTACCTCAATTTGCTAAAAGTTGATGCAACATTGGTAGTTATCGGACTTCCAGGTAGCCCATATTCGGTTTCTGCCGGAACCTTGCTGGGTAAGCGTCGCTCCCTTGCCGGATCGATGATTGGTGGAATCCCTGAACTGCAAGAAATGATCGACTTCTGTGGCGAGCACAATATTCTCAGTGAAGTTGAGGTTATTTCAGCCGACTACATAAATGTTGCTTACCAACGTACGGTCGCTAGCGATGTTAAATATCGATTCGTGATTGACGCTTCGACGTTCTAGAAGTGATGGGCAATTAGCGCCACTACCGGCGCGAAAAAAAGCGCCGGTACGAGATCTCCAACGTGGACCAACTTGATTTGAAGAAGGCGGAGCGCAATTCCTAGGAGCAAAACCCCACCAACGGCGGTCATAGCCTTCACTTGGTAGTCAGAGAGAACATTTCCCAAAGCAAATCCCAAGCCAGTCCATATGAATTGGTAAATGCCTACAGGAAGTGCTGAGGCAGCTACTCCCCAGCCTAAACTGGAAGCGAAAGCAATAGATGCAAAGAAGTCCAAGGTACTTTTAAGAATCAACTGCTCGTGACCGTTGCCCATTCCATCACTTATGCCACCTAATATCGCTAGTGGACCGATAACGAAAAGCAGCGAGGAAGAGACGAAGCCTTCTACAAAACGCCCACGCCCAGATCGATTAAAACGGGACCTTAGCCCTTCGCCAATGACTTCAAGTTTCGCTTCGATTTTTAGGATACTTCCAGAGATCGCCCCCAAAAGCAGGGCCGCAAGAACTGTCAATAGCGTCCATCCACGGGGCACTTGAGAAACAAAAGCGTGGTTCCATAAAGAGCGGAGTGCATCAGCAGCAGCCAAAGCCACGACAAATCCAAGTACATCCGTAACGAGATTTCGGGTTCGCTCTGGAAATTTAGCACCAGCAAATACTCCAATTGTGGAACCTAGGAGAATAGCCACGATATTTACTACAGTTCCGAGCCCAATCATGAGTGCATCCGTCCCTTGTGCGCCTTTGTATAGACTCTAACAGTGAGCCAACCCTCTTCAAATTCCATGATGGCTCGTCTGGCCCATATTCTGAAACCGGCGCGAACGATTCCGCGAACCCCTTGGACTGCAACAAGCAGATGGTCTCTGACATGGGGCAGAGTGGCGATCCTGTTCATTGCTTTATTTATCTTTGGACTCGGAGATTCGTTATTAATTCAATCTCATATTGGAAATGCTCCGTGGTCAGTCTTGGCTCAGGGCCTATCTAGGCATACACCGTTGTCAATTGGCGAATCAACGTTTTTAATTAGTGCGATTGTGCTCTTGCTTTGGTTTCCACTCAAAGAGAGACCGGGATTCGGGACTGTCTCTAATCTTGTCATCATTGCCCTTGCAATCCAGATTGGTCTCTTCATCTTTCCTGCGCTACATAAAAATCTATTTCTACAACTGGGTTACGTTTTCGTGGGAATTGCATTAGTTGGACTTGGAAGCGCTTTTTACATTACCTGTGGTCTCGGTCCGGGTCCACGAGATGGGCTAATGACCGCCATCCATAAACGTTCAGGAGTACGTATCGGTCGTGTGCGACTTGGAATAGAAGTCACGGCTCTAATCATTGGTGCGCTGTTGGGAGGAAGGTTAGGTGTTGGAACGGCACTTTTTGCTTTGCTGATTGGAAACTCGATCGCACTTTCTCTCAGTTTTGTTCATAAAATAACCAGCGCAGAGCGCTGAGTCAGCCCCAACGAATCGGATCCTTACCTTTAGCTATCAATCTGGAATTAGCTTGCGAGAAAGGTTTACTTCCGAAGAATCCACGATGAGCCGCTAATGGACTTGGGTGAACCGATTCGATTCGATCCAGAATCGCGAAATGGCCCGACAGCTCTTGGGCTGATTTGCCCCAAAGGATTCCTATAACTCCATTGTCGACGAGTACTTCAACAATTTTCTCTGTAATACGTTGCCATCCTAAGTGCGAATGGGAACCGCTAGCCCCGGCTATTACCGTCAGGGACCTATTGAGCAGGACTACGCCTTGATCTTGCCAATCAGATAGATCGCCATTTGTACGAACCCGCTCCCCTATATCCGAGTGCAGTTCCATAAAGATATTGCGTAACGATGGGGGAAGCTTCTTACACGATGGTGGGACCGAGAAGGAGAGTCCCATGGCATGTTCTGGATTGGGATAAGGATCTTGACCTACGATCAGAACTTTTGCGTTCTGCTTGGGTATCAAAGCTCGAAAAATCGCTGCACGATCTGGCAGAAAGTCCGACTCTTGCCGAAGCACTTTGTCGATGCGATCGATGCTCTTTCTGACTCCATGAAGATCTGACTGCCACTCAGGTGAAAGTTCTTCAAAGAGTGAATTGATCATTTAGAGCGCCTTAGCGAAAAAGCGACCCGCCTCTTGATGGACTGTGATGGGTAAGCCGTAAGCTGAACTTAGATGTTCGTCGGTAATCACAGAGTTGATTGGTCCGCTCGAGACCACCTTGCCGTGATTGAGCAACAGAGCATGAGTAGTGCCCAACGGAATTTCTTCGATGTGATGAGTAACTATGAGTGTTGCTGGGGCTTTCGGGTCGGAAGCCAATAGATCAAGGCGTTTGAGCAGATCTTCTCTGCCGCCCAAGTCCAAACCAGCTGCCGGTTCATCGAGCAGCATAATTTCGGGATTGCTCATCATGGCTCGAGCAATCAGAACTCGCTTTTTCTCGCCTTCGCTCAACGTCCCGAAAAGACGCTCCCCAAGTGAGCGAACCCCCAAAGTCGTAAGCAATGCCAGAGCGCGGGACTCGTCCCACAAGTCATAACTTTCCTTCCAGCGGCCAACAACAGCATATGCGGCTGTCAGGACCACATCTATCACGCGTTCGGCATACGGGATATCTTCCACCAGTTGATTGGTGACTAATCCAATCCGGGTACGCAATTCGAAGACATCGACTTTGCCCAGGGTCTCACCTAATGTCGTTGCGCTTCCAGAGGTGGGATGAGTGGAGGTGGCGAGAATATGGAAGAGCGTGGACTTTCCCGCTCCATTTGGACCAAGAATCACCCAGCGTTCACCCAAGGCGACGTCCCAGGTCAGGGGGCCCAAAATGGCTTTACCATCACGAATAACCAAAACGTCTCGGAGCGAGATCACAGTGCTCATGAGGAGTAAAGATACCCGTCTTACTGTGTCACCACGCTAATCTTCGGGCTGTGAGCCCAACCCAAGATTCGAAAACCACATTTACTGGACTGATTCTTCTTTCGGGGATCGATAAGCCTGGGGTGACCGAAGGGCTCTTTGCCGCTCTTTCGCCGTTTGCGGTGACGATCCAGGACCTCGAGCAAGTGGTAATACGTGGCCGATTAATTTTGACTGCACTCATCACACTCGATCCTGCTCATGTATCTTCGATCGAGGCCGATATCACTGCATTTGCTGAGGGTGTGGATCTGGACTTTGCCATTGATTACGTGGATCTCTCGCTCTCAAACTCTTCCGAAAAACGCAGTTCCCTTCATGTGGTGTTGCTTTCCGCAAAACTCCTGCCGACAGCACTGTCAGCAGTTGCAGGTGAAATCGCTCTTGCAGGTGGAAATATTGATCGAATTCGGCGGACTGCTTCTTTCCCCCTGACCGCTATCGAATTTGATATCTCGGTACCGGTATCAGGAGAAAT
>SESB01000410.1_pt1 | contig 31225 bp, 28 predicted proteins | sample 3171441 | NCBI WGS metagenome assembly SESB01 (sample SAMN06051867, study PRJNA518727) | freshwater metagenome | biome: subpolar coniferous forest; feature: holomictic lake; material: water; isolation source: holomictic Lake 227, 6 m depth | place: Canada: near Kenora, Ontario | collected... | reverse complement strand
TATCACCGGTAAAAACAGCATCCCCGACATAAATACAGATCGAATCCTTCGTATGCCCCGGAGTATGTATCACTCGCGCTTGAAGAGAACCAAGCAGAAAAAGGGCTCCATCCTCCACCTCAATGCCAGTTTCGGGAGAACTCTCCCCATAAAGAAGAGGGGTAACTCCGGTAAGAGCGCTGATGATCTCATTACCATTGGTATGATCATCATGACCGTGGGTTGAAAAGATATACCGGATAACAAAACCATGATCAAGGGCAAAGCGGACAATCATGTCGGGATTATAGGATGCATCGATCACCAGCGCATCACCCGTAAGCTCATCAGCAACAAGGTATCCGAAATTCCTGTCACCACCCGTACGAAACTGTTCGACAATCATCGTCATACCCTCCCTCAGGCTGTTTTTTCAACGTTCATGAGAAAGGCTCGAGCCGGAAAATCCTTGTCAACCACCAACGGATTCCTTTCAAGTTCGAGCATGATAGCCTCAGCCTTGTCGTCATCGAGAATAGCAAAACAGAGCGAAGAATAGCTTCCAACCATGTCATCGGTCGGCCACCACGACTGCTTCCCTGCACTTTTATTCTCGCAGTTGCACCCCCTGATGGAAACATTGCTGAACATATTTACCTGATACTCCTTGAAAAGAGCCCGCACTTTCGGACGGGTCTCTTCATGTCCCATGATAGCAAGAAATTTCATTGCCTCCTCTCCTGTAGGGTTATTTGGATTTTTTTTCAGCCATATAATAGACAAGCGGCACAACGACGAGTGTCAGGATCGTTGAGAGAATGCCACCCCAGATCAGCGAAATAGCAAGCCCCTGGAAAATCGGATCAAACAGCATCACCACAGAACCAATGACAACCGCGCCTGACGTCAGAATGATCGGTCTTGTTCGAACAGCAGCAGACTCGATAACCGCCTGCTTGAGATCAACCCCTTCAGCCCTCCGGATCTGGATAAAATCAATAAGCAGCACCGAATTTCGAACCATAATACCCGCCAAAGCAATCATGCCAATCATACTTGTGGCAGTAAAGAAAGCGCCATGAATCAGATGGCCGGGAATAATGCCCACAAGACTCAGAGGGATGGCAATCATCATGATAAGCGGTGTCTTGAAGGACTGGAACCAGCCGATAATCAACAGATAAATTATCACAAGCACGACTGCAAATGCCGTACCGAGATCGCGGAACACTTCAAAGGTAATCTGCCACTCACCATCCCACTTCATCGCCAGCTTGTCATCCGAAGCCGGGTTTGCCGTATAGAGCGGATTGATGGAATATCCCCCCGGAAGCTTGATCTGCCGGATTTTTTTATCCATGTCGAGCATGGCATAGACCGGACTTTCCGTCGCCCCGGCAACATCAGCCGTCACATAGACCACCCGGCGAAGATCCTTGCGGTAAATGCTCTTCTCCTGGACTTTCTCTTCAACCTTCACAAGCTCCGAGAGAGGAATCATCTCACCGGCCCGCAGACGGGTTGTCAGGCTTCCCATACCCTGTGACTGCACAAAAATACCCGAAAGATCTTTCAATGATGTTCTGTCAGACTGTGGCAACCGTACCTGAATAGTGACCGCTTCGAGATCACTTGACGTATGCAGAAGTCCGACGTCCATGCCGGCAACCGACATACGAAGTGTCTGGGCTATCTGTTCAGCACTCACACCCCGGAACGCCGCACGCTCCTTGTTGACAACCAGATTATAGACCTTCTGATCAGACTCAACAAGCCAGTCAACATCAACCACGCCAGGAGTCTCTTCAAAAACCTTCTTCACCTTCGCGGCAAGAGCAATCTGCTCCTCCTGTGAAGGGCCATAAATTTCAGCAACAAGAGTCGATAAGACTGGTGGTCCGGGAGGAATCTCGACAATCTTGGCATTCCCGTTGTAACGGCGGGCAATCTGCTGTACTCCTGGCCTCACTCTTTTCGCTATCTCATGACTCTGCACCTTGCGTTCATCCTTTGGCAAAAGGTTAACCTGAATATCGCCCATGTTTGAGGCCTGACGCAGGTAATAATGACGCACAAGACCATTGAAATTGATCGGCGCACTGGTACCGGTATAATACTGATAGCTGCTCACCTCAGGTACAGTTTTCAGATACGCGGCAACCTCCTTGGTCACCCTTGCCGTCTGCTCCAGAGAGGTGCCTTCCGGCATATCGAGAATAACCTGAAACTCGTTCTTGTTGTCAAACGGCAACATCTTCATCTGCACAGCCTTCAGAGGTACCAGTGCAATTGCACCAACAAGCAACAACCCTACCACACCAAAAGCCATCCATCTCTTGAAACTGCTCTCGATAAACGGAGAGAGAATACTGTTGAAAAGCTTGTAATAGCCACTCCTGGTAATATCATACTCTTCCTGATGACCGCTATCACCTGTCTTCAGCAGACGGTATGAGAGCCAGGGCGTAGCGATAAGCGCGACAAGCAATGAAAAAATCATCGCAAGCGAAGCGCCAATCGGCATCGGGCTCATGTAAGGTCCCATCAGTCCGGAAACAAAGACCATTGGAAGCACTGCTGCGATAACCGTGAAAGTTGCCAGAATGGTAGGATTACCTACCTCACTGATAGCGGTAATAGCCGCCTGAAGCTTCGGTTGACGCTTCATGGCAAAGTGACGGTGAATATTCTCGGCAATAATGATCGAGTCATCAACAACAATACCGGTAACAAATATCAACGCAAAAAGGGTCACCCGGTTGAGCGAATAATCGAGCAGATAGTAGATCAGCAAGGTAAGGGCAAAGGTAATCGGTACCGACGCAAGCACCACAAGCGCCCCTCTCCAGCCGAGAAAAAAGCCGACAACAATAGTGACCGCCACAACAGCCATGAGCAAGTGCTCAAGAAGGGTAAAAACCTTGTCGGTTGCGGTTGCGCCATAATTTCTCGTTTCGCTCACCGTCACATCGGCAGGAATAATGGTATGTTTGAGCCCCTCTACCCTTGAGACTACTTTTGCGGCAAGCACCGAGGCATCTCCACCCTTCCGCTTGGCCACAGTCACCGTCACCGCCGGATACTCTCCGGTCGCAGAACCATGCGGGGCTGCAGCAGCAAAGCCAAAAAAGTTGTAATTGTTGACCTCTTCAGGCCCGTCAACGACTGTGGCCACATCACGAAGGTAAACTGGTGAGGCTCCGTTGATTCCGACAACAATACCGGCAACATCGTCCGCATTTTCAAGAAACTTGCCCGAACGAACAATGATATCCTGATTCATCTGCCTGAAATCACCAGAGGTCATCTGACTGTTCGACATCTGAACCTGACGGGCGATCTGCATGGGACTCACATTGAACTGCCGCAGTTTCTCCTTGTCAAGCACAATCCTGACCTGGCGCTTCAATCCACCCTTTATTTCAACATCACCGATATTCTTGATTTTTTTCAGCTCATCGGCAACCTCTACAGCAGTTTTGCGGAGCTGGAAAGGATCCTTGCTTTTACTCCAGAAGGTGAGATTGAGCACCGGAACATCGTCAATCGAAACCTTTTTCATCAATGGAAACTGGACACCGGCAGGCATCTTGTCCATATTTTTCATAAGGGTCGACCAGAGCTTCACCATGCTTTTCTCGGCATCCTCCCCCACTTTATAGCGTACAGTCACCAGTGCTACATCAGGCATGGAAGTCGAATAGACATAGTCCACACCAGGAATTTCGGTCAGCGTCCGCTCAACCGGCTTGGCAACACGAGCCTCCACCTCAGCAGGGGTAGCACCCGGATAAGGGATATAAAGATCAACCATGGGCACCACAATCTGGGGCTCCTCCTCCCTTGGAGTCATAAAGGTCGCCATAATACCGACCAAGAGAGAAGCCACCATAAGGAGTGGCGTAATTTTTGAGTTGATAAACTGTTTTGCAAGTTTACCGGCAATACCTTCATTCATTGCTGCTGAACCTCCTCAGTCACACGCTGACTCTTTTTTACAGTTACACCTTCATTGAGCACGACGTTTTGCACTCCCACCACTGACTCACCTTTATCCAGCCCCGCCAGAACAACAAGATCGCCATTCACCGGACGCCCGGTTCTGATCCAGCGAACCGTGAGACGGTTATCCGAGCCCACAACAAAAACACCGGCAAGCTCCCCATTGCGAAAAATCGCCGACTTCGGCACCAGCAATACCTCTCCACCACCAGCCTCAACAACACTACGAACAGGCACAATACTCGCGACGACAATTGGAGTCTCAAGTTTCACGCTCCCTGCCTGCTCCGCCTCATGATGACCACAACCCGCAAACAGCAGGGGAAGAGCCATCAGGAAAAGAAAAAATTTATGTTTCATAGATAGATCTGCCATTAGTTAAGCCTCTCAGTTTCCCCGATAGTACGCAAGTTCACTTTTCGCAACGCAATAATCATACTTCGCCTGGTTCAGCCGCATCCGGGCATAAGTACATGCCTGCTCCCTCATCAAAAGCTCGAAAGTCATAGCCATACCCGTTCTGAACTGCGAACCTATATAATCAAGACTTACCTTGGCCTCTTCCAGCGATTTACGGGCAACCTCAATTCTTACTCGGGAGGTTTTCAGCGACCGCAGTGATTTATCCACTTCAGCAATACTGTTACTTCTTGCTGCTTCATAGTTGTACATCGCCTCACGCTCCTGTGCTTTGGCCTCCTGAATACGACCCGCAGTAGCCATACCATCGAAAATGTTCCACTGCATATTCAAACCAAGCGCCCAACTGGAACCACCACTGAAAACATTATCACTGTGAAGGTTAGTCTGCAGTAATGCATTCAGGCGGGGAAGTCTTGAGGCTCGAACCATATCTTCCTGTAAAACGGCAACATCCCTGAACGTTTCGAGCGCCTTGAGATCAGCCCTCTCTTTGCCAACACTGTTCTCCTCACCACCGGGAACCACACCATCGACAACAAAATCGCTGGTCGGAACAATAGTGACCCCGTTGTCAAGATTCAGCATCACTCTGAGAGCATCCGTTGCATTTTTTATTTCGTCCTGCAACATGAGTTTCTGCTCCTGAAGCTCCGAAAGCCTGACCTCAGTAGACAACTTGTCAGACTTTGTCAATAACCCCGCACCATAAGCTCTTGATGCTTCGCTGCTATGAACCTGCATCGTTTTTATCGACTGCTCGACCGCATCCAGATTTTTTCCGGCAAGCACAAGACCGAAATAAACTTTGCTGACCTGCAACCCGACGCTCTCTTCGGTCCTGACTGCCATCTGCGAATGCGCTTTTTTAGCCGTGATCGCCATGCTGCGACCTATTGACGCGTCGGCATTAAAAATGGGCTGCATGACCTGGAGGGAGGTATTAAAATCATTGATCACATCAGGATGCGTCATTCTGGAAGCCTCAAAATCAGAATTCTGAAGACTTTTCTGCTGCAGCTTGAACACAAGAGCAGCACCCGGATCGTTTGTCACCACAAGCGTCTCCGACAAGGTAACTTTCGGCAGATACGACTGACGACTCTGAACCACCCTGGCCTCAGCCTGATCGACCCTGCTGTGGGCTGCCTTTATTGTATAATTATTTTCACGCGCCATCACGATGGCATCGGCAAGAGAGAGCTTAACGGTTTTATCGCCAGCTTTTGCCTGAAGAGGAGAAGCCAGAACACCCGCCACACAAAAACCAACCAGCGCCTTGTATATCTTCATGGTATGCTACTGTTTTGAAATGAGTTTTATAATCTTTTCCACACTGTTTGCATCGTTGTTATTCATGCACTCCTTGAGATTGCGATGGAGAACCAGTGAAAAGGTATTGTCAAGAGCCGCCTTTGCCGCCTGGAACTGCGTAATGATCTGGGTGCACTCTTCCTCCCGTTCTATCATCCGGATCAATCCCTCAACCTGGCCACCCACCTTTTTAAGCCTGAGAATCACATCATTCATAGCCGTTGCTGTTTAGTAAACAATCGTTAAATACCTATACCCCGTATAGGTATAAAAAATACAAAAAAAAAGTCTCCATGCAAGTGATTTTATTCTTTACACAAGCATGGAGAGTGAAATTAAAAGCTGAATACCTTATTTTTTTCCGCCTGCAACAGCAAGTTCAGACGAAGTGCAACAAATATCGGACTTCACCTGACAGAGCATACTTTCAGTCGCCTGCTGCATGATCTGCGACATGACCGCCTCAGTCATGAACTTCAGTATACCTTCCGGCATGAGATTCAGGGGAAAAGAGAGTTCAAAGTCAAGGGTGATGTCGGTATCGAAATAGACCGATGTACGATTATCTTTTTGATGGAGCAGGCAAATCTCGGAACTCGCCTTGCCGATAAAGGTATGGGGCGAAGTTTTCTCAAATTCAGGATATTCGAGCACATTCTCCCACCTGATACGCTTTCCTGTACCATGGAGATGTGATGGATTTTTTATCCTCGTAGCAAACTGCTGACCATAACTGTCATCAAGCGAAAAGGTGTCTTCCAGTTGGCGAACGAAAAAAACCGCAGTGATTGGGTTGTCTCGAGGGTCGGCCACCTGAAAAATCCACTGAAAAATGTCCCGATCAATTATATACTTGACATTGCTGCAATAGGGATTACACTTGAGAATCTTCTCGTGATCTGCAAAGTAGATTGTTGAGTCATGCAGGCATGAGTCAAGAACAACATGCGCTTTACTTTTTCCGATAACTTCCATTGATTCTTTACCAATATGATTGATAACCCTGAAACTGGTTGAAAATTTTTTAAACGCAACCCAATGATAGAGAGTTCCTTTTGATAAACCTTGACCTCTTTTGAAAGAGAATAAATACTTTTATGATTGTTTTTTTCCAAAGAAGATTTCCGGGCTACGTGAAGCTCTTCGATAACTTCAACACTTCAAGCGCCTCATTTCATGGAACCTCCAAACAGCAAATCCAGACGTTGCAATGGCAACTCAACAAACATCCCTGCCATCTCTTGAACACCGGATGACCAGTTGCCACCCTTCACCGGGAATTCAACTCCTGCCGTAGCCGCGTTGACGCTCACTCCTCTTCCTGATCTGGCATAATCTGTTCAATACCTTCCGCAACCATCTCTGCCACCTGCCCGGCAATCAAACCGCCGAGTCCTGCAAGAATGATACGTGGCACCCCTTTAACAAAAAAAGGAATCCCAATTGGTGACATCAGAAAAGCACTACCGGCAAGAGCTGCAGCAGGCTTGACAATACCTTCTGGTAAAAGACTATCAGACATAAAAAACCTTGTTTATGTGTTTATAGCATTGCCAACACAAGTTGGTGATCTCCGTTAACCATAATCCAGACATAAAAAAGATACAACCCAAAACAAAACAGGAACAACAAAAGACTACTTTTTGCTCTTCAGTCCATCAGCAATTTTATTGATTGAGCCTGTAAGCATAGTCAGCGTCATTTCAACGACCTTCAACTGGGAAGCACCAATATCGGCCAAAGAGCTGCAATAGCGATTAAAAGCTGCAACCGTATCGATAGCCGGCTCCGAAGGTTCTGCAACGACTGCAGGCTTTGCCGCAACTGCTGGTTTCGGCTGCTCGACAACGCTTTTGCTCTCAGGTGCCGGAATATTACGGGGTTGCGCAGGCACTGCAGGAGAAGCTTGAGCCTCAGAACCAGAAGTAGTGCTTTTTTTGAATGCCGAAAAAAATCCACCTTTTTTTTCTTCCTGTGCCATAATGATTGAGCGTTTTACATTAAAAAAATTTTCGCCACACAGCCCCTACCAGCATGAACAGGTAAATTGCTGCCGATTAAAAGTCAGAAAAAAATGAACAGCTACGGTTTGACGAAAAAAACAAGAACTGTCAAACAATAAACCCGTTCCAATTACAAAAAAACCGTTTCACATGAAAATATCGACACCACGACAAGAAAAAATTCCTGTAAATTTCTTAACCTTGTTACAATTCTTGCGTTCAACAAAGAAACATCAGGAAACAATTAACAAATCCTGAAATCATTAACAACAAAGGGGAAGATCACCACTCCCTGAATAAACGCACCAATCAAGCCATGTCTGCATCAGTTAACTACACCACCTTGTTTGCACCGGTACTATTCTTTATCTCAGGTATTATTATTGTCATGCTCCTCAACAAATTTATCGGAAAGAAACCCTCCGATAAACAAACAAAATGAGATCGCCATACTGAACCCAAAACAAACCGGAAAAAATGTCCAGTGAGACTTCACAACTGATTGCAGCCGTCTCCTGCAATCAGCTTATTATGTCCCGCCAAGCCTATTGCGCGCCTCTGAAAGCATTTCAAGAGTAATTTCGTCATACCCCATATCATCAGCATACTCTTCAGCCATTATCCTGAACTTCTCTTTCATAAAGGCAGGAAGAGCCTGAAGCCACTCCCTGGCTTCATCGGTCCACTTCGCCGACAAAACTTTGGGCGTTACAATTTTTTTATACTCATGAAGCACATCTTCGACAAATTCATCAAGCACCTCACTCTCGGCATTAACACCGGAAGCAAATATCTTTTCAGCCAGAATTTTATTGCGTACCAGGTGAATTTTTAACTGCGGGAGATAAAGAACCGCCGCCATAATCTCAGGAGTTCCGCATGTCAGGAAAATAGCTATTTTTTTCCTTCTCAGATTTTTTTTCAGATTGCCATGAATCAAAGAGCCCAAAAGCTGTGATGAAACAAGAAAGTAATAAACCGGCGCTCCAAGAATGACAATATCAAACTCCTTCACAAACCTGTAATCTGCATTTGCCTTGCATTTTGCTTTTTCCACATAGGCACCCGATTCAGCAAGCTTCAGCCCGATGGAATCAATAATAGCTTCAGTAGCCCCACCTTTGGACCGACTATCGTATAAAATAACTGCTTTCATGTTTTCAGGCAAATTTTATACACATTAACTGTTTATTTAACATAAGCTTAACGACGTTTTTCTGCACAACAAAAAAAAACTTCAACCCTGAATACTTCCAAACGGCATTGATTGTAACGAAAAGACATTGCCTTAAGTCACTGAAACATAAGGTAGTAAATTTTATTTTCTTTCTGAATCCCGCCTGTGAACCGGAAAGCTTCGCGTTGACAAATGGCTTCTCCAGTGACAGAGTTTTTTCTACGAACTTTGAACACCTGCTCCACAAAAGAGCCCGAAAAATCCTCAAGGCTGCACTTCCCGATAACCGCCCTTTTGCGGGCCAATACGACATACCCAACCAGAACCGCTACCACTTGCGCGTCATCTCCAGATTTTTCCCCGGAACGCCGAGTTCCAGCTCGGCATATAAGTTATGGCAGTGGAGCAGAGAGAGTTACTGAGTGAAATGAGGCCCGTCCCCTAATTCGCCTTTTCTTTCTGAATCCTGCCAGTAGACTGGAATGCTGAGTTTAGCTAAAGGGCTTCTCCCGTGACAATGTTTTTTCTACGAACTTTGAACACCTGCTCCACAAAAGAGCCCGAAAAATCCTCAAGGCTGCACTTCCCGATAACCGCTCTTTTGCGGGCCAATACGACGTAACCGGCAAGAGCCGATACCAATGGCGCATCAGCTCCAGATTTTTCCCCGGAACGCCGAGTTCCAGCTCGGCATATAAGTTTTGGCGCTGGGGAAAAGAGAGTCGCGGGCTGCTGACAACGATGATAGAAAACGCAAAAGGGAGTTTCTGAGCGAAATGAGGGTCGTCCCCTAATTCGCAGAGCAGATCATCGAGGTTGTTCTTGATTATTATAGTGTTTGGATGATCAGTGCCCGGAGCATTTTCATGGATAGCAACTGCCCGGCGATAGAGCGGCTCCGCTTCGGCGTACTTGCCCTGCGAATCCAGCAATGACGCAAGATTGTTCAGGCTCAAGGCCACAGCGGGATGATCGGTACCAAGCACTTTTTCCCTTATCTCCAGCGAGCGGTGTAAAAGTGGCTCGGCTTTTCCGTAGTCAGCATGACCATGGAAATAAGAACCCATCTTGGTCAGTAACAGAGAGAATTCCTGCCAGACAGCAGTGTCGTCTGCAACAGACTCAAAGAGGGCTTCAGCATGGGACGTAAGTGCAGAACATTCCGGCCAACAGTCCGGGGTTGTGAAGCCTTCATCCGGGAACAGTTCACTCAGGGCTTGAATGGCTGCGTGACAATATTGATCTCTTTCCTCAGCCTGCATCCTGTCCTGTGCGACGGTCTGGACAAGGCGGTGGATGGAGAACTGATTTTGTTCATACGTGATGAGGGAGTAGGTCGTCAGCGCTTCAAGAGCGTCATCGATCCGCAATGTGTCGATAGGTGGTTCACTCGCTTGGCCTGCGTGGTACTCGAGTGCCTTCAGGATGAGTGATTGTGGAATGGCGTCGGGTGCAACGAGACTGCAAAGGTTGAGTATCTCCGTGGCATAGGGTACCCGGTCGGTCTCCTGAAAGGCAAGTGTCCATGTCGTGGCTACGGTATCGGGGTAGTTGTCAGGATGTTTTTCCCGGTTCCAGAGCTCCTGGCGGCAAATAGAGAAGAGGTCAAGGTACTCCGCACAGCTTTTATGCCGGGCGTTGCCGTATGCTGCTGCTTGTTCAAGGGAGAGTGGCAAATATCCGAGTGTTTCGGAGAGCTTGGCTGCATCAAGTTCATCGATCCCAGTGATGCGCTTTTGCAAAAAGGCGAGCGACTCTTCCCTGCTCCATACCTCGATTTTAAGCGAATTACAGAGGTTGTTGCTCCAGTTCTGGTTGCGGGAGGTTATGAGTGCGTGGCCTGCGGTTGCGTTTGGCAGATAGTGAAGGATGCTGTCGGAATCCCGGGCGTTGTCGAAAATGAGCAGCCAGTTCTGGTTGTGGTCGAGCCACTCCCTCACTGCTTCAATAACGATTTTCTGATCCTGAACCTCTTTTTCCGGCAGGTTCAGCTTTACAGCGAGTGAAGCGTAATCATTGGCGAGGGTTGAGGACTCTTCGGCGCGAATCCACCAGATGAGGTCGTAATCAGCGATGTGACGCCATGCGTATTCGATGGCGAGCTGGGTTTTGCCGATGCCGCCGAGGCCGTGGATGGCCTGCTGGGTAATGGCGGTGTTCTGGCCGCTCTGGAGTGAGGTACGAAGCGTTTCGAGAATGCTCTCCCGTCCGGTGAAGTTGGGGTTACGGCGCGGCAGGTTGCAGATTTCGGGAAGCGTGCCGGGGTAACGGGGTTTATGAAGAGAGTGTTGCTGATTCGCATTTTTGTACAAAGGCTTAACGGCAAACTTTGTCCGATCTCTTTTGAGGGCTGCAAGCAAGGTGCTTTTTGCAGCTTGTTCTTCCAGCCCCAACAACGAGACAGAGACCAATCTGCGAAGCACTCCGTCAATAGTGCATTCCTTTACCACGACTGGAACCAGTAAACCGAGTTCACCTGAAGGATCTTTATGAACGACGGTTTCCCATTCGAGCTTTGTAAACGCAGAGTCAAAATAATCTGGGGAAAGCACCAAAAGGGTACGCTCACACTCTTTTGAAGCACTATCGATATTACCGATGACGCTTGGCCCTGCCGCGCGGAAATCCCATTCCTGAAACACCACGCTATAACCTGCATCTTCAAGCACCCAGGCTATCCATGATGCAATTTGGAGGTCGGCTCCGGTGTAACTGACGAAAAAATCTTTCATGCCGCGTTGTGGAGGTGTAGTGGAAACGATCTCCTTGCGTGGTAAAGATAGCGTAGCTTTCGGGCAATCACAAGAGAGGTGGAGGAGTCAACAGGGAAATGCAGAATAATAATATCTCAATTCCTGCGCAGGGAATGAAAGCGTGTTTCCAAAACACCAGAAAAAAGATATGAGGCGGAGGCCGGTTTTTCGTAAATTATTTGTTTATAAAGGGGTTTACGCTCCCAAAAAGTGTTCTACACTTTTTTTCTATTTGCTCTACAGAAGAAAATGTTTTAAGTTATTGTAACATCCGTAATAAATAACGGAATCAATTTTTCACAATATTTTTCCTCATAACCATAAAACAATAGAAGCCATGTCAAACGGAACAAATGATGTAGCAGGCGCTATCAGCAATCTTGTTGATACTTTTGCTAAACTCGCTCAGCAGCAGGTTGAAGTACTGACCAATGGTGTCAAATCAGCTTCACAGCTTGTAGAGCCTCTCGGCAAAACCGCTGGTGATCTTGCTGCCAGCATCGTAAAGGCACTTACCGATGTCTTGCAGAGTATATCAGCAGCTATCGCTCCTAAAAAGTAAGCTCGTCTTTTTTTAAAAAAAGCACCTTATGCGTCAAAGTATAGGGTGCTTTTTTTTTAGCATTCCGTAAAGCACTCCACAATGTTACACGATCTGAAACCCCTTTGTTTCGGCCATCCTTTGAAACGACACCGACTGAACGTTGCCGTATGACCATCCTGAAGAATATCGAAACTCTTTTCAGCCCCGATTTCCGCCACAGCCTTTCGGTCACCAAAATACAGGGTGATGCTTCAAGCCGGCAGTATTTCAGGGTTAAAGCTCCGGATGGCTCTTTTGTTGCCTGTCATGATCCCGCTTATGAAGCTTCACCATCTGGCAACTATCCGTTTCTGGTTGTGCACTACCTGTTTTCACAACATTCCATTGCGGTGCCGCAACTCATCGCCCTTAATCCGGAAAAAGGGTTGCTGCTGCTGGAGGATTGCGGTGACCAGTTGCTGCAGAACATTTTTGGCTCTCCTGTGGAGCACTCCATTCCAGCATTGTACCGTGAGATTATAGATGTTCTGACAGAGATCCAGGCAATAAGCGGCCCAAAAAACACCATCCCTTTCAGCATAAGTTTTGATCGGGAGAAACTGATGGCGGAATTTGATTTTTTTATAGAACATGGCCTGCTGAATTACTTTGCAGCGGTTTTTGACCGCCAATTGATTGGACAATTACGCATTGAATTTGAAGCCATTGCTGAACTGCTGGTCCAGCCGAGTCACTTTGTGCTGAACCATCGTGACTTTCACAGCCGCAATATCCTTTTGCATCGCGACAAACCGGTGATTATTGATTTTCAGGATGCACGCATGGGTCTGCCGCAATATGATGCAGTCTCGCTTTTGAGGGACTCTTATGTCAGGCTTGATACCTCGCTTTTGGAGGAACTGAAGAGATATCACTACAATGCGCTCTGCAGCCACAACCTCTGCACGATGAGTTTTGACGAATACCTCTTTTATTTTGATATCATGGCTTTTCAGCGCAATATCAAGGCAATCGGAACCTTCTGTTTTCAGACCAGAGTGAAAAAGAATAATACCTTCGAACACTCCATTGCGCCAACCCTCGATTACATTCCTGATTATATCGAAGCAAGAGCGGAACTGGGAAAAGCAGGAAAAATCCTGCACCCTCTCCTTGAAGGCAGGGCGTCATGAAAGCATTTGTTCTTGCCGCTGGTCTCGGCACGAGGTTGAGACCTCTGACCGACCATATCCCGAAACCGCTTATTCCGGTACTCAATATTCCGAGCCTCTTTTATACCTTTTCTCTGTTGAAGCAGGCTTCAATCACCGAGATTATCTGTAACACGCACCACCATGCCGATGCAATCAGACGCTTCATAGAATCAAGCAACCTCCCGGGACTTAATATCTCTTTTTCAGAAGAAACAACCATTCTCGGCACTGGCGGAGGTCTGAAAAAATGCGAGAAACTTCTCGATGGTGAAGAATTTCTTCTGGTCAACAGCGATATTATTTCCGATATTGATTTCAGTGCTCTCATACGCCGTCATAAAGAGTCAGGCCTTCCTGGAACCCTGACCCTTTTTGAAACACCGGAAGCTGCAACTATCGGTTCAATTGGCATTGAAAACGGTCTGATCAAGGATTTCCGTAACCTTCGCAATACTGGTCTCTCTTCTTCGTTCATCTATACAGGCGCGGCAGTTTTCAGCCCGCAGATTTTCCGGTATCTGAAACCGGAGTTTTCGGGAATAGTCGATACCGGTTTTACAGGAGTGATTGATAACGGAGGGCTTGGCTTTTACCACCATAAGGGTGTATGGATGGATATAGGCACGATGCAGAACTACTGGCAGGCAAATCTCGATCAACACTCGATTATTGCCAACATGGCGCAACCAATGGCACAGGCTATCGCCATGAGGCCACACAAACTCTCTCCGCAGGCTCTCATCAGCCCTGAAGCGAGAGTTTCAGGTTCCGTCATCGGCAGAGAATGTAACATCGGAGCGCACGCTACCATCACGAATTCAGTCATTCTTCCGGGAGTAACGGTAAAACCAGGGAGCACTATCATCAATGCCGTTGTCGATCCCGGCAGTATTACGAACATGGAATATCCTCAACAAAACAGGACAGAGAGATGGTAGCAACAGGACTTGACATTCTGCTGAGGAATACCGACCACCTTTTGAAAAAAAGGATCGGTCTGATTGCCAATCAAACCTCCGTAACGCATGACCTGCGCTACTCATGGAAGGTACTGAAAGAAAAAGGGTTGAATCTCAAAAGGATTTTTTCTCCCGAACACGGTCTCTTCGCCACCGAGCAGGATCAGATTGCCGTCGCTTTCCAGCCTGAAACTGGCTGTGAAGTGGTCAGCCTCTATGGCGATTCTGCGGAGTCACTTCTGCCCGACAAAGGGCTGCTTGACGACATAGACATTATACTGTTCGATATTCAGGATGTCGGTTCCCGCTATTACACCTATCTCAATACGCTGGCTCTTTTCATGGAAGCCGTTTCCGGCATGGACAAAAAGATAGTGGTTCTCGACCGTCCCAATCCACTGGGAGGCACCATCGTCGAAGGGCCGTTGCTCAATGCTTCGTTCCGTTCGTTTGTAGGCATTTTCCCTGTGCCTGTTCGACACGGCATGACAGCCGGAGAACTTGCTATCCTCTACCGTGATACAAAAAAGCTCGATATCAACCTCAGCGTCATAACTATGGAAGGGTGGAACCGCTCCATGCTTTTCCCTGAAACTGGACTGCACTGGATTCCCCCCTCTCCGAACATGCCTTCCTTTGCCACTGCCGAGGTTTATCCCGGTATGTGCCTCTTGGAAGGTCTGAACGTTTCGGAAGGACGAGGATCGACAACCCCTTTCCAGCTTTCCGGCGCACCGTTCATCAGGCCCGGTGAGCTTGCTGAACTCTGCTCGCAATACGGGCTCGAAGGAGTTCATTTCCGCCCGGTATGGTTCAAGCCAACATTTCACAAGTTCTCCGGAGAAGTTATCGGGGGGCTCTGGCTGCAGGTAACCGATCACACCCTGTTCCGCTCATTCGCCACCGGAGTTGCCATAAGTGCCGCACTGCACAAGCTCTACCCGGAACACCTGAAGTTTTTGCACAACGTCTATGAATTCAACGATACCCATCCCGCCTTTGATCTGCTGGCCGGCACCAGCCATATCCGCACCTGGATACTCAGTGGGTGCGATACCGCAACCATTCTGGCTTCCTGGCACCGAGAAGAGGCTGAATTCAGCAGAATCAAGCCGAAATATCACCTCTACGAATCGTAACCATCGCATTCCATGCAGAACATCGATCTTGCCATTATTATTCTGTTTCTGGCAGCAAATACACTCTTCGGCCTCTGGCATGGAAAAAGCAACAAAAGCAGCAGCGACTATTTTATCGGCAGTCACAACCTGCCGTGGGTTGTCGCCATGCTCTCAATTGTGGCCTCAGAAACATCGGTACTGACCTTTGTAAGCGTTCCCGGCCTTGCCTACAGGGGAGACTGGACATTTCTGCAGCTTGCCATTGGCTATATCATCGGCAGGGTTCTCGTCAGCGCCATTCTTCTGCCCATGTATTTCAAACATGGCGTCAGCTCGATCTATGAAATCATCGGTATCCGTTTTGGCCCGAACATGCATAAAGTGGCTGCCGTGGTTTTTCTTGTCACAAGAACTCTTGGCGATGCAATCCGTTTTCTTGCAGCCGGAGTGGTCGTGCAGGTCGTAACTGGCTGGTCACTGCCTCTGTCCGTCATGATTATCGGTATGGTCACGCTTGTCTACACCCTGTCCGGAGGAATCAAGGCTGTTGTCTGGCTTGAAAGCTTCCAGTTCGGGCTTTACCTCCTCGGCGGTCTTCTCTCCATCGCCTTCATTCTTCACAGCATCGATATGGATCTTCCCACCATTTTCAGGTCACTGGCAAGCTCCGGCAAACTGAACATCATCAGTAATGACCCGAATATTTTAACCAACCCGCTCACCTTTTTCAGTGCCGTTATTGGTGGAATCCTGCTCTCGCTCTCATCGCACGGTGTCGATTACATGATGGTGCAGCGTGTTCTCGGCTGCAAAAATCTGGGTTCAGCAAGAAAAGCGATGATCGGAAGCGGATTTTTCGTGTTTTTCCAGTTTTCGGTTTTTCTGCTTGCAGGCTCACTGATCTCGGTATTCATGCATGGCGCCGCACTTGAAAAAGACCGGGAATTCGCCTTTTTCATTGTTCACCATCTTCCGGCAGGATTGAAGGGATTACTGATCGCAGGTGTTCTCTCTGCCGCCATGTCTACCCACAGTTCGGCAATCAATGCGCTTGCATCCTCGACGGTGAACGACATCCTTGGCGGAAAACCTTCACTTGCCATGTCGAGAGTCATCAGTTTTATCTGGGCAATTGTGCTTATCATCATTGCGCTGATGTTTGACACCGGCAGCAAGGCTATTGTCATGGTTGGTCTTGAAATCGCCTCTTTCACCTATGGCGGCCTGCTCGGGCTCTTTCTCTTGTCGAAAAGCAAGCGCAACTTCCATCCCGCAAGTCTCGGTATCGGTCTGGTTGCAAGTATGGGTATTGTTTTCGTCCTGAAATTTTTTGGCCTGGCGTGGACCTGGTATATCAGCGTGTCGGTGCTGGTCAATCTGCTGGTAACTCTGGGTATCGACATCACCTTTTTCAATAAAAAGCTGCAGCAACCACAGCCTCCCCCCCCCAAAACTCCACAGGAGTGAGGGGAGAATGGCATTTCATGAAATGAGCTACCCAGGCAAGGTGTCGTAGTATTTCGCAAGCCCCTCTCTATGCGCCTCCTCGCCCTCGCTGATTACCTCAAAAGTTTTGTTTCTGGCCTTCTCAATCCATAAGGAGATCACCAGCAGCTCTGCGACATCGGAACGATTGATGAAGCCGTTCCACAACCTGTCCCCTGTTTCGAGATGGAGCTTATACTGTAAAGGCTCGCCATCTTTGAGGCCGCCGGGGCGTACAATGGTAAAGGATCGCCCTTGCCCTGAAAAGACCTTTCTCAAATGCTCTTCTGCCTCCCACTTTTTCGTCAGTACCCCGGCAAAAAGATTGAGTGGATGGTACCAGCGGGTAACCGCCAAAGAGCTCTGAAGCCCAAAATGCTTCACCCCGGCTTTTGCCGCCTCATCGACAAGCCTGATGACTCCATCCCTGTCCACCTCTCCGGGAGATGATTCACCAGAATACGAGCTTGAGCCAAGCGTAGAAATAACAGCACTACACCCCTCTACAGCTCGGGCAATATCGGTGGCACTCTGAATCTTGCCACTGACACACTCAACGCCCGGGCCAAAGAGCCGCAAAGCCTTGTCACTATCCCTCGCAAACACTCTTACGGGAATCCCGTAATGCAAAAGCCGTTTCACAACCCACTCACCACTCTTTCCCGTTGCCCCGGCCACAAGAACCTTCCCATTGTATACAACATTGCCATCCATAAGCCAGTGTTTAAAAAATTTGAATCAACTTATTATTTCACAATACATTACTGAATAGAACCGCTGCGGCGTGAATAAAGTTTCTTTACTCTCTGCCAATTCATTAATTTTGCATGTTACATCTATTTCCTGCGGCTTTCGTGCCGTACAGATAAAAAAACCACCCATGAAACATAAACAGCGACTCAAAGCAGCTCTCTTTCTTGGTATGCTGTTTTCCATGCAAAACACCGCTCTTGGATACGATCAGGAGACTTATGACAAACTGAAAAAGAGTGTTTCAGAATGGAATGCCATGCGTCTGGCAAAACAGGAACAAGAGATCGACCTCACCAAGGCGCCACTCGAAGATCTCAACCTGACTGGCGCAAACCTCAGCAAGTCAGTTCTTGAAAGAGCCGAACTGAGCGGTTCACGTCTTGACCGGGCTGACATGAAAGCCTCAAACCTCATGATGGCACTGATAAAAAAAGCCGATATGAACAATACCGACCTGTCGAGAGCCTGCCTGGTCAAGGCAAATCTCAAGGGTTCGTTCATGAAAAACGCAATGTTCAGGGAAGCAAACCTTCAGGGTGCCAACCTGAGATGGGCCATGATGGAAAATGCGGACTTCAGCCAGGCAAATCTGGCCAATACCACTCTTTTTGAAGCAAATCTTGAACAAGCAAACCTCAAAGGTACCAACCTCAAAGGCGCATTGTTCATCGAGCTGGCCAATCTGAATGGAGCCTTGCTCTCAAACAACACCATTTTGCCAACAGGCCAAAAAGCAACATCACTCTGGAGTGCCCTGCACAATGCAAGATTTGTCAGTGAAGCGGAAGCTCCGCCGCTGACCTATCCCCTCCCACTGCAAATCAGGCAGACAGATCAAACAAAAACCGCAGTTAACTCAAACGCATCTGCAACAGCGGGAAGCGGAAGCCAAAAGCAACATGAAATGATCAGGGAAGATGTTGCATCGTGGAATCTCATGCGCAGCAAAAACCCTGAACAGAGCGTCATGATGAAAGAGGAAAAACTTGAACATTCATCTCTGGCTGGCATAAATCTTCATCAAGCAGTGCTTTCTGGCTCCAACTTCGAAAATGCCTCGCTCGACAATGCTGACATGTCAGGAGCCGATCTTGGCAATGTCAATTTCCATAAAGCGGACATGAAACGCACCAGGCTGAAGGGTGCCAACCTGCAGCACGCCAACCTTGACCGTGCGTTTCTCAAAGGTGCCGACCTCAGCCAGAGCAATCTATCTCACGCAACTCTTTATGGAGCCATGCTTGCAGAGGCAAACCTAAGCGGAGCAAATCTGGAAGAAGCCTCACTCTTTGATGCAGATCTGGAAGGAGCAAATCTGGAAGGGGCCAACCTGAAAGGAGCCAACATTATGGATACAAATTTCAACAATGCAACTTTCTCATCACTCACCATCCTGCCATCAGGACAACCGGCAACCTCCAGCTGGGCAATTCAGAAACGGGCACTGTTTGTAAACAAAAAACAATAAAAAAAAGCAGGGAATCCATGGCCAATATTCTTGTGGCAAGTTATTACAGCAGGTGGGACCTCCATAAACACACGGGCAGAATAGCCCTCTATGACTCAAGCAACCAGTTGATTGACAACCATCGCTATGAAAACCCGGCGGAATTCCAGGTAGTTGTCAGCATGCTGCGCAATGAAAAACCCGTCTGGTATGAAACAGAGGCACGTTATCTGCGTACTGGCAATGAACCAGCAGGAGAGGGTGAAAAGTAGCCTGAATTATTTTTTCAACGAGAGAAAAAAAATACTGACTTACAGCTCTTCACTGAACTGAGGAAACCGTTTGCGGTACAACAATTGCTTGATTAGTCTGGCTTTGCTGATATTGGGATCACTGGCTTCGAGCCTTAGCTTTTTACCTGTGCGTGTAACAACTTCAAGCGTTCCGTCATCGTTGACCTTTGCTACTTTCCAGAACTTGTCCACCACATAATGATAGGCTTCTCCATGTTCAAAAGGATAAACCTGCCTGGCTCTTGGCCCCGGACAGAATGAACTCTTGGGCTTATGGTAAACTATCGGGTCACCAACCCTGAATTGAATCATCTCGACCTCCTTTCCGGTAAAATGACCGGACGTTATTTTTATGCATTATGGCATTAATTTATAAAAATAAAAGCGGAAAGCCACTGTTTTTCAAATCGTAACGTCATTGAATACCTTCTTATTCTACCTATAACCATAATCCAGGCACAATAGTCACCCGCCCTGTTCAATCAAAAAGCGTTTCAGGAACGATCATTTCGGGGAAAATTGAAAAGAAAGCTGGTAAGCACAGGAATGAAAAATATGGCAACAGTAACTCCTGACGTGATAATATCCGCCTCTCTGCCTTCCATAAAGCGGACAAAAGCCGTTTCCGGGTAAAAATGCTCCGCCACAGAGATGGAGAGTTTAAGACCAAGCAGACCAATGACTATAAAAGCGCAGGTTTCAAGAAACGGGTACCTTTCCATCAGCTTTACAAACCCCTGGGCAACGAAACGCATGGCCAGAATACCGATAAAAACCCCGCTCCAGATAAGGATAAGATTGTCGGTAAAGGCCACTGCTGCAAAAATATTGTCTATCGAAAAGGCCAAATCCATGATCTCGATAAGCAAAACCGTCGACCAGAAAGTACCGAGCGGGCCGGAGGTCAATCGATAGAGCCAGTTGCTCTCCTTGTCGAAATAATCATCAGTTTTTTCAGGAGTTCGTTTACCCTTCTGCCAATTCCAGACAAGATAGAGCAGATAAAGACCGCCTACAGGCTTCAGCCACCAGATCTGCACCAGAAAAGCCGCAAAAAACAGACATATCCCCCTGAACAGATAGGCTCCTATAATACCATACTTTAACGCTGCAGCCCTTTGCTTTTCCGGCAAGTCCATCACCATAGTTGCCAGTACTGCTGCGTTATCGACCGAGAGAAGGCTTTCAATAAGAATAAGATTTCCGATAACAAGCAATGATGCCAGCGGATTATCAACGATGTTCTGTACAAACTCAATCATGAATCATACTGTTACCCTGTTACCATCACCATGAAAAGGAAAAGCTGTTGCCGCTAAATCTGTACCTGAACACCTATCTCGATAACCTGACCCGAAGGAAGATCATAGTATGCTGTAGCACTGAGAGCATTTCGCGCCATGAGTGCAAAAAGTTTTTTGCGCCACAAGATCATTTTCGACTTGAGGCCAGCAACAATTTTCTCACGGCTCAGGAAGAAGCTGATAGCCTCAGGCCTGAAATGCAATCCCTGATGATTGGCAAGGGCAAGAACCTGGGTAATATTGGGATATTCCAGAAAGCCATACCTCGCAACAACCTTGAAAAAGCCATCACCCAGTTTGGTGACCACTACCTTCTGGTTGTTCGGTACCCTTGGCACCCGTTCAGTACTGAAATGAAAAAGCGCTACCTCCGAATGCAGAATCTTGTTGTGACGAAGGTTATGGAGCATGGCAATGGGAACCACATCAGGATTGGCCGTAAGATAGACCGCCTGGCCAGTCACACGCTGTGGCTGCTGCAGCGCAAGACTCTGCATAAACTCATCGACCGTAAGAGTACGATCCTGGATTTGCTGAAGCAGAAGACTGCGACCCTGCTTCCAGGTAAACATGAGGGTAAAGACTGCAAACCCGATGACAAGCGGAAACCATGCACCGTGAAAAAGTTTGCTCATACTTGCCCCGAAAAATGAGAGGTCAATAACCGCAAAAAAGCTGATCATGATATTGAGAACCAACTTGTTCCAGTTCCAGAGATCACGGGCAACGTAATAGAACAAAATAGTGGAAATCAGCATGGTTGCCGTTACCGCCACACCGTAAGCCGCTGCGAGCTTGCTTGATGAACCAAAGCCGGCAACAAGACCGATAGTTGCAAACATCAACGACCAGTTTGCTGCAGGCACATAAATCTGCCCCATATGCCTTGCCGAGGTATGCTTAACCGTCAGCCGAGGAAGATAACCGAGCTGGATAGCTTGTTGGGTCAACGAAAAAACACCGGTTATCAGTGCCTGTGAAGCAATGATTGTGGCAGAGGTGGCAAGCAAAACCATCGGAATCATCGCCCATGATGGTACCAGACCATAAAAAGGATGATGAGACTCACCAGGAAAAGCCAGAAGCAGTGCACCCTGCCCGAAATAGTTCAGAAGCAATGCAGGAAGCACCAGAAGCACCCAGGTCAGTCGAATAGGACTTCTTCCAAAATGACCCATATCGGCATAAAGCGCTTCAGCGCCCGTTACGGAAAGAAAAACTGCACCAAGCACCATAAAACCCTGCAGGTGATTCTCAAGCAGAAAAGAGATGCCATACCATGGCATGATAGCATGCAGGATCTGAGGATAGCGGATAATTTCAACAAGACCGAGTATACCGATAACGGCAAACCAGACAAAAATAATCGGCCCGAAAAGAGCACCGACCCGAGCTGTACCATTGTGCTGAAACAGGAAAAGACCTGCAAGCACCACAATGGTAACCGGTATGACCAGCTCCTTGAAGTCTGGAGCAATGATCTGCAGACCTTCAACCGCACTGAGAACTGAAATAGCGGGAGTAATCATGCCGTCACCATAGAGCAAGGCTGCACCAAACAAGCCGATTGCCACCAGAAACCAGCGTTCATAACCTTTCGTCCGGCTGTTGGTAATAATCAGCGCTGTAAGGGCAAGAATACCACCCTCTCCGTCGTTATCTGCCTTCATGATAAAGGTCAGATATTTCAGGCTGACAATGAGAATAATAGCCCAGACAAGCAGTGAAAGAACGCCAAGCACATTGCCCTGTGTAACAGGAATTCCATAATCGCCATGAAAACATTCACGAACGGCATAAAGAGGACTGGTACCAATATCGCCGAATACCACACCAAGAGCAGCAAGAGAAAGCCCGGCAAGCCGTTTCAGGCCGGATGGTCCTGAATGAAGAGTTAGCTCAGGCTCTGCAGATAAAGTTGACATGATTGATTGAGAAAATGAAAAAAGAATTGAACGGTTGGTACCGAACATTGACTACCAAGAACAACTCCCTCCATTCCTGAAAAAAGGAAGGCGGTACTGCAAACAACAGATGAAAGAAAAAAAGAAGTGCAGAGACTCTTTTGCATAGACCAGATAAAATATTCCTTTGAAGGATAAAAACGCTTCACTTTGATAATATAGACAATAGTTGACTAATCAAATAGTCCTTATGCAGAGCAGATCATCTGCTTTTTTTTATAAAAACGATACTATACCCTCATAAAATGAGGCAAAATTAGCCTTAAACCGAAACTAATAAAGATTTTTGCGAAAATAATTGCAAGCACTCTTCAAACAGGCCGGCACCTTGTTCTGCCTCACCAGTCAAAGAGCGAAACGCAGCGAAAAAAACCTCGCGGAATGAATGGTATCCACAATAAAGGATTGATCAACCCGAAAAGCATCCCATGAATCCAGAAAAAAGACGGAAGCGCCTTTACCAACATGCGCGAAAACAGTAAAAAACCCACATTAAAAGTAGCTCAAAACCTCTAAAACAAAGGACTTACGTAGAATATGCTTGTTTTATTATTTTTTCTTTATATTGTTAACTGAAACACGACTGAATGGTATTGTGATTTTTATTCATTTACCTGTTCTTTTCATGAGTACCGTGCAAAGGACAGCGTGCTTAAACCATGAGCTTATGAAGCATGAAAAATATTTTTTTACCTCATCATTACTTGCGATCTTTCTCCTGATCAGCGTTGCGACTCTTTTTGCAATGAACCAGCAACAATCCCCTTTGTTTAAACCAGCGGACACTGCACTGACCACTGCATCTCCGGCTGTTAACAACTCACTCTTTCTTATATCCGAAGGCACAGCCTCCTACTACTCCACCCAGTTTCACGGACGCAAGACAGCGAACGGCGAAACATTCAATATGCACCAACTGACTGCCGCCCACCCCTCACTGCCTTTTGGTACCTGCGTAAAGGTTACCAACATGAGCAACGGCAAGGATGTCATCGTACGGATCAATGACCGTGGACCGTTTGTCAAAGGAAGAATCATCGATCTCTCTGCCGGAGCGGCAAAAAAGCTCGGAATCATAAAATCAGGAACAGTGCCGGTAAAGCTCGAAGCCCTTGAGTCTGCTCCCCGGGCATCAGTCGCTGGCTGATCCTGTTTTCGCAGTTGCACAGTAAACCCGGCAATTTCAGTCAGGAAACCCGCAAAAACAAAGATTTGCTGCATATACAAAAGGTTTTTGTATATTGAGGGCTATTATTGTTATGTGATACGGGTTTCTCGAATTCCCCGTGCTATTTGTATTTTGCCTTTCAAGAATTCGAGCTGATCCTCCTGGCGTAGTGCAAGCCATCCCGCAAAGCGGGAGATGCCAGCAAAAGGATTCAGGAAAAAAATCAATTACTGACAACGACCTTCCGGAAACGGTCGAGTTTGCAACGTCTGAAAAACGCTCGTAAACCCTTTTGGTATTATGAAACACATAAAACGATCCGGCACCGTACGTTCAACACTCTTTGCCCTGTTTTTTTGTACACTGCTGAATACAGCAATCCTCAATGCGGCAGAAGCCCCGGTTCTTGCCGACCCTGAAACCCCCGCCATCTCATGGCTGCCGGAAAACAGCAGTGTCAATCCTGCATCGTCAACCAGCGCAATACCAACAGTTTCTGGAGAAAGCGTGCTTGTTGCCGAAGGAAAAGCCTCATACTACTCCAGCAATTTGCATGGGAAAAAAACCGCCAGCGGAGAGTCGCTTAACCACACCCGTTTCACCGCTGCACACCGCTACCTTCCTTTCGGTACCAGCGTCAGGGTTATCAATCTTGACAACGGGAAAAATGTAGTAGTACGAATCAATGACCGTGGCCCTTTCCTGAAAGGCAGGATTATTGACGTTTCACGTGCTGCAGCAAAAGAGATCGGACTTCTCGGTACCGGAACGGCAAAAGTTAGAATCGAGGCATTTAACTAAGCAACCCTTACCGTTTGCCAAACACCATAATCATGGCGGAGTTTCGCTCCTTGTGAAACTCCGAACAGTCAAAGCCTGCGTAGAGAGCCTCCAATGCAAAGCCTGCCTCAAGATGTAACTGCACAAAAACATCGGATGTGAGGGGATAAAGCCGGGAGTGCTCACTGAAAACGGTTTCACCTCCCGAGAGGAGCCTGACATCGAACACTACCTCTTCTGGCGATATCAGTGAATAACGGCGATGAAACTCCGAACTTCCATCAGCAAAGCTCCTGACAGGAAAGGTGTAATCCTGCAAGGTCAACAGATAGTCCCAGTTCACCACCTGAAAGATCCAGTAGCCCCCCGTATCGAGAGCCTCATAAACATTATCAAGGAATGTCACCAACCTTTCTGGCGAAAGATGGGCAATCACATTGCCTGTGGAATAGATCAACTGAAAAGAGCCCTGAACAGCGTCAGGCGCAGCAATGTCAGTACACCGGAAGGTAGCTGCCCGGCATGATGCCCTTGCCACATTGATCATCTGCTGATCAAGATCAATACCCGTAACCCGAAATCCCTCACCGATAAAGCGGCAGCAATAGTGGCCGGGGCCGCATCCTGCATCGAGCACAGCCCCACCGGAACAACCCGCATATCCCCTGAGAAAGAGATAGAGATCCTCACGAAACGGAAAAAGCTGCTCGTAAAAGGGGGCAAACCCGGAATAGAAAGACATCCCTGACCTCAGTTATTCTTGTGATAAATCTCTCCCAGACTGTCCACGGCCAGATAGCCCATCCCGGAAGCCTCCAGAAAAGGCAGGGCATCACCCTCTTTCAACATTGCTATGGTCGAATAACTCCCTGCGGTAAGAGCGAGGGGAGCAACTACAGTGACCGATCGCCAGTATTTAACAGGATAACCTGTCCGGGGGTGGATAATGTGACAGTAACGATTGCTGCCAACCAGAAAATAGCGCTCATAATCTCCGCTTGTCGCCAGCGCCCCCGCATGAAGCGGAATCGATGCCATCGTGCGCTTTTTATGTCTTGGATCCTGAATCCCGATAACCCAGGGTGTACCGTCAGGCTTGGGGCCGATCAGGCGTATATCACCGGCAAGGTTTACGTAACCATGTTTCACACCCTGGGCATGAACAACTCCCGCTGCCCGGTCAGCAGCATACTCCTTGCCAAATCCTCCAAAATCAATCTCCATACCCGCTTCAGGCAGACGAACACTATTGTCCTGCCGTTCTACCCTACGCCAGCCAACAAGGGCAAGCAGTTCAGCAAGCTTTTCCTCCTCAGGCAGAACAGCCTTGCTGAAATCCCATGCATGGCGCAACACACCGGAGGTAATGTCAAACAAGCCGCCGCTTTCGACAAAAAGGCTGTCGGCATAACGAAACAGCGATCCCGTCTCCTCGTCAAATTCGACAAAGTCACGCCCAGCCGCAGCATTGATTCGGGACACAATGCTATCGGAACGGTAACGGGAATACTTGTATTCGATTCTCGCCACCTCCTCAAGAGCAAGATTGGCTATCGAGTGCGCCTTTTTCTGGCTCTCCGACACGAGGACTACCTCGCCACTGCCACCCATGGCATCAAATCCAAAACGAAAAATATCCATACCCACCTCTTCCTAACCATTAACCATTGTCAATTGTCCATTGACTCAGAACTGTCGTGACAGACCAACCTGGATGCTTCTTGCTTTAAAGGTAGCCAGCCCAGGATCTCCCTTGCCATTAAGACTCCACTCATCACGCTGTTCATAGCGCTCTAACTTCACATCCACCAGCCAGTCCGCATTGAACTGCTTGCTCACCTTCAATCCAACGGTAACTGCGCCAAATGCCGACAAACGATGATCTTCGGTATAATAGGCCGTACCAGCAGAAGGCTGCGTTGCTGTTTCTGGATGTGCCTTTTCAGCATCGCTGACAGCAAGATAAAAATCAGCTTCGCTTTGACTGTAAAGTCGCAGCAAGGGAGTCAGTGTCCACCCGCGCGGCAGCGGCTGGACATATTCCATGCCAAAAGTATGAGCCCGAATACCAAAAGTGTCGGTGTAATAGCGGTAGGAAAGACGGGCGGTACCATCCGTCTCATTAAAATGGTGGTTCCATCGGGTTAACACCGTTGTGCTGTTTCGATCACGTGGTCTCTTGTCAGGATCTTTGTAGGGATCAGTAAAATAGCCATTCCCGTTTGAGTAGCCAAGATCAAGCTGAACGATATCCTCTTTCGTCAACACCCTCGTAATACCAAACAACCCGGCAACAACCTGCTTTTTCTCATCGGCCACCTGCTTTTTTGATGGAATGACATTGGGCGCATCGAGTTTGACGGAATCATCCTCAAAGCTGCCACCAAGTGAAAAGGTAGTGTTTTTATCCTCCGTAGAGAGCGTTCCCTGAAGAGAACAACTTCGGGAAATATAATCGGACTCACTTGAATAACTGCTGCCAGCAGTCACTGTTCCCCGAGAAAAATAGCGTGTAAGTTGAAGATCGACAGAATGTCTTATTTCCCCGGAAGCGCCGGACTCAGTATCATGAGCCTTTTTGACAGGAAAACCCGAAGAGTGATAGGCTGGCGAAGCCCCTGAAACAGAATCGTCTGTAAGAGTGACCCCGATAGACCACTGACCGGCAATGGGCGCGACGCCCATAACCGAGAGAGCGTTCACGGCAATCCGATCCCTGCTCATGGCGGCAGTAACTGGAGTATCTCCCGACTGACTGTCCTGGTAATTGAGGTACTTGAAGCTTACAACACTTCGTTCCGGAGGGGTTTCAGCAGAAGCAAACTGCAGCGATGGCAAAGTCATCGCTGCAGCAAGAAAAGCGGTACCAAAAAAGTTGCACCTGGTGATCGACATTGAGCTCATGGGTTCCGGGTATTAATATTCAGGTTAATTCCATCAGCATATCATCCAGCGGCGTTACTGCCTTCGGAAAAAGCTATTTGCAGAACCTTTGAACTTAACACCAACAAACAAAAACGCCAAACCCTTTGAATCAAACGGGATGGATATTTTTCCCACTCCGCGAGCCCAATTATAGAAGCACCCATGCAAGAAGACCCAATACACCAACACCAGCAATCGCAATTCCGGCACCGCCACCACCATTATTGGCTGCAAAGGGATCCGCCGTGGTAAAGTCGTAGGAGGCACTGTCGGTATAACTATTACCAGCCGCATCCTGAATACTTCCGTTTGAAAATGTCACGTAGTAGTGGGTACCGGCAGAGAGATCAGCCGTCGGATTGATGGTGAGCGTATGTGCCGAAGCCGAGAAAGTCAGGTTCGTGGTGTTTGTCGCCGCATTGTAACTTAATACAGGCGTTGCAGTTGCTGAACCGACATGGATGTCGATTGTGCCAGTGCCATGCTGTACCGCTTCACTGAAGGTTACAACGATATCGCTGTTGACAGCTACTCCGGTCGCTGCATCGGCAGGACTGAAAGAGAGAACAGTCGGAGCAATGATATCATCTTTCGTCACATCGAGAAACTGGAAATGTTCCACATTGGTAACGACATCAATGCCATCACGACCAGCAACATTATCGGCTATCGTGTAACTTGAAGTACCCGTGTCATAGGTAATGGTGTAATCAGAGAAGTTTCCGCTAAACACCGCAGTGTCAATACCTGTACCACCATCGAGCGTATCATTGCCAAGACCACCGCTGAGAGTATCGTTGCCAGCATCACCAAAAAGCTTGTCGTCGCCAGCCAGTGAACCGATGGTGTCATTACCGGCACCACCATGCAGTTCGTCGTTGCCTGCACCAAGCACGATATATTGGTCTGAGCCATCAGCATATACGACATTGTCTCCAACACCACCAGTAATATGTGCTGCACCGATAACGAGGGCAAACTCAACATTGTTAAGTTGCAGGATAGTTCCGGAAGCCAAACCAGTTGTGTTGATCACCAGTGCTTCCTGACCTGTAGAAAGAACACCGGAAATTACAAGGGGTGAAGTCGGTGCAACCGGAGTAACTGGGAAGGTTATCGTACGTACAGTTACCTGAGTCGGATCGGTAACCGTTCCAACATAGAGATCGATACCCGCTTGCTGGTCGATGGAAATTGACGTATCCGAAGCTTTAAGATGTGTCGCAAGATCAGGGATTGCTGTACCCGCAAGCTCCGTTTCAACAAGACCAAGACCTGCAGGCAAAGAGACATTGAGAAGGGCATTGCCCGTACTGTCAAACACCAGTGGAGAAGGAGTTACGAAGTCACTTGCTGCCTCAGGCATTGTGGTGGTGGTTGTAACAGTCGTGCCACCACTGCCTGTAACTGTTCCTGAACTGATTGTTACTCCTGAAGGCGCAACGGCACTGCTAACCTGTTCCAGAGTGCTGTGTCCGTCAGTATAGCTCGCCACGACATTGATCTTCTTTCCAACATCATTTGCAGTGAGAGTATAGGTAGTACCAGTTCCAACATTGGCACCATCAGCTTTCCACTGGTAAGTGATTGCGCCAAGTCCATCCAAATCGGCAAGCGTATTGGCTGCAGTAAGTTGCTGTCCCTGAGCTGTCGTACCGGTAAAGGTCACACTTCCAGTTGGATCGTCATTGACATTGGCAACCGCCGCTGTCGCACTGCTCGTCACGTTCTCGAGAGTTCCATGACCGTCGGTGTAGCTTGCCACCACCGTAACGGCCTTGCCAACCTGTGCCTCCGCCAGGGTGAGGGTATTGGCGGTGGCTCCACTGATAGCTGTGCCAGCGGCATACCATTGGTAGGTTATTGTACCAAGTCCGTCCGCATCGGTCAGCGTATTGCTTGCTGTAAGCACCTGATTCTGGGTCGCTGTTCCACTGACAGTTACCGCGCCAACAGGTGCATCATTGACGTTGACAACCGAAGCCGTAGCAGTACTTGGAACACTTTCGGGCGTTCCATGACCGTCGGTGTAGCTTGCCCTCACTGTAATGGCCTTGCCAACCTGTGCCTCCGCCAAAGTAAGAGTAGTGCCGACAGCTCCTGTAATCGCACTGCCGTCAGCATACCACTGGTAGGTTATCGCACCAAGTCCATCCACATCTGCCAGGTTATTGCTGGCGGTAAGCACCTGGTTCTGGGTCGCTGTACCGGCGATTGATACCGTGCCGGTAGGAGGATGGTTTGTGAAAACTGCCGCCGTAGCCGCACTGGTTACACTTTCGAGGGTACCATGACCATCGGTATAACTTGCCGTTACCGTAATGGTTTTGTTCGTCTCGTTCGTTGTCAAAAGGTAGGTAGTGCCAGTCGCTCCTGCGATATTGACGTTATTGGCATTCCACTGGTAAGTAATTGTGCCCAGTCCATCAGCATCCGCAAGTGTCTGGCTTGCCGTAAGTGTCTGACCTGAAGCCGCATTGCCACTGATGGTCACACTACCTGTCGGAGCGTCATTGACATTGACCACAGCGGTCGTCGCAGCACTTGATACGCTCTCCGGATTTCCTCGGCCATCTGTGTAGTTTGCAGCCACCGTAATAGCCTTGCCAACCTGTGCCTCCGCCAGGGTGAGGGTATTGGTGGTAGCTCCACTGATCGCAGTACCTGCGGCATACCACTGATAGGTTATTGTGCCAAGACCGTCAGCATCCGCCAGGCTATTACTCGCTGTAAGCACCTGGTTCTGGGTCGCCGTGCCACCTATCGTTACCGAGCCGGTGGGAGCATGGTTAACATTGCTGTATGCAGTCAGATCAATGGTCTTGGCCACATTGGCGACCGGATCCCACATCTTAAGCTGCTCAACATTCTTCAGTTCAAGCCTTAATGTGGTTCCCCCAACACTTGCACCAGTCACAACAATAACGCCATTGGCATCTGCATTATTGATGGTGAAAGCCCTGTAGTCATATTTATTCAAATACGAGTTACCATTACCTAAAGTCAGCGAATCAACTCCGGTAGTGCCCACATCACTCCATTGATAAATATTCCCGCTTAATGGCTGGTTACCGTTGAACGAACCTAAACTATAGTTATCCCCATTTACCGTACCTGTTTTGGTATACGTTGCCATTATACACTCTCTCCTTATGTATTAAAATAAGTTGTTTTAAATATCTATAGTTGACTTACCCCTTTTGAAAGGAGTGACAATTCCGCTGCAATGACGCCAATAAACAGGCTTTCAGCAAGTCCCTTGCGTTTTCGTCAATAAAGAGTATGACTGACTCCTTTTTGACAGAAGAGCGTCAAGAGTAAAAAAACAAAACCAATCAGCGAACACGGTGTAAATGTTACTTCGAGAAGCCTTAAAGCACTATTAATTGCAGATTAAATTTTGCTTAAAAACGCAAAAAACAGCTTTTTTTGTTTTAAAAGAGGCTACTTGCCTGATAGAAATTTACTGATATGCCCCAAAAACTGCTGTGCCTCCATCACACCGATAACCCGGCTTTCAGGGATCTCTTTTCCAGCAGTATCAAAAAAAATTATGCCTGGAGGTCCAAAAAGCCCGAACCGCTTCATCAGGGCACGATCAGCATCACTGTTGGCGGTAACATCAACCTGCAACAGCGTCA
>SESB01000409.1_pt1 | contig 31238 bp, 26 predicted proteins | sample 3171441 | NCBI WGS metagenome assembly SESB01 (sample SAMN06051867, study PRJNA518727) | freshwater metagenome | biome: subpolar coniferous forest; feature: holomictic lake; material: water; isolation source: holomictic Lake 227, 6 m depth | place: Canada: near Kenora, Ontario | collected... | reverse complement strand
ATTTGTTTTTCATGTTTATCACCTACCGCCAGCAACATGTCTTTGGTATAGAGTAAATCGCCACGCTGCTCGCCGTGATAATCAAAAATTCTGGTTTCAACAATAGAATCTACTGGGCAAGACTCTTCGCACATACCGCAGAAGATGCATTTAGTTAGATCAATATCATAGCGGGTAGTGCGACGTGTATTGTCTTCGCGCTGCTCTGACTCAATCGTGATGGCCATCGCTGGACATACGGCTTCGCATAGCTTGCAAGCAATACAACGCTCCTCACCATTAGGGTAGCGGCGCAGTGCATGTAAACCTCTGAATCTTGGCGATTGCGGGGTACTTTCTTCTGGATACTGAATAGTAATTTTTGGCGCAAAAAAGTAGCGCCCTGTAACCGCCATGCCTTTTAGCAGTTCGATTAGCATTAAGCTAGTTAGCGTAGATTTAATTTTTGCGATCATAAATTGAACGAGTCTTTAGCAATCAGTAAATAAGTTTAATGGAACAAATATGCCCATGGTGTTTGCATCATGGCGCCAACAAACACGATCCATACGATGGTAATGGGTATAAATACCTTCCAGCCTAGACGCATAATCTGGTCATAACGATAGCGTGGAAAAGTTGCCCTGAACCATAGAAACATAAAGAGCAAAAAGCATACTTTAGCTAATAACCACAAGAAACTATCTGGAATAAATGGCACTGGTGATAACCAACCACCCAAGAACATTAAGGCGGCCAAGGTGGCGACTAACCACATGTTGGCGTATTCAGCTAAGAAGAATACCGCAAATGACATGCCTGAGTATTCCACGTGAAAACCAGCCACAATTTCAGACTCCCCTTCTGCCACATCAAACGGCGCGCGATTGGTTTCAGCCACAGCACTAATAAAGTAGACGATAAATAATGGGAACAAAGGAATGAAATACCAATGCCAAAATCCACCAGATTGTCCCAATACGATTTTGCCTAAATTAAGGGAATTAGCGCACATGAGCACGCCGACTAAAGCAAAACCCATGGCAATTTCGTAAGATACAATCTGCGCTGCTGAGCGTAATGCGCCTAAAAACGCATACTTAGAGTTTGATGCCCAACCGGCGATAATGACGCCATACACACCCACTGAAGTCATGGCTAAAATATAGAGTAAGCCCGCATCAATATCCGCCAAGACCATATCAAGATCAAACGGCACAACTGCCCAAGCCGCAAAGGCAGGTGCAATTACCAACACTGGGCCCAACAAGAACAACGCCTTATTTGAGGCAGTGGGCACCACAATCTCTTTAAATAACAACTTAAGACCATCTGCGATTGGTTGCAACAAGCCGAAGTAGCCGACGCGGTTAGGGCCGATACGCACTTGCATATAGCCAATCACTTTACGTTCAGCTAACGTCAAATAAGCGACAGCACCCATCAACGGCAATACAATGGCAACGATTTTTAGTAGCGTCCACACCGTCAGTTGCACCGGTGCCCAATAAATACCAAACAAGTCAGCTAACCATTCCATTACGCTGAGACCCCTTTAGTTGATGGTAATTTTTCGATACTGATATCTCCCATCAAATCCCCTAAACCCACACTCGCTTCATGTGCCGCTGCAACGCGCACACAGCCCATGGCGACATGGTTATCAAGTTTGACCAATAAGACCGCGCTACCTTGATCTTGGCGAACCAATACTTGCTCACCTTCTACTAGGGCTAACTGATCCATTTGTTTTGCACACATACGTGCTAGCGGTTTAGTGTTGTATTTGGTTTTTTGTAATGAGGGTGAACGACGCACCAATGGGTCAGCATTGTATTGTGGCACCTCACCAATACGCTGCAAGCCATCATGCTTGATATTCACCTGAATCTCTACCAACTGTTTAAGGTTGTTATTCAGACTACGCCACACCACGGCCGATGGTTTTTCACCGCCAAAAATAGCCGTCTTCACTTGCTCACTAGTTTCATAGTCAAAGCCCGAGATACCTAGCGTGTTAGCTAATACCCTTAGCACTTTCCAACCAGGACGGCACTCGCCTAATGGCTTAGCAGCAGCAGTAAAGCTTTGCACCCTGCCCTCCATACTCATAAAGGTGCCTGAAGTCTCAGTAAATGGTGCGATTGGTAACAATACATCCGCGTGCTCAAGAGCCGATGATTTATAAGCCGTAAGCGCCACGACACATTCAGCTTTCTGCATTGCAGCCTTAGCTAATGCAGCATGCTGGCAATCTAACTCAGGCTCTATATTGACGATTAAATAGGCTTTACGTGGCACTTCTAGCATTGCACGTGCATGCATCCCCGTGCTACTAGGCATCACACCCATAAAGTGCATCCCCGTGCTATTAGCCGCTGCGGGTAATATGCCACCTTTAGCGCCAGAAATGCCACCAATAGCCTCAGCCATACTATACATTTCAGTAAAACGCGGATCACTCAAGGCCATATTACCTAGAAAAATACCGACTTTAGGGGCAATCAAATCTACCTCTGCACCATGGCCAGCTAAACTTTCAGCCATGGCTTGCGTATTAGGACGTACTTTGATTTCTGCCAACAACTCATTGAGCGATGGTGGCAAACATAACGATAACCGCTGTAAGCCAGACATTGCTTTTAGGACTTGGCCCAATACATTCACCATGTCATTTGGACGCACAATCACTTTATGCGCAATGTCCATTAAAGGATCATTATCCAACGGACTAATAATAGATAACTGCGCACCATTGGTCACCGCTTTGCGGAAACGTTGCGCCAGTAATGGATGTTCATTACGTAAATTAGAGCCAATGACTAGAATTCGATCTAACTCTTCAATTTCATGTATGTTGCAACCCATCCATGGTGTACCGACACGCTTGCCATCTAATCTGAAATCCGTCTGGCGTAAACGATAATCAACATTACCGCAATTTAAACCATTGGCTAACTGCTTAGCGAGGTAACCTTCCTCCATCGTACTATTAGGTGAAACCAAAACACCTAACGCTTCACTGCCATACTCATTCGTAATATCTTTAATTTGACCGGCGGCAAATTCTAGGGCCGTTTTCCAGTCTGTTTCTACCCAATTGCCGTTATGCTTAATCATCGGCACTTGTAAACGATCTGGACTATTTAAACCTTCGTAGGAATAGCGATCACGGTCAGACAGCCAACATTCGTTGATACTTTCTTTATCACGTGGCAATACGCGCATGACTTTATTGTCTTTCACATGCACTTCTATATGTGAACCTAGACCATCATGCGGAGCAATGCTCGGCCTACGTGTGAGCTCCCAACTACGCGCAGAGTAGCGGTAAGGCTTACTAGTTAGGGCACCTACGGGACACAAATCAATAATATTACCTGAGAGCTCAGAGTTGACACTCTTATCAACATAAGCCGTAATTTCTGCGTGCTCTCCTCGACCGACCATACCCAACTCCATCATGCCGCCGACTTCTTTTAAGAAGCGAACACAGCGCGTGCATTGAATACAACGCGTCATATCAGTGCTGATTAATGGGCCAATGTTTTTATTAAAAACTACGCGCTTTTCTTCTGTGTAACGTGAACCACTCGTACCATAGGCCACAGCCACATCTTGTAAATCACACTCACCGCCTTGGTCGCAGATTGGGCAATCAAGCGGATGGTTGATCAGCAAGAATTCCATCACACTTTTTTGCGCCTCAATGGCCGCTTTTGAACGGGTGAAGATTTTCATGCCATCAGCTACTGGCGTTGCACAAGCCGGTAATGGTTTATTAAATTTTTCTACCTGTACTAGACACATACGGCAGTTAGCTGCGACCGATAACTTTGGGTGGTAGCAAAAACGAGGAATAGCAATCCCTAGTTTATCTGCAGCATCAATAATACTGCTGCCGTTTTCAACTTCAAGCGCTTTTCCGTCAATTTCAATATTTAACATTACTGTGGTTCCACCATGCTCTTGCCATGCTGAATGTAATACTCAAACTCTGGCCTGAAATGTTTTATAAAACTTAATACCGGGGTTGCTGCCGCTTCGCCGAGCGCGCAAATAGTGCGTCCGGAGATGTTGTTACTGACATCTGTCAGTAAGTCCAAATCTTCCATCTTGCCTTGACCATTTACAATACGTGTAATGATGCGGTAAACCCAGCCAGTACCCTCGCGGCATGGCGTACATTGGCCGCAACTTTCTTCATAAAAGAAGTAGGACAATCGATGTAAAGCTTTCACCATACAAGTCGTTTCATCCATCACAATAAGAGATCCAGCGCCTAAGCTAGATCTGGCTTTACTTAAGCCATCGTAGTCCATGGTTGCCGCCATGATAGCAGCGGCTGGTAGCACTGCAGTTGAAGGCCCCCCAGGAATAACGGCTTTGAGCTTGCGCCCTTTCCACACACCGCCGACCATCTCTAAAAGCTCAGTGAATGGCATACCCATTTTCACTTCGTAATTGCCTGGCTTTTCCACATGACCAGATACTGAAAATAATTTAGTACCACCTGAGTTGGGTACACCCAGTTCAGCAAAAGCCGCGCCACCATGCTGCATAATCCAAGGAATGCTGGCATAACTTTCGGTATTGTTGACATTGGTCGGTTTGCCGAACACACCGTAACTTGCTGGGAATGGGGGTTTAAAGCGTGGCTGGCCTTTTTTACCTTCAATCGATTCAATCAGCGCCGTTTCTTCACCGCAGATATAGGCGCCGTAGCCATGTACCGCGTACAAATTGAAGCAGAAATTGGTACCGAATAAATTCTCACCCAAATAGCCCGCAGCTTTCGCTTCATGCAAAGCCGCCTCAAAGGTTTCGTAATCCTGCCAAATTTCACCGTGAATATAGTTATAACCAACATGAGCGCCCAAGGTATAGGCTGCAATGGCCATCCCTTCAATTAATTGGTGTGGGTTATAGCGAATGATATCGCGGTCTTTAAACGTTCCAGGCTCACCTTCATCTGTGTTACATACCAAGTACTTAGTGCCGTCAAAATAACGCGGCATAAAGCTCCATTTAAGACCGGTAGGAAAACCTGCACCGCCACGACCGCGCAAAACTGAATCTTTGACCTCGGTAATAATATCAGTGGCTTTGGTTTTTTCAGCCACGATACGTTTTAACGCGCTATAGCCGCCGAGCTTAATATAAGTAGCCAAGGACGCCGGATTTTCTTCAGTCAATGTGCGTAGACAAACTAACGTTTGACCTCTTAAATCTGTCATCACAGGCTTCGTAGTGTCTAAATTTTTAATTTTGGTGGCCATTATTTCAACGCTTCCAAAATTTCATCTACTTTTTCTGGGGTTAGAAACTCGTGCATCGCATGGTTATTCACCGTCATTAAAGGTGCACCACCACAAGCGCCCATACACTCACCCTCTTTTAGGCAGAACTTACCATCTGCGGTCACTTCATTAAAACCCACGCCCAATTTGGTTTGCAAATGGCTGACGATTTCATCGCTATCACGCAGCATGCAGGAGATATTGGTACACACGGTAATTTTATATTTACCTACCGGCGATAAATCATACATATTATAAAAACTAGCGACCTCTAAAGCGGCAATCTCAGGCATACTCAAGTATTGCGCAACCTCTGAAATGCTTTCTTTGGATAACCAACCCCGCTCAGTCTGAACGATTCGAAGCGCGCTCATTACTGCAGCTTGTCGTTGGTCTGCCGGATACTTCGTCAGCTCGTAATCTATTTTTTCAATGGCTTGTGGACTTAACATTTTTATCTATCAATTTCACCAAATACGATATCTTGGGTACCAATAATTGCGACTAAATCGGCAATCATATGGCCACGGGTCATTTCGTCTAATGCTGCTAAATGCGGAAAACCAGGCGCGCGAATTTTAAGTCGATACGGCTTATTGGCACCGTCTGAAACCATATAAATACCAAACTCACCCTTAGGATGCTCAACCGCAGCATAAGCTTCTCCTGCCGGCACATGAAACCCTTCGGTAAATAGCTTGAAATGATGAATCATGTCTTCCATATTGGTTTTCATGCTTTCACGGTTTGGCGGTGCCACTTTTGTATCGCTTGTAATCACAGGTCCTGGATTCTTGCGCAACCAGTTGATACACTGCTTAATGATGTGATTAGACTGTCTAAACTCTTCCATACGCACCAAGTAGCGATCATAACAATCACCATTGACGCCTACAGGGATATCAAAATCCAAATCCGCATACACTTCATAAGGTTGCTTTTTACGTACATCCCAAGCTATGCCAGACCCACGCAACATTGGTCCAGTCATACCTAGTGCTAATGCACGCTCTGGCGTGACGATACCAACACCAACCGTACGCTGTTTCCAAATACGGTTATCGGTAAGCAGGGTTTCGTATTCATCCACATACCCTGGAAAACGATTACTAAAATCTTCGATAAAGTCTAATAAAGAACCTTGGCGGTTTTCATTTTGTTTTTTTACTGTTTTGGCATTACGTAAAGGCGAAATTGCATACTGCGGCATTTGCTCAGGCAAATCACGGTATACGCCACCTGGACGATAATAGGCGGCATGCATACGCGCACCAGACACTGCCTCATAGCAATCAAATAAATCTTCGCGCTCACGGAAAGCGTACAAGAATACGGTCATTGCTCCCACATCCAACGCATGCGCACCAAGCCATAATAGATGGTTGAGCACTCGCGTAATTTCATCGAACATGACGCGTATATACTGCGCACGCAGTGGCACATCAATACCCATCATCTTTTCAATCGCCATTACATAGGCATGCTCATTGGACATCATGGATACATAATCCAGCCTATCCATATAAGGTACAGATTGTAGATAGGTACGATTTTCAGCCAACTTCTCAGTACCACGATGCAATAGACCAATATGCGGATCAGCACGCTGGATAACTTCACCATCCAACTCCAGAACCAAACGCAACACACCATGTGCTGCGGGATGCTGCGGACCAAAGTTCATCGTGTAATTTCTAATCTCAGCCATGGTGAACGCCCTCTTTGCGAATTACGCGCGGTACGTTATTGCGCTCATCAATCGTGACGGGCTGATAAATCACACGCTGCTGTTCAGGGTCGTAACGCATTTCTACAGTACCGATCATTGGGAAATCTTTACGGAACGGATGTCCAACAAAACCATAATCGGTCAATAAACGACGTAAATCTGGATGGTTTTCAAACATTATGCCAAATAGATCAAAGGCCTCACGTTCGTACCAGTTTGCCACCGGCCAAATATCTACTAAAGTCGGCAGTACAGGAAAGTCCGTGTCGGTCGCGTATACACGCAAACGCAAACGCTGATTCAAACTTACAGACAAGAAATGAGACACCACAGCATAACGCAATCCAGCGTAACTGCCGTCAGCATAATCCTGATAATCAACGCCACATAAATCAATTAGCTGCTCAAACTTCAAACCTTCGGCATCTCGCAAAATCAAGCATACAGCGAGATAGTCGGCCGAGGCGCATTCAATACTAATCTCACCTAAAGCACTAGTAAGCTTGCTTATTTTTCCGCCAAGCGCCTTTTGCAAATTCGCTGACAACTGATTTAATCTGGATGACATATTATCTTTAGCTGGCTATTCGTTTGATTGGCACTAGCGTGCAATGGTATTGGTACGTTTGATTTTATTTTGCAACTGGATAATGCCATAAAGCAAAGCTTCAGCTGTGGGTGGGCAGCCTGGCACGTAGACATCAACCGGCACGATGCGATCACAACCTCGCACAACAGCATAAGAGTAATGGTAATAGCCACCACCATTGGCACAAGAGCCCATGGAAATCACCCAACGTGGCTCAGCCATTTGGTCATACACTTTACGCAGAGCCGGCGCCATTTTATTCACCAAGGTCCCGGCAACAATCATCACATCAGACTGGCGTGGACTGCCACGAAAAACAATACCAAATCTATCCAAGTCATAACGAGAGGCACCTGCGTGCATCATCTCCACCGCACAACACGCTAAACCAAAAGTCATTGGCCACATAGATCCGGTGCGAGTGTAGTTAATCACGGTATCTAGCGTGGTGGTAACAAAGCCTTTTTCTAAAATACCTTCTAAACTCATACCACACGATCCATTTCAACATCAAAAATAACGACACCCGTTACCGCGGGTAGCGGAACTAGCCAGGATTGAAAAACTAAGCGTTGATTTAAATTTGGAATTAATCCCATTCCAATGCGCCCTTCATCCACTCGTAAATAAAGCCGATCACAAGCACACCCAAAAAGAACATCATGGCAATAAAACCAGACAGACCGATCTCTTGAATCACCACAGCCCAGGGGAATAGGAAAGCAATTTCCAAGTCGAATAAAATGAATAGGATGGCAACCAAGTAATAACGCACGTCAAACTTCATGCGCGCATCTTCAAAGGCTTCAAAGCCACATTCATAGGGAGAATTTTTTGCAGCATCTGGTTTATGGGGTGAAACCAGCTTACCTAGTACCAGTGGACCAACGCCGACGGCTAAACCCACAAGGATAAACAACAATATCGGAAAGTAATTTTCTAGCACTTGCTAGCCCCAATTTGAATCGTTAAATTAAGCGATTAAGAATTTTACTAATAATGACAGCTTTTTATTACATTACTGTTACGTAGATTGACTGCCATTACTTAAGTTGCAATTGTAACCTAATACCAGTCAGCTTTGAAGCAGAGAACGACTAATATTGAAGCTATTTTAACTAAAATTGCAGCGCCTAACCATTGGAATCAATTTCCATTTGTAAGCGCAGTTTGACTCGCATTGTCCCCCAACTTTCCACTTAACAGCTTGACCAAGATCAAGGTTCAATCTTAATAACTCCCAAAGCCAATACCATATTTTTTTAGCCTGTCATCATTTATTCATCAAGCGTGCATTACAATAAAGCAATTCTATTTATTTACAAAAGAGCCATGATGGAAAACTTTCTTGAAAATATGATTTTTCGCAGCCGCTGGGTATTGGCACCCATGTACCTAGGCTTGGTTGGCGGGCTATTTATACTGCTCATTAAATTTGTGCAGGAATTTAGTCACATTGTCATCCATATATTAGATACATCAGAGCGTGATGCAGTTTTGTCTTTATTAGCTTTAGTCGATATTACGCTAGTAGCCAATCTGTTGATTATGGTCATATTTAGTGGTTATGAAAATTTTGTATCTAAAATTGATGTCGCTGATCATGTCGACAAGCCTGACTGGATGGGTAAAGTTGATTACTCTGGCTTAAAACTAAAGTTGATTGGTTCTATCGTTGCAATTTCAGCAATAGACTTGCTAAAAGCATTTATGCACATTTCAACCCCTGGCGTAGAACATTTAAACAACATGCAAATGTCTTGGATGGTAGGTATTCATATCACACTGATCGTTTCTGGGGTGTTATTTGCATTAATGGATAGGATTGCCGAACCAAAGGGCGGTCATTAACCTTGGGGCAACCACCATCATCCAATCTTCGTCATGCCAAGAACATTTGAACCATCACCTTTTTTAATAGCCTGCGTGCGTTTAATAACAGCGCGACTCAGGCTATTTTTCTCTATCGTGATCGGCGTAATTGTTGCGCTCGCGCTGCCCCAATATTTAGCTCTCCATACTATTACGCGCATCATTATTGGATGGAATGTGGGTACCTGGCTTTACTTAATACTGGCTGCACACATGATGTTCTGGAGCAGTCATGAAAAAATGCGTAGCCGCGCTATTTCGCATGATGAAGGCAAGTTTTTTGTCTTGGCTATGGTCATCTTTGCCGCTATCGCCTCTTTGGGCGCAATTGTTGCAGAACTCTCGGTAGTGAAAGATATGCATGGCATGTTGCGCTACTTACACATTGCGCTTGCCATACTCACCATTTTATCGTCTTGGGCATTTACGCAAGTCATGTTCGCCTTGCATTATGCACATGACTTTTATGTCGCCACCGAACTTGGCGAAAATGGCGGACTCGAATTTCCTGGCGTTACTTCACCGGACTACAGCGATTTTCTCTATTTTGCATGTGTGATTGGCACTTCAGGGCAAACTGCAGATGTAAGCTTTACGCGTAGATCCATGCGAAGAACCGGCTTAGCACATTGTGTGCTTGCTTTCTTCTTTAACACCACTTTAGTGGCGTTAACTATCAATATCGCGTCAGGATTAATTTAGACAGCTACGCCTGCAAGCTGAATAAGATCTTAATTTGCAGTCCGCCTGTAGGCACCGTATCACTCACTGAAATACTGGCACCATGCAATTTAGCAATTTCTTTCACTATAGCCAAACCCAAACCACTCCCATCTTGCCCAGAACCAATCGCACGATGAAAGCGGTCAAAAATCTTATCGCGCTCGGCTAGGCTAACGCCGGGGCCGTTATCTTCCACCACCAACACCACGTCCCGAACGCCAACTTGCGTCTTCATAGTGACCTGCCCACCTCGCTGCGTGTAGCGTATGGCGTTATCTAATAGGTTATATAACAACTCTCGTAAGCGCTCGGCATTCCCTTTAATCAAGGCAGGCTTTTCACTTTGCTCAAAGCCTATGTCGATTTCCTTTTGAATCGCAGTAGGCACCATCAATAAAGCAACTTCTTTGGCAATCAGATTGAGATCTAGCATCTCCATCTTGATCATAGAGCCCGCCTCAGGCTGGCTTCGCGCCAAGACCAATAACTGATTCACCGTATGCAATAAACGATCTAAACTTTGGCGCACCTTAAGAAATATAGATTTTAAGACGACGGGGTCAGATTCAATTTCAGCCAACTCCAATTGCGCTTGCGCCCCTGCCAACGGAGTGCGTAACTGATGCGCAGCATCAGCTATAAAACGGTTCTGACCCACAATTAAATTCTGCAACTGCCTCATTAATTGATTGACGGAGTTAGCGACCAATGAAACCTCTTCAGGGATATTCGGCAACTCAATAGGGCTCAAGTTTTGCTCTGAACGGGATAACAATGCGTCCTGCAAAACGACTAATGGCGCTAAACCTTTCTTAACGCCAATGTAAATAATACCAAAAGTCAGTAGCACCAATAGCAATTGCGGTAATACCACGCCAATCAAAATCTTGCTCGCCAAAGCATTGCGACGGTTAAGCGTGGCTGCAACTTTTACGGATAGCAGCCTTTCCCTTTCACCAGAACTAAGCATGACGGTGTAATACACCACCCTATACTTAGCATGATTGATTTCACTTAAAAAGAATACTGGGGTAAATTTTTTGGTTGCTGGCGACTTAATTTCCGCCAACTGCGGGTTACCACTTAACAATTGACCTTGCTCACTACTAACACTGAAGATCACCGTATCAACATCATCATTTAGCAAGATTCTGCTGGAATTCTCCAGCATTTCAAAATCTTTAGTTTCAATTTTTGTATGCTTTAAGTAATCGGCAATAGCTGTAGCTGAACTATACAAATCCTTGTCCAACTCTTTCTCCAAGGCATTGACCGCTAGGCTATGTAACAAGGTGCTATCTACCAAAATCAATAGCAGCATTAATGGCATTAACCATGTGAGAATTTTTTTACGCAAAGAAATATTTTTTTGTTGCATGACAGAATCTATAAACATGAAATTAATTTAAACCTAGTCCAACTTATCCAACATATACCCCAAACCTCGCACAGTGCGGACTTCTATGCCAACACTCAGTAATTTTTTGCGTAACCTATGCATATACACTTCAATAGCATTCTTACCTAAAGTGTCGTCCCAATCGCTGATATTTTCTATTAAGCTTTCCTTACTAACAACTTTGCCAACGCGTAATAGTAAACTTTCAAATAGGCTTAACTCACGTGGCGATAGCCCGAAAGGTTGATCATGATAACTAACAATGCGCTCATTAATGTGCAAGGTAAGTGGCGAATATTGGATTTCTGAGGATAGCACTGTGTGCTCACGTCGCAACTGTGCGCGCAGCCTTGCCGCTAACTCAGCCAACTTTATAGGTTTAACTAAGTAATCATCAGCCCCAGCATCTAGGCCAGCGATACGGTCTTCTAAACTATCCTGTGCAGTTAAAATAATGACGCGAGTAGTTTGCTTTCTAGAACGCAGTTTTTTTAATACGGTTAACCCGTCCATATTGGGCAAACCTAAATCCAATACCACCACATCATAGACATCCTCATGCAAGGCGGCATCAGCTTGCTTACCGTCCTTCACCCAGTCGACCACATAACCACTACTACGCATGTATACGCTGGTAGCATTACCCAAAATTAAATCATCTTCAACCAGTAAAATACGCATGAAAAAGTCTATCGTTAAACCATCTAAGTAAGTGGACTCATCATAATGGATTGCAGGATAAAACACACCTCTATTCAAGACAGGACAAATTGAATAATTCAATTACCGTAAGTAAATTGTAAGGAATATTCCATAAAATGAAAAAATCATAAAAGTACATATCAATAATGTGAAGGAAATACATGCTTTTTGTAATTGATTTTGATGGCACACTTTCTGTAGGTGATACTGTTGACGCCATGTTGGAGAGATTTGCTGACGATAGCTGGCAAGACCTTGAGGCAGAGTGGTTAAAGGGTAATATTTCTGCCATTGAATGTATGAAGCAGCAATTAGATTTAGTGGAAGTTGATCAAGTCACACTGGAAAAGTTTTTCCGCGGCATTCAGTTGGATGCAAGCTTCATCCCATTTCACAAACATATTAGTCAATTTTCAAAAGTGGCCATCGTCAGCGATGGCTTGGATCATGCGATTGATGTCGCCACTCGGAATGCAGACATTCCGAGCATGCCAATTTATGCAAATAAATTACATTTTAAACCCAACGGCGTATCAATCAGTTATCCGTTTCGTAACCCAGATTGCAAGGCCGGCAACGGCGTATGTAAATGCAAAATTGCAGAAGAACTATCTGCCAACGTGGGCGGTCCAGTAATCCTAGTGGGTGATGGGAAGTCAGACTATTGCCTAGCCAAGCATGCGGACATTGTATTTGCTAAAGGCAAACTGATTACACATTGCGAACAAGAAAATATCCCTTTCCATCGGTTTCAAACTTTTGCCGAAGTGCTTAAGTTAGTAAAACAATGGGATGTTCCTAACAAATTACCTGTGAGCGCAATACACCAAAATAAAGCGGCTTAAGCTTAAGCCACTCATTATTTAACTTTGAGAAAGAAAGAGCCCAATCTAATGGATGCAAAAATTATTGAAATTTTAGATAAAAACAACAAGTACTGTTCGCATGGCGACACGGTTAACTATGCTGATCCTCCTAAAGTATTTGAGGATTGCGACGGTAGCTTTTTGTTTGATGAAAACAAAACACCTTACCTTGATTGGCAAATGTGGTATTCAGCTGTCAATTTTGGTTATAAAAACAAGCGCTTAAGCGACGTTTTGCATAAGCAAGTAGACACTTTGCCGCAATTAGCCAGCCAATATTTACATAAAGAAAAAGTTGATTTAGCTGAAATCATCTGTAAATACATGGAAGAGAAATACGGTGAAAAAGGCCGCGTTCACTTTAATGTTGGTGGTGCGCAAGCGGTTGAAGACTCTCTAAAACTCGTGCGTAATCACACTGGGAAAATTCATCAATTTGCCTTTATGGGCGGCTACCATGGTCGTACATTAGGCGCATCAGCGATTACTTCTAGTTACCGTTATCGCCGTCGTTTTGGCAACTTTGCTGACCGTGCGCATTTTGTGCCTTATCCATACTGCTTCCGTTGCCCATACGATATGAAAGTGGAAACTTGTGACACTTATTGCCACAAAGAGTTTGAAAAATTATTTGAAACAGAATACCAATCTGTATGGGATACCAAAGCAGAGGAATGTGAATTTGGTGCGTTTTACATAGAGCCGATGCAAGGCACTGGAGGCTATATTATTCCGCCAGATGGCTACATGGAAAAGCTCCAAGCCAGTCTTAAAAAACGTAATGTGCTGTTAGTTGCTGATGAAATTCAAATGGGTGTTTACCGTACTGGTAAATTATGGTCTTGGGAAAATTTTGGCATTGTGCCAGACGTATTTGTTTTCGGTAAAGCCATTACCAACGGCCTCAACCCATTGTCAGGTATTTGGGCGAAAGAAGAATATATCAACCCAGAAAAATTCCCTCCAGGCACGACGCATTCAACTTTTGCATCCAACCCATTGGGAACTGCTGTTGCGTTAGAAGTCATGAAAATGACCCAAGAAGGCAATTTTGCAGCAGAAGTTAATGAACGCGGCGCCTATTTTTTAAAACAAATTCAAGCATTAAAAACACGCTGGAAAGTAGTTGGCGATGTGAGTGGTCTTGGTTTGGCGCTTCGTATTGAACTTTGTACCGAAGATGGCTTTACACCAAGTCGTGCGCTTGCAGACAGGATGTTTAACGAAGGATTAAAGGGCGACATCATGATTGATGGCAAACAATATGGTCTTGTATTGGACATCGGCGGTTACCAAAAAAATGTGATCACCTTAGCACCGTCTTTATTGATTACCAATGATGAAATTGACTTGGGCATCAAGCTATTTGAAGCCTTGCTTAAACGTTGTGGTGCGGCATAAAGCCACTTTAGTGAACCTAGGGGTTATCAATCAGCCATTATGGTGGTTTGATAACACCTAGCCAGCACATAAACACATTTTCATAAAAACAACATGTCCGCCATTGTTAATGACGGACATGCTATTTGTACTAAGCTGTAAATATTATCCATGAAAGTAACACCTCGTAAATGCAAACCAATAAAGTGATCAATTTAGAAATACAACCCAAGCCGAGCATAGATGCTCTGCTAGGTGAGAATGGATTTATTGAGCGAAAAGGTAGTGTAGGCGTTCTGCTTGTGCATGGTTTAACTGGCACACCTACCGAAATGAAACAATACGGTCGCGTCATTGCACGCCAAGGCTTTACCGTTGCCTGCCCAGAACTTGCAGGACATTGCGCCACCATTGAGGCGTTAACTGCCACGCAATGGCAAGATTGGTATCAATCGATTGAAGATGCTTTTGATGCGCTAAAACAAGAGTGTGAGCATGTCTATGTGTCAGGGCTATCTATGGGCGCATTAATTGCACTATTACTTGCAGCTAAAAAAGGCCATCAAGTTGCCGGTGTAATCTTACTGTCCACGACCTTCTTTTATGATGGCTGGAACGTTCCCAAGCTTAAACGCGCTCTGTTATTACCTCTGGTGTTGTACACGCCACTAAAGTATTTTATGCAATGGGAAGAAACCTCGCCCTATGGCATCAAAGACGAGCGAGTCCGCGCCATGGTGCACGCTATTTTAGAAAATCGTGACCATCAAGCTGCAGATAAAATCGGATATTTCAAAACGCCAGCTACCGTTATTTTGGAAAGCGTGCGCCTGATTAAAGCGGCTAAAAAAGCACTAAAAAATGTAGTTTCACCGACGTTGATAGTCCATTCGACCGAGGATGATATGGCTAGTCTTAAAAATGCCTATTACACGCAGGCGCATATTGCCTCAAAAACAGTAGAAACTTTTTTTGTAGATGATACTTACCATGTACTGACGTTGGATAAACGTAAGGATGATGTGGCCAAGCGAGCAGCAAAATTTTGTAAAGAGCAAACGCTACTACTCAACGCCAATCATAAATTGGCTGCATCGGCCTAGTCTTAAGCTGACGATGCTACTTTAGTTACTACTCACAAGGAACAGCAATAATGACCACCCCAACTCTTGATGAAGTCGCGCAAGCCTTAAGCCAAATGGTTGCCGATAAAATGGATATTGATGTCGCTAGCATACAAGCTGATAGTAGCTTGCAATCACTAGGCCTAGATTCTTTAGATATCTTTGATTTAATTTTTAGTGCAGAAGATCACTTTAAAATTAAAGTGCCAAATGATCAGATTAAAATTGAAACCCTTCATGACGTTAGCGTGTTGGTCCATAAATTGACTGTTGAACAAAACAAATAATGAGTAATATTTCATCTCGTTGCCGTGTGGTGATTACCGGCCTAAGTGTGGTGTCGCCATTAGGCAACACGATTGCCGAGTTATCAAAGCAAGTATTCGGCGGCATTTCCGGCATCAAATTACTTGATGTCCCATTTGCCGATAAATTAGATTGTAAGATTGCGGCTCAGGCAAGCTTTGACCCTGCCGATCACTTTACTAAGCACACATACGGTATGCTAGATCGCACCAGTCAAATGGCCCTTCATACGAGCATTGAAGCAGTTAAGCATGCAGGCCTAGAGATCACCGACCAACTAAAACCACGCATGGGCATTTATCTTGGCACCGGCATGGGTGGCGCCCACTCAGTCGAAGATGGGTATATCAGGTTATATCGTGATGGCCTTAGCCGCTTAAAACCATTTACAGTGCTGATGGGAATGAACAACGCAGCCGCATCAGCAATTGCGCTTGAACACCAGCTCACTGGGCCTAATTTAACCTTCTCTACCGCCTGCTCTTCTTCATCGGTAGCCATAGGCGAAGCGTCTAGGCTGATTCGTCATGGTTATGCGGATGTCATGCTCGCAGGTGGCAGTGAAGCATTATTAACTTTTGGCACAATCAAAGCTTGGGAAGCGCTGCGCACATTGGCGGCGCAAGATGAAAGCGATCTTACCACCTCATGTAAACCTTTCTCAGCCGACCGTACCGGCTTGGTATTAGGTGAAGGCGCCGCTATTCTAGTGTTAGAATCCTATGAACATGCCATGGCGCGCGGTGCTACTATTTATGCAGAAATTCTAGGTTACGGTTCGGCGAGCGACAGCACACATATTACCCAACCATCGGTTAATGGACAGGCCGCGACCATGCAAGCCGCTATTCTAGATGCAGATTTACCCGCCGACGCGATTCAATACATCAATGCCCATGGCACCGGCACCGTGCTCAATGATGTGGCAGAAAGTAATGCCATTAAAAAAGTATTTGGCGATCATGCCTATGAATTAAGTGTTAGCTCTACTAAATCTATGCACGGGCATTTGATGGGTGCCGCAGGTGCGCTGGAAGCGATTATCACAACACTAGCCGTGTATACCGATACTTTACCGCCAACAATTAATCTAAAAAATCCAGATCCAGAATGTGATTTAGACTATGTACCCAACGTAGCCAAGACCTTGCCTAAGCTTAATTATGCGATGTCCAACTCATTTGCATTTGGTGGCACCGGCGCAGCCTTGGTATTAAAAAAAATCACCCAATGATGTCGCTGAAGATTTAATCTGAGGCAAAAATTTGTCTAAACTCGCCATTTTTGTTTGGTTGCTGAATATCGTAGTCGACACGCTAGGACACATGGCATTTAAACGCGCTGCGATTATTGAGCACAATAATGAGTGGGATCGCTGGATGCAAATGCTAAGGTCATGGCCTTTGATAATAGGCATCGTCTGCTTTGGTCTGGAATTTGTTTTGTGGTTAATATTACTCTCGATACTACCGTTATCAATAGGCGTGTTGTTAAGTGCTTTTAATACCGTCGCTATAATGATTGCTGGCAGAATTATCTTCAAAGAAATGTTAGACCCCTTAAGACTGGTAGGCATAGGCCTCATTACAATAGGCGTAATGCTAGTAGGCGGTTACGCATGAGAAGGCGCGATTTTTATGCCATAGGCTTCAGCGTCCTAATCGCGTTTGATACCTTAACCCAAGTGTCAATTAAGTTGGCTTCAACCCATGCGGGTGAGTTCGTGATGAAAACTGATTGGCTGTTGACGGTATTACAAAACCCTTGGTTATATGCTGCCATTGGTGGCTATCTAGGGGCTTTTGGCGCATGGATGACCTTACTCAAACATGCACCGATTGGCCCAGCTTTTGCTGCCTCACATCTAGGCTTAGTCGCCGTGCTTGGCATTTCCGTGGCTTACTTTGGTGAACACTTGTCTATAATGCAAGTAGTGGGCGCGTTGTGCATTGTGCTTGGCATTGTCTTTTTAAGTTTGAGTGAAGCCAAACAACCGCATGCTTAATTGGCGCACAGAATCTCCACCAACTGCTGGATTGCCTCTGACTTGGCGTGATTTCCTGCCGAAATCATCCTCCTTAGAGCAAGATTTAGCGAAATTTCTTAGTAGTGTAGAAAGTCAAGTTGAGTGCTCCGGCACCGCAGCCATCATGGTCGCCCTCTCGGCCCTAAAAGCAACCAGCAAAAAGCGTAGTGTAGTAATTCCAGCCTACACCTGCCCCTTTGTGCCTCTGGCTATATTACGTTGTGGCCTTACCCCTATAATGTGTGACACGCGTAGTAACCATTTTGACTTTTGCCCAGATGCGCTTGTAAAAGTGTGTGGCGATGACACGCTAGCTATTATGCCGACCCATCTCGGCGGACGCTTGGCAGACCTGAAAATGGCAACAAAAATTGCGAATCAAGTAGGTGCTTACGTGCTCGAAGATGCAGCACAAGCTTTAGGCGCAAGACATCAAGGTCAGTTGGCAGGCACGATAGGTGACATTGGTTGTTACAGCTTAGGTGTTGGCAAGGGACTCACTATTTATGGCGGCGGCGCCATCGTTGCACGTGATGCCTATATGCGTCGGCAACTACGAAATACAGCTCAAGAAATAGTACCGATTCAATTTAAGTGGGAAGCGCGCCGACTACTTGAATTAATTGGTTACTATGCCTTATATCGCCCAATCGGATTAGGATTAGCTTTTGGTATATCCCTAAGGAAAAAACTTAAACAGGGTAAGTTAATAGAGGCAGTTGGGGATGACTGCTCAGCGAACTTCCCATTACATCGTGTGGGACATTGGCGCAAAGGAATTGGAGCACGGGCACTAAAACGCTTGCCTGACTTTATCTCACTAACCCGTGCACAAGCAAAAGCACGCAAAGGCCAGCTAGCAAAAATTATAGGCATAAGCGTGATGGATGATGCCGTCGGCGACGAGGGAACTTGGCCATATTTTCTAGTGCTTATGCCCAACGAAAAAACGCGCGATAAAGTACTGTCAGAATTGTGGTGTGCTGGTCTAGGGGTTGGACGATTGTTTATCCATGCTCTGCCCGATTACTCGTTTCTGACTTTAGCGCAAACCGACACACCTAATGCACGTGACTTTGCAGCACGCACGTTAACAATCACTAATAGCCCTTGGCTGGATGAACAAGATTTTATGAAGATTTGTAGCGTATTGGAGCATGCCGTTGCCTAAATATACGGTGAACTGGGTCGATTCAGAATCTGAAATTGCACCGGAATTATGGCAAGCCTACTTTCCTGCCCCCTATGAAGGTCATTGGTGGTATCAAGTCATGGAACGTTGCGGCATCCAAGATCAATTCACTTTTTTATATGCGGTAGTCAGTGATTCAAGTGGCGCCATCGCCATAGCGCCTGCCTTTGTCATGAATGTACCGATGCGCTTGGTCTTGCCACCAGCTATTCTGCCACTCGCCAACCTGATTGGCCATATAGTGCCCTCAGCCTTATATCAGCGCACATTATTTATCGGCTCACCGTGCAGCGATGAAGGCCACGTTGGCATGCTAGATGGAGTAAACCGCTTAGCAGTCCTCAATAGCATAGAACTGGCAATGGTCAGTAAAGCTAAGCAACTTCAAGCCAGCATGCGTGTTTGGAAAGACTTTCCACAACAGTACGCAATAGATTTCACTTCCTTAAATGCTCATCTTTTTAAAGTGGTAAGTTTTCCAGGCACTTCGGTTGAGTTACCTGATGCGACAAAAGAGGGGTACTTAGCCACACTCAAATCTTCACGCCGCAACAAGCTGAAGAAAAAACTGCGGTTAGCTGCTGAAAGTCCAGTCGATGTCGAAGTCATTCAACAGCCGGATAGCCAGATTCTTAATGAATTATTTAATTTATTTTGGCAAACTTATGAAAAAGGTGGCACGAAATTCGAACGCTTAAATCGCAAGTTTTTTGACTTAATAGCCGCAGAAACTAATAGCTACTTTGTCATATTAAGGGAACAATCGAACGGTAAAATAGTTGCATTCATGCTGTGCTTTTCGCTTGGAGACCAAGTGATTAATAAATTTATCGGTATTGATTACCAGCAACCTAAAGAGTGGTTTTTGTACTTTAAATTATGGGAAGCGGCAGTAGACTGGGCAGCAGGAATCGGTGCTAAATCGATACAAAGCGGACAAACCGGCTATGCCCCTAAAATAGAATTGGGGAATCAATTGGTGCCCCTCACCAATTACTGTGCGCACCTCAACCCTGTCATTAATTGGGTCTATGCCAAGGTAGCAAAAACCATTAATTGGGATACATTGGATGCTGATTTAGCCGTCTATCTAAAGGCCTATCCAGATGAAAAACCAACACTATAAGCATGTGCTCACACTAAAAAACTAAGCCATGCGCAATAGATACTTTAGTCAACTGGGTTTAACCTGTATTCTAAGTGCACAGTCACTGATGGCGTTAGCCGAACCTCCGGTAGCGGCTAACGAGCTCACCACCTTTAAGTTCACCCCTTCTTACTATTTATCATCTAATGGCAACAATGCCACTGACCTTAATATTCGCGCTAGTCGTGATGGACATACTGCTTGGCTAGGCGAATACGCAGACAAAAATGGCTACCAACAAACCCGACTAGGTTATGAATATAAGTTTGATAGGGAAATGTTAAGACCGACTATATCAGCACAACTTGCCAGTGGCGGATTCATAGGTGGCTCGTTGACAACCGAGATAGGGGGTGAGTATTACGCCATCATCGGATTAGGCCGCACCAACCTTAAAGACTACTACAACTTAAATTTTGACCCCAATGACGCGATCACATTAGGCATTGGTACTCGAGCACTTAATAATACCGAATTGTCTTTACAGCAAGTGCGAGATAATCGACTAAGCACTGGGCAACAAATTACACATCTAGTTTGGCGCTACAAGCCAACCGCTGCAGAGCGTATTAGCATTGATAGTGCCTATAAAAGCGGCTTGGGTAGCAACAATAATAATATGCATGGTTACAGTCTAAGTCTAGATTATGACTACCATCAGTATTTTGCCAAGATAGCTTATGATCAATATGCAAATTTTACGTCCACCAATTTAACTCGCTTTTCGCTAGGGTTAAGGTTTTAGTTGAACTGAAAAAACCATTAACGATCAATAAAACTAAATCTACCGTTTTTATTAGACGTATCTATGAATTGGCTACACGACTGTAAGGTTTACGTAAGCTCTAACTAATACCCTACAGCAAATGTTTTTATCTGCTTATTCGTGCACTATAATGCTCGCTTGTTAGATAATCGCTATTTCCAACATCAGTGCAACTTGTGCTTTAAAAGCTAAAGGTAATTCCATGAATCTACGTGTTTTAACCACGCTTGCGCTATCGGCCTTTGCCCTCTACAGTCACTTCGGCTATGCTGAAGAATTAAAGCTAAACCAGCTAAGCTTTAGTGCAGCCAATGCACTATTTAGTAGTAACAACCGTGAGTTATTACTTGCCAAGCGCGTGCTTGAATCTGCACAAACTGGCGCTATGATTGCGGCGCAAAAACCCAATCCGGTGCTGTCACTGGGCGTATCCAGCTTCAATCTTAATCGTAGCCAAGGCAACGCCAACTCTAATGGCAGTAATAGTCTAGGGGATAAAACACTCAATAGCTCAGTGCAAATCAATCAACTACTAGAGCGTGGCGATAAGCGTGAAATACGTATGGCGGCGGCGGAAGATGCGATTAGAGCCTACGGCTACGATCTTAAAGACACGCGCAGACAACAGACCATGATCCTTGCCTATGCCTATTATGATTTGCTACTGGCGCAGGAGTCTGAACAAATCCAAGCTAGCAATGTGGCACTATATGAAACCACCATTAAAGCAGCCGAACTTAGGCTAAAAGCTGGAGATATCGCCTATTCAGATGTTGCTCGGATTAGAGTAGATGCCCTCCGCGTTCAGAATGATCTTCGCCAAGCCATGGCCAACCATGAGAAGGCTCAGGCCAATATTGCTTATTTAATCGGCAAAGAGAATGAAGCCAGTAGCATTGTTGCAGAAGATCATTGGCCAACAACCGACCAAATCAGCCCTGATATACGTATTCTAAACGGCAAACTTAATCTACGACCTGATGTTTTAGCCGCAGAAGCTAGAACGCAACAGGCCGAAGAGAACCGACGTTTTGCCAATGCACTTAAAACCAGAGATTTGAACATAGGTGTTCAATATCAACACTTTCCTGGCCAAGGCCCAGCCGTTGGGGAAAATACTGTAGGTGCCTTTGTCAGCATCCCGCTATTTACTAACTACCAATACCAAGGTGAGGTTGCTAAATCAGAAGTTGAATTTACGGCGGCAGTGGAAGCCAAAGAGTTAGCGCGTGCTACCGCTATTGGTGAGATTACACGTAGTCGCGCAGACCTCAATGCCGCCATTGATAAAGTTCAGAGATTTGAACAACAAATGCTAGGTGAGGCGAAGAAATCTAGCGCTGCTGCAGAGTTTGCTTACCAACATGGCGCCATAGGCGTGACCGACCTACTTGACTCGCGCCGTGTGTTGCGCGCATTACAATTAGAGTCGGCAGCGGCGCATGCCGACTACGCCAAAGCGTTTGCTGCATGGCAAGCGGCTACCAATACCGAGGAAAATCCATGAATAAAATTTCACTAGTGTTGCTATTGGCTACTAGCTTCTCACTCACAATGGCAAATGCTGTTGAAAAAATAAACGTTGTCAAAAAGTCTGCTTCCGATGAAGTTGTATTCGCGACTAACGCTCCACAATTAGCTAATCTTAAAATAGAACCAGTGATAGAAATTACCGCTTCAGCAACTTCACCACTTAACGGCAAAATTACGTTTGATGAAAACTATACCAGCCGCATTAGTTCACCAATCTTAGGTCGTGCCCTTACTATAAAAGCACAAATTGGCGATAAAGTAAAAGCTGGTCAAGTGTTGATGACCTTAGATTCGCCAGAACTAGGTAGCGCGCTGGCTGATGCACGCAAAGCTTATGCAGACCTACAACTTAAACATAAAATTTTTGAACGTAATAATTTGCTGTTAGAAGGTGGTGTCATTGCTCGAAAGGAACTTGAAGCTAGCCAAGCAGATTTAGCCCAAGCGACTGCCGAAGAACAGCGTGCCAATGCACGTCTTAAAAACCTAGGTACACAACGAAACAGTGATGAATACTTTGCACTACGCGCCCCAATTGCTGGCGTGGTCGTAGATCGTCAAGTTAATCCAAGCTCAGAAGTCCGTCCAGATGCACCTACACCATTGTTTATCATTACTAATCCAGAGCACCTATGGGCGAGCATAGATCTGCCTGAGCGAGACCTATCGAAGGTTGTGCCGGGCCAAAAATTATCCATCCAAGTCGATGCTTATCCTGATGAAGTTTTCAACGGCAATATAGACTCTATAGGTGTCATGGTAGATCCAGCTACTCGGCGTATTAACGTGCGTTGCTCTGTGCAAAGTCGCGGTAAATTGAAACCGGAAATGTACGCACAAATTACACCGCTCAATACTCAAAATATAAAAGTAATACGCTTGGCGAATACCGCGTTAATTACCGAAGGTTTGTATAGCTATGTGTTTGTCGAAGTGACCCCTAATCATTTTAAAAAACGTCGTATCACACTTAATTCGCAAGAGCGTGACTTCGCAACGGTAAAGAGTGGATTAATCGTTGGTGAACGAGTGATTAGCTCAGGTGCTTTCTTACTCAACTCAGAATTAGCCATTGCAAAGTAACGTACCTACTTAAGTAAAGCCACGTCATGTTAAAAAATCTCATTACTTTCTCCCTACAGCAACGCATCTTTGTGTTGCTAGGCGCTTTTGTCGTCATTGTTGCAGGCTATTTTGCGGTTCAAAACCTGCCAATCGAGGCTTTCCCAGATGTGGAGGATGTACACGTTGGCATAGTGACGCAGGCACCTGGTCTGGCGCCGGAAGAAGTAGAACGAGTGGTATCTCTAGCGATTGAACATGAGATGAGCGGTGTACCTCATTTATCACAAATGCGCTCAGTGTCAATTACAGGCCTATCAGTGGTAACGCTAACATTTTCTGAACATACTGACGATTACTTTGCGCGCCAACAAGTATTAGAGCGCTTACAGGGCGTAACCCTTCCCCCAGGATTACAACCAACACTAGCGCCACTCACCACTGCAGTAGGTGAGATTTTTCGCTATGTAGTAGAGGCTCCTAAAGACATGCCGCAACGGGATGTGCGTGCGATTCAGGACTGGCAAATTCGCCCAGTACTCAGAACCGTACCAGGTGTCGCTGATATCACCAGCTTTGGTGGTTCAGTTAAACAATATCAGGTACTCCTAAACCCTTACCTACTCACTAAATTTGGCATCAGCATCGATCAAGTGAATACGGCTCTGGGTAATAACAGCAGTAATGTCGGTGGAGGGTTACTTCGCCGGGGTGACGAATCGTTGGTGGTGCGCGGAGTTGGCCTGTATCAAAGCTTAGATGATATTGCTAAAACTGTGATTACCTCTCGCGCAGGCAAACCAATACTGATTAGTGATGTGGCTAAAGTGGAAATAGGAGACCGTCCTCGCTCCGGGATCATTTCCTATAATACGCAAGACGATGTGGTCGAAGGTATCGTCATTATGAATAAAGGTCAAAACCCAGCTAAAGTCATCGCTGCATTGCGCTTAAAGGTTGAAGAAGCCAACAAAAAATTGCCTTTGGGTGTACGTATTGCCCCTTTTTACGACCGTACCAACCTAATCAACCATACCGTTAGTACTGTTACCGAAAACCTGATTGTAGGTGCATTGCTTGTAGTAGCAATTCTCATCGTTTTTCTGCGCAACTGGCGTGCAGCGCTAATAGTTGCTTCAGTAATTCCGCTATCTTTACTATTTGCTTTTATCATCATGGATATCTGTGGTGTATCAGCCAACCTTATCTCATTGGGAGCAGTCGACTTCGGTATTATTATCGATAGTGCCGTGGTGTTAGTCGAAGCCTTGATGGTCAAACTCGCCTTTACACAGCTTGATAAATTTCCGCAACACGCCTCTTATAGCTGGCGTATTCAAACGTTGAAAAACACTGCTGTAGAAATGGGCCGACCGATTCTATTCTCAAAATTTATTATTATTTTGGCATTCCTGCCCATATTTACCTTCCAACGCGTGGAAGGTAAAATATTCTCACCGATGGCATTTACGTTAAGCTTTGCCTTACTTGGGGCAATCGTTTTAACCCTCACCCTTGTTCCGGCCATACTGTCATTTACGATGCGCCGTGAAGATATGGGCGAAAAGCATAGTGTTTGGATGGATAAGGTTAAAGACAGTTACAAACACTTCTTACTGAGTATGGCCAAAGCCAGATTAACCGTAATTGCCTCCTCAGTAGGCTTATTGGTTTTATCGTTGAGTTTATCACCATTGCTCGGTTCAGAATTTTTACCAAAATTAGATGAAGGTAATATTTGGCTCACAATGAGTCTGCCACCTTCTACCAGCTTGGATAAATCAAAAGAAATTGAACGCCATGTCAGGACCATCTTAACTAGTTACAAGGAAGTAAAAATGGTTAGCTCTGGTGTCGGCCGCCCAGATGACGGCACAGACCCAAAAGGACCCAACAATATTGAAATATTAGCTGATTTGACACCGTCTAGCACATGGAGCTTTCCTAACAAACAAGCGCTAATTGAAGACATGTCAGCCAAAATACATAAAATTCCTGGCATACCTACCAATTTTTCACAGGTAATTCAGGATAACGTTGAAGAGGCAATGTCGGGGGTTAAGGGTGAAATTGCGATTAAGATTTTTGGCCCTAATCTCGGCATACTTGAAGAAAAAGCCAATCAAGTAGTCAGTGTACTCAACACGGTTAGGGGCGCCACTGACGTAGAAGCCATCCGCATTTCAGGCAACTCGGAATTAGACATCACCTTAGATCGTAGCAAACTTGCACGATATGGCTTGGCAGTAGGCGATGTAAACAATACTGTACAAACAGCCTTAGCTGATAGTGTAGCCAACACCTTCTACGATGGCGATCGACGTTTTGATGTCACATTAAGGTTAGATGCGGCATTCAGGCAATCAGTAGATAGCATCGATAATTTACCGATTACATTACCTGGCGGCGTCAGCACGATTCCATTAAGCGAAATAGCCGATATCACCATTAAACAAGGCGCATCAAGGGTCAGTCGCGAGGGCGTATCACGCGTAGTTTCCATTAAATGTAATCTACTCAATCGCGATCAAGGCGGCTTCGTCAAGGAAGCGATGGCCAAGGTCAAGGCCGAGGTCATCCTGCCTGCTGGCTACAGCATGACTTGGGGTGGCCAGTTCGAAAATCAACAACGCGCTATGAAGCGTCTGGAAGTAATTGTGCCGCTTTCCATTTTGCTGATTTTTGTCATTCTTTTTTGGGCGTTTAAATCCGTGCGCAATGCACTTTTGGTATTATTAATGATTCCATTTACCTTAATTGGTGGCTTGGCTGGCTTAGGTATAGCCGGTTTGCATCTGTCAGTATCAGCCGCAGTAGGATTTATTGCATTAGCTGGAATCTCAGTGCAAAACGGCGTCATTATGGTGGAGCAAATCAAACATCTAATCCTAGAAGGTGTCAGTCTGTCTAATGCAATTCTAGATGGTGCGGTAGCTAGACTCAGACCGATATTGATGACAGCTTTAATGGCTGGCTTAGGCTTATTGCCAGCAGCGCTGTCACATAGCATAGGCTCTGAAACGCAACGTCCTTTTGCTGTAGTAATTGTTGGCGGTCTCATTACAGCTACTTTCTTTACTTTACTGTTATTACCGCTACTGTTTCCGTTCTTCTCTGATGAAAGTAAGGAAGAGAAGAAAGCTGGAATAGAATCTACTGGTGAATAATATCAAATAGATAAAGCCGCCTCTAAGCAGAAATATACCAAGAAAAAGGGCCGGAATTTATTCCGGCCCTTTTTAATTTAAAACCTTTTAGGTGAGCATCGTATTTACACTCTTAATCAATAAAACTATGTCTTCCTATTTTCGCTTAATTGCTTTAACTTCGCTTTACACAAAAGCTTAAAGTCATCTACATAACTAAATACTGCGGGTATCACCAACAAACTTAAGAAAGTAGATGTCATTAAACCACCAATCACGGCTACCGCCATCGGTGATCGGAATGAGGTATCACCAGCACTCCAACCAGCGGCAATTGGCAACATACCTGCACCCATTGCAATGGTAGTCATCACAATCGGACGTGCCCGCTTATGGCATGCGTCCAACAAGGCTTCAAAGCGACTTAAGCCGTGCTCTCGTTGTGCCAAAATGGCATATTCAACGAGCAAGATAGAGTTTTTGGTAGCGATTCCCATCAACATGACCAAACCAATTAACGACGGCATAGAAAAACTTTTGTGTGCCACTAATAACGCCACAAAAGCCCCCCCTAATGACAGTGGTAAAGCCACTAAGATAGTCAATGGCTGTAAAAAATCTTTAAATAAAATTACCAGCACGATATAAATACAGAGCACTCCAGTGAGCATGGCTAGGGCAAAGCTACCAAAAAGTTCGGTCATTACCTCGGCATCACCCACTTCAACTTGCCGAACACCAGCAGGTAGTCGTTGAATGCTCGGCAGTTTTTTCACTGCAGCAGTTACCTCACCTAAAGTCAGTTTGGATAGCTCGACCTCAATCTGCACATTACGTGTGCGGTCATATCTATCGACTACTGCAGGACCGCCTTCTAAGTTAAAACTTGCCACTTGCGCTAACATAACAGGCCCTTTGGACCCAGGTATAGTTAAGCGTTCTAGCACGCTTTGATCTTGACGTGCTTCATCTGCAAGCTGCACTACCACAGGGACTTGGCGCGCACTTAGGTTCAATTTAGCCAAGCTAAAGTCATAGTCGCCATTGGTGGCGATACGCAAAGTTTCACTAATTGCACTACTAGTTACACCCAAATCAGCAGCCTTGTTAAAGTCTGGACGTACAATCATCTCTGGGCGAATTAAGCTGGCACTAGAAGCAATATTGCCTATGCCTACTATAGTGCGAAGATCTTGTGTTACGGCCTCTGCCGCACTGCGTAAAGTCACTGGATCATCGCCACTTAACATCAGCACATATTTCTCACCGGAGCCGCCAAGACCAACTTTGCTGCGTACACCTGCTAAATTCATCAATGCTAATCGCATATCAGCTTCAATGACTTGCTTACGTGGACGTGAACCACGATCATCAAGGAGAATTGTGAGTGTGGCTTGACGCGTTTCAGCTACGCCAGAATTTACAAAAGCATCAGCGCCAGCATTTCCCCCACCGACTGCGGTGTAAATAGTTTTAATATGCGGAATATCTTTAATCAGCACACGGGCCTGTTCCGCTGACTGTGTAGTTTGTGAAAGTGTAGCGCCAGGAGCCAACTCTAAATAAACTTGAGTTTGAGAGCTGTCATCAGCCGGCAGAAAACCAGTAGGTAGCAACGGTATTAAGCTGATAGATCCAATTAAAAATAGGACCGCACTCACTACCGTAATTAACCGATGTTTTAGACACCAGCTAGTTAAACGCATATATCGCTGCATCATTTTCGTATCTGCAGCATGCACTGGCATCGGCTTTAAGAGATAAGCTGACATCATCGGTGTCAGCACTCGCGCAACAACCAAGGAGGCAAAAATTGCAAATGCCGCAGTCCAACCAAACTGTTTAAAGAACTTGCCCGGAATACCACTCATAAAAGCAGTCGGTAAAAATACGGCAATCAAAGTAAATGTAGTCGCAATTACTGCCAAACCAATTTCATCTGCAGCTTCCATCGCTGCTTGGTAAGGCGATTTACCCATGCGCAAATGACGCACTATATTCTCCACCTCAACAATCGCATCATCGACCAAAATGCCAATCACTAATGATAAGGCTAACAAGGTCACAATATTAATGCTAAAGCCAAAGCTGGCCACACCGATAAATGCGGGAATAACGGACAAAGGTAATGCTACTGCACAAATGAATGTTGCCCTGACATTACGTAAGAACATAAACACCACTAGCACGGCTAATAATGCGCCCTCGATTAGCATCGTCAGTGAAGCTTCATATTCGTCCTGAACCGGTTTTACAAAGTTAAAGGCTTCAGTGAGCACAACCTCTGGGTACTTGAGCCTAAGTTCAGTAAATGCTTTATTTACGCCTGCACCAACCTCAATTTCACTGGCGCCTTTACTTCGTGAAATTTCAAATCCAACTACCGACTTACCGTCTAAGAGCGCAGCTGAGCGGGGCTCAGAAAAACCGTCACTAACACTAGCCACTTGATTAAGCTTAATTTTACGGCCATCAGCGAGGGCTAATTCGATCTCAGCGACATCCTGTGCTGAACCAACTGTGGCAACGGTACGCACAGGTTGCTCACTGCCACCTAACTTTGTGCGGCCACCCGCGGCTTCCATTTGAATGAGTTTTAACTGATGAGAAATTTCTGCGGACGTAGCATTAAGCGCCTGAAGTTTAGCTGGATCCAATTTAACACTAATCTCACGATTAACACCGCCAACGCGAGCCACTCTACCTACACCTTTTACATTCAGCAGTTTTTTTGAAAGCTCATTATCAACAAACCAAGAAAGCGCCTCATCATCCATATTTGTGGCGCTAATGGTGTAGGAAAGAATAGGCGTTGCAGCCACATTAAGCTTATTTATTTCAGGGTCACGAAGGTCACTCGGCAAGTCCGCGCGGACTTGCGCCACGGCAGAGCGTACGTCATCCACAGCCTCTTGTACCGACTTCTCAAGGCGAAACTCTGCCGTGATCGTAACCACGCCATCTTGTATCGTGGTGTAAATATGTTTTAAACCCTGCAATGTGGCGATACTATTTTCTATCTTACGCGCGACATCCGTTTCTAGCTGTGACGGAGATGCACCAGGAAGTGAGGCCGTAATATTAACCGTGGGTAAATCTAGATCAGGGAAATGTTGTACTTTCATCAACTGATAGCTAATAATGCCAGCGAAGCTGAGCATCACAAACAGCATGATGGCGGGAATTGGGTTTCTAATACACCAAGCAGAAATATTCATGCGGCTATTGGCTCTTTATATAAGCTTATTAGGAATTATTTTTTAATGCTGATGGCAGATACCACTTTAACCACATCGTTATCTGATAAAAATGCGCCACCTAAAGCAACCACTGATTGTTGCGCTTGCAATCCGCTGACAATTTCCACTAGATTAAGTAGTCGACGACCAGGTTGTACTTTAATTTGCTTTACTATGGTTCTTCCTTGCTCAGATTTCACTACAAACACATAAGTAAATCCATCACGAAGTACCAATGCTTGTTGGGGTATGGCTAATGCACTTGATTGCCCAGACACAAATTCACCCTTAGCATACATGCCCGCTTTTGCTGTATTGTTGGATGGTAAGTCTACGTATATCAGGCTGTTACGTGTTTGCATATCCACCGTCGGTGATAATTTCCGGACTTTTCCACTGAATTTAGACCCGTCTGCCGCAGTGATATTGACCTGCATACCTACTTTAACTTTAGCAATGTCAGCTGACACCACCTCAGCGCGCCACTCTAATCTACTTTGGCGTATCAGTCTAAATAGTTCGCTACCCGCACTAATGACAGCCCCTACAGTTGCCGTACGGGCTGAAATAACACCACTATCCGGCGCGTAAATCTTGGTATTTTTTAATTGAATTTGTTGGGTCTGCACTACCGCTTTGGCCACTTCCACTCTGGCTTTAGCCGTATCAGCCGCTGTGAGATATTGATCAATCTGTTGGCTAGACATCGCCCCAGTATTTTGTAGCGTGCGTGCGCGCTCTGCGTTGGCTAGCGCCTCATGACCTTGCGCTTCAGCTTCCATCAATTTAGCTTTAGCCTGATTTAAATCTGCCAACACCGCTTCTTCTGAAAATTCGGCCAGCAGCTGGCCTTTAGAGACAGTATCACCTACGTTGACCTGCACCTGTGTTAGACGCAAGCCGTTAGCCTCACTACCGATAATAGCTTCCTGCCATGCGGCTATATTGCCATTCGCAAATACTTTAAGCGGCAGTGTAATGCGTTGTGCTTGTATCACGTTAACCGTCAGTGCCGGCCTTGCTACAGGAGCTTCTTTGGCTATTGCGATGTGGCTCACCATCGGTAACATTAAAAATAAAGGCAACAGCTTAGCGATAAGTAATTGGCGGTGTAAGCACGGTATAGTGGATATCATGGTTAATCTCATGGAATGGGTT
>SESB01000408.1_pt1 | contig 31255 bp, 27 predicted proteins | sample 3171441 | NCBI WGS metagenome assembly SESB01 (sample SAMN06051867, study PRJNA518727) | freshwater metagenome | biome: subpolar coniferous forest; feature: holomictic lake; material: water; isolation source: holomictic Lake 227, 6 m depth | place: Canada: near Kenora, Ontario | collected... | reverse complement strand
AGACCGCTCAATACGATCATGATTTCTTTATGAGTAAGTGGCCCGCTGCTTTGGCCTGGTTTTGGAGCAGATTTATCTCGAGATTTAGCCATTAAATGTTATTCCTGTCTCTAATTTAGGTTTACTAGACTTCTGATGAACGTCAAAAACTCATCTTGTATTCCAAGTCTACCCAACTTTAGATTAGGATTTCACGCATGAAGGCTGTAATTGCTGAAAATTTAGTAAAGACCTATAACAAAGGCAAAGTTAAAGCCCTTGATGGATTAAACCTTGATGTTGAAGAAGGAACAGTTTTAGGCGTGCTTGGCCCAAATGGTGCAGGTAAAACTACAACCGTCAGAATTCTTGCCACATTACTTGCTCCAGATTCTGGAAGTGCAACTGTTGCTGGAATTGACGTTTTAAAACATCCAGATGAGGTTAGAAAAATAATTGGATTATCTGGTCAATATGCAGCCGTTGATGAAACATTAACTGGCTGGGATAACTTGATTATGTTTGGCCGGCTTTATCATTTATCTTCAAAGGCAGCTAAAGAGCGAGCAGTTGAATTGCTTGAACAATTTTCATTAACTGAATCAGCAAAAAGACCAATCAGAACTTACTCCGGTGGTATGAGACGGCGACTTGATCTAGCTGCCTCATTAATTGTTAAGCCAAAGGTTTTATTTTTAGATGAACCAACTACTGGTCTTGATCCAAGAGGACGTCAAGATATGTGGGGAGTTATAGATGAGTTAGTAAAAGGTGGCGTTACTTTATTACTAACAACTCAATACTTGGAAGAGGCAGATCATCTTGCAGATGAGATTGCAGTAATCGATCATGGCAAAGTTATTGCCCGAGGCACATCTGATACCTTAAAGAAACAAGTTGGTGGTGAGCGTCTTGAGATCGTAGTTGAAAGTCAACACCTGGTAGCAGCTAAAGAAATTGTTGCAAAGATAAGCGGTAGTGCAATAAATGTTGACGAGGGACTTCGACAAATTTCAGCCCCTGTTACAACTGGCAGCAAAGCATTAATAGAAGCTGCAAAATTACTTGATGAAAAAGGTATTCATCCATTAGATATTGGTCTGAAGCGACCATCACTTGATGATGTTTTCTTATCTCTTACCGGACATGTAGCTGAAGAAAAAACCGAAGAGGTAGTCGACCCTAAGGCAAAACGAGGTGGAAGATAATGAATGCAATTTCAGATGCGCTAATCATCACCAAGAGGCAGTTACTCCAACTTGCCAGAGTGCCTGAGGTTTTAATCTTTTCAACGATTCAACCAATTATGTTTGTTTTGTTGTTTAGGTATGTATTTGGTGGCTCAATTGATACTGGTCAACCTGGTGGATATGTGCAATTACTAATGCCAGGAATATTTGTGCAAACAGTTGCCTTCACACTTGCTGCTACCGCAGTTGGATTGGCTGCTGATATGCAAAAGGGATTAATTGATCGTTTTAGATCTCTACCAATTTCAAGATCAGCTGTTGTATTTGGCCGAACCTTAGGCGATGGCGTATTAAATATTGTGGTCTTAGCTGCGATGGGAATAACCGGCTTTGTTGTTGGCTGGCGACCATCCTCAGGTCCACTGAAGATTACTTTAGGTTTTCTTTTCTTATTCTTATTTGGTTTTGCAATGTCTTGGGTTGGAGTATTAATTGGATTAGCTGTAAAAGATGAGCGAGTTGCTCAGAACGCAACATTTATTGCGGTTTTCCCACTGACCTTTTTATCAAATGCATTTGCGCCAACAACTGGTATGCCAAAGCCATTGCAGTATGTGGCTGAGTGGAATCCAGTATCGACCATGGTGGCCGGCTGCCGAGAGTTATTTGGTTTGAAGAATCAATTTGGTGCAACAGCTGGATCATTCCCAAGTGATAATCCACTACTTATGTCACTTATTTATATGGTGATAATAATGGCAATCTTTGTTCCGCTTAGTGTGCGCAAGTACAACAACGCAGCAAATAAGTAATTAGATAAAAGGTTGTGCCTCAAGTACTGCAACTGCAATTTGCTTTCCATTAGGTGCGGTGTAATTAACTGTCTGGCCAACCTTTGCACCAAGGACTGCACCACCAAGAGGTGATTTTTCAGAGTAAACATCAACATCACCACTTGAAATCTCACGGGATCCAAGTAAAAATTTAAGTTCATCACCGCCAATATCAACTGTTACCAACATACCAAGACCAACCACGCCAGATTCACTTGCAGGAGGTGTTCCAATGTGTGCATGTTCCAACATATGTTTTAGTTGACGAATTCTTCCTTCAATCTTGCCTTGCTCTTCACGGGCAGCGTGGTAGCCACCATTTTCTTTTAAATCACCTTCAGCACGTGCCGTCTCAATCTTTTTAATTATTTCAGCACGAAGTGGACCCTCTAGTTCGGCAAGCTCTGCCGCCAGACGATCGGCTGCTTCCTGGGTTAGCCAGGTTTGAGTAGGTTGATTCATAAGTAGGAAAGGTTACTCGCAACTTGAAATTCCTGCATTTACCGCAGGTAAACGAGTGGATATCACAACGGTGCGCTGATTTTTGCCAGCCAATAACGATCCAACTGGTATCAGATCAGAAACTTCACCAACTGTATTCTTTTCAAGATCACGAGCTATTAATGAACAACTGTGATCAATATTTGGATCACGAACTTGGACTGAATAGGTAATTGAAATACTTTGATCATCAATATTTTTAAATGAAATTAAGTCAGATCTAACTGCAGGGTTTGCTGCGTTGTAACCGCTCCAAATAAACCAAGAAGCTACAACTAATACCAAAAAGCCAGTAAGCAGATACCGCTTGCTGTGAGCTGGCTTGATGCCATAACGCTGCATGAGCCTAGGATCGGTTAGAACTTTAGGATGGGTCACAGTGATAAGTGTAGAACCATTTAGTAATGCTTAAGTAGGCTTACCTCATTACTAGAGGGGTGAAGTAGTTATGGATGAGAGTAGAAATTTTGATGTGGGAGTTGCCGGCTCACTAACTATGATTTTTCTGACCCTAGCAATGGTATTTCTCATGATTAGCTTTTATCGAAGATATAAGAGATTAGTAGATCGCAAAGATCAAGAGTAGTTTTGTTTAAAATGAAGAAAGTATTTCGATTAACCTTCTTAACTACAATCTGGCTGCTATTAATCTATTCAACCTATGAACTTGGCATGTGGCAATTACATCGTGCGCAAGCGATGAATGTGGCAACTGCGGTAAAACCAGATCAGCCCTTAATCGCTTTAACCGATGTGGCATCCGCCGGTATGAACCTGCCAATTAAAGCAATCAATCGAATTATTTATGCAGATGGAATTTACTCAACCTCGTATATTGCTCGGGACCAAAAAATATCAGAAGGTAAATTAGCTAACCTAGATGTCAGATTACTTAAGTTAAGTAGCGGCCATTCTGTCCTGGTGGTGCGCGGGGTAGCAAGTGAGCCGTTGGATGTAATTAATTCAGATATCTATCTCACGGGCCGGCTGTATCCGAGACAAAATATGGATCGAGCATTTGCAAAACCTGGTGAGCTATCCCGAATTGATCCAGCATTAGTTGTAAGTAAGGAGAATCCATTTTTATATGATGGATATATTGTTTTGCAGTCTGAGAAGATTGGCGGCAAGAGCAGTAGCAATACCTCATTTATTCCAACCCCACAGATATCTCAACAGGTTGCAGGGTTTTACTGGCAACACATCTCTTATGTAGTGGTCTGGTGGTTTATGGGCGCGCTACTCTTAATCGCGCCACTGTTTCCACAATTTAGAAAACCAAAGAAAGTTTTAAAGAGCGGAGTGAAAAAATGAATGGTGTAATCCTTAGATTTCGCGTGATGGCTATTTGGGCCGGAGTAATGTCTCTGCTGCTTTGGTTTGTATATATGCCTGCTAAGTACTTACTCTCAGATGCCACCTTCTATGAGCGCTTTATTTGGATTCCAATCGTGCATGGCTTTACCTACCCGATCTATTTATTGGCAGCTTTACACCTTTGCATTGCCAAGCGAAAATCTTTAATCAGTACCGGCCTATTTTTACTTGCCGGCACCCTGCCAGTTGCTTCAATTTGGATTGAACGAAAGGTAAGGAAGGAAGCCGCGTAGCTTTTTGGCTGAGTCCTTTACCTAAACTTAACCTTTAAACCTTGCGTGTCAGCGCAAAAAATTAACGCTCCTGATTTACTGTTTACCTCATCTTCCAAACCTTGAGCACAATTAAACAGATTGCGATGATAGAACTTGGCCAATGAATCTATTGTCTTAAAGTCAGTATCTACCCAATCAAATCCTGCTCGAATCACATATGTTCTAGATACCAGCGTGCTGCTTGCTGATCCAGTTGCGCTAACTAGATTTGCCGAACATGAAGTAATCATCCCAATCACAGTAATTGGTGAGCTTGAGACCAAGCGTGATCACCCAGATCTTGGCTACTTTGCCCGGGCCGCCCTGCGCACTCTAGATGACCTGCGAGTTAAAAGCGGCAGATTAGATCACCCGATCAGTATTAATGATCTTGGTGGCTCATTATCAGTTGAGTTAAACCACTCTGACACATCTAAATTACCAGCTGGCTTTTTGCGAGATGGTTCAAATGATTCAAGAATTTTAGCGATCGCTAAAAACTTAATGGCAGATGGCCGAAAGGTTGTTTTAGTTACTAAAGATTTACCACTTCGGGTCAAGGCATCCTCTGTTGGAGTTGAGGCGGAGGAGTATCGAGCAGAGCTTGCTAGTAGTAGTGGTTGGACTGGAATGGTTGAAGAGAGTGTTGGTTCAACAATTATCGACGCACTCTATGAGAAAGATCGGATTTCTCATGAGTTAGCAAAAACTCATCCTTGTCACACTGGAGTTGTCCTGCACTCTGAAAAAGGAAGTGCGTTAGCTCGAGTAACTCCAGATAAACATCTGCAATTAGTTCGAGGCGATCGAGCAGCTTTTGGTTTGCATGGGCGAAGCGCCGAACAGCGGGTGGCGCTGGATATTTTGCTAGACAATGAAATTGGAATTGTCTCCTTAGGAGGACGGGCTGGAACGGGAAAAAGTGCCTTGGCATTATCTGCCGGACTTGAAGCGGTGTTAGAGAAACGACTACATAAAAAGGTAGTTATCTTTCGTCCACTTTATGCAGTTGGTGGACAGGAGCTTGGCTATTTGCCGGGAAGTGAAAATGAAAAGATGTCACCTTGGGCACAGGCGGTTTTTGACACCCTGGGGGCGTTGGTAAGCCAGCAGGTAATTGATGAGGTTATTGAACGAGGATTAATTGAGGTTCTTCCTTTAACCCATATCCGAGGTCGCTCTCTGCATGACTCCTTTGTAATTGTTGATGAGGCCCAATCCTTGGAGCGGGGCGTCCTACTAACTGTTCTCTCCCGAATCGGCCAGGGCTCTCGAGTAATCCTTACCCATGATGTTGCCCAGCGGGATAACCTGCGGGTGGGCCGCCATGACGGAGTTGTTGCGGTGGTTGAGTCGCTCAAGGGCCACCCGCTCTTTGCCCATATCACCTTGACCCGAAGTGAGCGATCCCAGATCGCCGCCCTAGTAACTGAGCTGCTTGAGGAGCCAATTAACTTTTCAAGTTGATTTTACCCCTGTTACGACATAAGGGATAAATCGGACTTTACCCTGCCTGACCTGCGGTTTTATATCTGACTTACCCTGTGAATATAAACATAATCGCGCCACACGCCTCTATAAAGTTGCCCCTCCCACCCCTGGCTGACACCCTAAAGCAGTACAGGAAAGCCAATTTTGGCTATTAGAAGGAAGGGAGGGGCAGAGATGAAGCAAAAGCTTCCGCAACTGCGCCCTATAAGAGTCCGCCGACTCTCCCTTTTTGCTGCCTTCATGGCCTTCTTCATGATGGCGGTTGAACCGACCTACGCCTCTGGCACCCTGCAGTTTTATGTGACCATCCCTAACACCCAAACCGCACCAGGAACCGGTGATGGCCAAGGCGTCGATGGCGCAGATGACACCACCCCATCCTCACTTGAGTTAGATGCGATTAAAACGGTTGATGCTGCAGCGATGGCTTTGGTATCACTTGCCGCCCGCCAAGTGGATTTAGCTCGCCAGCCTGATGGCGCTCGAGAGATTGCAAAGAATTTAACCACCAATACCTACCAATGGTCAGATGCCCAGTTCGCCTGCCTTGATCAACTTTGGACAAAAGAAAGCCACTGGAATTACAAAGCTAGAAATAAAAGCTCTGGTGCTCATGGAATTGCCCAAGCACTTCCTGCAACCAAGATGGAGGTAGTTGGCACTGATTGGCGAACTAACCCAGTTACGCAAATTACTTGGGGACTTAAATACATAAGTGAGCGGTATGAGACACCTTGCAAGGCGTGGAGTAAGTTTAAAAGATCACGCTGGTATTAAAAAACTAGTTTGGCCGTTTGCCAATACTTAAAGGCTTTCGAGTTTGGGCATAAAAATCATTTCCCTTATCATCAATAATTATAAAAGCTGGAAAGTTTTCAACTTCAATCTTCCAAACCGCCTCCATGCCAAGCTCTTCATAATCTAAAACCTCAACTTTTTTTATGCAGTCTTGGGCAAGCCGGGCAGCTGGTCCACCAATTGAACCTAAGTAAAATCCACCATACTTTTTGCAGGATTGTGAAACCTGTTCTGACCGGTTTCCCTTTGCCAACATAATTAATGAACCACCTGCAGCTTGAAATTGTTCAACATATGAATCCATTCGGCCAGCAGTAGTTGGGCCAAATGAGCCGGAGGCATAACCAGCTGGAGTCTTTGCAGGGCCTGCGTAATAAACTGCATGATCCTTTAAATACTTTGGCATCTCTTTTCCGCTATCTAACAACTCTTTTATCTTTGCATGAGCAAGATCGCGCGCAACTACTAATGTGCCAGAAAGACTTACTCGAGTCTTTGCCGGATACTTTGATAATTGAGCCAAAATAGCCTTCATTGGCTGGTTTAAATCAATCTTTATTTCATCTGCTGCCAAATCATCTGCCGTAGTTGCTGGCAAAAAGTGGGCAGGTTCGGTCTCAAGTTTTTCAATAAAGATGCCATCCTTATTGATTTTGGCCTTAACTTGTCGATCTGCAGAACATGATACGGCGATAGCAATTGGCAGGGATGCACCATGACGAGGCAGACGAACTACTCGAACATCATGACAGAAGTACTTGCCACCAAATTGGGCGCCGATTCCAATATTTTGAGTTAACTTTAAAATCTCTTTCTCTAACTCTAAATCTCTAAAGCCATGACCGGTCTTAGCATCCCCCTTTGTTGGCAGTGAATCTAAGTACTTAGTGCTGGCAAGCTTTGCAGTCTTAACGGTGTACTCAGCACTTGTGCCACCGATAACAACAACTAGGTGATAGGGCGGGCAGGCTGAGGTACCAAGGGAGCGAAGTTTTTCATCTAACCAACTCATAAATGAGGTTGGATTTAAAACCGCTTTAGTCTCTTGGTATAAGAATGATTTATTAGCACTACCACCACCTTTGGCAATAAATAAAAAGTTGTACTCATCGGCATGATCAGTATCTGAGTAAATCTCAATCTGGGCGGGCAGATTATTGCCGGTATTTTTTTCCTCCCAAGTGGTAACTGGTGCTAATTGGGAGTAGCGCAAATTTAATTTAGTAAAAGCATCATAAACACCTTTTGAAATTGAGATCTCATCTTTTTCATCAGTTAAAACTTGTTGGCCTTTTTTACCCATCACAATTGCAGTTCCGGTGTCCTGACACATCGGCAGCACGCCACCGGCTGAGATGTTGGCATTCTTTAATAGATCTAATGCCACAAAGCGATCATTAGGTGAGCTCTCTGGATCGGCCAATATATTTGCAAGCTGTTGCAGATGTTCTGCGCGCAGGTAATGGGAAATATCATGGATTGCTACTTGCGTTAAATTACTTATCGCCTCACCTGAGACCTTTAAGAATTCTCGCCCCTCAGCCTTAAAGGTTGAAACTCCATCTTTAGTCAGCAGCCGGTACTCGGTTTTATCCTCACCAATTGGCAGTAGATCCTGATAAGTAAACTCTGGCGCCATAGGGTAAATCTAATCACTTCTACCATCAATTAGGATGGGCACATGAGCGAGGCCATGAAAAAACGAGTATTACTTGCAGCACCTCGCGGGTATTGCGCTGGCGTTGATCGCGCAGTTATCACAGTTGAAAAAGCTTTAGATCTCTATGGTGCACCGGTTTATGTGCGAAAGCAGATTGTTCACAACAAACATGTGGTGGCAACCTTAGAAGCACGGGGTGCAATATTTGTTGATGAAACTGATGAAGTACCAGAGGGAAAGATCGTAGTTTTTTCAGCCCATGGTGTATCCCCGGCAGTTCATGAAGGGGCTGCGGCTAGAAACTTAAAAACAATTGATGCTACCTGTCCGTTGGTAACAAAGGTTCACCATGAAGCGCGCAGATTTGCCTCCGATGATTACGATATTTTATTAGTCGGACATGAAGGACATGAAGAGGTTGATGGCACCGCAGGAGAAGCACCAAACCATGTTCAACTGGTAGATGGCATTGAAAGTATTAAAGATATAAAGGTAAGAGATGAAAACAAGGTTGTTTGGTTATCTCAGACCACATTAAGTGTGGATGAAACCTTAGCTACCGTAGCTGAGCTTCGTAAGAAGTTTCCAAAGTTAATGGATCCACCAAGTGATGATATTTGTTATGCCACCCAAAACCGACAGGTTGCAATTAAAGAGATTGCACCGAAGGCTGATCTAGTTCTAGTTGTTGGGTCAACCAACTCATCAAACTCAGTTCGTTTGGTTGAGGTTTCACTTGAATACGGCGCAAAAGCTGCCTACCTAATTGATTACGCCGCTGAGGCAAAGGATGAATGGCTAACAGGTGTTAATACTGTTGGAGTTTCAAGTGGAGCCTCAGTTCCTGAAATTTTAGTAAAAGATTTACTTGAATGGCTAGCAGCTCGTGGCTTTGGTGATGTTGAAACAGTTACTGCAACTGAAGAGCATCTGCTTTTTTCACTGCCACCTGAACTTCGTAAGGAATTAAAACTCGCTGGTAAGTGAGGAATTTGTGTTGTTTTTTTCATTTTTATACCAAATGAACCAAGCAACTGCTGCACCTGTTAGTAGATAAAAAGCGACTGAAGCAAGACCTGCAACTAAATCAATTAAAAATTTGATTGGCGCAAAGGAGCCGCCGCCAACTGTTGGCATCAATAAAATTGAAGAGATAAGCAGTGAAACTGGTGGGGAAACTGCGGTAACAAATGCCGTGCCTGATCTTCCTAGATAAATTGCACCAAAGAAAGCAATCCAGATGGCAAGACAAGTTATTATTCCTAATGAATGACGGAAGATTAATTCAACTGCTTCGAAGAAGAATATAACTAGGAACTGCAAAATAACTATGCCAGCCTTGGTTAAACCAGGTCCTTTCAAGGGTGAATTAATTGGCAACTTACTCATCTTTACCACCTTCAATCTCCTCAACCTCAATAAAATCATCATCACCAGAAATACTCTTTAATTCTCTAACCTCACCCGGGGATTCTGGATACTCAATTGCTAATTTATCTTTATCACCAGTAACACCTAAATTATGAATTCTTCTTGCCGGGCTTAATACGGTTCGCTCAGCTGTTGGGATTAGATCCTCATACGCTTTCGCAGTGGAGGAGATCGCTTTACCGACCGCCACAATCTTGCCATGTAGCAGAGTTATGTTCTTTAAAAATGTATTTGCCACCTTTTGAATCTCATCTGCGTTATCAGCTAATTTATTTCGAGTGAAGATATAACCGATTGTACGAAGGAGAGCCATCATTGAGGTAGGAGTTGCCACAGTCACATTTAACTTAAAGGCTTTCTCTAAAAATGCTGGATCTATTCGAAGCGCTTCGGCAAGTAAAGTTTCAAATGGTACAAATAAAACTACAAAATCAGGTGATCCGGCAGACTTGTGATATCCACGTTTGGCAAGTGCTTCCACATGCTTTAGTAAATCCTTTGTATGTTGAGCAAGAAAATCATCTCGCTCACTTGCTACCTCAGTGCCAAATGCATCTAAAAAGCGATCAAATGGAAACTTTGAATCAATAAATATTGCCGAACCACCAGGCATCTTTACGGTGATATCTGGAATTCCAGCTGAGTCAGCATCGGTAGTTGATTTTTGTCTGGTGTATTCATGGTTTTCTCGCAGCCCTGCTGATTGCAGTAATAATTCAAGTTGAGCTTCACCAAATTTTCCACGGGTCTGACTATTAGATAGGGCGCCAGCAATTTTCTTAGTCTCATCAAAGATTGATTCACTAGCCCTGCGCATCTCATTAATTGTGGTCTCAAGCTTTGCCTCGGCCTCAGTTCGAACTCGGTTTGCTTCATTTGATTGAACTGATAATTTTTCAACCGTTGATTTCATCGCATTTAATTCAGCGGTTAACTTAATTGAGTTTTCAGTCTTACCTCGCTCTGCCTCTAACTGCTTTTTATAATCATCCAAAAGAGCGCTGTCATTGCCACCTGATTTATTGCGCAGCTTTGCTGCCAGGAAGCCAATTGCCCCACCAGCTAAAAGGCCGATAAGTAAGGAGATGATCGATGCGGGCATGGGGTTATAGTGGCAGGAAGAGGTGACAATCTTGCGTAGGCTTTACCCCTCGTGAGCCTTTCAATCGGAATCGTCGGTCTGCCAAATGTGGGTAAATCCACCCTGTTTAATGCGCTGACTAAAAATAATGTCCTAGCTGCTAACTACCCCTTTGCCACGATTGAACCCAATGTTGGTGTGGTTGGCGTTCCCGATGATCGCCTGCCGGTGCTGGCCAAAATATTTGAATCAGAAAAAATATTGCCGGCCGCCGTCTCCTTTGTTGATATTGCTGGAATTGTAAAAGGTGCATCAGAGGGTGCCGGCCTTGGTAATAAGTTTTTAGCAAATATCAGAGAAAGTGATGCGATCTGCCAAGTTATTAGAGTATTTAAAGATGGCGATGTAGTTCATGTTGATGGCAATGTTGATCCCAAAAAAGATATGGAAACAATTAACACCGAACTTTGTTTAGCAGATTTACAAACTTTAGAAAAAGCTATCCCGCGTCTTGAAAAAGAGGTTCGCACCGTTAAAGAAAAGCAGCCAGTATTGAATGCAGCTAAAGCGGCTGCTGAAATTTTAAATCAGGGCCAGCTACTTCGCGGCAGTAAGGTTGATATTGCAGCAATTGCAGAGCTTCAACTTTTAACCGCTAAACCATTCCTATATGTATTTAATGTTGATGCAGCTGAGTTATCAGATAAAGGATTACGGGATGAGTTAGCAGCATTGGTAAAGCCGGCGGAGGCAATCTTCTTAGATGCAAAGACGGAGGCGGAATTAGCTGATTTAGATGAGGCAGATGCGCTGGAATTACTTAAATCAATCGGATTAACCGAGCCAGGGCTAACCACATTAGCAAGAGTTGGATTTAATACATTAGGATTACAGACATATCTGACCGCAGGTCCGAAAGAGACCAGAGCGTGGACGATTCATAAAGGTGATACCGCCCCGGCAGCTGCTGGTGTGATTCACACAGATTTTCAAAAAGGATTTATCAAGGCTGAGATTGTGGCCTTTGATGATTTAGTAACTGCTGGATCAATGGTGCAAGCCCGCGCCAATGGCAAGGTGCGAATGGAAGGCAAGGATTACGTAATGGCTGATGGCGATGTAGTGGAGTTTAGGTTCAATGTCTAAAAAACAAGCACACTTAAAAGATCTGCCAGTTAAAAAACGGGATAACTTAAGAAACGTAGCAATTATTGCTCACGTTGACCATGGCAAAACCACATTAGTAGATGCCATGCTTTGGCAATCTGGAGCATTTGCAGCTCATAAGAAACAAGATGAGGGCCAAGATCGAATGATGGATTCGATGGATCTTGAGCGCGAAAAAGGAATTACGATTTTGGCAAAAAATACTGCGGTAAAACGTGGCGATACGATTGTAAATATTATTGATACGCCCGGCCACGCCGACTTTGGTGGCGAGGTTGAGCGCGGTTTAGAAATGGTTGATGGCGTTATTTTGTTAGTAGATGCCTCTGAAGGTCCACTGCCACAAACACGTTTCGTACTTCGTAAAGCTTTGCAAAAAAATCTGCCAGTTATTTTACTTATTAACAAAGTAGACCGGCCCGATTCACGTATTGCAGAGGTTGTCGATGAGGCATACGCACTCTTCTTAGATTTAGATGCAAATGAATCACAAATTGAGTTTCCAATTGTTTACGCATCAGCTAAAGCAGGACGAGCATCCCTTACTAGACCGGCTGATGGTGGCATGCCTGATAATGAAAACTTAGATATTTTATTTGAGACAATATTTTCAGCAATTCCAGCTCCGGAATATCATGAAGGTGCACCGCTGCAGGCACATGTAACAAACCTTGACTCATCTCCATTCTTAGGCCGACTTGCTCTTTGCCGCGTTAGAGAAGGTGTGATTAAGAAAGGTCAATCAGTTACTTGGATTAAAACTGATGGCACAACTGAGCGAGTTAAAGTATCTGAACTATTAATTACCGAAGCGTTAGAGCGAGTACCAGCAATGGAGGCTCACCCTGGTGACATTATTGCGGTTGCCGGAATTGAAACTATTACCTTAGGTGAAACCCTTGCTGATTTAGAAAATCCACACGCACTTCCATTAATTACAGTTGATGAGCCAAGTATTTCGATGACAATTGGTATTAATACCTCACCATTGGCCGGTAAGAGTGGAAATAAATTAACTGCTCGCCAGGTTAAAAATCGCTTGGATACAGAGCTGGTAGGAAATGTTTCACTTCGAGTTTTAAACACCGATCGCCCAGATACCTGGGAGGTGCAGGGCCGTGGTGAGTTACAACTTGCAGTTCTTGTTGAAATTATGAAGCGTGAAGGATTTGAGTTAACAGTTGGTAAGCCACAGGTTGTTACCAAGATGGTTGATGGCAAATTACATGAACCGATGGAGCGGCTATCTATTGACGCCCCTGAGGAGTACTTAGGTGTTATTACGCAATTAATGGCGCTTCGAAAAGGTCGCATGGAACAAATGGTTAACCATGGCACTAGTTGGATACGTCTTGATTACCGAGTTCCTTCCCGTGGCTTAATTGGTTTTAGAACTGAGTTTTTAACTGAAACCCGTGGAACTGGATTACTTCACCATGTGTTTGATGGTTATGAAGCATGGCATGGTGAGCTTCGTACTCGCTCAACTGGTTCATTAGTTTCAGATCGAATGGGAGCGGTAACTAGCTACGCACTTTATGGCACGCAAGATCGCGGTTCAATATTTGTTGAGCCAGGAGATGAAGTTTATGAAGGTATGGTGATTGGTGAGAACTCACGAAGTGAGGATATGGATGTTAACTGCGTTCGCGAGAAGAAGTTAACAAATATGCGCGCATCCGGAACTGATGAATCTGAGCGATTAATTCCAGCTAAGAAATTAAATATGGAAGGCGCGCTTGAGTTTTGCCGTGAGGATGAGTGTGTGGAGGTGACTCCTGCGGTAGTTCGAATCCGTAAGGTAATTCTTGATGGATCAACTAGAGCGCGATTGACTTCTAAAAACAAGCGAGCAAACGAGAACTCCTAGCTCTAGTTGGGTCATAGCCCTTATTGTCAGTGCGCTCGCGTTAAATTAAGCCGTGGCCAGCGCAAAAAATACCCTAAAGCTAAATCTGGTTAGAGCGCCATTTAAAAATGAATTAATAGACCACACGCAATTAAATGATCAACAAAAGCAGGTAATTAATCATCGAGGCAGCCCATTATTAGTTTTAGGAGATGCTGGTAGTGGCAAAACCACAACCTTAATTACGGCAGTTTCAAAAAGAATTAGTGAAGGTCAAGATCCAAACTCAATATTAATTATTACCTATGGTCGCCATAGTGCCAGCAGACTTCGAGATCAGATTGCATCTGCAAATCCAGCAAGCCATACCGTAAGTGAGCCAATTGCTAGGACCTTTCATTCAATTGCATTTTTAATTTTAAATGATCAACTTACAAACACTGATTCTTCAAAATATGTTTTGTTATCGGGTGCTGAACAAGATGCCCAAATTAGAGAGCTACTAGCAATAGATGCAGCAAATCCAGCAACAACATTGTGGCCGAAGGAGTTAATTCCAGCTTTAACTACTAGGGGATTTGCTAAAGAGTTACGTGATTTTATTGGCAGAGCAACAGAGCGGGGATCATCCCCGGCTGAATTAATAAAGTATGCCGATAAGTATGATCAAAAGTATTGGCCAGCAATATGTGAGTTTTGGCAGCGCTATCGCCAATCACTTGCGCTTCGGGATGTGACCACCTCTGCTTCAGTAAATCGAATTGATCCAAGTGAAATTATTATTGCTGCAGCCGAAAAACTTGAAGGTAATCAAAATTTACTTGATAAGTATAAAAAGCTATTTCAAACAATTTATGTTGATGAGTTTCAAGAGTCAGATCGAGCCCAACGGCGGTTAATTCAACTATTAAGTGGACAAGAGCTAGTTATTTTTGCCGACCCACAATCAGCTGTTGGCAGATTTAGAGGAGCAGATCCAGATAATTTACTAAGTGATTTAGAGCAGAGCGGTATTAAAAATATAATTAAATTGCCGACAAGTTTTAGAGTTATTAAAGATCAACAGGTGGCGATGTTAAGTAGTGCAAGTGATGAGGCAAATTACATCGCCCATCAATTTAGATCAGCCCACTTACGGCAGGGTGTGCCATGGTCACAGATGGCGGTAATTCTTAGATCACCTGGTGCTCAAGTAGGCGCCATACAGCGAGCATTTGCAATGAATTCAATTCCAGTTGAAATAGATGCAGTTGCACTCTCCCTTGCTGATAATCCAGCAATTAAACCAATTATCACCTTGGCCCAAATTGCCATAGGGCAGTTGAAGTTAATTCCAAGTAATTGGGATCAAATAGAGGAGTTGCTTAAGAGTGAGATTGCTGGAGCTGATGCAATTTCAATTCGGCAGATGCGAATTTCCTTAAGTAAAGATCAAAAAGGTGATTTAGCAAAGAGTTCAACTGAGTTAATTCTTGATGCCTTAACTTCACCAACTGCTGATTTACCGTGGGAGCAATTAACGCCACTTAAGCGAATAAATGATTTACTAAAAGAGGTGAAAAAAGTTTCAAGCAAATCACAAGATATTTCAGATCTACTTTGGAGCATTTGGAGTAATGCAAAAAATTATGAGGGTGAGTTAATATCTTCGGCTTGGCAACAACAAGCATTAGCAGGTGGAAATCATGGTGCTATTGCAGATCAAAATCTTGATGCCTTAATTACTTTATTTGAGGTTGCCCGCCGCTTTAGCGAAAGGCTTCCTGGTGCTAAAGCTGGATTATTTATTGATCAACTACTAGGTGAGAAGATTTTGTCTGACAGCATCACAGCATCTGCCCAACGAGGTGAAGTTGTGCAAGTAATGACTGTTCACTCAGCAAAAGGTTTGCAATGGCGTTATGTGGCACTTGCTGGCATGCAAGAGGGAAGTTGGCCAAACTTAAAACAACGTGGCTCACTCCTTGGTAGTGAGAGATTGGTTGAAATATTTCGACATGGCATAAGTAACCCAGCACAACTAGATGCAATTTCTGCTTCAGGTTTAGCAGAGGATGAGAAGCGATTATTAAATGTTGCAGCAACAAGGGCCACTGAAAAGTTAATAATTACTGCAGTTTCGCAAGAAGACAATCAGCCATCTAGGTATTTTGAAAAGTTTGCGCCGGGTGAAATCGAGATAACTCAAACTGCAAGAGCAATTACCCAACCTGCTTTAGTTGCAGATTTACGCAGACTGGCAAGTCGCGCAAGCAATAAAGAAGAAGCGGTATTTGCCCAAAGAATGCTTAAAACATTGGCGGTAAATGGTGTGCAGCGGGCTGAGCCAAAAAATTGGGTAGGTAATACACCGATTTCTACCGATCTACCAGTTATTAAAAGTGATGAAGTATTAAGGATTTCACCTAGCTCACTTGAATCATTTACCGAATGCTCACTCAAATGGTTATTAGAGCAAAGTGGTGGCAAAGATGCTGATTCAACTGCGCAAGTCTTAGGAACTGCTATCCATGTAATTGCTGCACAATTACTTGAGCAACCATCTCTTTCACTTGATCAATTAGAAGATAAGTTAAAAGGCGCATGGTCATTAATTGATATGAATAAGGGTTGGATTAAGGATTATGAGTATCGCAGGGCCGCTGCCATGCTTGAAAAGTTTTATAGTTGGAATTTAAAGAATAAGAACACATTGGTCGGTGTTGAGGAAAGATTTGAATTTAAATTGGGAAATGCGATGGTCTCCGGTTCCATTGACCGAATTGAATTAACTGCTGAGAATAAATATTACATTGTTGATTTAAAGACTGGTGCAACTGCTATCTCATATGACAAAGCACTCGATAATAAACAGTTGCAAAGCTATCAATTAGCGGTAGTAAATGATGGATTTAAAGAAAAGTTAGAACATCAAGAGGTTGCAGGTGCAGAGCTTGTTTTTGTTGGCGATCATAAGGCTAAAGATGCTAAGCCTCGACCACAGGATGCGGTAAAGGTTGATGAAGTGACTGCAGAGTTATCTCAAATAGCGCAAGGAATGAGTGATAAAAGTTTTGTTGCAACTATTAATGAGCGCTGCCGCACTTGCGCGGTTAAATCTTCCTGCCCAATTCAAATTCAAGGTCAGGCGGTGATTGGTAAATGAGTATCAAGTACTCCGCGCTAGATATTGCCAAGCGTATAAGCGCAGTTGATCCAACCTTTAGAGTGCCAACGGATGAGCAGATTCCAATTATTCAAGCACCACTTGCACCATCTGTTGTGATCGCAGGTGCTGGCTCTGGTAAAACTGAAACGATGAGTCAGCGAGTTTTGTATTTGGTTGCAAACTCGATTATTACGCCAGACCAATTACTTGGCCTTACTTTTACTAGAAAAGCAGCAGGTGATTTATCAAAGCGCATTAAGTACCGACTTAAGCAGCTCAAGAGTGCGAATTTGTTACCTGATCACTTAGATGAATCTGAATTAACAGTATCTACCTATCACTCATATGCTGGCCGAGTTTTAGCAGATCATGCGATTCGAATTGGCATTGATGCTGATGCTGATCCAATTGGGGAGGCAGCAGCATGGCAGATTGCATTTGAAGAGGTAAGTAGGTTTGCTGGCAATGATTTACCAATTAATGGCTCACCAAACTCAGTTGTTAAAGAGGTCATGGATCTATCTACGCAATTAGCTGAAAATGATCGAAGTGCAGATGAGATTATTACTTATACTGAAAAACTATTAGCAAACCTTTCCGAGTTTTCAGACCGTCAAACAAATCCAGTACTTGAATTTAAAGAGGAGTTATCGCAACGACTTGCAATCTTGCCGATCGTTGCCGCATTTGATAATCGTCGTAAACAACATGGCTTATTAACTTTTAATGATCATATGTCTATTGCAGCAAAATTGGTAGAAGAGAGTAAGCAAAACCATAATGATGATATTGGGATAATTGAGCGAAATAAATTTAAGGTTGTCTTACTTGATGAGTATCAAGATACCTCCTTTAATCAGATTAAGTTCTTATCTAATCTCTTTGGTAATAACCACCCGGTAACTGCAGTGGGAGATCCAAATCAAGCAATTTATGGCTGGCGGAGTGCCAGCTCTGAAACCTTAGATACCTTCGCTAAATCCTTTAACAGCGATGCAACCCGTTATACCTTACTTACTACTTGGCGAAATGATTCTGCTGTATTGGATTTAGCAAATGTAATGATTGATGAGATTTCAACTACTAAGCAAATTGATAAATTAACCGCTAGACCAAATGCAAAAACTGGAGAAGTAATTTGCGGAATTTATGAGACTCAAATTCAAGAGGGTCAAGAGATTGCAAAATACTTTGCCAAATATTGGTTTGATAAAGACCGAGAAGTACTTGCAGCAAATGAGAAATCAACCTTTGCTGTATTGGTAAGAAACAGATCACAAATTGATTCAATTCAATCAGCATTTGCAGAGTTAGATATACCAACTGATGTAGTTGGTGTTGGCGGTTTAATTCATACGCCAGAGATTTCAGACACTATCGCCTTACTTCGCACTTTAACGATGCCAGATTCTGGAACAGCATTAATGCGCCTACTAACTGGACCACATATAAATCTTGGGGCAAGAGACTTAATGGCACTGGGTTTATTTACCAAAAACTTTGCCAGATTAAATGATTACTCAAGGGGTAAAGAGTTAAAGCAAGCACTTGAGCAAAACCTTGAAGTTATTTCAACCGCTGATGAGTTTGCCGCAGGCTCGATAATTGAATCCTTAGAGCTGTTATTAACGTTAAAGACGGGTGAGTTTGCAAAGTACCAAGGTACTCCAGCATTTAGTGAAGAAGGGTTAGCAAGGTTACGTAAATTTGCACTCTCACTTCGATCACTCCGTCGTAACTTAAACGGCTCAATTACAGAAGCCATTATTGAGGTAGAACAATTTTTATCACTAGATACCGAGGTATTAGTAAGAGATGGATGGCAATCTGGTCGCAGGAATCTAGATAGATTCTTAGATGAGGCAGCTAGATTTGAAAAAAATGGTGGCACATTACTTGGTTTCTTGCAGTGGCTAAAAATTGCAGAAGATACCGAGGGTGGTTTAAAGCCGGCTGAGGTTGATGTTAGAAGTGATGCAGTGCAAATTTTAACTATCCACTCAGCAAAGGGTGCTGAGTGGGATTATGTTGCAATTCCTGGTCTTGCTGATAAAACCTTTCCAAGTGTTGGTAAGAAGTCAGATAACTGGGTTAGAAATGCTGGCTCAATTCCAGTAAGTATGCGGGGAGATTATGAGCAGCTTCCTTCAATTAACTTTGATTCTTTTTCTACAAATAAAAATCTAAAAGATGGATTAGAGAGATTTGAAGATGAGTGGAAAGTCCGTAAATCACTAGAAGAAATGCGTCTTGCCTATGTGGCTATTACTCGGGCGAAGAAGGGATTAATCTGCACAACTTCACACTTTAGAAATGGTGAAAATATAGTTAATCCAAGTAGCTTATTTAATATCTTTGCTAACGCACTTATCAAAATTAATGGCGGAACAGTACTTGCCGATACGCCGGTTCCAGAAGGTCGTAATCCAATTAAGGAAAATCCCACAACCGGTATTTGGCCGACGCGCAGTAGCAGGTTAGATAAATTACAAGAGGTTTCACTTGGAATTGAAAGTGCAACACCATTTACACCTAGTGAGGTAAATAAGTTACTTAATGAAGCAGCAATAGATACTCAAAAAGTTTCCTTGCTCTCTGACATGCAGGCAATTCTTTCTGAAATCTCTAACCGAAATGAAAAGGTAATGATTACCCTGCCAAGCAGATTGTCTGTTTCAACCTTGCTTTATTTAGCAAAAGATCCGCAGGAGTTAGCACTAAGGTTGCGCCGGCCGATGCCAAATCACATTGATAAATACGCAAGACGTGGAACTGATTTTCATCTTTGGCTTGAAAATCACTTTAAACATCCATCATTAATCTCTATGGATGATTTATTTAACCAAGGTAGCACCATGGTTACTGAAGAGTATGCAGATGCCCCATTTGATAAATTAAAGAGTGCATGGCTTGCAAGTGAGTGGGCCAATAAACAACCAGTCGGGATTGAGGTTGGCTTTGAAACAATGATTGATAGCACCTTAATCAGGGGAAGAATTGATGCGGTCTATCAAAGTGGTGATCAATATGAGGTGGTTGATTGGAAGACTGGCAAGGTTAAAGCTGGTGATGATCTAGCAAATGCAGCTATTCAATTGGCGATGTATCGCCTAGCTTATTCAAAACTTAAGAATGTACCGATTGAAAAGATAAGCGCTGCTTTTCATTATGTAGCAGATAATCAAACTGTAAGGCCGGCCGATATTTTAGATGAACAAGGGTTAATAACTTTAATCAGCAAAGTTCCTATTGAAATCTAAGCTCTAATCCAATTGGGATATGGTCTGAAATATTAGTTTTTACTGTGGTAATTGGCTTTACTGTGTATGACTTAAATGATGATTTTGGAACCATTAAATAATCAAACTGTATTTTCTCTTTCCAGCTTGGATAGGTCATCTGTTTAGCAAGTGATCTATAACTACTAAATCTGCTTGGTAGATTTGCAATCATATTTAAATCTCCAGTAAGCACCTGCTTGCCTGGTAATTTATTTAATGAAGAACAAAGGCGATTTAACTGATAAATATTAACCACTGGGGCAAAGGAGAGGTGGGTCGTAGTAATTGTTAAACCATTCTCAAGCTCAGCGGTCAATGCAACCCTAGGTTCATCTTTAACATAAATAAACCTAGCTCCACCATTATCTTTTGGAATCAATAGCGGAAGTCCAATAATAGATCTGCCTAAACTTTTTACATGTAACTTCTTGATTATTTGATTTGTTGCAATACCAATGCCATAGCTCATATTTCTATCTGGTGCAGAATCTTGGGTAATTAATGCACTTTGTAAATCTTTTACCTTTTCCCATTTTTCACCTGGCGTGCCAAATATTGTTGGTAGGTATGCCCAATACTTAAGTCCCATGCTTTCGGCAATTAGTTGAGTTTGATTTATCAATGATGACCGTGGTTGTAAGTAATCAACCTCTTGTATGCCAATAAAATCTGGCCGGTAATTATCTGCCACAGTTTTAGCTGCGGTTATTAAACTCTGTCGCCAATCTTGATCGTTATTAGGCGGGATTATCTGTCCATGCAAAAGGTTCCACGAGATGATTCTCATGCTTTGAGCGGGGGCGACAACCATGACGACAGGCTAGTAGGGTCGGGCGGTGATGGCGCCTAATAAATCACTAAAACTCCCACTAGCAGTTGCTGAGGTTGATCGCGCTGCGCATTTGCGAAGTGATGAGGCCTACCTAAAATCTGCCTGGGCTAGCGCATCAGTTTTGCTTTTTATGGATGAGAAGTTTGTATCGAGCAGTAATCAGATTAAATTCACAACTGGATCTGCTTTAGGTGAGTATCAATCTCAAACCGATTACTTTTTAGGGGTTAAAGATAAAGAGAACTACTTTGTTCGCCACCTAGAAAGTGATGAAAATACAAAGCTTGAATTAAAGACCTTAAGAGAGATTGGTGCTTTTTTATCGCCCCGAGATATTGGATTAGCTGTGCATGCGCAAGGATTAGCTAATTGGCATAAAAAGCATCCAAGATGTTCGCAATGTGGTGCGGCCACAACCGTTGTATTAGGTGGATCAGTTAGAAGATGTTTAATTGATGAAAGTGAGCATTACCCAAGAACTGATGGGGCAATAATTGTTTTAATTAAAGATGATCAAGATCGAGTATTACTTGGCCGGCAAAAGGTTTGGCCAAAACATCGCTTTTCAACCTTTGCTGGTTTTGTTGAGCCGGGTGAATCATTTGAGCATTGTGTTGTTAGAGAGGTAAGAGAAGAGGCAGGTGTTGAGTTATCCCAGATTAATTATCTTGGATCTCAACCATGGCCATTTCCAGCATCCTTAATGATTGCATTTGAAGCGGTAACAAATACGCCAGATATTGCAAAGGCTGATGGGGATGAGATTGAAGAGATTCGGTGGTTTTCAAGAGAAGATATGAAAGCTGCCATCTTAGATAAATCATTAATCCTGCCCCTTGAAATTAGTGTTGCTCGCCAAATGATTAAGGCTTGGTATGGGCCGGGCGCAGATGTTGATTTGATTGGCAATGAATCATGGCGATAGATAATGCCCAAATTCTTGCTGAGTTAGATCCAGATCAATTAGCTGTTGTTACTGCAATTAGAGGACCAGTTTGCGTAATCGCTGGTGCTGGTACTGGAAAAACTAGGGTTATTACCAATCGAATTGCGTATGCAATCAATGCCGGTGTTACTGATCCAACTAAAGTTTTAGCGCTAACTTTCACGGCAAAAGCAGCTGGTGAGATGCGCGCTCGGCTTCGAGTATTGGGAATTTCAAATGCAGCAGCTAGAACATTTCACTCAGCGGCGCTAAAACAACTTTTATATTTTTGGCCCTACGCCTTCGGTGGTCAATTTCCATCCCTATTAACAACAAAATCTGGATTTATCAGCCAAGCCATTACTAGGGCTGAGGTGGCAATTCCAGCTCAAGTAAATGCGCTGCGAGAGATTGCAAGTGAGATTGAGTGGGCAAAGGTGCTTGAGATTTCACCGCAGGATTACCAAGAGCGAGCAATTGAGAGTTCAAGGTTAGTTAAGTTACCAAATAGCAAAACTCAAGGTGAGAATCTTTCAATGATCGCGCAGGTTTATGAAGCGTATGAGTCATTAAAAAAACAGGAGCGCACTTTAGATTTTGAGGATGTATTGCTCTTAACAGTTGGCATGCTGGAGGAGGATCGTGGGGTAAGGGAGCGGGTAAGAGATCAATACCGCTACTTCACCGTTGATGAGTACCAGGATGTTTCCCCGCTGCAACAAAGATTGTTAAACCTTTGGTTAGGCAACCGAGAAGAGCTTTGTGTCGTTGGAGATGCTGCACAAACTATTTACTCATTTGCCGGGGCAACCTCAAACTTCCTACTTAACTTTCAAAACCGTTTTCCTAATGCTCAAGTTTTCAGGCTTTCTCGTGGTTATCGATCAACGCCTGAAATTATTAATACCGCAAATCAAATATTGCGGCAAGCAAATTTAGTAAGTGATCATGGAACTGAGCTTCAATCCGCAAATGATCATGGCGATAAACCAATGGTAAATGGCTTTAACACCTCAGCTGATGAGATCTCATATGTGGTAGGTGAGGTGGCAAAGGAGATTGCAAAAGGAGCGGATTCATCTGAGATCGCTATTTTGGCCAGAACTAATGCTCAGTTAGATCAGGTTAAATCAGCTCTGAATAATCTAAAGATTGCTAGCCAAATTAGATCTGGTGAGCGCTTTTTTGATCGGATTGATGTACGGGATGCGATGCGGGTTATCCGTAGTGCATCCGTTCTGCCATCAGATATTGGTGATTGGTATGCCGATTTAGTATCAGTGCTTCGCCCATTTGGAGATGCTGATTATGTAATCGCATTTTTACGTCTTGCCAAAAGCATTCAAGAAAATGGCGGCACTAATATGCGCGCATTTTTACGAGAGATTGAGGATCGGGCTGAACAAAATAATCCGCCCACCCTGCCAGGTGTAACTCTTGCTACCTTGCATGCAGCCAAAGGACTTGAGTGGAATCACCTGTTTTTAATTGGGGTGTCTGATGGCGTGCTACCAATGGGTAATGATTTAAATGAGGAGCGCAGGCTTTTTTATGTAGGAGTAACAAGGGCTAAGCAGCGGATTCAAATAACCTATGCCGGCAAGCCCAGCGTATTTTTAGCGCAATTTAATTAAGTTGCATCAAAGCAGGCTCATGCTTTACCCTTACCCACATGGCAAAGTTAATTAATCAGACCAGCGTTGCTGCACCTGCAGCCGCTGTTAATTGGCCTGCCATTTCATCCGCTGCTGCGAAATCTTCATATCGCACAGACTGGACCAATAAGCGCTCTAATAAGGGTTTTTATACCTTTACATCAGATCGCACCCCTGGGAGCTATATCGGTTAATCCGAGATAGAAGCCAAGGGGCCCGCGAATCTAATGATTCGTAGGGCCTTTTTCTTTTATCTAAATAACTTCTAAATAACAAAAGCCAAAGTGGCAAAGAGAATAAAGAACCAAACTAATGAAAGATAACCGAAAGGAAAGGTGAGAACGATGACCGTTCTCTTCAGCGAACTACTTATCCCCGGTTGGGCACAAGGCCCAACTGCAAAAATTGGATTAGGTGATATCACCTGGGCTTATGAGGATGCCCCAGTTATCTCCTATACCGATTACGCCAACAACTCCACAACTGGCTATGCCGGTAATAAGAGTGATAAGGCCACCGATGGATACAAGCGCGCTGATAATCCTTTCGCACCTATCTCAGAGCCAGCCAAGATGAGCAGCCTGCCGTGCCACTCTGCAGATCCTGAGCTTTTCTTCAGCGAGGAACTCCCAATGATCGCCCAAGCTAAGGCGTTATGTGGCAGCTGCCCAATGCAAGCAAAGTGCTTAGAGGGTGCGCTCTCCAGAGCTGAGCCATGCGGGGTATGGGGAGGAGAGTTATTTGATGAAGGTCAAGTAATTCAAAGCAAGCGTCTTCCGGGACGGCCAGCCAAGATTGCAGTAGCGAGTTAATTTAAAAAGTTAATAACAAATGTTAACTAGAAAGGGTTAACAAAAAAGCGGCGGGATTGGTTTCATACCAACCCCGCCGCTTTTACTTTTGGTTAATACTTATTTATTAAGCCTTACCAAGAATACGATTTACCTTTGTGCCACAAACTGGGCAAATTCCTTGCGCCATACGGCGACCTGAATCAGAGACCTTTACATGTCCTTCAAAAGCGCGCTTCTCTTTGCACTTAACGCAGTAAGCCTCACCCTTGTACTCTTCAGCCATTTTCTTCCTCCATCCGCCGTACTCTTGGGAGCATGCAGGAGGTTTCCTGTATGTGAGTACGAATGGCAACACCATACCCCCAGCGCCACGCTCGGATGGGGTTTTCCACGCGTAAAATGAAAAATATTAGTCAATAATCTAAAAAAAGGGGGTAAAACTAGATATTTACCGCCGGAATAACACCTGAGCCACCACTTTGGCAGCCGAGCTCAAAACCTTCTAGAAATGCTTCAGCTCTACCTTGGTCGGCATACCTGATTAAGTAATTATTAAATTCACTGTCATGGCCAGGAACTCTTAGATGAATTAGCTCATGGAAAATAATGTAATTTAAAACGTAGGCTGGAGATCCAACTAAACGATCTGAGATTCGAATTGTGCGATCTACAGTGGTGCAAGATCCCCATCGCTCACTCATATTGCGCCAATTAATACTTGCAGGGTGGACATCAAACTCAGGTAGGTATTGAGTTAAAAGTTGCATGCCAATCTCCATTAATTGCAGATCGGTTTTGCGCTCGCGAGCCTCACGGCGTAAGACCATTGCAATCATCTCCGGGATCATTTGGATTTCCTGGCGCCGGCTCATCTTGGCTGGAATATGAATCTCAATTACCCCACCTTGGCGGTATGCGCTAACACTGCGCCGCCTGCGCTCTTTTCGAATTACTCGAAATGGGGGCAAATCAGCGGGGAGCTCTTCTTCAATCTTTTTCTTTCGCGAAGATATTTGTGACACGGGCGGCAAAATATCGGAAAAGAGGATTTGCTGTTCAAAGTTATCCACCATTACCTCTACTTATCCACCATAATTAAGGCTATCTCCACAGGTTAATCCACAGAGCACTAATAAATTTTACGCGCCCTTCCAACTGATCCCTATTAACTTCCACCGCGTGGTTTGTAATCTTTTATTTGAGCGCTTAAAAAGGGTTATAAGCGAAAATAAATTTTGAGATTTACTTCTCAAAACACCATATTAAGTTGATTCTCACCTTTTATTAACATAGGTTTGCGCTACGAAGTCCCCGGATAACCGTTTCATATCTGCAAGGGGAAGGCAGATAAGAAATCGTGCGCCCGGGGATTTCGCTTTTTTAACTTTTAACTTAGATCAGCCCAGATAGATCATCTGGAACAGTTACGCTATTTAAAAATGCTTTTACATCAACTAGATCATCTGGCATTGGCAAAAATGCTGGATCATCCCAGCACTTATCTCGACCATCAGATCCCTTTATATTCTTAACCTCACTCCAAAATGCAGAGGCTTCCCGCATTTTTCTTGGTGAAACTTCAACCCCAAGTAGATTTGCAAATAGTTGTTGCATTGGTGAGTTAGTAGCACGCCTTCTTCTAGAATTTTCAATCAAAGCACTAAATGCTGGGATCCGATTCCCAGCAACCTCAGAGATAACATGATCAATCCAGCCTTCAATTAGGGCTAATGCCATTTCTAATTTGGTTAACGCTAACTCCTGAGCTGGAGTTTGTTGAGGGGTGAACAATCCAGCATTTAAAGCCAAGTTAATTGATTGTGGATTGTTAATATCGATCTCACCACTAGACATCGCCTCCTCTGCCTGGCGGGTAATTGAGTCAACATCGATAGTTATGCCTTTTCCATAAGAAATAATTGCATCTTTAAGATAAGTATTTAGCCAAGTTGTGTTGGCAAAAAGCCGGGCTGCGGCCGCCTCTCGCAGTGAAAGATAAATAGTTACTTGCTCTAGATCAATCCCCAGTCCATCTGCCCACTCATTAACATTTTGAGGAATTAAATGAGAGCCAGAGTCTGCTTTTAATAGCGGGATTGCAACATCATTTGCGCCAGTTATCGAGTTTGCCAGTAATCCAATTCCTTGCCCTAATTGGGTAGCGATTAAAGTGCCCATAAATCCTCTTAATAATCGAGCCAACATCGCCTTCATTGCCTCCTGCTGCTGCGGAGTTTGATTTGTATCCCCAGTGAACTCAATTGGCAATGATGAGGTTGAGCTTGAAATTACGTTGGCTAATGCATCTGCCATGCCAACGGCTAATGGCTCAATTAGTTGTTGCCAGCCAGCCACAGATTCATCTAGCCACTCTCGTTTTGCCCAGGCACTTTGAGTTGGGGCGGTTGTTGAGGGAAATAGGATTTCAGTATCAAGCCATGTGTTTGCAATTTCTAATGATTGGTTAAGTCTTTGCTGATCGGCAGTTCCAACCGGAAGATCACCTTTTGCCGTAATAATTTTTTTAGCAATCTCTCTAAGGGCGGCAACTGTAATTAAATTTTGGTCAGATCCAGTTTTTGCACCTCCCATATTCTCTAAAAATGATTTAGCCCCAGCAAGTGCACCAGAGTCAATTCCCATTTCTGAGAATTGCTTTAGCAGTGCTTCAAAATTCGGTTGCCCTTCATTTGGTAAAAAGCCAAAGCTCATTTGTCTAACTCACCCTCTATCACGCTGTTAAAGATATCTGATTCTAATAGAACAATAATGACACCTTTTTTCTTCCCGCTCATTAAGATTGCGGCTATGAACCCAGCCTCAACCGCAGCCCTGATTTGGTGGGTTATTCCAATTGGTGCGGTTTTATGCGCGATAGGGTATGGAATCTGGATCACAAAATATAAATCAAAGTTTGATAATCAAACCAATCGCTCAGTTGATAGTTTTAAGAAGTTTCAAAGTACTTTCAAAAATAAGAAGTAATTAAGTAGTTAGTTATTTAGATGAAATCCTTGCTGCCAATTAAACCTAAACTGCCAACAAATACAAAAATTGCGGTTACAGCTTTAGTTCTTGCCTCCCTTTTTCTGCCCTCACCATTTGTAATACTCTCACCCGGAAATCCTCAGAACATATTAGGTTCAGCCATAACCATAACTGGAACTAAAAGTTATCCAACAACTGGAAAGTTATCGGTTACCTCGGTCATGGTTACTGACCCAGACTCTTACATAACGGGCTTTGATGTTTTGTATGGATGGTTTGATAAAAATCGCGCAGTGCTACCACGGGTTGAGGTTTATCCAGAGGGCGAAAGCGCGGCAGATTCAATGAAGAATGGCGCAGAGGAGATGAGTGGTTCTCAAACTAATGCAACTGCAGCGGCTCTAAATTATTTAGGTTACAAAAGCACCTCAAAGTTGGTAATAACTGAGGTAAATGATCAAACTAATGCAAACAAATTATTATATAAATCAGATATCGTATTAAGTGTTGATGATAAAAAGTTTGAATCGGCCTCTGAAATCATGAGGTATTTAGATCAAAAACAACCAGGAGATTTAGTATCAATTAAGGTCCTGCGATCTGAAAGAGAAATTATTACAAAGCAGATTAAATTATCTGCTCGAGATGATGGCTCTGCATTTATTGGTGTAAACATTCAACAAAATTTTAACTTTCCTTTTCAAGTTAAAATTCAATTAGCTGAGACCGGCGGGCCAAGCGGGGGACTGGTATTTGCTCTCGGTGTAGTTGAAAAACTAACTCCAGCTGATTTAATTCGAGGACGAAATATTGCTGGGACTGGAACAATTACCGCAGATGGCCAAGTCGGTCCAATCGGAGGAATTGCTGAGAAAATTATTGGAGCCAAGAAAGATGGCGTAAAGATATTTCTTGCACCAATTGAGAATTGCACTGACATTAAAAACAAAGATCAATTGACCAATAGCGGAAGTAAAAATGATATGAAAATTGTGCCGGTCGCCACACTGACCGAGGCAATTTCAGTGCTGAATCTGCCTGCTGATACCACATATCCAAGCTGTGCAACGGCCTCCTAGATATAGATAAGATTTGGCCATGAGCAACTCAGGCTTTGGTGGCGGCGGATTTAATCGTAATAACAACCCATTTGGCGGAAGTGGATTTGGTGGTTCTTTTCCAAACCCATTCGGAAATCGTGGTCCAGGTAAGCGTCGGGTTAGCCCACTAACAATTACTGCTGTTGTTCTATTTATATTAGGCAGCATATTAATTTCTTCAAGTAGTTTTTATGCTGATTTACTTTGGTATCGCTCAGTTGATTTTGTGAATGTGTGGCAAACAACATTATTTACTAAAATATATTTATTCATAGGATTCGGACTTATTACCTCCATATTCATAACCGCAAATATTTATATAGCTTTTCGCAAGCGTCCAATTTATGTTCCAGTAGCGGTTGAAGCTGATAACTTAGAGAGATATAGAGCTCAACTTGAACCAGTTCGAAGGTTCGTAGGAATTGGTGTATTTCTAACCCTTTTCTATTTTGCTGGTAGTGCTGGCTCAAAACTTTGGCAGGAATGGTTGTTATTTAAGAATGCGACAAGCTTTGGAACAGTAGATCCACAATTTGGTAAAGATATTTCATTCTTTGCCTTTAAGTTGCCGATGTATCAATCATTAATAGGTTGGGGTATTTCGACCATAATTTTGGCATTACTTGCAGCAGCAGCTGTTCATTACATCTATGGTGGTATTCGCACGCAAGTGAAAGAAGATCGCACTACTGTTGCGGCTCGAGTGCAACTTTCAATTTTACTTGGACTTCTAGTATTGCTTAAAGCAGTTGCATATTGGTTTGATCGTTTTGCCCTTACTTTAAAAGAGGGAAAGTTAATTACGGGTCTTACCTACACTGATGTGAATGCGGTGCTTCCAGCTAAATCCATTTTGGCAGCCATTGCAGTTGTTTGTTCGCTGCTCTTTTTCGCCAACATTGTTAGAAAATCATGGTTGTTGCCAACCGCAGGTGTGGCATTGATGGTGATCGCATCGGTTCTAATTGCCGGTGTATACCCTGCAACAATTCAACAATTTCAAGTTAAACCATCTGAATCCACCAAAGAAGCACCATTTATTCAGAAAAATATTGATGCGACCCGTATTGCCTATGGCTTAGATGGGGTTGAGGTCAAGGATTATCAGGCAACTGTTACTACTTCAGCTGGTCAGCTAGCAAATGATGCGGCAACAATTGCAAATATTCGCTTAATGGATCCAAATGTTTTATCAGCGACCTTTAGACAATTGCAACAGATTAAGCCTTATTACAGCTTTGCTGACTCACTTGATATTGATCGCTATACGATAAATGGTAAAGAGCGCGATGTGGTTGTTTCAGTTCGTGAATTAAATATTGATGGTAATCCATCTAGAAATTGGATTAATGATCACCTTGTTTATACCCACGGCTTTGGAATGGTGGGAGCTTTTGGAAATACAGTTGATGCCGATGGTAAACCAAGCTTTACGGTTGGTGATATCCCACCAACTAAAGGCTTAGGAGATTTTGAGCCACGGGTTTATTTTGGTGAGAATGTTCCTGATTATTCAATTATTGGCGGACCTGCAGCAAGTAATCCAGTTGAGCTTGATTATCCTGATGACAACTCTGCAAATGGTCAGAAGAACTACACCTATACCGGTAAAGGTGGAGTGCCAATGGGCTCAATCTTCTCTCGCTTGTTATTTGCGATTAAATATCAAGAACAGAGAATTGTTTTATCTAATTTAATTAACTCAGATTCAAAGATTTTATTTGATCGTCATCCTCGCGATCGAGTAGCAAAAGTTGCGCCTTGGTTAACTCTAGATGGCGATCCATACCCAGCAATTATTGATGGCAAGATACTTTGGATAATTGATGGCTATACAACTAGTGCCGGATATCCAAACTCTCGAGTAGTAAATCTTGCAAATACTGGAGATGCGCTAACTAGCAGATCAAGTGCGGTTGCTTCACTAGATGATAAAAATGTTAACTATATTCGCAACTCTGTTAAAGCCACTGTGGATGCATATGATGGAACAGTTACTTTGTATCAGTGGGATGAAAAAGATCCAGTGCTTGCGACTTGGAGCAAAGCATTTCCGGGCACCGTTAAATCAAAGAGTGATATCTCACCAGCGTTATTAGCCCATATTCGCTATCCAGAGGATATGTTCCGCGTTCAAAGAGATATTTTGAGCGCCTACCATGTCACAACTGCTAGTGCATTTTATGGTGGTCAAGATTTCTGGCGGGTACCACTTGATCCTTCAAGCTTTGGTTCAAACTCAGGTAATCAACCTCCTTACTACTTAACTATGCAAATTCCAGGTCAAAGTAAACCTACATTTTCTCTGTACACACCATTTGTACCAAGAGGAGGACGTGAGAACTTAACTGCGCTAGCAGTTGTTAACTCTGATGCTGGAGATGAGTACGGAAAAATAACTGTGCTACAACTTCCACGATCAACAAACGTTGCTGGCCCATCACAGGTTTCATCTAACTTTGAGGCAAAGCCTGAAGTAGCGACCTCACTTTCATTACTTCGCCAAGGTGGATCTGATGTTGTACTTGGTAACTTATTAACACTTCCAGTTGGAAATGGTCTGCTTTATGTGCAGCCAGTTTATGTAAAAGCAACCGGTAATACCGCTGCCTATCCATTATTACAAAAAGTTTTGGTTTCCTTTGGTGATCAAATTGGATTTAGCGAAACATTACAAGGAGCTTTAGACCAAGTCTTTGGTGGAAACTCTGGAACAACTAGTGGGAATAATCAATCTAATACACCAGCAAATGGTGGAGTTGGAAGTAGCCAAGCTATTAGATCAGCAATTGCCTCATTGCAATCTGCTTATGCAGATCTTGAAGCAGCACAAAAGCGTTTAGATGGTGCTGCTGAAGATAAAGCACGAGCAAGAGTTAAGGCAGCTATTGCTGCATTGATCTCCGCGCAAAATAGATAAT
>SESB01000406.1_pt1 | contig 31404 bp, 29 predicted proteins | sample 3171441 | NCBI WGS metagenome assembly SESB01 (sample SAMN06051867, study PRJNA518727) | freshwater metagenome | biome: subpolar coniferous forest; feature: holomictic lake; material: water; isolation source: holomictic Lake 227, 6 m depth | place: Canada: near Kenora, Ontario | collected... | reverse complement strand
TGACGAATTTCGCAACATAAAAGTTGCGTAATTCAGTAGTTAAGTTCTAGGCTCCTCATGTGTTGAACACCTTTCTGATCGCTATTCGCGAAGGGCTCGAAGCCTCGCTGATTGTCGGAATATTGCTTGCCTATGTAGCCAAGACCGGCCGACGTTCGGCCCTGCCTTCTATTTGGACCGGTGTTGGTCTAGCTCTTTTGTTAAGCCTCGGCTTTGGCGCATTTCTTTCCTTTACCTCTCGCGAACTTTCACCATCGGGTGAAGAACTTTTTGCCGGAGTTACATCAATCGCAGCCGTCACGCTGGTCACATGGATGGTTTTCTGGATGAAGAAAACGGCTCGAAATATCAGCAAAGAACTGCATTCAAAAATGGATCAAGCAATCGCATTGGGCACATTTGGCTTGATTTCAACTGCTTTTTTGAGCGTTGCTCGCGAAGGACTTGAAACATCAATTTTTCTTTATGCAAGTTTTAAAACAGTCGGAACAAATCTAGCTCCAACCATTGGCTTGATAGCAGGACTTGCGTTCTCAGTGACTTTAGGAATTTTAATTTACAAGCGCGCTGTTCGCTTAAACCTCAGTAAATTCTTTACTTATAGCGGCATCGCGCTGATCGTCGTTGCCAGCAGCGTTCTTCACAAAGGCTTACTTGACCTACAATCTTTTGGCCTCGTCCCCCGCGGACTCTGGCTAAATTGGTTCATAGTTGTAGGTTACCTAATTCTCACATTGAGGCCATTTACGCACTCATTGCGTCAGAAAACTCCTGTCTCTCAGTAATTCCCTTTTTCATTACTGACGAGTAACCTTCTAGCAACTTCATACGGAAGGTGTTCAGATGTCCCGCTCTCACATGCAATCACTTGGAGATAGCCAGCCAGTTCTTGTCGATGCCGTACGTTCGCCATTTGGTAAATCTGGTGGCCTCTACGTAAACACTCGAGCCGACGACATCATGGTCCGAGTTCTGCGCGGCTTGTTGGAACGAAATCCAAACCTCTCCCCTTCTCTCATTGATGATGTTGCCATCGCTGCCGCAACACAAACTGGTGATCAAGGAATGAACCTTGGACGAAGCGCTTCATTGCTGGCAGGAATTCCAAATTCCGTACCTGGCTATTCAGTTGACCGCTGGTGCGCAGGCGCCATGACATCGGTGACAACACTTGCAAGTGCAATTGCAGCTGGTGCATACGATGTGGCCGTTGCAGGCGGTGTAGAACATATGGGTAACCACCCGATTGGTGATGGGGTAGATCCAAACCCTCGATTCCTGGCAGAGAAGCTCGTAGACCAAGATGCTTTAGCGATGGGTTCTACTGCAGAAAGACTCCACGACAAATTCCCTCACCTAACAAAAGAGCGTGCGGATAAATACGCGCTCTCCTCGCAACAAAAGACAGCAGCCGCTTATGAAAAGGGTGAAATCCAAAAAGATTTAATTCCCGTAGCAGTGCGCAACATTGAATTAGGTTATGGAATTGCAACTATCGATGAGCCTCCTCGGCCTACAACAACGATGGAAGGCCTAGCTGGACTGAAGACCCCATTCCGCGCTGCAGGTCGCGTAACGGCTGGAAATTCCTCTGGCATCAATGACGGCGCCACCGCTGCAATCATCGCAAGTGCTGGAAAAGCAAAAGAACTCGGACTCACTGTCAAAGCGAAAATGGTTTCATTTGCTTTTGCAGGAGTCGAACCAGAGATCATGGGTTATGGACCCGTTCCAAGCACAATTAAAGCACTCGACAAAGCTGGGCTAAAGATTGAGGATATTGGGCTTTTTGAAGTTAATGAAGCCTTTGCAGTTCAAGTACTTTCATTTTTGGATCATTTTGGAATTGCAGATGACGATAGTCGCGTCAACATTTTTGGCGGAGCAATTTCTGTGGGACATCCATTGGCTTCTTCTGGCATTCGCCTCATGCTCAACTTGGCTCGTGGGTTTGAACTTCACCCAGAAGTTCAATATGGAATAACCACTATGTGCATCGGATTGGGAATGGGTGGAACTGTTATCTGGGAGAACCCGCATTTTTCTCAAGGTAAGGAAGGTTCCAAATAATGGTAAACATCACAAATCCTGATGAAGTTGTAACACATGCACTCCTTCGCCTTGTCGACCTTACGCCATTTGGCCATAAGGGCTCACTTGCCCTCATAACTCTTGATAACGGCTTAGATCACACGCGCCCAAATACATTTGGACCTACATCGCTTGAAAAACTCAACGAGGCGATTACTGAAGCGCAAGACAGCGCGGCAGAAGCAATTGCAATCACGGGAAAGCCATTTATCTTTGCTGCCGGCGCGGATTTATCCGCACTCTCAATGCTCAGCCAGCGTGAACAAGCCCTCGCTGTTGGAAAGCTTGGGCACGATGTTTTCCGCCGTCTTGGAGAGAGCCGAAAACCAACTTTTGCATTCATCAACGGTCTTGCCCTTGGCGGTGGCTTAGAAGTTGGACTCCACTGTCACTACAGAACTCTTTCAGCGACTGCTTTCACGGGATTGCCAGAAGTTTTCCTTGGCCTTGTTCCGGGCTGGGGTGGGGCAACCATTCTTCCAAAGCTCATCGGTCCAACGAACGCCGTGCAAGTCATTATGTTAAACGCACTGAACAACAACACAATGATGAAATCAAAAGACGCTCTCTCACTCGGAGTTGTTGACGCTGTATTTGCCCCTTCAGATTTTCTTGAAAATTCGATGGCCTTTGCGGCGCAAGTACTTTCCGGTAAGAAAATAATCGAAAGAAAAGATTTCAGTCAAGAATCCGAATCGTGGAACAGTGCCATTGCAACTGGCCGAGCAGCAATGTTCAAGAAATATGGCGGCGCAGAATTACCTTCTCCTATGAAGGCCCTGGACCTAATCGCGGCGGCCCAGACAAATTCTCTGAGTCAAGGCTTCGATGCAGAAGATCAAGCTCTTGCAGATCTCACTATGAGCAACTCTCTTCGTGCATCTCTTTACTCCTTCAATCTCATTCAGAAAAAGCGAAAGAAAGTGGAGGGTGCTCCAAAACCCGCACTTGCTCGTAAAGTGACAAAGGTTGGAGTTGTGGGTGCTGGGCTCATGGCCTCCCAACTTGCTCTCATTATTTTGAGAAACCTTAAAGTGCCCGTCGTAATTACTGATTTAGATCAAGAACGCGTGGATAAGGGAATCGCATACATCCATTCAGAGATCAATAAGATGGTAGAAAAGCGGCGACTCACGGAAGAAGCTGCAGCGCGACTCGTCTCCTTGGTTAGTGGCTCGACATCAAAATCTGCCTACGCGGACTGCAATTTCATCATTGAAGCTATCTTTGAAGAACTTTCACTCAAGCAAAAACTCTTTGCTGAACTTGAAGGAATTGTTTCAGAAGAATGCGTCCTCGCCACTAACACTTCCTCCCTTTCTGTGGAGAAAATGTCGACTGGCTTAAAGCATCCCGAGCGCGTAATTGGGTTCCATTTCTTCAATCCAGTGGCGCTCATGCCACTTCTTGAAGTTGCACGCACTCCCCAGACAGATGATGCAACGACTGCAACTGCAATTTCGATTGGAAAAGAATTAAAGAAGACGATGGTCATCGTGAAGGATGCACCCGCTTTCGTTGTGAATAGATTGCTGACCCGATTCATGGGAGAAATTACAGACGCCATCGACGAAGGCACGCCGTACGACGTTGCTGATATCGCAATGATGCCACTGGGGCTTCCCATGACTTCACTAGAACTTCTTGGGCTTGTCGGTCCAGGAGTCGCGCTTCATGTGGCAGAAACGCTCCACCATAACCTGGGTGAGCGTTATCGCATCTCCCCTACGATGAAACGATTTGTCGAAAAAGGTGTGCGAACTTTCTACATCAAGGATTCAGATGGAAAACGAATTCCAAATCCAGACGCACTTGCTCTCGTTGAAAAAGGATCCACCCCATCTACAGCCGAAGAAGTCCGTATCCGTGCTCTTAAAGCTCTCGCACAAGAGGCTCGCATGATGTTGGATGAAGGAGTTGTATCAACGCCCGCAGAAATTGATATCTGCATGCTTCTTGGTTCGGGATGGCCAATGCACCTTGGTGGAATATTGCCTTACCTAGACCGTGAGGGTCTAAGCGAAGAAGTTACCGGTCAACGTTTTCATCCTGCTGGAGTTGCTTCACTTCCTCAAACTTAGCCGAGCTGCTCCAACCAACAAGTGATCGCGCAATATTTTGAACGGTGATTCCCAAGTCATTTAGAATCTCTTGACGTTTACTGTGCTCAATAAATTCAAGTGGTACTCCAATTGAATGAACTGGTAAATCAAGCCCCTCTTGAATGAAGAGTTCGGAAATCGAACTTGCGATACCGCCGTGTTTAATTCCGTCTTCAATAACAACAACAGATTTGTAACGCTGCGCCATTGTGGCAAGTGATCGCGGAAGTGGCTTTACCCAACGAGGATCGATAACAGTGACTCCAACTCCCTCGCGATAGGCCTGCGAAGCTGCCTCGACGGCGATGGTTGCCATTGCTCCAACACTAATTAAAAGAACATCTGCGCTCTCACCTCGGTAGAGCACATCAATCCCGTCGCGACGTTCAAAAGCAGGAATATCGGAGGTGACTGGACCTTTAGGAAAGCGAACCATTGATGGTGCATTTGAAATCTCTACCGCTTCATTCAACACTTCCTTAAGCCGCGCACCGTCTCTTGGCGCAGCCACATACATGCCCGGAACTAAGCCGGTAAGCGCTAAATCCCAAATTCCGTGATGGGAAGGTCCGTCATCACCAGTGACGCCGGCCCGGTCGAGTACAAAAGTAACTCCTGCTTTATGCAACGCAACGTCGAGGAGCATCTGATCAAAGGCTCTGTTCAAAAATGTCGAGTAAACAGCAACGACGGGATGCAGGCCTGCATAAGCCATGCCGGCGGCGGAGGTAACTGCGTGCTGTTCTGCAATTCCAACATCGAAAGTTCTCTCGGGAAATTCTTTCTGAAATTGATCCAATCCAGTTGGCCCAAGCATCGCCGCAGTTATGGCGACGATATCCTTTCGAGACTTTCCAATTTCCACGAGCTCTTTAGCGAAGACATTTGTCCAGCTTGTTGCTGACTTTGAGAGTGGAGCGCCAGTCTCGGGATCGACCACACCAACTGCATGGAACTTTTCAGCTTCATCTTGGATTGCTGGCGCATGGCCGCGCCCCTTCTCGGTGATAACGTGAACCAAAACGGGATGTCCAAAAGATTTAGCATGGTTGAGAGCCTCTTCGACTGCTGCGATGTTGTGTCCATCGATAGGTCCAAGATATTTCAAACCTAGATCTTCAAACATGCCTTGCGGAGCAACAATGTCTTTAATTCCCTTTTTAACTCCATGCAAAGTCTCGTAAATTGGTTGTCCCACAAGTGGCGTGCGTTCTAAAACGCCTTTGCCCCAGTCAAGGAATTTTTCGTATCCACTCGTGGTGCGAAGAGTTGAGAGGTAGGTGGAAATTCCACCAATTGTTGGAGAGTATGAACGTTCGTTGTCATTTACAACAATTACAAGTGGCAAGTTCTCACTCGCCGCAATATTATTGAGAGCTTCCCATGCCATTCCACCAGTAAGCGAACCATCACCGACCAAGCAAACAACTTTTCGATGACTCTCACCTTTTATGGTGAATGCCTTTGCGATTCCATCCGCCCATGAAAGAGCGCCCGAGGCGTGTGAGTTTTCTATGACATCATGGTCGCTCTCGCGTCGGTTTGGGTAACCCGAGATTCCTCCACGTTGGCGAAGTTTGTCGAATTCCCCTGCACGGCCTGTCAGAATTTTATGTACGTAAGATTGATGGCCAGTATCAAAAAGTAAAACATCCTGAGGCGAGTTGAATACGCGATGCATGGCGATTGTTAACTCAACGACCCCAAGATTTGGGCCGAGGTGACCACCAGTTTTCGAGACTTTCTGAATAAGGAATTCTCGAATTTGCGCAGCCAGAGAATCCAACTGAGCATGGCTCAGGCCCTGGAGATCGCTAGCGCTGCGGATTGATTCAAGCATTTGTGAATTCTAGAGCAGGTTACGCAAAACGTATTGCATGATTCCACCGTGACGGTAGTAATCCGCTTCACCAGGTGTATCAATGCGTACGCGAGCTTGGAATGTTTTGGACCCGGTGCTCACGGTTACGGTTTTTGGGGTAGATCCGCCATTCAGCTCAGTAATTCCAGAAATTGAAAATACTTCTTCACCGCTTAGACCAAGGGTTGAAGCACTTTCTCCATCAAGGAATTGAAGAGGTAGAACGCCCATTCCAATAAGATTTGAACGGTGAATGCGTTCGAAAGATTCTGCAATCACCGCTCGAACTCCAAGAAGCGCTGTGCCCTTCGCAGCCCAGTCACGAGAAGATCCCGATCCGTATTCTTTTCCAGCAAGAATCATAAGAGGGACACCATGTGCTTGATAATTCATGGATGCGTCATAGATCGTCGCTTGTTCTCCGTTATTCAGGAAGTCACGTGTAAATCCTCCCGAAACATCGTTCAACAAAAGATTCTTCAAACGAATATTTGCAAAAGTTCCACGAATCATCACTTCATGATTACCACGGCGAGAACCATAGGAGTTGAAATCGATACGTTCGATTCCGTGTTCTGCCAAATATTTACCAGCTGGTGAATCAGCCTTAATGTTTCCAGCAGGAGAAATGTGGTCTGTAGTAATAGAGTCGCCAAGTACTGCGAGTACGCGAGCTCCGGAGATATCGACAACGTCCTTTGGCTGACGAGGCATTCCTTCAAAATATGGAGGTTTGCGAACGTAGGTGGACTTTGGATCCCATTCAAAAGTCTTGCCGGTTGGGGTATCAAGAGACTTCCAGCGAAGATCGCCATCAAAGACAGTTGCATAATCTTTCTTGAACATTTCAGAAGAAATCGAAGATGCAACTACTGCATCAATCTCTTGACTCGTTGGCCAAATATCCTTGAGGAAAACATCATTTCCATTTTGATCTTTACCAAGCGGGTCCGTATCGAAATCATGATTCATGGATCCAGCAATTGCGTAGGCAACAACTAGCGGAGGCGAGGCCAAATAGTTCATTTTGATATCTGGGCTAATGCGACCCTCAAAGTTTCGATTTCCCGAAAGTACTGCAGTAACTGCCAAGTCATTTTCGTTAATCGCTTTTGAAATTTCTGCAGGAAGTGGCCCTGAGTTACCGATGCATGTTACGCAGCCATAGCCAACTAAGTTAAAGCCAAGTTGCTCCATATACGGTGTGAGCCCGGCCTTGTCGTAATAGTCCGTGACCACTTTTGATCCCGGAGCAAGGGTTGTCTTTACCCAAGGCTTTGCTTTTAAACCCTTTTCTACCGCTTTCTTGGCGAGGAGCGCTGCACCTAGCATTACAGAAGGGTTTGAAGTGTTTGTGCAAGAAGTTATGGATGCAATTACAACAGCGCCATTTGCAACACTTGTCTCAGAACCTCGAACAGAAACTGGAACCGCGCTCTGATTAGTCTTATCTGAATAATAGGTCGGAACAATCGTCTGGTAGGCGCTCTTTGCTTTGTTAAGCGAAATGCGATCTTGAGGACGTTTAGGTCCTGAGATTGAAGGAACAACCGTAGCTAGATCTAGCTCCACATATTCAGAGAAACGTGGCTCAATAGATGGGTCATGCCACAAACCATTGCGCTTTGAATATAACTCAACGAGATCAATTTGCTCTTGGGTACGGCCTGTTAATTCAAGATACTTCAGAGTTTCTTCATCAATTGGGAATATTGCGCATGTTGATCCATATTCAGGAGACATATTTCCAATTGCAGAACGATTAGCCATTGGAAGAGCAGATACACCTTCACCGTAAAACTCGACAAATTTTCCGACTACTCCGTGTTTGCGCAGTGATTCGGTAATTGTTAGAACAAGATCAGTAGCAGTGGTTCCACTTGGGAGGGAGCCTTTCAATTTAAATCCAACAACACGAGGAATCAGCATGGAAACAGGTTGTCCGAGAAGAGCAGCTTCCGCCTCGATACCACCCACTCCCCAACCAAGAACTCCAAGTCCGTTAACCATTGTTGTGTGAGAGTCTGTACCAACGACAGTATCTGGATAAGCGCGAAGAACGCCATCAACCATACGCGTCATTACAACTCGTGCGAGAAATTCAATATTTACCTGATGAACAATTCCCGTCCCAGGAGGAACAACTTTGAATTCATCAAATGCGGTTTGTCCCCAACGCAAGAAACGATAGCGCTCACGGTTTCGTTGATACTCAATGTCAGTGTTTTCTTCAAAAGCCGTCTTTGTGCCAAATACATCGGCGATCACCGAGTGGTCAATCACTAGTTCAGCTGGAGCAAGAGGATTCACCTTTGTTGGGTCTCCCCCAAGATCAGCAATTGCTTCACGCATTGTCGCAAGATCTACGATGCAAGGCACTCCGGTGAAATCCTGCATTATTACCCGCGCTGGAGTGAATTGGATTTCCGTGTCTGGCTCAACAGTTGGATCCCACTGCGCAAGTGCTTGAATTTGAGATGCGGTGATATTCGCGCCATCTTCAGTGCGAAGTAAATTTTCAAGTAAGACTTTCAGGCTAAATGGAAGGTTTTGTGAACCTTCAACCCCGGTAATATCGAAGATTTCATAATTCTTGCCGTGAACTTCGATCTTGGATTTTGCGTTGAAGGAATTCTTGCTCATGCCTCAATCTTAGTCTGACGACTCAGCCGCGAGTAAATTGCGCGACACATTCGACGTGGGCTGTCATGGGAAATAGGTCAAATCCCGCGAGATGAGTGATGGCATAGCCGCCCTCTGTGAGGTATTTCGCATCTCTGGCTAGGGTGCCTGGGTCACATGAAACATAAACGATGGCCCGAGGAGAGATTCGCAGCATCTCATCCACTACCGCTTTTCCTGCCCCAGTCCGCGGAGGATCGAGAAGTAATACATCGGCTTTGGAAACTTTTCGAATTTCATTTTCTACACTGCCAACATGCACTTCGACATTCTTTGTCAGAGCAAAACCTTTCGAGGCATCTGCAGTAGCGTGGCGATCAAGCTCGATCAAATGTACTTTTCCAGTCGCGCCGACTCTTTTCGACATTGCTGCAGCAAAGAGGCCAGCACCACCATAAAGATCACAAACTACATCCCCATCGCGCAGACCCAGCAGCGACATGGTTTCTGCAACAAGAGTTGATGGAGCCTTCACGTGACTCTGCCAAAATGATTGCGCAGAAACTTTATAGCTCAAACCATTTACTTCTTCCTTTAATTCAGTCGGACCAGAAATGCTTCGACCAGCTCGGGAAATATTGACCTGTCCCGTACTTGACGCTGCTATTTCTAGGCGTTCTGAACCATTCCATTTTCTTCCGGCAATTTGCGAAACCTGCATATTTTCAATTGCAAGTAGGCAATCAGAAATTTCAACTACTTCATTACTTCTATTTCCGTATAGACCAAGGTGCCCGCTCTTTGAGACTGCAAAATCCATGCGCGTTCGCCAGTGCAATCCGTTAAGTGGTTCGACCCCTGCAACATCGAGATCGACTTCCAAGCCGCCCAGACGTGAGAACTGTTCAACTACTACACGCCTTTTAAGCTCGCGCTGAAAGGCGAGATCTATATGCTGGAAATCGCACCCTCCACAACCGTTTGCGTGTGCGAATTTACATGGGGGTTCAACGCGGGCTGGCGAAGATTCGATGACTTCGACGACATCTGCACGGACAACTTTTGAACTCGTACCCGTAATTTCAATGATGGCTTTTTCGCCAGTAATGCCGTGCCGGACGAAAATAACTTGTCCGTTGTGGCGAGCGATGAAATGTCCCCCGTGGGCAATTCTGCCAATCTCGACAGTGACTCGATCTCCCACTGCTAATTTCTCTGCGCCTGTATCCACAGGGTAGAGCCTAAAGCGTGTAAGGTCTCCCTGTGCACGTAGTGATTATGGGTTGTGGCCGCGTTGGCTCTGCCCTCGCCATTGAACTTGAGACTTTAGGTCATTCAGTTTCTGTAATTGACCAAAACCGTGAAGCTTTTAGACGCCTCGGCCCCGATTTTAAGGGTCGCACCATCGCAGGCATGGGTTTTGATCGCGATACTCTCCTTGAAGCTGGGATTGAATCTGCGGAAGCATTCGCTGCCGTTTCCAATGGTGATAATTCAAATATTTTGGCAGCTCGCGTTGCTCGCGAAAGTTATGGCGTTAAAAATGTTGTCGCACGTATCTACGATCCCGGCCGCGCCGAGATATATCAGCGCCTTGGAATTCCAACAGTTGCCACAGTCCTGTGGGCAACCGACCAAATTCTTCGCAAGCTTGCCCCAGCTGGTTCTCGCTCAGAGTGGCGTGATCAAACTGCAACTGTAGAACTTTGTGAAGTTGTATTACATAACGATTGGTATGGCGAACCAGCCTCACTCATTGATCAATCCACGCCTGCTCGAGTTGCATTCATCACTCGAATTGGCGAAGGCCTGATTCCAACCGAGCACACCGTCATCCAAGAAGGCGATTTGATTCACGTCATGGTTGCTGAAAAGGATCGCGCAGTGACAGATGAGATTTTGGCCAAGTCACCAGATGAGTTAGGTAAATAATGAGAGTAGCTATTGCTGGAGCTGGAAACGTTGGACGCTCGATTGCTCGCGAACTCTTAGAAAATGGCCATCACGTTCTGCTTATAGATCGCGACCCAAAAGCGCTAAAGATGGAGAGTGTTCCTGAGGCAGAATGGTTGCTAGCCGACGCTTGTGAGATTACTTCCTTAGACAAAGCCCAACTTTCAAATTGTCACGTTTTGGTCGCAGCAACAGGTGATGACAAGGTAAATTTAGTTGCATCGCTCTTGGCTAAAACTGAGTATGGAGTCCCACGCGTTGTTGCACGTATCAACCACCCAAAAAATGAATGGCTCTTTGATTCTTCGTGGGGTGTGGATGTTTCAGTATCCACTCCTCGCATCATTAGCGCCCTTGTTGAGGAAGCAGTGAGCGTTGGAGACGTTGTTCGACTCTTCTCGCTTCGTCGCGGTGAAGCAAACCTCGTGGAAATGACTCTTCCAGATAATGCCAGATGCATAGGAAAGACTGTTGAAGAAGTTGAACTTCCAGAAGATGTCTCTTTCGCTGCAATCGTTAGAGATGGGCATGTAATTACCCCGCAGCCACATATGACTCTAATTGCGGGAGATGAACTTCTCTTTGTTGCAACGGCTGAAGCTGAAGGCAAGCTTCACGAGTGCTTGCTCGGCAATTAGCTTTAGTTTTCCTCGATTTTAACGCTTGGCACTTTCTTAAGTATCTGCCATGTAAGCCATCCCGCAAGAATAAAGAGCGGGTAACCCATAACAAGCCGGGCAGTTCCAAGCGCGGTTAAATTATCTGCTTTGTAAAGCGGATACTGAATAATCAAGCGCGAGACAAAAAGCGCAACCCAAACCCATCCAGCCCGCACATACGCCTTCTTTCGTGCAGGAACTTTTCTCCAGGCTAGATTCTCACCAAGAATTGGCCCGAGCATCAACCCAAGAATTGGCCAACCTGCAATATTTGCAACCGTGTAGGCGATTCCATATCCAACATTTGTCCATAACCCAGGCAGGTAGAAATCCTGCGCTTTGCCCGTATGACGAGCAAGAAGTGCACAGATACCGATTCCAACAAAGCCTGAAATCGCGTGCTGGAGCGTATCTCTTGTGACCAGACGGAGAATTGAAAGAACTGCCGAGAGCGCGAGTGAACTTATTACGGCTGTATTTAGATTATGAGTGAGGTTGAATGCAACAAGAAAAAGGATTGAAGGAACGCCACTATCAATCAGGCCCCTAGTGCCTCCAAATGCTTCCATAACCTTGGCGCGATCATGGTGATGATCTTCCATTCCACTCATTTCACTGCCTCCATTCACTTCCCTGTTGAACCAAATCCACCATCACTCCGATGCGTACCGGGAAGTGAATCAACTTCAACAAATTCTGCGCGTTCTACTTTTTGAATGACAAGCTGGGCAATGCGGTCACCTTTTTTGATTTCAAAAGGTTCATGAAGATCGTGATTGATAAGGATTATTTGAAGTTCTCCGCGAAAGGCAGCGTCCACTGTCCCAGGTGTGTTCACCATCGATATTCCATGCTTTATCGCTAGTCCCGAACGTGGGTGAACGAGTGCAACATATCCATTGGGAAGAGCTACAGATATCCCAGTTGGGATAAGAGCGCGCTCACCTGGTTGAAGAATGAAATCAATTCTGGAACATAAATCTGCGCCGGCATCCCCCGGTTTTGCATACGCCGGCAGTGGCACGCCTGGGTCCAAGCGTGTAATGAGAATTTCGACGGTCATGGATTTATCTCAAAAGTTGGATCAACAAAGGCCATCAGCTCTGGAGTCTTTGCAATGACCTCCAAATATTCCTTTGGGGCATTTTCCAAGAAATGCTTCATCGGGACTATTACAAAGAGTGAGGATGATTTCACGGCAACCGGGCCATCCAAAGAATTGAGATGCCCCTGCGCATATGTGTAAACCTTGCGGCCCTTTTGCCCAGTGATGTTCGCGCGAATGTGTAAAACACTTCCGATTGGGACCGGCATAAGAAAATCAGTTTCCAAATGTGCCGTTACGGCTGGTGAACGAAGCAACCACATTAATTTTCCATGGGCTTCATCAAATGCAAGGCTCAGTAATCCACCATGCGCAAGTCCAGGCGCTCCTTGGTGATTCTCGGTAACAGTGAATTCGGCAGTCAGGTCGAGACCCTCTCCTGCGTGGGCGACGATGTGCAAACCAGTTGGATGAAGAGCTCCGCAGCCAAAACAATGACCGAAGTGAGAAGGAATTCGCTCTCCAGGTTTCGGTGATTGTGGATGGCGCTCAGGAAGTGTTGTGCCTTCAGGAACGGTCTTCACATTCGCGATTCTAGCCCATTACTTATTAGGTAAGGTTGCGGATATGAATGAGCCGCTCATGTGGAGAGATCGCTGGACCATCTGGCTTTGGGCTTTTCTCGTCTTTATGAACTTCTCTTTTGCTCTGGCAATCTGGGCAGCTTTCGATACTCGCTCCGCCTTTGTTGATTTTCTCCTTACGCTACTTCTCACAATTTATCTCTCAATGAAGACGCCACTTCGAATTTCAGTCGAGGATGGTTGGCTTTATATCGGCAAAGCTAAAATTGAATTGAAGTACATCGGATCGATTGATGCTCTTGGCCAAGAAGCAATGGCTTTGGCAAGAACCAGGGAAGCTAATCCGAACGCATATCTAGCGTTGCGATTTTGGGTTCCACGTGGCGTTAAAATCGAAATAAAGGATTCACGCGATTACACGCCTTATTGGTTAATAAGCACAAATAAGGCTGATGAGATTGTAAAAAAGATTAAAAATTAATCGCAGTCTTTGCAAACAGCTTTAGCGCCTTCACCTTTTGCCAGTTGTGTAATGTGATGAACTAGGAAGCATCGCGAGCAAGTGAATTCATCTTCTTGCTTAGGCACAACTCGAACCGTAAGTTCCTCGCCAGATAAATCCGCGCCAGGTAATTCAAGACTTTCCGCAGCCTCTTCTTCATCAACATCGACCTGACCTGATTGAGCGTCAGCGCGACGAGCTTTGAGTTCCTCTAATGACTCCTCATGTAGCTCTTCATCCGTTTTTCTCGGTGTGTCATAATCAGTAGCCATAGCACCCCCCTTTAATTTCTCGTAGGTAGTTCAACTTGCGTAACAGGCGGATAGTGCCGTGTATTTCACCCAATGCCTAATTAACACCCGGCGTGTCGGGATTATTCCCGGCTTTTAGTCCTTTTCACTGCCTCTGCCTCGCGGTAAGCCTTAATAGCGCCATGATTGCCAGAGAGTAAGACCTCCGGAACAGAGAGATCTCTCCATGAAGCAGGCTTTGTGTAACTGGGATACTCGACGATTGATTCTCCATCAACGGTAAGAGTGTGCGATTCCTCAACCAAAGAATCTGGATTTCCGAGCACGCCAGGAATCAAACGAATTATCGCTTCAAGCATGACCAGAGTCGCAACCTCTCCGCCATTTAGAACATAGTCCCCAATCGAAACTTCATGAACGCGAAAATTAGGTTGCGCCATATAAAACTGCGTTACCCGATGATCAATGCCTTCATATCGCCCGCAAGCAAAGATCAGATGTTCGCACTCAGAGAGTTCCTGCGCCATTTTCTGATTAAATTTTTTCCCTGCGGGGGTCAACACAACCAAGTCATGGAGTTGCGCGGATTGGGAAATCTGATCAATTCCTTTTCCCCACGGTTCGGGCGACATAACCATTCCAGCGCCGCCTCCATAAGGGGTGTCATCAACACTCTTGTGGACGCCTTCGGCATGGTCGCGCAAATCATGGACGGCAATATCTACAAGGCCCGCTGCTCGTGCCTTGCCAACAAGAGAGATATCCAGAGCAGCAAAATAATCTGGGAAAATCGAGATGATGTCATAACGTGGCATCTCTTTCACCCTCCGCTTCTTCTTTCGCACCTAAATTCAAGAGCCCATCTGGAGGGTCAATCGTAATAATTCTATTTTTAATATCAACGGTTGGAACAATCTCAAGGACGAAGGGAATCAACACTTCTCCATTGGCACTCGCAACGGCGAGTAAATCTTGGCCAGGTAAATTGATAACGTCGGTGAGCGTCCCAACGTCCACGCCATCGATTGTTATTACCTTAGAACCCAGTAGTTGTTGCACATGGAAATCATCTTCGTTATCGAACTCTTCTTCGACATTCACTTCGGCCATCAAGAGGACATCACGCAACTTCTCAATAGAAGTTCTATCTTTGATTTGAGTGAATTTGAGAAGCAGCACGCCGTTATGACCGCGTGCTGATTCAATAGTTAACGGTCCAAATTTCTCCGGATCAGTTGTTAAAACAGCTCCAGGATAAAAGCGTTCTTCTGGAAGATCAGTGCGAACTTCAACTGTAGCCTCGCCAAGAACTCCATGTGCGCGGCCTATGCGACCAACGACTAGGAGCACTATTAACGAGCCTCGTCAGCCTCGATGAGATCAACGCGTACAGAACGTCCAGCAATTGCGCTGACGACTGTACGAAGCGCGCGAGCAGTGCGACCGTTACGTCCGATCACTTTGCCAATATCTTCTGGGTGAACACGCACTTCTAAAGTTGTTCCACGACGGTGAGTCTTTTCGGTAATGACGACTTCTTCTGGATTGTCGACGATTCCCTTAACGAGATGCTCGAGAGCCTCATCAATCATGGTTATTCAGCGCTCGCTTCGACAGCAGGTGTCTCTTCGACAGCAGGAGCCTCGTCGACAGCAGGTGTCTCTTCAGCAACCGCTTCTACAACTGACTCAGGCACTGCAACTTCTTCTTGCACTGCAGGTGCTGCTTTAGCGGCAAGCTTTTCAGCAGCCTTCTTCTTCAAAGTGGTTGCACCTTCTGCGGGCTCAGCCATTGCTTCTTTGACAGCAGCTTCGTATGCAATGCGCTTGTGTGGCTTTTCAGCAGCGACACGAAGTGTGCCTTCTGTGCCAGGTAGACCCTTAGCTTTCTGCCAATCACCAGTAATCTTCAAAATTGCCTCTACAGCTTCGGTTGGTTGTGCACCAACACCGAGCCAGTACTGAACGCGATCAGACTTCACTTGAATGAATGATGGTTCTGCAACTGGTGAATATCGACCAATTTCTTCAATCTGCTTTGAGTTACGAGCAGAGCGAGCATCAGCAACAACAATTCGGTAATGCGGTGTGCGAATTTTTCCAAGACGCATCAACTTAATCTTTACAGCCACGTTACTCCTATTAAAAAATTCGGTATTTCATGTTTCGACAGTGGGAGCGTCGATTCAATCGATATCCATATTGGTTGAAATTTGGATGGTGTGCCAGGGGTAGAGGGCCCCGGTACAGGTGGGTAATTCTGCCAGCAAGGTGGCTCAGACCCAAATCAGCCTCTACTCCTGCGCAGCTCGCTTGGCTGGGTTTCCAGAGCGTGATTTCTTCTTTGGGGGTGTCTGGCCAGGTCTCTGGGCCGCCATTCCACCCATGCCACCCATGCCACCCATTCCACCCATTCCACCCATTCCCGGAGGCATCTGCATCCCCTTAGGTAGCCCCGGCATCCCTCCGCCATTTCGCATCTGTTTCATCATCTTTTGGGCCTGCGAGAAGCGATCAACGAGGTTATTTACTTCAGAAACTTGGCGCCCACTCCCCTTCGCAATTCGGGCACGGCGAGAGCCATTGAGGACCTTTGGATCGTGACGCTCAAGAGGAGTCATTGATTGCACAATTGATTGGGTCCGAATTAATTCATTGTCATCGATGCTCTCTAATTGTTTCTTCATCGCTCCAGAATTTGCCCCTGGCAACATCCCAAGAAGTTTGGACATGGAGCCCATTTTTTTCATCGCTTCAAGCTGAGAAAGAAAATCTTCGAGCGTGAAGTCTTCTCCGCTTGCAAACTTCTTTTCCAACTTTTCCGTAGTTTGAGAATCCATCGCCCCTTTTGCTTGTTCAGCAAGAGTTTGAATATCTCCCAATCCCAGAATTCGCGAAGCCATTCGGTCTGGGTAGAAGAGATCGAAGTCTTCACTTTTCTCGCCGGTCGAGGCGTACATAATGGGACGTTCGGTTTTAGCAACAATGGAGAGTGCAGCGCCGCCGCGAGCATCGCCGTCGAGTTTGGTGAGTACGACACCATCAAATCCAACGCCATCAAGGAAAGCCTGCGCTGTTCGAACAGCATCTTGCCCAATCATCGCATCGACAACAAAGAGAATTTCATCAGGATTTACAGCATCGCGAATTCGGATTGCTTCCTGCATCAACTCTTGATCAACACCAAGTCGGCCAGCAGTATCAACGATCACAATGTTGTACATCTTCTCAACAGCAAACTTCACGCCAGCTTTTGCAACGGCTACTGGATCACCAACTCCGTTTCCAGGCTCTGGTGCGAAGACTGGGACGTTGACGCCTGCTCCCACTTGTTGAAGTTGCGTGACCGCATTTGGTCTTTGCAAATCTGAAGCAACGAGCAGAGGAGTATTTCCTTGATTTTTTAAGTACAGAGCTAATTTTGCGGCAAGAGTTGTTTTACCTGCTCCTTGTAAACCCGCGAGCATGATGACGGTCGGTGGCTTTTTTGCAAGACGGATGCGTCTGGCGCTTCCGCCAAGTATGGCAGTTAGCTCCTCATTGATGATGTTGAAAATTGCCTGCGATGGGTTAATGCCCTTATTTACTTCATCAAGTTTTTCAAGAGAACGATCTTTGACTTGAGTTATGAAACTTTCAACGACTTCAAGTGCAACGTCTGAATCCAAAAGCGCGGTGCGAATCTCTTGAGTTACTTCCTCAATGTCTCCACTCTTAATACGGCCTTTAGCCCGAAGGCCTGAAAATGCCTTTGAAAACTTTGACGAGAGCGAATCGAACACGGGGCTAGAGTACACACTTCAAAATCATAAAGTCAGCAGGTAATTTTCCACCTGGTTTGCAAGAATCTTTGCTTTCTCCTCGCTTAAGGCATTTCCTTGCAAATCAGTTATGTAAATAGTGTCAAAGGCCTCGGCCCCGAGAGTTGCAACAATTGCCGCACGAATATCCACTCCAAACTTAGAGATGGTTCGAGAAACATTGAATAGGACTCCAGGTTTATCGTGAGTTCTGACTTCGACAACAGTCGCGTTTGTAGCAAGATCGTTTGTCGCTGTCACAACAGGTGGTGGAGTTGGAATTCCCGGATACTTTCGATAGTTGCTGATTCTCTCTTCGATTCTTTTGTTTATATCAATCTCGCGGTCGAGTGCTTTTGAGAGCAAAGCGTGCAATCCCTCTTGGGTAGGAACAGGCGCAAAAGCATCTAGGGCAACAAGCCACGTCATGACGGCCGATGATCCAATGGTTCGAGTGCGAGCCGAGCGAACATCTAGGCGCGAAATTGAGAGAACCGCAGCAACTATCGAAAGTAAACCTGTCCGATCTGGAGAGATAATTTCAATAACATAATTCTCATCCCGAGGATGAAGAGAAATTGTAAGTTCCCCGCTTTGCGCAATGGCAATTTGTTCTTCCGTTAATTCCAATTGCGGCGCAGGAGCAATACCTGCCATTGCGGCGAGGCACCGGTTTACCAAATCTTGAACCAATCCTGCTTTCCATTTACTCCAAGCCGTTGTTCCTGTCGCTTCACCATCGGCAATGCTTAGCGCGTGAAGTAGCTCGAGCGTCTCTGCATCTTTTATATGTGAGAGAACAAATAAAATAGTTTGAGGGTCATCGAGATCTCTACGAGTGGCTACTGCAGAGAGCAGTAGGTGATGTTTGATCATCAGTGCAAGGGTTGCCACATCCTCAGCATCAAAACCCATTCTGCGGGCTAGCGGCTGGATGAGCACTTCGCCGTATTCAGAATGATCCTTATTTGGGAAGCCCTTTCCAATGTCATGAAAAAGCGCAGCAATCAAAAGAAGGTCTGGCCGATGCACTTTGCGAGTCAGGGCAGCTGCCCGAAAAGCTGTTTCGAGCATGTGGCGATCAACCGTATGGCGATGCAGAACATTTCGTTGCGGCAAGAAACGAACATGCGACCACTCTGGAATCCATCGCCCAATGAGCCCTTCTTGATCCAACGCTTCAAATGTTTCAATCATGTGCTCTCCCGCACCGATGAGTGTCACTAAATCTTCTCTAGTTTGGCGCGGCCATGGAGTGGGCAAGTCCTGTATTCGAGTAGCCATATCAATGCAGGCATCAACAGTTAAATGAAGACCATTCTGTGCTGCAATCGCAGCAGCACGCAAACCAAGGGCTGAATCAGACTCAATCTCATAGCCTTCATCTATTGCAAGTTCTCCATCAAAAGAAACAAGCCCCTTCGCTACCCCGATTGGCCTTGAGCGTTTGAAAAGATTGCGCTTTGAAAGCCTTTCAATTCGATCCCAAGTGCGTGAGGCTGTGTAATCCACCGCACGAGCTGATTTCGCAACGTCAAGCATTAAGACATCTGCATCTGCATATTTGAGGAGGGTGGCAACTTTGTCTTGTTCTGTGAACAGCAATTGATCTCTATCTCTCTTGCTCGATTCGTGAAGGGCATCTCGAACGTTCATCAAAACCGATTCGGCCGCCGCTACTCGATCAAGTGCAACATCAATTAGGTCAAGTTTGGCGAGTGCTCGCAAGGAGTTGATATCTCGCAAACCCCCGCGTGCCTCCTTGAGATCTGGCTCTAGAAGATAGGCCAACTCTCCAGCTCGATTGTGTCTTTCATCAAGAGATGCGCGCAATTTTGGCAAATTCTTTTTGTACTCTTTTCGCCATTGTTCAAGTGACGCGGTTGCAACCTCTTCTGCTAAATCCGAATTTCCCGCAACGTGTCTAAGATCCAAAAGGCCAAGAGCAACTTTAATGTCATCCTCTGCGGCCGATAGAGTCTCGGACTTTGTGCGAAGAGAATAATCAATCTTTCTGTTTGTCGACCAAAGAGGATATAAAAATGCGTTTACAAAATCCTTTAGGTTTTCCGGCGTTAATCCAGTATGCAAGATAAGCAAATCTAAATCAGATCCGGGAGATAGTTCACCTCGCCCATAACCGCCAACAGCTGCCAACGCAGCACTTCGCTCGGAAATACCAAGTTGAGAAAGAGCGCCGTGAAAAAGAGAAGTTAACTCTTCATCGACCTTGTCAGATCGTTCACGGCGCTCTCGTGTACTCATATGGTTACTTTATCTAAATTGCGTCAACTCCACGCTCTCCCGTGCGAACACGGACGATGTGGTCAACTGTTGTAGCCCATACCTTTCCATCACCGATTGAACCGGTAGATGCAGCCTTGACGATGGTCTCAATAACTGACTCCACATCACCTGTATCAACCAAGACTTCGAGACGAACTTTCGGAACTAAATCAACTGTGTATTCAGCACCACGGTAAACCTCGGTGTGTCCACGCTGACGACCAAAACCACTTGCTTCAGAGACTGTCATGCCAGTGATGCCAGCTGCGTTGAGCGCAGTCTTTACATCATCCAACTTGAAAGGCTTGATGATTGCTGTAATGAGTTTCATCTTCTGTTTTTCCCTTTCTAGTGAGGATTTCTGACTTATTGTTTTGCGAAATTAGAAGTGAAGCGAGATCCATCGCTGTATGACGTTGTCTCGTACGCAGTTTCTGCGTGCTGAGATAGATCAAGGCCAACACTTTCATCATCCTCAGAAACTCGAAGACCAATTGTCTTGTCGAGAATTTGAGCCAAGATATAGGTGACTATGAACGAGTATGCAACTACAGCAAGTACTGCAACGGCCTGATGTCCCATGAGAGTCCAGCCGCCCTTGTAGAAGACGCCATTTGAACCAGCTGAGTTAGTCATTTTTGTAGCTAGAAGACCGATGGATAGAGCTCCAAGGATTCCGCCTACTAGGTGGACGCCAACAACATCAAGAGCGTCGTCGTAACCAAACTTGTTTTTCAGTCCAACTGCAAGTGCGCAAACAACGCCAGCAGCAATACCGATCAAGATTGATCCCATTGGACTAACAAATCCACAAGCAGGAGTGATAGCTACAAGACCTGCAACAGCGCCTGACGCAGCGCCAAGTGTTGTTGCGTGACCGTCGCGAATCTTTTCCGTCACCATCCAGGCGAGGAGTGCAGCGCCTGTTGCGGTGTTTGTGTTAACAAAGGCAAATGCTGAAAGTGTGTTTGCGCCTAAAGCCGAGCCAGCGTTGAAACCAAACCAGCCAAACCATAGAAGTCCAGTTCCAAGAAGTACAAAAGGAACATTGTGTGGACGCATACGCTCTTTCGGCCATCCCTTGCGCTTACCAATAACGAGAATTACAGCAAGAGCCGCAGCTCCCGCATTTGCGTGAACAACGGTTCCGCCAGCAAAATCAAGGGCGCCTAATTTGAAGAGCCAGCCTGAAGGCGAGAAGACCCAGTGCGCAACGGGTGCGTACACAACCACTAACCAGATTGCACTAAAGAGCGTCCAAGAACCAAACTTCAAACGATCTGCAGTTCCACCGGTGATAAGGGCTGGAGTAATAATTGCGAACATCAATTGGAATGCACAAAAAACTAGAGGTGGAATTGTGAGTGCTTCAAATCCAGTCGCTTGTTGCCAAATGTGGTTAAGACCAAACTGATGAAGATCACCAATCCATTTTCCTTTGCCACTAAATGCCAAACTGTAGACACCTGTAATCCAGAGGACGCTGACAACGCCCATCGTTACAAAGTTTTGAGCAAGCATGCCCAAAACGTTTTTGCCGCGAACCATTCCGCCGTAGAAAAATGCCAAACCAGGTGTCATGAGAAGCACCATGGCTGCAGCGACAATGATCCAAGCGGTATCGCCTGTGTTGAAATTCATTTTCACTCCCGATGTGTAAAAGAGGAGCTCGCCGTTGAGTTCTTGGCCGTAGGATGCATGACTTTCGTTACAGCAATAGGTCTGGATGTGTTACGAAATTGTTAAGTGCTGTAAAAAATAGCTTTTCGAGCCTAATTTCCCTCGGAAATCAACCCTCGCACGAAACTTTGCGGGTCAAAGGGGGCAAAATCACTTACAGCCTCGCCCGTTCCGGAAAACTTGATAGGAATACCGGTCATGGACTCAATAGCTAAAGCCACTCCGCCTCGTGCAGAGCCATCCATTTTGGTCAGAATGAGGCCGGTTACGTTAACTGCCTCCATAAAAGTTTGAGCTTGGGCTATTCCGTTTTGGCCAGTCGTAGCATCAACAACAAGAAGTACTTCATCCACTGGTGTTAGCTTTTCTATAACTCTTCTAATCTTTCCTAACTCATCCATCAAGCCTTGCTTTGTATGGAGTCGACCTGCAGTATCAACAATGTAGAAATCTGATTTTTCAGATACCGCCATTGCCGCGCCATCAAAAGCAACCGACGCCGGATCGCCATTTTGCTTTCCAACGACAACGGGGATGTTCAACCTACTTCCCCATGTTTGAATCTGTTCGGTCGCAGCCGCTCGAAAAGTATCCGCGGCAGCTATTAGAACTTTTGAACCGCCTTGCTTTAAGGAATTCGCTAATTTTGCAGTTGAGGTAGTTTTACCCGTTCCATTAACTCCAACAACCAATATTGTTGTTGGGCGATCTTTGCTCTTATGAATTGAACGATCAGATTGCGAGAGTGATGATTCAAGCGTTTTGAGAACAGATTCTTCAGCAATTTCACCTTCTTTACGCGCAGCTTCCAAAATTTTCGATGTGAGACCAGCGCCCAAGTCTGACTCAAGCAATGAAGTTTCCAGCTCTTTCCAGTCGGCAGCAGTTAAGTTTGCCCCGCCGCGAAGTTTGTTGAAAAGCTTGCTAAAAAGAGCCATAGGTAAAACCCTTAGGCGTTTTCAGATTCACGCAAACGCTGAGAAATAACTTCTGAAACACCATCTCCGCGCATCGTGACGCCGTAAAGAGCATCCGCTATTTCCATCGTACGCTTTTGGTGGGTGATAACGATGAGCTGGGACTTTTCCCGAAGTTCTTCGAAAATTCCAAGAAGGCGACCAAGGTTTGTGTCATCGAGTGCGGCTTCAACTTCATCCATCACATAAAACGGACTAGGGCGAGCCTTAAAGATTGCAACCAACATCGCCACTGCCACAAGAGATCGCTCGCCACCTGAAAGCAAAGAAAGACGCTTCACTCGCTTGCCCGGTGGGCGCGCTTCGACATCTACTCCAGTTGTCATCATGTCGTGGGGGTTAGTAAGAATGAGTCGGCCTTCTCCGCCTGGGAAAAGTCGGCTAAAGATTCCAACAAACTCACGTTCAGTATCGTGATAGGCCTGTGTAAATATCTCAACGACCTTGTCATCAACTTCTTTAATAATGTCAAGAAGATCGCGTTTTGTTTTCTTCAGGTCTTCGAGTTGCTCTGCGAGGTAGCGCAAGCGTTCTTCCAGAGCCGAATACTCTTCAAGTGCTAGAGGATTGATCTTTCCAAGAGTTACGAGAGATTTTTCGGCTTGCGACAAACGCTTTTCTTGTTGGTCGCGTCGATATGGGATCAAATCTCCAGGAACAAAATTGCCTTCCTCGTCTTCAACAAATGTAGGCACATCGTTTTGAGGGCCGTATTCGCTAACGAGTGTTGAAACATCCACGCCAAGTTCTTCGACAGCTCGTGTTTCTAGCTGCTCAATTCGCATACGTTGCTCTGCTCGAACGATTTCATCTCTGTGCACAGAAGATGTGAGTTGCTCAAGTTCAGAGGTAAGTTCGCGACTCTTGCCGCGTACCGAAAGAATCTCACCATCACGGTCAGTGCGTCCAAGTTCTAGGCGCTGACGCTCGGCTAGCGCTTTCTGAATTGAAATTTCAATTTGAATCAGTGCTTCGTAGGCAGTGTTCGCCGTTTCATGGGCAACGGTTGCTGCAAGAGCTCTTTGTTCGCGACGAATTATTGCTCGCTCGGCTCCCTCACGCTCGCTTCTTGCTGCATCTTCCAAGGCTTGCGCTCTTGCTGACAAAGCAGTTATGCGCTCTTCTTGTGTGCGAAGCTCCAATTTCGCTTCGACTTCCGCAGAGCGCGCAATTGAAACCTTTTCACGCAAAGCTTCCAATTCTGTGACATCTGGTTCGCTAGGTGCTTGCTGAGACTGGAATTGAGATTGCGCTGCAGCTAGATCAGATTCATCTGAAGTTCTTTGCTCTGTTGCTTCAGCGAGTGAAGCAGTAAGTCTCTCAACCTCCGCTTGCGCACTCTTAACATTCTGTCCAGCAACTGCCATTTGTTCAGCAAGTCCAGACATTCGAGCATCTGAATCATTTAATTTCGAAAGAGTTGAGTCGTAAATGTTTGTCTTACTTTCGACCTCTGCCTTGAGGCGAGCCAATTCAAATGCAAGCTTTTCACAGCGCGAACTCTTCTCGGAAAGCGATTCGCGAGTACGTTCGATAAGTGCATTAATTTCAATTGCACTATTGCCGCCAGCAGATCCGCCCTTAACGCGAGTACGACTAACTACGTCACCGTCTTGAGTAACTGCGATGAGAGTGGGGTCAAAAGATAGAACCGATTGAGCGGAATCCAAATCCCTAACGGCGACGTAGCGGCTAAGAAGGTGTGAGAGAGCTCCATCTAGCCCGTCAGATTTAATCAAAGAGGAAAGTGCAACTACACCTTCTGGTGTTGAAAATGAGGAAGCCGAGGAATTTCCATCAATAACAAGAAGTTCAGATTGACCAGCTGATTCACTCTTTAGAAGGGTGAGGGCACTTACCGCCGATCGCATATCTGCAACGACGATTGAATCTGCAAGAGGTCCGAGAGCTGCTCCTACTGCCGCCTCCCATCCTGCTTCGACAGTAATAAGAGAAGAAAGGCGACCACGAACTTGAGCGCCACTGCGCCCGGACATAATTGCTTCCCCACCATCGCGATGGAGCAAAGATTCTTCTAACGCTGCAAGTCGCGCTGTAAGACCAGAACGCTCACGCTGGGCTGCTTGTTCAGATTCTTGAGCACTTTCAAATTCTGAAATTGCCAACTGCATTGCCTGCTTTGCGCGCTCGTGCTGCGCGTCCAAATCTGGTTCTGATGCATCGAGGCCAGCAATGTCACTTTCAAGTACAGCGAAATCGGATTTAAATTGTTGCAAGCGAGAAAGTGCCTCATCGCGCGCAGCAGTCAATCGTGTGATCTCGGCATTTGTTGCATCAATACGCGAACGAAGACCATTGATATGACCTTCTTGCCTTGCGGTGCCTTCGCGTTGATCAGCGATTGCACGAAGTGAGGCAGAAACTTTATTTTCCTCGGCAGCGAGTAAAGACTCTATGTCGCGCAACTCTTGCGTCACTGCAACAACCGACGTTTGGTGGATCTGCAACTTAGAATTTAATTCAACTTGTTCAGCTCGAAGTGCAACAGCCTCTTGGTCCATCGCAACTGGATCACGTCCGCTGGCTCGAGCCTCTTCGCCCTCTTCCGATAGGAAACGAGCGCGTTCAGATGCCAACGATTGAACGCCACGGAATTTTTCACGTTGGGCAGTTAGGTTGTAGTAATTTTCTTGGGCTTGGACAAGCATCGGGTTTTCCGAAGCGCTGATGCGATCTAGCTCTTCTTCGCGTTCCCGTGATTCGCGCAGAAGACGCTCAACTTCATCCCGACGTGATCGAAGTGTGGTTTCGTCTGCAACTTCCATTTCAAATTGTGACTTAAGTTGAATTAAATCATCGGCCAAGAGGCGAAGCCGGGAATCTCTCACATCAGATTGAATTGTCGATGCTCGACGAGCAACTTCCGCTTGTTTGCCAAGTGGTTTAAGTTGGCGGCGAAGTTCGACGGTTAGATCTTGAATACGCGCAAGATTTCCTTGCATTGAATCTAATTTGCGAAGTGCTTTTTCTTTTCGTTTTCTGTGCTTGAGCACTCCAGCAGCTTCTTCAATAAATGCCCGACGTTCATCAGGATTAGCAAGCAAGATTGCATCTAGTTGACCTTGGCCCACGATCACGTGCATTTCACGACCGATGCCGCTATCACTGAGTAGTTCTTGGATGTCTAACAGTCGAGAAGTTGAACCGTTTATCTGGTATTCGCTTGTGCCGTTTCTAAAAAGTATGCGAGTAATAGTTACTTCCGAAAATTCAATCGGTAAAGTGCCATCGGCATTATCAATCGTTACTGAAACTTCTGCTCGCCCAAGTGGAGCTCGCCCACTTGTTCCAGCGAAAATGACATCTTCCATTTTTCCGCCACGAAGAGATTTTGCGCCTTGCTCGCCCATGACCCATGAAAGGGCATCGACGACATTTGATTTTCCAGATCCGTTCGGCCCGACAACGCACGTAATCCCTCGCTCGAAATTAAGTTGCGTGCTCGATGCGAAGGATTTGAAGCCTTTGAGGGTTACGCTCTTCAAATACACGGGGAAAACCTATCGGCTCGCGGGCAACATTCTCACCATTTAGCGCGCGCTTCGACGTAGAGAAGCCTTCAGTTAAGGTCGAGAGTTTATTTCTTCATAAGCTAATTTAGCGGCTACCTGTTCGGCTTCTCGCTTACTCTTTCCATGGCCGATTCCAAATTTTTCACCAGAAATTATTGCGGCTGCAGTGAAACTCTTGTCATGGTCTGGGCCAGATTCGTTTATTTCATATTCTGGCGATGAAAGCCCACGCGCAGACGCAATTTCTTGCAACGCAGTTTTGCCATCCAGAGTTGCTCCGGCTTTGCTTGCCTCATCAATTATTGGGCCAAACCATTTCAAAACAACTTCTGAAGTAATTTCAAACCCATGCTGAATATAGATAACTCCAACAAGTGCTTCTAGAGCGTCGGCAAGTATTGAATTCTTATCGCGACCACCGGTTGCCTCTTCACCCTTTCCGATTCTAAGGAACGGAGAGATCTCAAGTTCTCGTGCAATGTTTGCAAGGGCACGTGTGTTTACAACGCCCGAACGGATTGGTGAAAGTTTGCTTTCATCAAAGTCTGGAAAACGCATATACAACTCTTGCGTTATGAGAAGTCCTAAAACGCTATCGCCCAAAAATTCAAGACGCTCGTTCGTAGGGATTCCGCCGCTCTCATACGCAAAAGAACGATGAGTGAAAGCGAGTTGAAGTAAATCTGGTTGAACGGATATACCGAGCGCTCCGGTGAGGGTCTCGTACATATCAAATCTCAGATCAGACAGCTAATACCTGACGACGGTTATATGTACCGCAGGTTGGGCATGCTGTGTGCTGCAACTTAGGTTGTTGGCACTGACCACATGTTGCAAGTGCTGCAGGTGTTGTCTTCCATGCGCTACGACGTGAGCGGGTACGCGAACGGGACATCTTCCGCTTTGGAACTGGCATAGCTAACCCCTTTTAGATAAACACTGTCGTAGTGACTTTATTACTAACAGCTTGACGACTTACTTTGTAAATTATGTGCGTAATTATGGCCGAAAGGTAGGAAATAGGGAAATCGGCCTATTTCTCAGAATCCTGGCCTTTTAAACCCTCTACCCCATTCCAGCCTTCCAGCCCAGCCCAGCGAATATCGGTTTTCTCGTGGAAATGATCTTCTGGCAGGTCAGCCAGCTTGGCGCCGCAATCGGGGCAGAGCCCTTCACAGTCGGGCGAGCAAAGTGGGTTTATGGGCAAGTCCAAGAGAAGGGCGTCTCGAATCGCGAATTCTAAGTCGATGAAATCCCCGTCCATATGAAGATCTTCATCCTCATCAACAACGTCAATCTCTTTAGCCTTTTTGTGGCTCTTTTTCTCTGATTCATACCGATACAACTCAGTGAATGTTTGTTCTACATCAAGTTCGATTGGCTCAAGACAGCGCGTGCAGTCACCTGTTACAACTGCGATGACAGTTCCTGAAGCAAGAACGCCTTCACTCACAGACTCAATGCGCAAATCAACATCGATTGGTTCATCTTTTTCAACGCCCAAAACTGGGGTTCCAACGCGCTCGTGAATATCAAAAGTTAATTCGAATTCCTTCATCTCCCCTGCTCTGCGAGGCAAGTCGATGCAATTGAAGTAAAAGGGTCCGTGTTCGGTATGCATTTTATTCACTCAATTCAGAAAGTACGTGCTTGTCTTCAACGCCTTGCAACTTATCGCGACCGCGTTGCACAACATCAAGTGTTTTGTTGAGAATCACTTCGAGAGTTGCAAGCCGAGAATCAATATATGACTCGATCTCTTCACGTTCATACTTTGCTTCCGCTTCAACATCAGCCATGATTTTCTGAGCCTCTTTGTGAGCTGCTGCAACAATTTGGGTCTGCTCAACTAAGTGCGCAACCTCTTCGCGAGCATGAGCGATTAATTGATCAGCAGTTTCTTGCGCCTGTTCAATGATCGAATCTCTTTCAAGCAAAATTTCATTAGCACTTTGCAAATCTGTAGGTAGAGCCACGCGTGCTTGATCCAACATTTCCAAGAGTTCTCCACGATGGACAACACAGCTGGCTGAAAGCGGAACACCTCTTGCCTCTTTAACCATTGTTATTGCACTGTTGACGCGTTCGGTTACTAAGAATTGGTTTTCGTCGCTCATAAAATCCTCTTTACTATTGTCTGCTATTGAGCGCGTGTTTCACTCGCTCAACTAGTTGGGCTGGTACATATCCTGAAATATCTCCGTCGTAGGCAGCAATCTCTTTCACTAGAGATGAAGAGAGAAATGAGTAGGCCGGCGCTGTGGACATAAAGAGTGTCTCCACGCCTTTAAGTTGTAAATTCATCTGTGACATTTGAAGTTCGTAGTCGAAATCCGTGACCGCTCGTAAGCCTTTCACGATGGCTTGAATATCGTTTGCTTCGCAGTAATCAACTAGAAGACCAGACCAGGATGCGACCGTAACATTCTTGTATTCACTCGTTACTTCGCGAATCATTTCCATACGCTCGTCTACTGTAAATAGCGACTTCTTGGTTTTGTTTACGAGCACGGCAACAATTACTTCATCAAAAAGCAGGCTCGCTCGTTTGATGATATCCAGATGCCCAAATGTTATGGGGTCAAAAGATCCAGGGGAAACTACTTTCTTCACGGCAAAACGCTAGCAGAGTAACCGCCATAGAACATGCTTCCCTGCCCATATGAGCGTACTTTTTCGCACTCCATGCCTTCTGGCCATGGGAAAGGCTTGGCTTTGGAAGCTCTCTCGATTGTGATGATTCCCTTTGGTTGAATTAATTTTCTTGTTTTCACAATCTCAAGCAACTCAGATATATCTTCGTTGGAAACCTCGTACGGAGGATCCATGAAAATAATGTCATAACAAAGTGCGTGATCTGATTCAAGGAAACGTTTAGCCTGACTCTTAAAAACTTTGAATTTACCCACTGGATTTAACACCAAGTCGAAGTTGCGATCTGCAAGCTCGTTGAAGTCGGCCTCTACAGCGTGAACAACTTCAGCACCTCGGGAAAGGGCTTCTACTCCGACTGCTCCAGTTCCAGCGAAAAGGTCTAGAAAATAAAGGTCAGAGAAATTTCCAAATGCTGATTCAAGCGAAGAAAATAAACCTTCTCTAGCTCGGTCTGATGTAGGACGCACTCGATCATCCTCAGGTGAATACAACTTCTTACCTTTTGAACTTCCAGAAATAATTCTCATTCTGTCTCTTCTATCCTTTATCGAGAAATGATGCGGCTTCTTCTGCGCGCAGCGCTGCAACTTCAACTGCCAAATCTGGTGAATTCTTGAGCAACGGGTCCTCTTCTATCATCCGTGTTGCAACACCTCTTGCCTCAATAATAAGTGGTTCATCGCGCAATACGCGCAAGAGCCGCAAATGTGACTGAGTTCCAGACTGTGCCTTTCCGAGAATGTCGCCCTCACTTCTTTGTTCTAGATCGATTCGAGATAATTCAAAGCCATCTAAAGTTCCAGCCACTGCGGTCAGTCTTTCGATGGCAGCTGAGCCTTCTGGCGCTTCAGTCACAAACAAACAGAGTCCAGCAACTTTCCCTCGACCAACACGACCTCGAAGTTGGTGCAATTGTGAAACGCCAAATCTGTCTGCATTCATTATGACCATCACCGAGGCGTTTGGTACATCCACTCCAACTTCGATAACTGTTGTGCTCACTAGAACGTCAATCTTTCCTTCCGAAAAGGCGCGCATAGTTTCTTCTTTTAGCTCAGAACTTTGGCGACCATGAAGTGGAGCAACTCTTAAGCCTTTTAGTGCGCCCATAGCTAACGCAGGTGCGAGTTCTTCAACCGCAGCCATTGTTTTCGGATCGGCCGGTTCATCCAAGAGAACACCCATGGCAGCCGCAACTTCGCGATCGCGGCTTGTGATAACGCTGCTTCCTTCTTCGACTTCCGAGACAGAGATGCGTGGAGCAACGATGTAGGCCTGATGTCCTTTTGCCACCTCTTCTCGAATTCTCTCCCACGCACGGTCGAGAAAGCGTGGTTTATCAAGTGAAGGAATTAAATGTGAAGTAATAAGCGGGCGACCAGAAGGTAATTGGCGAAGTGTCGAAACGTCCAAATCTCCAAAAACTGTCATCGCAACCGTGCGAGGAATTGGTGTTGCCGTCATAACCAGTAGATGAGGCGGTTGGTTTGGCTTTGCCTTTGCGCGTAGTGAATCGCGTTGTTCAACGCCGAATCTATGCTGTTCATCTACAACCACAAGTCCTAAATCATTGAAATCAACGCCTTCGCTTAGAAGTGCGTGTGTTCCGATCACGATACCCGCGCTACCAGAAGAAATTTCTGCAAGAACCTCACGTTTTGTTGCAGCGCTCATTGATCCAGTGAGAAGAGCGACTCTTGTTCCGTTCTCACTTCCACCAAGCGTTCCAGCAGCGGCAAGTGGTCCAAGTATTCGATTAATGGTTGAAAAATGTTGCATGGCCAGTACTTCTGTCGGGGCAAGAAGCGCTGCTTGCCCTCCAGTGTCAACGGTCGCGAGCATCGCGCGTAGAGCAATAACTGTTTTTCCAGAACCAACTTCACCTTGAAGAAGTCGATGCATTGGATGCGTTTTATTCATGTCACTTTCAATTTCCGCGGAAACTTCTTTTTGACCCTCCGTGTATGTGAAAGGCAAGCGAGCTTCAAATTCTGTTACCAAGCCGCCAACTCTTACCGGGCGTGCAACCGTCGGAAGCGAGCGCAACTCTGCTTTGCGCTGCGCGAGTAAGAGTTGCAGTAATAGGGCTTCATCGAAAGTTAACCGTTCACGCGCGATTTCTGCTTCCTCGCGAGTTGAAGGTTGATGAATTGAATGGAAAGCCTGGAGTAAGGACGGATACCTAAATTTTTCTAAAACATCAGCAGGTATGGGATCAATAATTTCTTCAATGGAATGTAACGCCACTTCAATTGACTGCGCGATTTTCCACGAAGGCAACTTCGAAGTTGCTGGATAAACTGGAAGCGCCTTTCCGGCAAAAGCTGCCGTCGCCTCTTCCTCATCTCCACCTTCTGGCAAAATTTCATAATCCGGATGTGAGAGCTGGCGTTTATTATTGAAGACCCCTACTTTTCCAGCGAACATTCCTCGCATGCCAACTTTGAGTTGCTTCTCTCTCCATGCTTGATTAAAGAAAGTTAGCGACATCTCCGCAACACCATCTGTGATGATTACTTCAAGAATTACTCGACCACTTGCACGGCGCACATTGACCTTCTTTATGTCGGCTACAACCGTTGCTTCATCCCCTTCTTTAAGCTCCTGGATATCGGTGAGCTCCCCTCTCAGGATGTAGCGCCGGGGATAATGCCGAAGCAAATCTCCAGCCGTGGAGTACCCAAATGCCTTTTCAAAGACCGCGGCAGTCCTGTCCCCTATGACCCCCTTTAGAGGCCTATCAAGCGGAGAACCCTGGCTCTTCATGGGAGCAGTCTGCCTGAATTCGCCTTAAGCGGCCCCTT
>SESB01000404.1_pt1 | contig 31474 bp, 26 predicted proteins | sample 3171441 | NCBI WGS metagenome assembly SESB01 (sample SAMN06051867, study PRJNA518727) | freshwater metagenome | biome: subpolar coniferous forest; feature: holomictic lake; material: water; isolation source: holomictic Lake 227, 6 m depth | place: Canada: near Kenora, Ontario | collected... | reverse complement strand
TACTGTATTGCTGGCTGAATTAGACGTTCGGTTGCATCCAATACAGGGGCTCATTGAAGCCTTTAATCACGAAAAAAGAATCAGCTATGAATAGACATTTTTTCACTGTCGTCTTTGTCATGGGTGCGATGGCCGTTGTGTGGGCTGGTTCCGGATTTATCGGTACGAATCATCTTGCGCTGTTGATGACCGTAATCATTGGCATGGTCTACGTATTCGGTTCTCTTGAATTATTCCGTTTTCGACAGGCAACTTCAACCTTGTCAACGGCGTTAGCGACGATTCCTGGCTCTCTCACTAATCTCGATGACTGGCTAGTCAACGTGCCATCTTCATTGCAAAATCCAGTGCGTATGCGCATAGAAGGAGAGCGCATTGGCTTGCCTGGCCCCTCACTGACACCCTATTTGGTTGGGTTGCTCGTGATGCTGGGGATGCTCGGCACGTTTTTGGGTATGGTTGTCACACTCAATGGCGCCGTATTTGCCTTGGAAGGCACGTCAGATCTTCAGTCGATTCGCTCAGCTTTTGCTGCCCCGATAAAGGGCCTGGGATTGGCATTTGGCACGTCGGTGGCTGGAGTTGCTTCCTCCGCTATGCTGGGGTTGATGTCAGCCCTCAGCCGCCGAGAAAGAATGCTGTCAGCGCAGTTGCTCGATGCAAAAATTGGCACTATTTTTCGCGTTTTTTCTCTTACGCATCAGCGTCAGGAAACTTTCAAGGCACTTCAGCTTCAATCACAAGCCTTGCCTATGGTGGTTGATAAGTTGCAAGCGATGATGGTGCAGATGGAACGCATGAGTCTGCAGTTGAATGATAGATTGATGACCAATCAGGAAAGCTTTCACATTGATGTCAAAAATGTTTATACCGAGTTAGCTCAGTCAGTTGATAAATCACTCCGAGACAGCCTGACTCAGAGTGCTCATATTTCCGGTGAGAGTCTCAAGCCTATTGTCGAATCCGCGATGGCGAGGATTGCACAAGAGGCGAAGTTGATGCACGAACGCATGATCGATTCAGCTCAGTTGCAACTCGATGGAATTTCTACGCGGTTCAGCACGACAGCCTCCATCGTGGCCGATACTTGGACGTCAGCGCTCAGCAGCCAAGAACGGTCAAATGAAACGCTGGTCACAGAGGTGGGGCAGTCGTTGGAAGCATTCAACGCAACATTCGATAAGCGTTCCGTGGCGCTTCTAGTTGCGGTTAACGATGCGTACGGCAAGTTACAGACCGACCAAACCTCAAATGACAAAATGCGCCTGGATGCGTGGTTAGGTTCGTTAGAGAAAATGGCATCGGAGCTGAATCTTGAATGGCAACAAAACGGATCGAAAACGCTCAACCAGCAGCAGGAAATTTGCAACACATTGGCCCAGACCGCTCATGCAATAACTGGGCAGGTGCAAATGAGTGCCAGCCAGACTCTCGGCGAGATTGCGCGCTTGGTGGCGAGTTCAGAAGAGTTGAATCGTTCTCGAATCGCTTCTGAATCAGACTGGGTCAAAGAACACAGCGAACGCATGGAGCAACTCTCCAACATGTTGCGTACCGAACTCGGCTCGCTCAGAGATGAGGAAGCGTTACGCGGGAACGCAGCCGTTGAGCGATTGGGTCAATTGCAGGCAGCACTGACCAGCCATCTAAGCACCTTGGGCATGGCACTAGAAGACCCGATAACCCGACTCATTGAAACCGCATCGGATGCCCCGCGCGCGGCGGCAGAGGTCATTGGACAACTACGCAAGGAGCTTACCCACAGTGTTGCTCGCGATAACGAGCTGCTTGAAGAGCGAAGTCGCATCATGGAAACGCTGAACTCACTACTCGGCGCAATCAACCAAGCCTCCGTTGAACAGCGTGCGGTGATCGAGACAATGGTGGCATCTTCATCCGTGGCACTCAACCACGCTGGCAGCGAGTTTTCAGAAAAGGTGGGTGCTGAAGCGGCCAAGCTTTCTGAAATTGCAGCCCACGTCACCAGCAGCGCGGTAGAGGTATCGAGCCTGAGCGAGTCCTTCAGTTTTGCTGTGCGCTCATTCAGTGATGCCAACGAGAAAATGATTATGAACCTGCAACGCATCGAAGGCGCGATGGATAAATCCATGGCGCGAAGTGATGACCAAATGGCTTACTACGTGGCTCAGGCACGCGAAATCATTGATCTGAGCATCATGTCCCAAAAAGATATTTTTGAAGAGTTGCGTCAACTCCCAAGCAAGCAAACCTTGTTAACTGACGAGGTCAACTGATGGTTGACAGAGATTCGGGCATGGAGGAAACCGCGCCAGTCTGGGCCGTTTTCGGCGACCTGATGTCGGGTTTGCTGGGGGCTTTTGTGCTGTTGTTGGTAGGCGTTCTGGTGGTTCAGTTGCAACTGACAATGCATTTGGAAACCGAGGTGAAAAAGCGGCAAGTCGAAGAGCAGCGTCGTATGGCCCTTGAAAAAGCGTTGGCCATTCCACTGGCCTCAGGACGAATAACTTTGAATAACGGACGTATCGGTATCAGCGGCCGAGTTTTGTTTTCCTTGAATTCTGACCAATTGCAACCCGGTGGTCGGCAGCTCTTGAATAGTCTGGTCATGCCATTGCGGGCATATTTGACGTCACGGGATGAACTACTGATGATCAGTGGATTTACGGATGACAGTTCGATTCGCGAAGGCAACAGCCGGTTTGCTGATAATTGGGAACTCTCAGCCCAGCGGGCATTGACCGTAACGCGTTCATTGATCGAGGAAGGAATGCCCTCGTCAATGGTATTTGCTGCAGCCTTTGGCGCTGAACAACCGGTCACGCCCAATGTGGATGAGTCGGCGCGCTCTCAAAACCGGCGGGTCGAAATGGCGCCCGTGCCGAAGAACAGCAACTCTAAAAATCCGTCGCCATGACTGCGTCTGAAGTCAGCGAAATACATATTTCGCCAGTGAGTCAGTCGATGGGTTTCAGTTGTGAGATCGCATCTTTACGCCAAGTCGGTGCAGATCAGTATGACCCGGTGCGCCTCCATTACCTTGAGGTTTTGGCTCAACGTGCGAACGCGCAGCAAGGAGCAGTCAAACGGATTCTCGATGCCAAACTGATGCAAGGACTGGCAGATTTTAGAGAGCGGTTCACGCAAGCGCAGAGTGATGCCGAGGATGCCATCACCCTTGTTGGGCTGCAATATCCGCAGGCAACTGTCGATCTGCAGAAGTTATTTAACGCCAGTAAATTCTCAGGCGTGAGCCAATACATCAAGGCGCTTAAAAGCAGTGACCCACGAGCGTCTTTGGGCGATCTCATCCGCTCGATTGATCAACATTCCCCGGGACCTGTTGAGGGTCGTCTGGATGCAAATATCGGCACCAAAACCGAGTTGAAATCGGTACATTATTTTAGAAATACCTGGTCCAAGCTCAGCGCGGATAAGCAGGTAACTAAAGCACTTGACCAGGCGCCCAAGAACGCCGGGCCCATCAATTCTCACAGGCTGGTGCTTCAGTCGCTGGCTTTAATGCGCGATATCTCGCCTGATTATCTGAATCGTTTTGTATCCTATGTTGACACCCTGCTGTGCCTTGATCAGCACAATGAAAAAAAACTAGCGCTTGCCAAAGTAGCCGCCGAGGCTGAAAACGGCAAAAAAATGAAAGCTCGCCGCGCCCGAACCCGCTGATATGACTTTTGTCCCAATGACTCGTGTTTTTGCAGCGGCTGCATGAAATGCAAGACGTGTAGTGGCTAGCCAATCAAGGCCACGGCCTTGATCTGTACCCAGACTGGCTTGTTCGAAGCCAGTTCCAAACTGGCCGCAGAGCGCCGGGTCAGGCGCGCTAGCAGGGGTGAAGCGCCCAAGCGCAAACGAAGCAGGGTCAGTGCAGGGTGGTAATCCGTAGCGATCTGGTCCACCGTGGCGGGCAGGCAGTTCTGGATGCTGATGCCGCTGACAGGCGCCAGCGCAATGCTGACATCACGCGCCAATATGCGCACCCGAACGCTCTTACCGATGGCGTGACCGGCGTCGCGTACCCACAGGCTGCCACCTGCAAATTCAACGCGTGCCAAGTGCCAGGCGGTATCAAGCTCGGCCACCACGGCTTGCAGCACGACACCTGCGTCCTCACCCAGATGCAGCGGCAGATCAAGTCGCGCCATGGTTTCGGTTAAGGGGCCGACTGCCAATGCGCGACCTTGCTGCATGACCACGAGGGTGTCCGCCAAGCGCGTCACCTCGTCCAGCGCATGGCTGACGTAGATCACCGGAATATCCAGCTCATCGTGCAGGCGCTCCAGATAGGGCAGAAATTCATTCTTGCGTGCGATGTCCAGCGCCGCCAGCGGCTCGTCCATCAACAGCAAACGCGGGCTGGTCAGCAGCGCGCGGGCAATCGCCACTCGCTGGCGTTCGCCACCGGAAAGACCTTGCGGCATACGCTCCAGCAGATGCGCAATGCCCAGCAGGTCGACGACGCTATCAAGCTCGATGCGCCGTTCAGCCGGTGCCACCCGCGCCTGACCGTACAGCAGATTGCGCCGCACACTCAGGTGCGCAAAAAGGGCCGCTTCCTGGAAGACATAGCCCAGGGGGCGCTGGTGCGTCGGCATGAAAAACGCGTCGCTTTGCCAAACTTCGCCATTCACCGTGAGCTGCCCAACGGGGGTGCGGGTAAGACCGGCCATGCAGCGCAGCAAAGACGTTTTGCCGCAACCCGAGGGGCCGAACAGGGCGGTGACCCCTTTGCCTGGCAACTCCAGGTCCACATCAAGCTCGAAACCCGAATAGCTTAGTTTGAAGCGCGCCTGAATACTCATGGCTGGCGGTTCCATCCGCGGCTGTACAGCAGCAACAGCACCAGAAACGAAAAGCCCAGCATGCCACCGGCCAGCCAATGCGCATGGCTGTATTCGAGGGCTTCCACATGGTTGTAAATGGCCATGGACAGCACCTGGGTTTGGCCCGGAATGTTGCCGCCAATCATCAGCACCACCCCAAACTCACCCACCGTGTGGGCAAAACCAAGAACAGCTGCCGTGATGAACCCCGGAAGGGCCAAAGGCAGGGCCACGCTGACAAACGCATCCCAGGGCGAGGCGCGCAAGGTGGCGGCGGCTTCCAGGGGTTGATCCCCCATGGCGGCAAAGGCCTGCTGCAGGGGTTGTATGACAAAGGGCATGGAGTAGATGACCGAGGCCACCACCAAGCCCGAGAAGGTGAAAGGAAGCAGGCCCAGGCCCAGTGCTTGGGTAAGCTGGCCCACTGGCCCCTGCGGCCCCATCAGCACCAGCAGATAGAAGCCCAGCACGGCGGGTGGTAGCACCAGCGGCAAGGTAACGATCGCACCCACCACATTTTTAAGCCTTGAGCGGCTGCGCGCCAGCCACCATGCGATGGGCGTACCTAAGGCAAGCAGCAGCAGCGTGGTGAGACCGGCCAGCTTGGCGGTCAACACAATGGCGATGACATCAGGGGACATGGAGAAATTTGGGCTATTCTTATTTGGCGAAGCACATACTGTAGTCGCTGCATTCTCCTCTTGGTTCTGCACGCGTTCTTTGCATGTTTAAGACAATTCGTAGCCAAAGGACTTGATGATGGCCCGGGCTTTGTCAGTTTTCAGGAATTTCATCAGGGCCTCCGCGGCCGGTTTGCCTTTGCCCTTGTTCAGAATGACAGCGTCCTGACGGATGGGGGTATACAGGTTGGGTGGGACCAGCCACGACGAGCCTTCAATCTTGCCGCCTTTGAGCACTTGTGACAGTGCGATAAACCCGAGTTCGGCATTGCCGCTGCTGATGAACTGATAGGCCTGGGAGATGTTTTCTGCAGTCACGATCTTGGGCTGCACAACGCCATACACCCCCAACGCCTTCAGGGTCTGCATGGCCGCTGTGCCATAGGGGGCGAGCTTTGCGTCTGCCATGGACAGATGTTCAAAACGCCCCGTCTTCAAGACATCGCCCGCAGCATCCACCAGCCCCGGTCTGGCCGACCACAGCACCAGTTTTCCGACCGCGTAATTGAATTGGGTTTCTGCGACGGCTGTATTTTCTTTGACGAGTTTGGCCGGTGTTTCGTCGTCGGCTGACAGCAGCACTTCAAAGGGTGCGCCGTTTTTGATCTGGGCGTAAAACTTTCCTGTGCCGCCATAGGACGCCAGCACCTTGTGACCAGTGTCCTTCTCGAATTCGGCGGTAATGCGCTTCATGGGCCCAGTGAAGTTGGACGCCACGGCAACGGAGATTTCATCGCCTTGGACCGGACATGCCAGCACTATCAGGGAGGTCCAAAAAAAGGCTTGTAGATGCCAAAGTTTCATGCCAACACCAATATTTAAAACAAAAAATAAATCTAAGCCAACCGTCTATCATGCGTTGCCGGTGAAGCGCTGTTAGCTACCCGATTTGACGTCAACACCACGCTGTGAAAACTGCGCGATCTTTTCTCCGACTCACACCAATTAATTGTCATGCCAACAGTGAAGCATGCGTCGCCAAATAAATCACGAGCTGATTCGAGACCCCATCGATAATCATGATCGATGAAGAAGTTTCCTATTCACCCTGCTAATCCAGATCGAATCTGCTGGGGCTGTGACATTTATTGTTCGGTCAACTCGATGGCCTGTGCGAACGAACGCTCGCCACACCCATCAGAGTTGTTTGGTCCGGACTGGCTGGATTGGAGCAACGACCGACAAACGAAGCCTGCCATGTCGGAAGTTATGGATGACGTCAAGGCTCAATGTGTTCCGATCAAGTAATGTTGGCTGCCAAAGTCTAACTATTAAAGAAGCTAAGAATGATGTTCCATTCCAAAATAGGTAGTCGCTCACTGATCAAATTAATAGTTGTGGTGGCTGTCGTTATCCATCTGGCTGAGCTATTAATCATGCTGGCCATTCACTTTGTTCTGGTGCCGACCTTTGGGAAAATGGTGCCCTCCCTTTTTTGGGAGTTTTTAGATCCGTTCCTCCTGACCATTATTGTTGCTCCCACCCTCTATGCTTTGGTTTTTCTGCCCATGAGGAAGCAGCAGTTCGCGCTTAAGCATATTAATGAAGAACTCAGCCGCTACCAAGGTATTCTGGAAAAATCGAAGGCGAGTGAAGCACGATGGCATCGGGAGAAAATGTCTGCCCTTGCGGCCATGGCGACTACTGTTTCGCACGAGGTGGCTAATCCGCTGGCGACGATCACAGCGCTTGCCGAGCAGACTGCAGACCTGCAGGCGAACGGCACGAGTTGTGAATGCCAACCAGACATGCTTCTGGAGCAAACCATGCGCATTGCCGCCATGATGCGAAGAATGTCGGATTTCGTTTCGGCGCGCAACGAGACGCCCGAGCCAGTCGACGTGAATCAACTGGTTAAAGCGGTCTGCGACTTTATGAGTTTTGACAAGCGTTTTAGCGCCACAACCATCGAGTTTCAACAGGGTGTCAAGTTGCCGGCACGCGTCATCGTTCCGGATCACCTGACCGAGGCGCTCATGAACCTTTTGCAGTCGTGTGTCGAAGACGACGACGAGCGATGGCTCGCGCCAAGACGTATTGGTGTCGAAACCAAACTGTGTGAATTAGACGTGCGGATTCGCATCACCTGCGAAGGGGCGTCCAACGCACTCGTGTCTGTCGATGCAACGACGGGCGCACTGATACAGGGCATGGGTGGGAAAATTTCAATGTCCGACGGGGTGATCGAGATGCTTCTGCCGCAGCCTGAAGAGTCCATCTTGACGGCTTAGTTTTTTATAGATAGGGCTTGAGCCAGCCTAGCCCGGAAGACGTGCCTCCGACTTGCATGCCCGCGTTGGGTCGATATTCGCAACCCACCCAACCGGTGTAGCCCAACTCATCCAGCACCGAAAACAGATAGGGATAGTTCAATTCACCCAGATCGGGTTCGTGTCGCTGTGGCACACCGGCAATCTGAATATGACCAACATGACCAGTAGGCAGGTACTGGCGCAGCTTGATCGCCAGGTCACCTTCGACGATCTGGCAGTGGTACAGGTCCATTTGCACCTTGAGGTTGGAGGCGCCGACGTCTGCAAGTACCTGGTGGGCCTGGTCCTGTCGATTAAGGAAAAATCCGGGAATATCCCGGGTGTTGATAGGTTCAATCAATAGGTCAACCCCCTGCTTGACAGCTTCAAGAGCAGCCCAGCGAAGTTGGCTGATGTAAGTAGGGTAATAAGCGTCACGTGCTGCGCCAGCAGGCAGCGACCCTGCCATGACATGGAGGCGGGGGCAGTTGAGGGCTGCAGCGTAGGTCAGTGCTTTGCCAATGCCTTCGCGAAACTCGGCTTCACGCCCGGGAAGGCAAGCCAGCCCGCGCTCACCCGCCGCCCAGTCGCCGGGTGGGGTGTTGAACAGCACTTGTTGAAGGCCATGGGCTTTGAGCCGTTCGGCGATTTCTCGGCTTTCAAAAGCGTACGGAAATAAATACTCGACGGCTTTGAATCCGTCTTGTGCAGCGGCTTCAAAACGGTCCAGGAACTCAAGCTCGGGGTAAAGCATGCTGAGGTTGGCGGCAAAACGGGGCATGGCGTCCTTTCTATTTAACTTGCTATGGAGCGGTTAAGCATTTGCTTTGACCTCGACCAGATTGGACCTTGCCCCATGTGGCGCGGAATGAGGGGTGCATCATCGTTCCTCGGAGTGGCTTGCACAAAAACTGGCACATGTGGGGTTTTCTGAGCGTTCAAAGCAGCCCTGAGCATAGGCCAGAGGCGAAATTTTTCAAACGACTTTGGTTGCAATATGGGAGAAGATTTGTGCCAGTCAGGTTGGGTGTGTGGTCAAGCCGGCGCACTAGCTGAAATACCCCGCGTCAATGGGTGATGACCTGCGAAAATCGGTATTGAAATCCGCAAATTTTGTTGATTTTCATGATTTAAAGGATGGGAACATCTGACCACTCCGGTCGGGTAAGTCCACTTGGGGCATTGACTGGTTACATTAGAGGGGTACACGTTGTTGTTTACTCCACCAGACAACACACTGACCCAGGTCAAACCACACTGCTCTAAATCCCCTATGACAATTGATAATCACAAAAGAGCTGTGCTAACCATTGCAGCATTGACGCAACTGGTAGAGACTAAAAGACGATTGGCACCTGATGATGCTGCCGGTCGTGAAACGATGCTTTATCTTGAACGTTTGGTGATCAATGGCACCGTGACTGCGCGCGATGAGATCCTGAAATGTTTCGCGAAAGATGAGACGTTCACACGGGTATTAATGGAGAAGCGTGCGCTCGAGCTGACTTGATGACCTCGGCGCCCTCTCGGGGCAGGGGTGGCGAACGCGATGTCCCCACCCCCGAATAAAAACCGCTGGTTTAGTTGGTGCCAGCGTCAGCCGTAGCGGCTGACATAGCTGGCTGTGCCAGCATGTAGCTGCCGGCAGGTCCGGCCGTAATGCGACCCAACTCCATCAATTTCTTGAGCGCTGCAGTCATCGAGCCCAACGCAATATCAGCTTCTTTGGCCATGGCAGTTTGGCTGATTTCAGAGTAATCAGAGGTGTTGAGCACGCGCTCCAGTTTGGGCAGCAACTTGGCGGCATTGCCATTCAACTCGCCGGGCTGGGCTTTTACTTTGGTGCCTTTGGCGGCGACCGACTTGGCTTTGCTTGCTGCTGCCTTGGGTTTGGACTTGGCGGGTGCTGCAGCGACCGGAGCGCTGACGCTGGCTTTCTTGGACTTGGCGGCTTTCTTCTTGGCTTTGATCACCACATCGGTGGGTGCCAGGTCAATGATGACGGGCTTGGTTTTCTTGGCGTTCTTGGTCTTGCCACTGGCGACAGGCGCGGTGGCAACGGGTGCGACCACAGCTTTTTTGGCCGCACGTTGAGGGGTGGCTGCTACTGGCGAGGACACCACGCTGGGTTGGTCATCGCCGGTGAGCTTTGATGCGACCTGAAATACCTTTTTGATCTCCGCCTCGATCCCGGCCAGGGTTTGCGACAAGCGCGCCACTGTTTTCCAGTTCTCAATCAGGGCGTCATTGCTTGCGTTGTAAGGGTTGGCAGCAATCGCGGCATGGACGCGGTCGGCATAGTTCTTTGCCGCTTGTTTGAGCTTTTCGTCAGCGGTGAAGGCGGCAGCGCCGGCTTTTTGAATGGCGATGAGGGTCGAGCTGGAGAGGGACATAGGTAGAGGTCTTTGTAGTAATTGAACAAAAGAGCGGCGAGCGTTTGGTCAGGTAACCCACAAGAGCGGGGTAGGTGATCAACGAGCAACGAAGCCATCTCTGGACAAGTATTTTAGCGCGCAGTAGTTTTTAGTCAAAAAAGCTAGGAATAACGTGTGTGATTAATACTCATGAAATGTGTTCCTATTGCCCTCCTGCCGAGTGATGGAGCGCGGGTAACCGGGCACGGGCTGTGACCAGGGCTTCCCGGGTAACTTCGGTCATGATGACGGCCGGGCCGGTCTCGTGTTGCACCAGAACTTGCCCCCACGGATCGATCACCATACTGTGTCCCCAGGTGCGTCTTTGGTTGTCATGCACGCCGCCCTGCGCCGCAGCCAGTACATAGGCGAGGTTTTCAATGGCGCGTGCGCGTAGCAGCACCTCCCAATGCGCCTGTCCGGTAGTGAAGGTGAATGCACTCGGCACCAGCAGCACATCGGCGGCCAGTTCACGGTACAACTCGGCAAAGCGCAAGTCGTAGCAAACGCTCAGGCCGATCCGGTAAGTATGGCCATCGATGGACGGCAACTCGAAACTCACAGCTTGGGTGCCCGCTTGCAGCACGAGGGCCTCGTCATAGCGCTCGATGCCATTGTCAAAGCGAAACAGATGAATCTTGTCATAGCGCGACACGCACTGGCCCGTCGGATCAAAGACCAGACTGCTGTTGCGCACGCGCTGGGCTTCATTGGTAGCAATAGGCAGGGTGCCGCCTACGATCCACAGGCCCAGGTCACGGGCCGCCTGACTCAAAAAGTCCTGAATGGGTCCGTGTCCCATGGTTTCCTGGATGGCCAGTTTGTCGGTGTCCTGTGCTCCCATGAGGCAAAAGTATTCGGGCAAGACCGCGAGTTCGGCGCCTTGCTGCGCCGCCTGTGTTAGCAATTGTCTGGCCATGTCCAGGTTGCGTTGCAAGTCGGTGCCTGAGACCATCTGGAGGGCAGCAATTTTCATGACGTGAATTCCTTAATAGGGAGGTGCAGGCCTCTGGCGTTCGACAGCTTTGCCTGCGATCAGGAAATCGTACTATGACGAGACCACCCAGTTCGGGATAATCGTTGGAATCATCGCGAAATTCAACCTTTTAAAAGAAGATACCCATGAAAATTCTCATGCTCCATGGCATCAACCACGACATGTTTGGCAAGCGTGACCCGGTTCAATACGGCACCATCACGCTGGATGAAATCAATGCCAGGCTGACGGCGCTAGGTCTGGAGTTGGGTGCCGAAGTGGCCAACTTCCAGACCAATCACGAAGGGGCGATGTGTGAGCGCATTCATCAGGCCTATGCCGAGTGCGTGGACGCCGTGCTGATCAACGCCGGTGCCTGGACCCACTACAGCTATGGCATTCGTGATGCGCTGGCGATATTGACGTGTCCGATTGTGGAGGTGCACATGTCCAACATCCACGCCCGCGAGACCTTTCGCCACCACTCGGTGTTCGCCGAGATTGTCAAAGGCCAGATTTGTGGCTTTGGCGTGGACAGCTATCTGCTGGGGCTGCGAGCCGGTGTCTCGGCGGTTCAGGCCGCCAGTTCGGCCAGTTGAGCCTTGAGGGCGGCGTTTTCCAGGCTGAGCTCGGTGATGGTTTGACGCAGGCGGGCGATGATGCCTGCTGGCGTTTCCGGTTCAGAGCGCTCGACGGCGCGGGTTTCGCGCACTTGACGGGCCGCTTGTTGCAGTTCTTTTTTGCCGCCAGCCACGGCCGCGACTTGTTCATGCACTGGCAACGAGGCCACGCTGGCGGCTGCGTTGATGGAAATCGTGCCGGACTTGATGGCGGCCACCAACTCGGGCGCGGCTGATTTCTGGATCTTTTCGATCTGGCTGATGGTGTTGCTGCTGATGCGCGCAGCCTTGGCGATGGACTCGCGGGTGACCAGGGGCGCCGGCGTTGTGGGCGATTCCGATGGCGCTGCGTCACTCATTGGCACATGAACACGAGCCGCCAAAATGTCCTTTTTGCGCAAGGCCAGCACTCCGCGCTGAAAGTCAGACACGCTGCGCCGGCCCAGATGCTGGTCAATCATCCACAGGTGGACATCGTTAATCGAGTTGAAACGCGTGTTTTGCACTGTGTTGAAAGGAATGCCGTGCCGGGTGCAAATGCCAAAGCGGTTATGCCCATCCACCAGCACTTCGCCCCACAACACCAGCGCATCCCGGCAACCCTCAGCCAGCAGACTGCGCTCCAGGGCATCGTGCTCGTCGGGGGTCAGCGGGTCGATGTAGGCAAGCAGTTCTTCGTTGACCGTGATGTTCATGGTGGGCAGGCAGGTAATGGCAGGGGCGCCATTCTAAAAGCCCCCAGCGTTAGGCTGCCTCACCGGTGCCCGGTGCGCCATCGACGTAGACTTAAAAAAATTTAAGCCATTTAGGCCTCTAGCCCCCGTAGTAACTGCGCAAGCAGCTATATATTTCGGAGTGAAATTAGCCTGAGACCAGATTCTTGTAAACACCACAGCCGATATAAACATCATCGAGCTGCTGCACAAAAGACATTTTGGTTTGCACGCGCCCATTGGACGGGTTGGTGATGTCGTACTCCACCCAACCCGGCTCCCGTTCGGCTTGGGAGATGATCGAATCCAGCAGACCCGCACCATCGATGCCGGGAATGTCCTGCACGCGGGTACCTACTTTGGCCTGATTGCCGCCAAATGCCAGGTAGGCGCCGTTGCAATCCAGCGCAAACATGTACATGTCGCGGTCAAAAAAGCCTTTATCAGACTGCGTCAGATCCCGCAGATATGCATCCCGAGAGCCACATTGGCGACGGTAGTCAGCTGCCCGCTCCACAAGCGCCATGGCTTCATCGGCAGTGCCTTGCTGCAGCTTGAAAACAACCACAGCTTCAGACAGGGTGGCGGCGCGCACCTCCAGGTCATTGGCTTGGTTGACCGCCCGCTCAACCAGCGCAGCGTTTTGCTGGGTGATCTCATCCAGTTGGCGAATGGCCGCCGTGATTTCGGTCAGGCCCGCGCTTTGCTCGGCACTGGAGGCAGAGATTTGCGACATGTTGGTGGCCACCCCCCGGATACCGTCCACCACCTGCGTCATGTTGACGCCCGCTTTGCGGATCTGCGCCACGCCGGTTGCGACCTGGGTAGAAGACGCTTCAATCAATTGCCGGATCTCCTTGGATGACGCGGCTGAACGCTGCGCCAGCGAGCGCACCTCGCTGGCCACGACGGCAAAGCCACGGCCAGATTCGCCGGCACGCGCCGCTTCCACTGCGGCGTTGAGCGCCAGGATATTGGTCTGAAATGCCAGACCATCAATGACGCTCACGATTTCATCCATCCGGCGGGTGCTCGACTGAATGGCCTCGACCGAGCCAATGGCCTCTGTCATTGCCCGGGCGCCGTGCTCGGCCACATCGCGCACCCCACCGGCCATGCCGGCCGACTGTTGTGCTGCGCGCGCATTGTCTTGTACGGTGGCAGACAACTCCTGCACACTGGCAGCGGTTTGCTCCAGGTTGGCGGCTTGCTGCTCGGTGCGGTCAGACAAGGCGCGATTGCCCTGCGCCAAGCTCCCGCCTGCACTCGACACCAAGGCGGAATTGCTGCGAACACTGGCCACCATCGCTGAAAAATTATTGGCCATGGTGTCCATGGTGAGAGACATTTCGGCCAACTCGTCTTTGCCCGCAATGCGCCGACGTTGGCCCAGATTGCCGCTTGCTGTCTGCTGCATGCCGACCAACATCTGGCGTAAATCCGCAATAAAGCTGATGTGAAAAGCCAGCAGGAAATACAGCATGACCAGCACGCAAAAGCCGCTGCCCAGTGTTGACAGCCAGAGCAAGCGCTGGGTGGTTTCATAACGGGCCTGCAGAAGTTTGCCACTGGCGGCTATGGCAGAACGCTGGTAGTCCGCCACCGCCTCAATGGCTTGTGTGCCCGCTTGGAAGAAAATCTGCGGCTCACCCGTGGCCGCATTCGGTGCGAACCGCAGTCGAGCATTTTGAGAGAACTGGGTGCTGGCTTGCAAGGCTTTGTCTGCCAGGAGGTCCGTCACCGCAGCGTCTTTCAACGCCATTAAATAATATTGAAGATCTCGGACGCCCGCGTCCAGCGCATCAAGTTGGGTGCGCACCCGAACAGCGCCGGCCTCATCCAGCGTTGGCTGGCTCAAGATCCCCGCGCCTTGGCCGCGCAATTTGCCCAACTGTTCAGCCAAGGGGTGGGTGCGTGAAACAACCATATCAATCAACAAGTGGGTCGCCGGATCGGGGTCAAAAAGCAGGCTTGATTGCTTGGCCATCCCGTAAACAAAACGCCCCAAGTCATCGATTAACTCGGTGTGCAGGGTGAAACTGGCCGCGGCGGTCTTGCCCTCAAGTGCGGGCACCAGCCCCTCAAGCCGTGAACGCAGACCGGTCCATTCGCCTTGATAGGGTGCGGTTTTGTTGGATAAAAGCTTGCGATCAAGGGCGTCGCGGGATTGATTCATGGCGGTGCGGCTGTTGTCGCGCTCCGCCTGCGCCGCCGTGTTGCCCGATAAAACCATATTGGTTTGGCCACGGTGGGCCTGCAATTGGCGAATCAGCGTGTTGGCATCGCCCACCATGCCAATGCCTTGCAACTCGTCGCGGGTCAGATTCAGCGAATGGTTTTGTATCCAGACCAACTGCAGGAGGACCAACAGCAAAGGTCCTAACAAGGCCAATGCCATCAAGGTCAGTTTGATGCCAAAGTGCATCTGGCGCATGATCCAAATGCCGGGGGAAAACAGTGTTTTCAAGTTCAAGGTGCTACTTTCCAATATTTTTCTCCCTGGTGAATTAAACAACTTTTTCTGCCGCAAATGCAATGAAATACCGGGTACAAACCCTTGCCCGAAATGACCGAAGTCCTGCTGAACTCGGTGGGTCGTGGCGATGAATGGCTTGTCACAATTCTTTGTAAGAATTGGAAACCATGGGCCAGTCTCCGGTGAATTTCGTTCAAGATCAGCAGCCTCCTTTTGTAAAAACGCGTGGCGCTCGTGGTCCCATCCCCGTATTCAAGAAAGCGAAAGTTGGACATTAAAAAATCACTGCTTCTGGTCCTTTTGGGCCTTTCAATCATGCCGACGCACGCTGCCGACAGCTTAGTTTTGACCGGCGCAGGTTCGTCGGCCGCCGCGCCCATTTACCGGAGTTGGGGTGAGGAATACCAAAAGAAAAGTGGCATCAGTCTGGCCTATGAGTCCATCGGGTCTTCGGCGGGCATCAAAAAGATCCAAGCCAGTCAGACGGGTTTTGGTGCCTCGGATGTGGCACCCCCGTTGGCTGAACTTAAAAAGAACGGGCTCGTCCTGTTCCCCATTGCAATTACAGGCATCGCTCCGGTCATTAACTTGCCCAAAGTGGGCGACGCTCAGTTGCACTTGTCGGGCCCGGTGCTGGGGCAGATATATCTGGGCCTCATCTCGCAGTGGAACGACCCGGCCATCGCCCAACTCAATCCTGAGCTGAACTTGCCCGCCTTGGCCATCAAAGTGGTGGTGCGCAGCGATGGTTCCGGAACGACCTACAACTTTGCGGACTATCTGGCCAAGGTCAACCCCCTTTGGAAAGAAAAGCAGGGTGTGAAAACCAGCTTTGTCTGGCCCGCCCAGTTTCTGGCGTCCAAGGGCAGCGAAGGTGTGGTGAATGCGGTCAAGGAGACCGTCGGGGCGATCGGCTATGTGGATTACGGCTACGTCAAGGTGAACAAGTTGCGTACGGTTCAGTTGGTGAATGCCGAGGGTGATTTGTTGGCGCCCTCCATCGGCGCCTTTCGGGCGGCTTTGCACAATAGCGACTGGGGCAGTAGCGGTACTTTTGCCAGCACCCTCACCAACATGCCCGGCAAGGGCACGTGGCCGATCACGATGGGCACCTTTGTATTGGTACCCCAAGTTGCCCAGAATGCCGAGCTCACACGTCAGGTATTGCAGTTCTTTGTCTGGGCGTTCATCAATGGCGATACGCTGGTCCAGCAAAACAACTTTGTCAGGCTACCGGACCGCATTCAGGCCCTGGCTTTCAAGGCGATCTCATCGGTCAAGGATCCAGCCGGGAAAACGCTCAATCTGAGTCTGAAGTGAGTCCTTATTTTTCGACCTTGACCGGCGGTTTGCAGTCAAAGCAAAAGAACATGGGTGAGTTGAGAAACCGCTTGATGGTGCCGTTTCTTCTCAGTCGGTGATGGCCGCATTTGATGCAACTCATTGTTTCACCCGTGCCGCCCACCCCTTGAAATGGGGAACCATTTTCTTTAGAGGTGTAGCGCAAGCCGGTTTGGGAGATGAGTGTTTCTGCGTTGTTGTACATATTTTGGCCCGTCCCTCAGTAGTAATTTGATTTTGATCGACCACGGTTTCATTTTTATGACACTGAAACTATTTCATATTAATGATAAACAAGTGACGCGAGTTCATCATTGCGCAACTGCTTGTCAGATGGTGGAAAATTAAAAACAGGAATCGGGCCACTCAAAGGCGCAGAATTAGGCCCCACGCCATTCAGGTTGGCGACAGGACTATCCAGTAAATTAACATCGGTCAAACTAATTAACCACAAGTAAGAGGACATCAATGGCTGCCGGAAATTCAAAAATTATCTATACGCTCACTGACGAGGCGCCGTTGCTGGCGACTTGTTCTTTTCTGCCTGTCATCCGGGCATTTGCCGGCCCCGCAGGAATCGACATCGTCAAGAGCGACGTTTCGGTGGCGGCCCGTATTCTTTCCGAGTTTTCTGACTGCCTCACGCCCGAGCAGCAAGTGCCCGACAACCTGGCCGAATTGGGGCGTCTGACCCAGTTTGCTGACACCAACATCATCAAGCTGCCCAATATCAGTGCCTCGGTGCCGCAGTTGACTGCTGCGATCAAAGAACTGCAGGCGAATGGCTTCAAAGTCCCTGACTTTCCTGAAAATCCAAAAACCGACGAAGAAAAGGTCATCAAGACCCGTTATTCCAAGTGCTTGGGCAGTTCGGTAAATCCGGTGCTGCGCGAAGGTAATTCTGACCGCCGTGCACCCATGGCCGTCAAGCGCAACGTGCGCAAGCACCCGCATTCGATGGGCAAGTGGAGCATGGCTTCGCAGACCCACGTCGCGCACATGACGCACGGCGACTTTTACCACGGTGAAAAGTCGCTGACGCTGGACAAGGCGCGTGACGTCAAGATGGAATTGATCACCAAGAGCGGCAAAGCCATTGTGCTCAAGCCCAAGTTGGCCCTGCTTGACGGTGAAATCATCGACTCGATGTTCATGAGCAAGAAAGCCCTGTGCGAGTTCTATGAAGATCAACTCGAAGATGCCCGCCAAACCGGCGTGCTGTTCTCGCTGCACGTCAAGGCGACGATGATGAAGGTTTCGCACCCGATCGTTTTCGGTCATTGCGTGCGGATTTTCTACAAGGATGCTTTCGCCAAGCACGCCAAGCTGTTCGAAGAGTTGGGTGTCAATGTCAACAACGGCATGTCCAACCTGTACGACAAGATCGCCAAGTTGCCTGAGTCACTGCGCGAAGAGATTGAGCGTGACCTGCACGCCTGCCACGAGCACCGTCCCGTGCTGGCGATGGTCGACTCGGCCAAGGGCATCACCAACTTCCACTCGCCAAGCGATGTGATCGTCGATGCCTCCATGCCCGCCATGATCCGCATCGGCGGCAAGATGTGGGGACCAGACGGCAAGCCAAAAGACACCAAGGCCGTCATGCCTGAGTCCACCTTTGCCCGCATCTACCAGGAGATGATCAACTTCTGCAAGACCAACGGCAATTTTGACCCCGTCACCATGGGCACGGTGCCCAACGTTGGCCTGATGGCCCAGCAGGCTGAGGAATACGGCTCGCACGACAAAACATTCGAAGTGCCGGAAGACGGCGTGGCCAATATCACCGACCTCGCCACCGGCGAAGTGCTGCTGTCGCAAGACGTTGAAGCCGGCGACATCTGGCGCGCCTGCCAGGTCAAGGATGCCCCGATCCGCGACTGGGTCAAACTGGCCGTGAACCGCGCCCGTAATTCCGGCATGCCCGCAATTTTCTGGCTGGACCCGTATCGTCCCCATGAAAACGAACTGATCAAGAAGGTCGAGCTGTACCTCAAAGACCACGACACCACCGGTCTCGACATCCAGCACATGTCGCAAGTCCGCGCCATGCGCTTCACGCTGGAACGCGTGATTCGCGGCATGGACACCATCTCGGTGACCGGCAATATCCTGCGCGATTACCTGACCGACCTGTTCCCGATCATGGAACTGGGCACCAGCGCCAAGATGCTCTCCATCGTGCCTTTGATGGCCGGTGGCGGCATGTTCGAGACTGGCGCGGGCGGCTCAGCTCCCAAGCACGTCAAACAGTTGGTGGAAGAAAATCACCTGCGTTGGGATTCGCTGGGCGAGTTCCTGGCCTTGGCGGTGTCGCTGGAAGACATCAGCCAAAAGACCGGCAACAAAAAGGCGGCACTGCTGGCCAAGACGCTCGACGATGCCACGGGCAAGCTGCTCGACAACGGCAAAGGTCCTTCGACCCGCACCGGCGAGATCGACAACCGTGGTAGTCATTTCTACCTCGCCATGTACTGGGCACAGGCGCTGGCTGAGCAGACCGAAGACAAGGAAATGCAAGCGCATTTCGCAGCGCTGGCCAAAAACCTGACCGACAACGAGCCACAAATCGCTGCCGAGTTCAAGGCCGTCCAGGGCAAGCCGGTGGACATCGGTGGTTATTACGTCGCCGACCCCGTCAAGGTCAAAGCCGTCATGCGCCCAAGTGCTACGTTCAACGCTGCCCTGAAGGCTGCGCGCATCTAACGCTCAAGCAAGAGCGATAGAGAGTCAAAGAGGCCCCTCGGGGCCTCTTTGCATTGGAACGACATAAACCCTCGTCAGCGTCGCCGGAAAAGATCGACTTTCCATCTGGAAAATTACGAAACAGGCGCAAAAATGTTCGTCATCCATCGACATTCCGGAATAACAATAGCAACTGTTTGAGTCGTTGAAGGTCGATCCGCGCCATGAACCCTGAACTCTCCCTGAAGCTGGCGGCAGCCGTTGAAAACATGCCGGCATTTCCTAAAAGCGTCCAGAAAATTCTGGAACTGACGCGTGACGTCAATTGCTCGCCCAAGGACCTGGTGCAGGTGATTGACAAAGACCCGGTGGTCACCGTCAAGGTGCTGCGGGTCGTCAACTCCGCCTATTACGGCCTGCCCAAGCAGATCACCTCGGTCAACCATGCGGTGGTTTACCTGGGCTTTAACGCGGTCAAGAACCTGGCCTTGAGCATTGCCGCCATCGGCATGTTGCCGGCCGAAAATGCGGCCGGGTTCAACGGCCAGCAGTATTTGGTGCACTCGCTGGCCACCGCCAGCATTGCCAAGCAACTGGCGCTGCGCCTGCCCACTGCCGATCCGATGGACTGCTTTATTGCGGGTTTGCTGCATGACTTTGGCAAGGTGGTGATCGCCCAGTTCATGCCCAGGGAATTTCGTCGCGCACTGGAAACCAGCGTCTGGAACGAGATCGCACTGCACCTGGCCCTGCGTCAAGTGATGGGAGTGGATCACGCCATGGTGGGGGCGATGCTGGTTGAAAAGTGGCGGTTTCCTTCTGATTTGGTGGAAACCATTCGCTACCAGTACAGCCCGCAAAGCATGGACACGCCTATGCTGGCCTGCGTTTTTTCTGCTAACCAGATCAGCAAGCAACTTGAAACCGGGCGTGCCTTCGCGCCCCTTGTGCAAGAGTTGCCGCTCACCATCTCAACACGACTGGGGGGCTCGCTCAGCGAAGTGATGGCGTCTCTTGGCGACTTGGATATGGTGTTGCATGAAGCACGGCAATTTTCAAAATTCTGAGCCGTCGCGCATAATTATTTTGCTATTTTTTGTGTAGCTACTTGCGCAGGCGTGACGAGGGCTACAGCCTGATTTCATATAAATTCAGGGGTCTCCACGATTTTCAGGGAATGCTGTTTAATACGGTTTGTAGTGCTCAAAATCACGATTTTTTGAACCCAAAATGCTGCCGCTCTATTTTCCAACGGTGCCTGTCATCACGAAAGCCTTGCCATGAAGTTTGAGCCTTCCAAGTCGATTGCAGCGCAACATAGTGCCAAACAGTTGCTGGACGTCATCGCCGACGGTTCCTCGGATGCGATTTTTGCCAAAGACCGGGAAGGGCGCTACCTGCTGGTGAACCCGGAGACGGCACGGGTGATTGGTAAAACCGCAGATCAGGCGCTGGGGCATGATGATCGGGACCTGTTTCCGTTGGCGCAGGCCGAGATGATCCGCGCCAATGACGTGCGGGTGATGGCTGACAGCCAGACCCATACCTACGAAGAAACCCTGCAAACCACCCAAGGCGAACGCACTTTTCTGGCCACCAAAGGGCCGTTGCTGGATGCACAAGGGCAGGTCGTTGGCATGTTTGGTATCTCGCGTGACATCACGGAGCGCAAGCAAGCCGAAGCCAGGATATTGCGTCTGACCCAGGTCTATGCCGCCCTTAGTCGTTCCAACGAAGCCATTGTGCGCAGCCATAACGAGTGGGTGCTGTTCCCGAAAATATGCCAGGCCACGGTGCAGTCCGGGGGCATGAAAATGGCCTGGATTGGCTGGTTTGACGAGGTCACCCAATGTATCAAGCCCGTGGCTTCTTTTGGTCAGGGTGAGGCGTACCTGGCCGACATCCGGATTACAACCGATGCCGCTGATCCTCATGGCCAGGGTCCGAGTGCCCAAGCTCTGCGTGACAACCAGCCACAGTGGTGTCAGGACTTTCTCAACGACCCCGCCACTGCGGCGTGGCACGAGCGTGGTGCCCAATTTGGCTGGGCCGCCTCGGCCGCCTTGCCATTGCGCCAAAACGGCGTGGTGGTGGGCACCTTTAATCTGTATGCGGGCGAGGTCAATGCTTTCGACGCCGACAACCGCAATTTGCTGCTGGAGATGGCCACCAACATCAGTTTTGCCCTCGATGGTTATGCCAACGAAGCCTCGAGAAAAGTAGCCAATGAAGCGCTGCGCGCGAGCGAGGAGCGTAATCGTTCGATCACACGGGCAGTCTTTGACGCCATCATCACCTCTGACAGTGCCGGAAATATTGCCGGCTGGAACCTGGGTGCAGAGCTGATTTTTGGCTACAAGGAATCCGAAGTGATGGGCCAGCCCATGACCTTGCTGATGCCCGAGCGCTTTAAGGCGGGACATCTTGCGGGCATGAGTCGCATGCATGCTGTGACTGAGCATCATTTTTCCGGCAAAGCAATGGAGCTGAAGGGCCTGCGTAAAAATGCGACCGAGTTCCCCATGGAGCTGACGCTGGCCCGCTGGGAAAGCAGCAAGGGCTGGTTTATCACCGGGGTGATTCGCGACATCACCGAACGCAAGGCCCAGCAAGCCCAGCTCAAAGTTACCGCCCAGGTGTTTGCCCAAGGCAAGGAAGGCATTGCGGTCACCGATGCCAGCGGCAACATCCTCATGACCAATGCGGCCTTCACCAAGATCACCGGCTACACCGAGGACGAGGTGCGGGGCAAGAACCCGCGTATCCTGACGTCGGGGCGGCAGAGTCCGGCTTTCTACACCGCGATGTGGGAGGCGCTGCGGGCCGAGGGGCAGTGGGCCGGTGAGATCTGGAACCGGCGCAAGGAGGGCACGGTTTACCCCGAGTGGTTGACGATCACCGCCATGCGGGATGCGAACCGGCAAATCACACACTATGTCGGCAACTTCAGCGACCTGAGTGACGCCAAGGCCGCCGAGAGCCGGATTCAGTGGTTGTCTCATTTCGATGTGCTCACCGGTTTGCCCAACCGCACCCTGCTGCAAGACCGGACCGAGAGTGCCATCAACCGGGTGCAGCGCGCGAATGAGCCCCTGGCCATGATGATGATCGGCATTGACCATTTCAAAAGTGTCAACGACACACTGGGCTACCGCGTCGGCGATGAACTCCTGCTGGAGATGGCCAAGCGGCTCAGCAGTTCGGTGCGCGACCAGGACACCGTGGCGCGACTGGGCGGCAAAGAATTCGTACTGGTACTGCCCGATACCCCCGCCAGTGGCGCCGCGCACCTGGCCAGTGATTTGCTATGGAAACTGGCCCAGCCCTACCAGTTGAGCGGCCATGAACTCACGCTCACCGCCTCCATCGGCATTGCCAGTTTTCCGGAAAACGGGGCTGATTTCAATGCCCTGTTCAAGTCGGTGGAAATCGCCATGCACCGGGCCCAGGCCAGTGGGCGCGACAGCTTTCAGTTTTACAGCGAGGCCATGTACCAGCAAGTGCTGGCGCGTGACCTCATGACCAAGGCGCTGCGCCATGCGATTGAGTTGGATCAGTTGCAGTTGGTCTACCAGCCCTTGGTGGATTTGCAAACCGGGAAAATCAGCGGCATGGAGGCGCTGTTGCGCTGGTCTCACCCCGAACTGGGTTCGGTTTGTCCGGTTGAATTCATCCCGTTGGCGGAAGAGTCCGGTCTCATCAAGGGCCTGGGCGAATGGGTGCTGCGCCGGGCCTGTCGAGACATTCGCCACTGGCTGGACAAGGGTATTGAGGTGCCGCATGTGGCCGTCAACGTCTCGCCCCTGCAGTTTCGCGACATCGACCTGTTGGCCCAGATCCGCCAAGCTCTGGCCGAGTTCAAGGTAGCGCCAGAGTGCCTCTACATTGAAGTGACCGAGAGCGCACTGATGGATGATGTGCCGCGCAGCGAGGCCATGCTCAATGAGCTCAAGGAATTGGGCTTGAAGCTCTCACTGGACGACTTTGGCACGGGCTACTCGTCGCTCAGTTACCTCAAGCGCTTTCCGTTTGACAAGGTCAAGATCGATCAGTCTTTTGTGCGCGACATCACCAGTAGCCAGAGCGACCAGGTGTTGGTCAAGGTCATCATCTCCATGGCGCATGGCTTGGGGTTGAAGGTCATCGCCGAGGGGGTCGAAACCGAAGCTCAGTGCGAAATCATGCGCACCAGTGTGTGCGACGAAATTCAGGGTTATTTCTTTTCGCGGCCCATTTCGGCGCAGGCCATTGAAGAGATTTTCAGCGAGGGTCGGCAGTTGTCGCCCCATCTCTTGCGGCTGAAAAAACCACAGCGCACCCTATTGCTGGTGGATGATGAGCCCAATATTCTGTCCGCACTCAAACGACTATTCCGCCGGGATGGTCACGCCATCCTGACGGCCAACAGCGGCCCCGAGGGCCTGGAGGTGCTCGCCCAGCACAAGGTCGACATCATCATCTCCGACCAGCGCATGCCGGGCATGACGGGGGTGGAGTTTTTGCGCATTGCCAAGATCAACTGCCCCGACACGATTCGCATCGTCTTGTCGGGCTACACCGAGTTGCAGTCGGTGACCGACGCCATCAACGAAGGGGCGGTTTACCGCTTTTTGACCAAGCCCTGGGAAGACGATCAGTTGCGCGAACATGTGCAAAAAGCGTTTGAGTACAAGGAGCTGCTCAACGAGAACCAGCAACTTGACATCAAAATCCGCACCACCAACCAGGAATTGATTGCCGCCAATCGGCAACTCGGTGAGGTGCTGGAGAAAAAGCGCCATCAAATTGAGCGCGATCGCACCAGCCTGGCGATCGCGCGCGAGGTGCTGCAGCACATGCCCTTGCCGGTGATTGGTGTCGATGACGAAGGCCAGATCGCCTTCGTCAATGCCGCTAGTGAGCGGCTATTCAGTTCTGCAGGCCCGATTCTGGGTAGCGATCTGGCCTATGCCTTGCCAGCCTTGCAGGTGGCCGTTGAGGCGATGCTCGAGGGTGAATGGTGCAAGCTGCTGCTGGCCGATACGCACTACACCATCAAGTGGAACAACATGGGCGTGCATTCAGCGGCCCGAGGCAAAATCATCACCTTGAACCCCACAGAGTCAACGCCATGAACCCGCCCGAAACGACCTTGCCACCCCCGCCCAAGGCGCCCGATGCAGCCGCGCTGCGCCAGCTTCAGCAGGAGCGACTGTTACGCCTGTTCAGGCAGGTGTCGGACCGGCCAGACGATGTCTATTTGAGGGGCCTGATGGTGCGCTACCGGGGAGCCACGCCGACATGAATAACCTGGCCGCCGACGAGATTCTTCGCAAGATTCACAATTTGCCATCCTTGCCGACCGTGGTGTTGGCCTTGCTGGCCAGTCTGGGGCAGGACGATGTCAATACCCCTGAGCTGGCCGACAAAATTGAACAAGACCAGGCCCTGGCGGCCAAAACTTTGCGACTGGCCAACTCATCTTTTTATGGCATGGCGAAGCAGGTCACCACCATTCACGAGGCCATCACCATTCTGGGGTTCAGAACCGTGCGCAGTCTGGCCACGACGGCGGCACTGATCACAGCGTTTGCCGGGAAGAGCGCCAGCGGGTTCAATGCCATGCCGTTCTGGCGGCATTCGATTGCGGCGGCGGTGTGCGCCAGGGCACTGGCCTCCCACCTGCCAGTCAATCCCGATTACGCCTACACCGCCGGTTTGTTGCACGACATGGGTCGCTTGGTGCTGGTCACCCAGTTTCAGCCCCAATACGAGGCCACCATGGCTTACCGCGCCCAGCATGACTGCACGCTGCTGGCAGCAGAGCACGCTATTTTGGGGATTGACCATGCGCGGGTCGGCCAGGTGGTCACCCAGCACTGGAAGTTCCCGGAGGAACTCCAACAGGCCCTGGTTCAACACCACAACCTGCGCATGGAAAACCCGGCCATCCTGACGCTGGTCGTCATTGCCGCAGACGCCATTGCCCATGCACTGGATCTGGCGATGAGCGAGGATGACATGGTGCCCTCGGTGCCTGACGGTTTTTGGGCGCATCTTGGACTGGATGACGAGGTGCTGCTGTCGGTTTTCAAACAAACCGAAAAGCAGTTCGAGGTGGTTAGTTCGGTCTTGAATCCTTGACGGAGAAATTGATTTGACCCCTTTGAATCAGGCTGGTTTGGTGGCATTCAACGCCGATGCCAAGGCCCCCACGATCTTGTGTGTGGACGATGAGCCCAATATTTTGTCGTCGCTCAAACGGCTGTTTCGGGCCAAGGGCTTTCAGGTGCGCGTGGCAGAGAGTGGGGCGGCGGGCCTGGCCTTGCTGGAGACCGAACCCATTGACCTGGTAATTTCCGACATGCGCATGCCCGAGATGGACGGCACGCAATTTCTGGCGCAGGTGCGGGTGCGCTGGCCTGACACGGTGCGTTTGCTGCTCACCGGCTACTCGGATATCAACTCCATCATTGACGCCATCAATCGGGGTGAAATTTTTCGCTACATTGCCAAGCCCTGGGATGACAACGACATCGTGTTGATCGTGCGCCAAGCGCTGGAGCGCAAAGCCCTCGAGGAAGAAAAAAGACGGCTGGAAGCGCTGACCCAGCGCCAGAATGAAGAGCTCAAGGCGCTCAACGCCAGCCTGGAGGCGCGGGTGTTGGAGCGCACGGCGGAGCTCAGCGTGGCCAATGAGTTGCTGCAAGGCGCCAACGAGAAACTCAAGACCAACTTCGTCACCTCGCTCAAGGTTTTCTCTACCCTGATCGAAATGCGCGGCGGCAATATGGCCGGGCACTCCCGTCGCGTGGCCGACTTCGCACGGCGCATCGCCCTGAAACTCGGGTTGGACAGCAAGCAGGTACAAGAGATTTTTGTCGCCGGCTTGTTGCACGAAATTGGCAAGGTGGGCTTCTCCGACGAGCTGCTCAACACGCCCGTCGGCATGATGAAGACGCCTCAACTGGAGGCCTTTCGCAAACATACGGTGCTGGCCGAGCAGTTGTTGTTGCCGCTGCAGGATTTGAAGGAAGTCTCCGACCTGATCACCGGCCAGTTTGAGCGCTTTGATGGCACAGGTTTCCCGGCGCAACTGGCAGCCGATGCTATTCCCTTGGGGACACGCATTTTGAGTCTGGCCAGCGACTACGACAGCATGCAAATGGGCGCGCTGAGCCACAGCAAGCTCAGCGCCGAAGAAGCCAAAATCATCATCCTGCACAGCAGTGGCAAGCGCTACGACCCCCAAATCGTGGCGGCCTTCATGGATGTTCTGGGCGGTGTGCCACGTGAGGAAGCGGAACGCGCCCGTGTGCGGGAGCGGCCGGTCAGCTCGTACGATATGAAAGTGGGCATGGTGTTGTCGCGCGATCTCATCACGCCCAGTGGCTTGCTCATGCTCTCCACCGACCATGTGCTCGATGAGCGCCTGATCCGCAAGATCAGGGATTTTGAGCGCTCCGGCAGCATGAAGCTGACGCTCTACATCCGCGAGGAATAAAACGGAATAAAGCGCGGCGTCAGGCGCTGGGTAGCCAGACCGTGAAGCGGCTGCCCTGGCCGGGGGCGCTATTAACCTCAAGGCGTCCGCCGTGTTTCTTCACGACGATGTCCCAGGAAATAGAGAGGCCCAGTCCGGTGCCTTTGCCGACTGGCTTGGTGGTGAAGAAAGGCTCAAACAAATGCTGGCGCACGTCATCGGTCATGCCGCAACCGGAGTCGGTGATCTCAATCCATACCCCCAGTGCATCCGTGCCACTGCGCAGCGTGATGGTGCCGTGGCCGTCAATCGCCTGCGCGGCATTGACCAGCAGGTTCATAAACACCTGGTTGATCTGGCCCGGCACACATTTCACCGGCGGCAGGGGCGTCAACTCGCGCACGATATCGGCCTTGCAGCGGAGTTGGCTCGCCACCACGTTGAGCGTGCTCTCCAGCCCTGCCAATAAATCTGTGTAGACCATTTCTCCGCTGTCAGGATGGGCAAAATCCTTGAGGGCTTGCACGATGTGTTTGACGCGGTCGAGGCCGTCTTGCGACTCTTTGAGTAAATCGCTCAAGTCTTCGCGCAAAAAGGGCAGGTCGGCTGCGGTCTTCATTTGCTTGAAGCGGGAGGCCAACGCGGGATGTTCGGCACAGCTCACTTCGCAGGCGTCGATGATGTCGAGCAACTGCTTTGTGTAGTGGCCCAGGGTGCCCAGGTTGGAGTTGACAAAGCCAATCGGGTTGTTGATCTCGTGGGCCACGCCGGCCGCCAGTTGGCCCACCGCCGCCATTTTTTCGGATTGCACCAGTTCGCGTGAGCGGGCCGCCACTTTTTCTTCCAGTAATTCGTTGGCCTCGGCCAAGCCCTTGTTTTGCAGCGCCAGCAAGTGGTAAAGCTGGTGCATGGCGGCCAACAGGATGGCGCTGGTGTTGTCGGCCTCCTGTTCTTCGTGCTGCAAGGCTGCCTCGGCGGGGGTGCCTTGCTGGACGAGTGTCATCTGCCGCGCCATCGACTGGTCTTCTTCAAGAATATGAAAAGTGAGCCACGACGAGAGAAAGCCATGCAACACCTCGGCCGGGTTGGACAGGTTGGCGCGGCCTTTCCACATTTGGGTGAGTTGGGCGACAAATTGCCGGTGGTGTTGCTGGTGCAGTGCTACATGGCGGGGGGCCAGGCCAGCCTCGCGCATCAGTCGCTCTTCATCGGCAAAATGTCGCTGAGCGTAATTGGCCAACTCGACGAACACGCCGGAGATGGCCTCTGGCGCGGCGCCGCCGTCAATCAGGATCGTGCCCATCCGGTTCACGATGTCGACCAGTTGGCGGTGCTGCGCGTCGACCAGTGCGATGCCGGTTTCAAAGCGTGAGTTCCAGACGAAGGCTTGCATGGAGGATGTTTTGTGGGTGTTAAGGCGCTGCGTCAGGGTGCAACAACCGGGGGTCAATCGGCAGAATCAGGGTGAACGTGCTCCCTTGCCCGGGTTGCGAGTTGACGAGGATCTGGCCGTGGTGGCGCTCGACGATGCCCCAGGCAATCGACAGCCCCAGACCGGTGCCTTGCCCCACCGGCTTACTGGTGTAGAAGGGCTCAAAAATGCGCGCCAAGTGCGCTTCGTCCATACCGCAGCCATCGTCCTGCATTTCAATCCACGCATTGGCGCCTTCGGTGCCGGTGCGCACCGTGATGTGGCCCCGCTCGTTGATGGCCTGGGCTGCGTTGACCAGCAGGTTCAACACCACCTGGTTGATTTGCGAGGCCAGGCAATAGACCTCGGGCAAGGCGCCAAAGTCACGCGTCACTTCGGCTTTGTACTTGAGCTGGTTCCAGGCCACGCCCAGCGTGCTTTCCAGTCCGGTTTGCAGGTTGGACCACTGCCAGTCGTTGTCGCCCGCGTGGGAGAAGTCTTTCAGGTCCTGCACGATTTTGCTGATGCGGTCCACCCCATCGCGCGACTCGCGGATCAGCTGTTGCAGGTCGGTGATCAGAAATTCATGGTCGGCCGCCTGCTTGCGCGCCTGCACCACCTTGAAGGCATCGGCACACGGCGCGCCCAGTTGCGCCTCGGCCTCGGCATAGGCGCTGGCAATGCCCAGAAGGTCATCCACGTACTGGGTCATCGAGCTGAAGTTGGACTTGACGAAGCCAATCGGGTTGTTGATTTCATGCGCCACGCCCGCTGCCAGCAGGCCAATCGAGGCCATTTTTTCGGATTGCAGCAGTTGCAACTGGGTCTGGGAGAGCTTCTGGTTGACGGCCACCAACTCATCCACCCGCAGCTTCAGGGCGGTCTCGGCCCGTGCCCGACTGGCGATGCGCCACAGGTCATTGCCAATCAGGCGCAAGGTGTCGACATCAGCCTCGTCATAGAGGCCTTCCTTATTGCCCACGCCCAACATCATGCGGACTTGCTTGCCTTCAATCACCGGCACTGAAATCATGCGCGTCAACACCGTGTGGCCGGCTGGCAAACCCATCTTGGCGGCGTAGTTGGCGTAGTCGTTAAAGATCACCGGACTTTTCTGGCGAAAGCAGTCGGCCCAGATGCCCGCCTGGCTGATGGGGTAGTGCGAATCAAAGGCGGCCGTGCAGCCTTTTAATGCGCCTGAGGTCCAGGTCACAAGTTCCAGCGTTTCCTGGTCTTCGTTGACAAAGTGCAGGAATCCCATTGAACTGTGGGTGATTTTTTCAGCCAGCTCCAGCCCGGCATTCAGGAAGTCTTTCTCGGGCAGGGTCATGCCGAGTTCATTGATGCGCAGCAACGCCGCCGTGAGTTCGCCCGCGTGGAAGCGGTCGGTGACATCCAGGCTGAGGCCGCCCAGCAACGGCTCTCCAGCCTCGCCATTCATCACGAACATGCTGGTCTCGAAATGGCGGCCATTGAAGGTTTCTTCAACCGTCTGGCTACCCCCTTGTGCCAGCATGCGGCGGTCGAGTTCGTTCGCGATGGCCGCAAATTCAGGTGGGAAAATTTCGGCGTTGGTTTTGCCGATCAGGCTTTGCGGGTCAACCCCGAGCATCTGCCCCAGGTTTTTGTTAACCATGAGCAGACGTCCCTGGCTGTCTTTGAGGTAGACGGTACCTGGTAGTTGGTCAATGAAGCGTTGCGTCAGAAGCGTGTCGAGGCTTTTCATGGTGAAGCCAGTTTACCAATCCGCCAGGCTCAATCCGATGCTCAGCACGGTGCGACGGCGGTTGTAGTCCAGCAGCGAATCGCCATAGCCGGTGAACAACTGGGTGTGAAAGCGCAAGCCTCTGCGGCCACCCGGGATGCTGCTGTCGGCAATGTCGCGAAACCAATCCAGGCGCAGTGAGCCGTTGGTGTCGGCGCGCAAGGAGTGGCGCAGCGTCATGCTCAGCGTGTTGATGGGGTTGATGTCCCATAAACCGGTGACTTCGGCGCGGCCTATGTAGTCAGAGATGTTGGGGTTGTCGTCATCCGCGGGGTCTTCCTCCAGGCGCTTCCATACTTTGCCTAGCAAGCGAAACTGCTGACCTTTTTCCATGCCCGCCATCAGCACGACGCGGTTCCAGCTGCGCGACAGGGGCAGTGACTGGCCGTTGGACTGGTGCACCAGACTGACGCCGGTGTAGCGCAAGCGCCAGTCGCCCGGCAGGGCCGCATCGGTCGGGTAGATGTAGGTGATTTCGGGCTCGTGGTCGGTACTGCGAAACGGGCGCGACAGGTCGCCGTTGAACAACTGCCAATACGACTGCTGGCTGTAGCCAAACCAGAGCGAGTCGCGGGAGAGCATTTTGCTGTGGGTCAGCAAACCTTGGGCGATCTTGGTGCGCACCGACAACTGAATGCGGGTCTCGTTGGGGTTGTAGGGCTGGGGCGTGGCGGCCGTGTGGTCGGGCGCCTCCGACGAAGGTTGCGTGTTGGTGCTGTCAGACCCAATCCAGGACAGGCTGATGGGCCGGTAGCCGCGCAGGCCAAAGGTGCCACAGTCGCTGCCGGGTTCCAGCTCCCAAAAGCGCGATATTTCAGAGAACACCGAGTTGCGGCAGTTGTGCGCGGCGGGGGCTTCCATCGTGATGACCACCGGGGTCGCTGAGGCCACGGCCGGCGCTTCTGAAGCCGCCACACCGAGCGCGGGTTCGTTGCTGATCGAGGCGCTGGATTGCTGTGCCGCCCATTTGTCAAAACAGGCCAACCGGGCCTCGCTGTCACTGCTGAGGCTGGTGCAGTCTTGCCAGGCGGGCGCTGGGAATGTGGCCGTGGCTGGGGTCGCCAAGAGCGGGAGGCTGCCAACATTCTGGGCCAGCACCGGGCTGGCGCCCAGCGGCATGCCGAGGGCTATTGCCAGCCCGGCAACTTGCGCAAGATGAACGGTGCGTCGGTGGGGGTTAAAGCGTTGTTCCATGTTCCTCGAATCTCCTTGCCGCATGAATTCTCGACCACCGAGCCTAGCCAGGTGGCAGAAATGTGCTCGCCATCCAGTGATTCTTCCAGGGTCAGTTCGCCCTGGTCGACATCGCCGGCAAGCTGGGCCTTGACGCCGTCGCGGTTGACGGCACCGCTGACGCTGTCGGCCATTTCCGGGTGTTTTTCAAACAGCAGCGTGGCCCCACTTGGTTGGCCCACCACCTCGGCGTGCCACAGGCCGTAGAGGTGCAGCGGGCTGACATCGGTGGCCAGCGGGCAAACCGCTGGTACGACTGAATTTATGGCTAATTGGCCTCTAGCCCCCGTTGATAATGCGCAAGCAGCTATTATAAATGTAGCAATTTTGATTTTCATAGGGCAGTGCGGGCCTGAGCGGCGGCCGTCACTTCGGCCTTTTTGGCAAACTCGGCCCGCAGCGCCCTGAGCTTTTCACGCGGGTCTTCTTTGACGGTGTTTTTGTCCAGCCCCATTTCGGCAATAAAACGGCTCGGCACGGCGGCCACCATCTCGCGGCCTTTTTTGCGTTTGCGCGTCCAGCTCACCGCCAGACTGCGCTGGGCGCGGGTGATACCCACGTACATCAGGCGGCGCTCTTCCTGCAAGTGGGTGGCGGTGGCCTCATTGGCGGCTTCGTGCGCGCGC
>SESB01000403.1_pt1 | contig 31581 bp, 33 predicted proteins | sample 3171441 | NCBI WGS metagenome assembly SESB01 (sample SAMN06051867, study PRJNA518727) | freshwater metagenome | biome: subpolar coniferous forest; feature: holomictic lake; material: water; isolation source: holomictic Lake 227, 6 m depth | place: Canada: near Kenora, Ontario | collected... | reverse complement strand
AAATCTTGCTTTCGGAAATAAACTCCCACGCATCCAGGTCGTCTAAATCAATGTGATGACCATGTTGCTTAAGGATTGTTGCAATCTGACCTTTATGTTCTGCGGCATGCATAACCGCTTGCGAAAGTATGAGTGAGCGAGTTGCGTGAATGACATTTTCGCCAGTTTTAATCTCCAATGAGCCATCGGACTTGCCCGTTTCGCCGAGGAGGATGGAATCGAGTCCTGCCAAAATCTGCCGGAATTCGGGAATCATAAGCCCGTCCGTAATTTCCTTAAAATCTGTCCAATCTTCTCCTATCAAGCAGTAGCGAAACCACGCCTCGCTATTGGCGATGTGGGAAAGCAAGGTACCGATTGTCCACTCACCATCAGCAGCGCGCAATGAAAAAATTTCTTGAGGCTGAGTCAGAAAGTAAGAGAAAAATTTCTGGTTTGACCATGCCAAGTGTTTAATAGAAGTCTCAATTGAAATCATGGGTGACTCTCTCTTTACTTATTTGGATAAAAAATTGTATAAAGAATCAAAGTAGCTTTCCATACCTGCCTGAGCCCGTTTCTCTTCACCTTCCGGCAGCTCGCCGAAATGGCTGAACTTCACCCACGAATTTTCACCTCGGGCTTCAAGATTTATCACTACTAAGTGCGACGGCGTGTTCAAATCCTTGACTTCGAATTCTTCCTTCGATTCGGTGTAGTGCATCGTATGTTCTATTAATTCGAATTTGACGATCTTCAAATATTGACCGTAGAAATAGGCGGCGAAATTATGGGCTGGAACATCTACGCCGCATGCCCACAGGCCGCCGACCTGTAGGTCAGAAACGGTTGCGCCAGTAACTGCCCGTAGGTCATGCGGGTGATACCAGCTTTCAAGCGAGGCGGCGTCTGTCCATGCGGACCAAAGAGGCTCAATTTTGACTGGAAATTCGCGTTCGACCGCGTAAAGAAAAGCCTGAGTCATGCCCAAAATAGTACCCTTTTCCAATGAGCGCCGAAATTGGAATTGAAAAACTGATCAAACATATGGGCTGGGCCAACCAACAAATCATTCACAAGCTTGGTGAGCTACCAGATGATGCATTTCAGGCATATCTGGTAAATCCAGAATGGACCGTTGCGGAAATAATCCGACACATTCTCTCCTCGGCTGATTGGTATGGATTTCGGCTAACCGGCGAAATGCACATGGAGTTTGTTCAACCTAAATCGGCAAGCGAAATGGTTGAGTTCGCTCGAATGGCTTCAGTTTTCGATGATCGATTGCTTCGGGCAAGCAAGGTTCCAGAAGCGTTGATAACGAGGGAAGTAGATGGCAAGACACTGGTGCGGGCTCGCTCCACGATTCTTTCACAATCAGTTCATCATGCCACCGAGCATCGGGCGCAGCTGGTAGCGGCGCTAGAATCTCGCGGATTCACTTCGATAAATTTGGATGATTTTGATCTTTGGGCTTACACCGATGGTGCCGGCGAATAAGTTTTGAAAACATGATTTTACGACCGCTCAACATGTCCGATGAGGCAGAAGCGCTTGCTGGAGATCAGGAACTCGCTCTGGAAGATTGGGGTTTTTTGCTCAACTATGAGCCTGATATGCCTTGGAGCGAATACCTGGAAATCTTGGACGACCAAAGACTGGGCAGAAACCTCCCAGTTGGAAAAGTGCCGGCCACCTTTTTAATCGCTGAACATGACGGTCAGTTAATCGGCAGATCATCCATTCGCCATGCACTAAACGATTTTCTATTCAACGTTGGCGGTCACATCGGTTATGGAGTTCGACCAACCTTTCGCCGCAGAGGATTTGCAACTGAAATCCTGAGACAGTCTCTGGAACTCATATCTGAACTTGGGGTTACCGAGGTCCTGGTTACTTGCGATGACGACAACGTTGGTTCGTATAAAGTGATTGAGTCCCAAGGCGGAGTTTTGGAGAATCGCGTTGAGTTCGAAGGAAGTTTGAAACGTCGCTATTGGATTCGGTAGTTAGAATTCGGCCTAACTGCTGCACGTGCAAAAACAGAATGAAGGAAGATTATGAGCGCATACGATGATCGGGATAAGCAAGCCCTAATTGTTATCGATGTCCAAAATGGTGTCGTCGATTACGCCTGGAAAAGGGATGCCACTGTTGCTCGAATTGCAACACTTGTCGAACGGGCACGTGCGGCCAAAGTGGATGTTTTATGGGTGCAACATTCCGAAGATGATATGCCGATCGATGGTGAATATTGGCAAATTGTTCCGGAGTTGAAACCTTTAAAAGGCGAACGCATTATTCATAAACTTTGGCGCAGTTCATTTGAAGAGACCGAACTTGAGGATGTGCTAGAAGAGCTCAAAGTCGATCACTTAGTAGTCACCGGGGCTCAAAGTAATTACTGCGTTCGGCACACCGTACATGCGGCAATTGAACGCGGGTTGGATATCACCCTGGTTGAAGATGGTCATACGACAATGGATGAGTCGTGGAACGGCGTGCAGATTCCCGCCGAATTGATTATTGCTGAACTTAACCGAGCCTGTTCCGATTATGACTTGCCCGATAGCCGAGTGGATGTCGTAGTTGCTGAGAAAATTCAGTTCTAGGAATCGCTTCAACGATTTTCATTACTGAAGGATCGGTTGAAAACACATCTCGAATATTATGAACAAGCTCGGACTCGTAAATGAAGAGACAAGCCACAGAAGAGTTCTTGCTGCAATCAAGTATTTAAACCAATAAAGGATGGAATTTTTCCTGCGACGCCCGCGCTAGATCTAGAAACCCGTTGAAGTTGGCAGTATTTTTGTTCCTTTGAAACAGGCGAGGAGCTGCAATGTTTGTCACTGGAAAACCGAAGTTATGGCTGCGCATAGAGGGCCTAGTTCTTTTGATTGCCACCATTATGTTATTCGCTGGTCAGCATCAGAAGTGGTGGCTCTACCCGGTACTTCTCCTTGTACCCGACATTTTTATGCTGGGATACTTGGCGAACACCAAGCTCGGTGCCTTTTTCTACAATCTGGGGCACAGTTACTTTGCTCCAGCCTTGATGATTTTGCTGTCATGGCAGGCAGAGAATAAATTGGCGATCGCGATTGGGGTCATATGGCTGGGACATATCGGTTGGGATCGCCTCCTGGCGTATGGCTTAAAGTACGACTCGAGTTTTAAGCACACGCACTTGGGAGACTTAAACAAGAGAGATCGGGTTAGATGAAATTTCTGGTATCGGTAATAGATGACAAAACTCGATCGCCTCATTCGCCAGAAGAGCGGAAAGCAATCGATGATTTCAACGACAAAATTGTGGCGGCTGGTCAGAGAATTTTCGCCGGCGGGCTGGACGCCCCGGCAACCGCAACGGTTTTAGACAACCGTGGTGGGGTGAATATTTTGCAGAGTGGCCCGTTTATCGAATCCAAAGAATTCTTCAGTGGCTTTTGGATTATCGATGCCGAAGATTTAGAGACAGCGCTTGTACTGGCGGCCGAAGGTTCAAAGAGTTGTAATCGAAAAGTGGAGCTAAGACCTCTGCTCGGCTAACTAGTTCAGAAAGGCGATGATAGCGCCGGCGATCGTTAAGTTAATCGCATCATTCGCCGTTTCGATTATCCAAACTTTAAAATTCTCGCCAGCAAATAGCCGGTGAGATAATGAGGCACACATTGCAATACCAACTCCCAAAGCAAATCCCACTCCAGCTCCATCGACAACTCCAAAATTGGGAAGGTGCTTTTGAAGCGAATTTACGATCAACCCTACGGTTAGCGTTTGGATTGCAAGAGCAACGGCAGTGCCGCCAAAGAGGACAGCAGGCTTATGGTCTGCGCCCAATTGGCCTGAAGTATTGCCGCGTGCTTTCATCCAGACAGGATAAAAAGTCTTAGGGCCAAACCAGATGGCACCGCTTATGAAGGAAACGACGAAGGCGAGTAATACACCCCAAAGATTTAGCCCGGAAAATGTCATGCCGAAATGTTACCCAAAACTTCTAATTACAAGCCAGAGTAGGGCGGATATTTTGGCGAAATTGGCAACTAAGGCTGAGCCAGGATGGCATCGTGGACGTATTTTGAAAGTCCCCGAACGCGGCCATCGTAATATTCTTTAAATCGCGGATCGGCCAAGTACATCACCGCCAATTGCTTTTGCATCTCCACAGAGCAGTCATAAAACCATTTCGTTATAGCGGCACGGTGGGCTACCACTGCAGCTTGTGCCTTTTCGGAATTTATAGGCAGGCTATTCCCGAAGGCGTAAACAAACAATTCTGTTGCAGCTTCTTGGTCGATCTTTGCAGCCGCAAAATCCGACTTTGAGTATTTCGCTGTTCGCCGCGCAGACTGCGCGAACTCCGGAGTATCTCCCCACCGCTCACGAACTTCATCATCGAACTCGTTCATTAGGCAAGGTTAGCGAATCGAAATACTGGAAATATGACCGAATTGCCGCCATGTCCAAAGTGCGAGTGCGAATAGCCCTATGAGATGGGGATTCAAGTTTCAGTCATTCAACATTTGCGCTACCGTGAGAGAATTCAGATGTTAAATATCGAGATAACCCGCTCGGGGCTGATTCAATCGATTTCTAATACATAGGGGATTAAAGTGGCTGAGAATTCAGGAAAGTGTCCAGTTGTTCACGGAGCGAATGCGACGGTCGGTTCTTCAAATACCGAATGGTGGCCAAACACCCTGAACCTCGATATTCTGCATCAACACGACACAAAAACTAATCCGCTTGGCAAAGATTTCAACTACCGCGAAGAGCTAAAGAAGTTAGACGTTGCCGCGCTTAAGCAAGATCTCCGAGACCTGATGACCAATAGCCAAACATGGTGGCCGGCGGACTGGGGACATTACGGCGGCTTAATGATCCGAATGTCTTGGCATGCGGCTGGTACCTACCGCATCTCCGATGGCCGCGGTGGTGGCGGAACTGGCAATCAACGTTTTGCCCCCCTGAATTCCTGGCCGGACAATGTAAACCTAGATAAAGCTCGTCGCCTGCTTTGGCCTATAAAGAAGAAGTATGGCAACAAGGTCAGTTGGGCGGATTTATTGGTTCTTGCGGGAACAATTGCTTATGAGTCCATGGGCTTGAAAACTTTCGGATTTGGATTTGGCCGCGAAGATATTTGGCATCCAGAGATTGATATTTATTGGGGTGCGGAAAAAGAATGGCTTGCTCCTAGCGACTCTCGCTACGACGATCTAGCTAACCCGGCCACGATGGAGAATCCGCTTGCCGCAGTTCAGATGGGTTTGATTTATGTAAACCCAGAAGGCGTAAACGGAAAGTCAGATCCGTTGAAGACCGCGTTGCAGGTTCGCGAAACATTTGCTCGCATGGCGATGAATGATGAAGAGACTGTTGCGCTGACTGCTGGCGGACACACTGTGGGCAAGGCTCACGGAAATGGCGATGCCAAGATTCTTGGACCTTCACCGGAAGGCGCCGATGTCGAAGAAGCCGGATTGGGTTGGATGAATCACGAAACCCGTGGGATCGGCCGCGATACGGTTTCAAGCGGCATCGAAGGTGCTTGGACCACCAATCCAACGGTTTGGGATAACGGTTACTTCCATCTCTTGTTTACCTATGACTGGGAGCTAAAGAAGTCCCCAGCTGGAGCCACTCAGTGGGAACCAATCAATATTAAAGAAGAAGATAAGCCAGTTGACGCTGAAGATCCATCGATCCGTTTGAACCCAATTATGACTGATGCCGATATGGCCATGATCAAAGATCCGATTTACCGCGAAATCTCAGAGCGCTTCCACAAAGATCCAGCATATTTCAGCGAAGTCTTTGCTCGAGCTTGGTTCAAACTAACTCACCGCGATCTTGGTCCAAAAGCGCGCTATGTAGGTCCAGATGTTCCAGAAGAAGATCTGATTTGGCAGGATCCAATCGCTGCTGGTCGTACCGATTACAACGTGGCAGATTTGAAATCCAAGATTGTCGCATCAGGACTTTCAATCTCGGACTTGGTTACTACGGCTTGGGACAGCGCCAGAACTTTCCGCTCCTCAGACTTACGTGGAGGTGCAAATGGCGCACGAATCCGTTTGGCACCGCAAAAAGACTGGGCGGGCAACGAACCGGAGCGCTTGGCTCGAGTTCTATCGGTCTTAACTCCAATTTCCGAAGCGACTGGCGCCAGCCTTGCCGACGTAATTGTGTTAGCCGGAAATATTGGCGTCGAGAAGGCGGCAAGGGCGGCGGGATTCGACGTTTCAGCTCCATTTATCGCAGGTCGCGGCGATGCCACGGCCGAAAATACTGATGCTGCCTCTTTTGCACCTTTGGAACCAATTCACGATGGCTTCCGAAACTGGTTAAAGCAGGATTACCAGGTCAAGCCCGAAGAACTATTGCTTGATCGCACTCAACTCATGGGCCTTACCGCTCCTGAGATGACCGTCCTGATGGGTGGAATGCGCGTTATCGGCACTAACTATGCCGGAACAGAACATGGCGTCTTCTCTGATCGCACTGGTGTATTGAGTACCGACTTCTTTACCACCTTGACTGATATGCAGTACGTCTGGGAACCAACGGGGGAGAACCTTTACAACCTGCGAGATCGAGAAACTGGGGCGGTAAAATTTATCGCCACCCGAGTTGATCTAGTCTTTGGGTCGAACTCGATCCTGCGTTCATACGTCGAGGTTTACGCTCAAGATGACAATAAACTAAAGTTCATCGAAGACTTTATTGCCGCATGGTCAAAGGTAATGAACGCCGATCGATTGGAGTAGCTCGGATGAACCGCAAAGTTGATATCTTCCTGAGCAAGGAGAACAAATGGCGCGATGAGTTTGAACTGCTTCGTGCTCTTGCTTTGGAAACTGGGCTGACAGAAGATTTAAAGTGGGGTCAGCCTTGCTACACCTTGGACGGTGCCAATATCTTCTTGATCCATGGCTTCAAAGAATATTGTGCGATCTTATTCTTCAAGGGCGCACTGATGAAGGACGCGAAAAACTTATTAATTCAGCAAACTGCGAATGTGCAATCCAGCCGTCAACTAAGATTTAAGTCGGTCGCCGAAATTTCGAAGGCAAAGAAAACCATTAAGTCGTACTTGCTTGAGGCAATTAGAATCGAAGAAGCCGGCCTAAAAGTGGAGTTCAAGAAGCCCGCTGAATTTGTAATCTCGAAAGAGATTACGGTGGCATTTAAGAAAATTCCGGGACTTACGGTTGCGTTTAAAAAATTAACGCCGGGCAGACAGAGGGGATACATTCTTCATTTCTCCACCGCTAAACAGGTTAAGACACTAGAAGCCAGAATTGCAAAGTGTGCTCCTGGAATTCTCGCTGGCAAAGGGCTGAATGAGTAATAATTTGGCTCAAGTTTCGGTAATCGATGCAAGTGAATGGAAACGGCTGCGAGATATTAGGTTGAGGGCGTTATTTACCAATCCGGATGCTTTTGGTGGCAAGTTAGAGAGTGAGAATTTGTTAACTCATTGCTGGATAGGCGGTTGCTGGAGCGATCCGAAGTATCGAGGAAAGGGCGCATTTCGAAGGCTCTTTGATTATTTGGATAAAAATTCGATTGCCAAGGGTTGGGAGCGCCAAGGGCTGGGTGTTTGGGCGGATAATTCCGAGGCTATCGGCGCATACCGAGCTCTGGGTTTTGATTATGCCGGCGAACTACAGCCAAGCGAGCGATCGCCCGGTCGCTTTTATGTTCATATGGTGCGCAATTCGAAGTAATGTTCTTTAAGTGAACATATCGAAGATTCCGGAAGTAAGAAGAGAAGTAATCGCTAAAGTCCTAGTTGGCATTCAATTCTTGATGTTGGGGTTGCTTGGTATTGCTGCGCTCATGAACATCTCAAATAAAAGTCATAATTATTTGGTTCTCGAGGCGGTCTTGATTGTTTTGGGTGGCGCCGTGATCGCCAGTGCTGGGATTTCACTACGCCCGTCACTGCGAATTTCGCCCATTCCTAAAGTTGACTCTCCGCTGATCGCAATTGGAATTTACAAATATGTTCGGCACCCGATGTATTTGGGTGTGATCCTAATTGGAATTGGCTTAGCGGGATTTGCCGACTCGAGCGCCACCTGGATCATGGCGGGGATCTTGGTCATTGACCTGAATTTTAAATCCAGATTTGAAGATGAGTTGCTGCGGGAAATCCATCCCGAGTCCTTTCATTATCAACTTCACACATCAAGGATAATTCCGTGCTTGGGTGGTTCATGTCGGGAAAACTGCGAGCTTAAATAGGGGAGTTCTTCTTCCGATCTCGGTATATTTGCGCAATGCCCACTATTAGCCACATGCTTTGGTTCGATCATCAAGCAGAAGAAGCAGCAAATTTCTACTTGTCAGTGTTTGTTAACGGGAAGATTAACAACGTTGGTCGTGGACCCGAAGGCAATGCCTTCACTGTCGATTTCGAGCTATTTGGTGAGAAATATATTGGCTTGAATGGCGGACCGGCCTTTAAATTCAATGAGGCGATCTCGATATTTGTTTCAGTTGATGGCCAAGCAGAGGTTGATAAGTATTGGGGCGCTTTGATAGCTGACGGTGGCGAAGCCGGGCGTTGTGGCTGGCTCAAGGACAAATTCGGACTTTCTTGGCAGATCATTCCTAAGCAATTAGGGGAGTGTTTGGGCAACGCCGATCCCGCTATTGCTGGACACGCCATGGGCGAAATGATGAAAATGACCAAGATCATTGTTGCCGATCTTTATGTGTAACTAGTTTATTGGGGCGCCAGAGACTCGAAAAAATTCCCTGGCCAGTTTTACCCGCTGATTTATCTTTGGGCCAGAAGCAATTCCCATAGTTACGGCGATTCTGCCAATGATATGTTCCACCGATTTTTCGCTGACATCTCGGACACGGGCAATCTCGGCGTTGCTAAGGCCATTTGCCAGAAGTCGATAAGTTTCAAGCTGAATCGTTGAAAGCGAGTCAAATTCACTTTCCCAAGCTTTCAAATCAGTCGAGGTTTGATTTTGTACCCAGCTGAGTTTCTCCCGATTGGCAATTGCATCAACTGATGAATGAAGTGCATCTTGAAGAACGAAAATATCAGTTACTGAACTCTTCAAAATTACTTTCGAACCAAATGGCATTTCCTTTTCAACAAGTCCATACATTTGGACTTTTGGTGCATCTGAAATGAAAACTAAACCAATCGAAGGAAAAAGCAATCGCAATTTATCGGCCAATACCACACCAGAGAGTCGGTCGAAACCTAGAGAGATAACAGCGACATCCGGGCTAAATTCCAATACGGCTTCACTATCAAATGTTTCAAAATTCTTTACTTCAAACACAGTGAGACCAATTGCTCTGAAATGAGATTTGATCAAAATTGACTCCCACGGCAGATTAATTGCGGTTAACCCGCGGTTCATCACAGTTCACTGTAGCCCAATGAATAGATTAAGGTTGCTTGAATATTGAATGTCGAACACATACTCAGCGTCCAATAAGCAGATGGCAATATTCTTGGTGTTAACCCTCGTTTTCATAAGTATTTATGCTCACTTATGGGGCTATCCCCCATAAAGCAATAATGTGGTTATAGTTGAATTATTGCTTCAATTATTGAAGCTACTTAAACTCTTAAAAAGAGAGATCGTTGGATCGCGTGGAGACCGAAAAGGAAAACACTGCATCCGACTTAAAGCGGATAACTATCTTTGAGAATAGCTTCCATCCTGGAATGGGCTTCTTTATTTCTAAGGGATTTAGTGAAGATACGAATTCGAATTTAGACACTCAAGTAGTTGATTTTGCGCTGGCCATTCCACATGTAACAGAATTCAAACCCAATGTGGTGATTTTTGATATGGACTCCTTACGCAAAATTGATGCACTCAACACAGCACTGGAAATTCGAAAGATTTTTCCAGATCAGTTCATAATTTTTATGGCCGAAAGTGCAAGCCCGATTTTAGTTCGCGAAGGATTAATTTCGGCACTTTGGCATCGCGCGTTTTGGCTGAATGAACCAACTCGAAATCCCTCAACGGTGCTGTCGGAAATATTGCGTGCATACAATGGTTTACAGCAAATTCATCCTTCATTTTTAGAAACTACAGTTTCGGAGACGACTTACTACGGACTTCTCTCGCCACAACAGCATCGAGTGATTCGGTTGATGGCAATGGGCGGTTCTAATAATGAGATTGCTTTAACCTGCAAAATATCGGAGAAAGCCGTCGAACGAACAATCTCTTCAGCCTCAAAATTGCTTGACGTGGAGCCCTCGTCCGCAGCTACAAATCACCGCGTTAATGCCGCAAATAAATACTTGCGGGCGGTATTTTATTCGGATTCGATGGGTCTGTAAGAAGACTTAATCGGGCTCATTTGTTAGGCGAATTCGATATTGCCGAAAATCGGTTAAATCAGCCACCTTGTCATAAAGGATTCGCGCCGGCGAGTTACCCTCCCGAGTGCTCCAGTAAAGTCTTGAAGAGCCGGCCGCGAGAGCACTTTCCGTTACCTTATTAATAAGGCTTCTTCCTATTCCGCCGCCTCGAACATCTGTGGAGACGAATAGATCTTCCAAATAGCAGTAATTGTGAGTAGCCCAGGTCGAGGCATGAAAAAGGTAATGCGCTATCCCGACCAAGTGGCCATCCAATTCGGCAACCAAGCCGTGGATCTCGGAATCGGCAATCAAGCGCTCCCAAGTAATTTGGTACTGCTCATCGGTCAATTCGGTCTCATAGAAATTTACGTAACTCTGGAAAAGTTCTAACCATTGCAAGTTGTCGGTTGCGGTTATCGGTCTGATTGAGATCGGCATTTGGCTAGGGTAGCGATTAAGGGCAATTCAGAGAATATCCTGTGGGTTTAGCATCTCCGTCTGTAATCCGTCTCGTTGCTGACAGAATTAGTGGGTGCGCAGATTCATTCTCTTTGCTGTTTTAGCGGGATTCATTTCGCTGACTTTTACTTCTGCCATGGGTGAGGATGTCAGCCCTTCTCCCAGCACTTCTCCATCAGCTCTAGATCAGCCCACACCAACAAGTACACCAACAATTGCACCCTATGCACCTACCTATATTTTGCCGCCCTTGGTCGATCAAAGCCTTCCCACCAATCTCTCTCCATCATTGGAGAAAGCACCGTTGGATTTTCCCAAACCTTATGCTGATAGGTGCCACACTCAACAGAATTTGACCGCTTCCTTGGCAGCGTGTGAATATGGAAATTTAAAGTCGAAAACTACGATGGTGCTTTTCGGTGATAGCCATGCGCTTTCTTGGTTTCCGGCCATGGAGAAATTGGCAATTGCTAAGGATTGGAAATTACTTTCGTTAACGATGAGTTCATGCTGGCCAGCTGATATTCCTGCTTGGAATTCCACCACAAAGAAATTGATGACAAATTGTGCCATTTGGCGCAAAGCTACGCTGGCGAAAATATCTCGAATCAAACCTAATTTAATTTTTGTCTCTGGAACCGGTGGCTTTGCTACGGTTGACGCAAAAGGAAATGTCTTAACAGGAGATGCCAAGACGCAAGTTTGGCGCGATGGTATTGCTCGAACGCTTTCCATCTTGAAAGCCGCTTCACCAAGCGTGGTGGTTCTTGGCGACACTCCGCATTCGCAATATGATCCTGCCGATTGTTTGGAGTTAAATAAAGAGAGCATCGTAAAATGTTCTACTCCATTAACAAAGTCGTTCAACGTTAATTGGTTGACCGAAGAACATAACGCCGCGCTTTCGTTGAATTTAATCTGGTTAGATCCAACTAATTGGATCTGCATATCAGATCCATGTAGCCCGTTGCTAGGTAAATACTTGATCTATCGCGATGCCGGCCACCTAACGGCAACCTTTGCCAAAACCCTTGAAGTGCCTCTTTGGCGGGCACTTTCACCCCTCTTGAAATAATTTGGTGAGTGCTAGCCCCTATTGCGGTCAAATAATGTGATCCAAGGAATAGTTATCGAAAATCAGTGTGATCTAAGGAATATCATGCTCGGCTTCCTCACAAAATTGAATGTGACACAGCGAATATGCAGGTTAGTGCCAGCCCCCAAGTAAATGAACTTTGAGTCTCCCATCGGTGAAAAGATTCCTTCGTAAGCAAGAAGTGCGAAACCATGGAGAGATGGGATAAGGAAATGAAGCAAAGTTCAAAGTCCGTAAGTAAATTGATTGTGGTTGCAATAGCTGCTTTTGGTTTGGTAGCGACCACAGCACCAGTGGCGAACGCTGCAACAAAGACGATCGTTTGTTACAAAGGTACAACGGTAAAGAAAGTTACTGCTGCTGCGCCAAAGTGCCCAACCGGTTATTCGACAAAGAAGCCGGCACCAGTAAAGCCAGTTGCTTCTACGCCAGCCAAACCAGTAGCAAATGGCACCGCATTCACTGGTACATACAAGGGCAAAATCGCCACGATCTGGAGTGACAGCGGCGTTTCTGCGACTGTGACGGCAACAGGTACGGGAACTGTTCTAGGTATGGACTCACTAAGCGGGTCTGGTTCGTCCTCACCCTCAAGTCAATGTGAATCAATTGCCGGAGCTGGAACCATCAGTGGTGGTGGAAATACTCTGAAAGTTAATTTTGATACTTCCTCAAAGGGATGTGCCGCAGAAAGTACCGCGCCAACAGTTGTAACGATCACAGGCAATGCAGTAATCAGCGGTGGCACCGGAAAGTATGCCGGCGCAACTGGAACGTTGAAAGTCACGGGCAGTTTCGCAGTGAACGCAACCGATGCTGGAACTAAAGAGAGCCAAGCGCTATCGCTGACTCTTACTGGCTCCATCGTTACTAAATAATTCAAAGCAATATACGAGCAAAAAACTAGAAGGAGAAAGAATATGAAGCGAATTATCTCGAGCATCGCGATTGGTGCTCTTGCGCTTGTTGGTGGCGCGGCAATCGGAGGGACACCTGCATCCGCAGCGACTCCTTCGACGCTGGTGCTATCAGGAGGCAGTGCAGTTTTCGGCTTGGATCCAGTAGCAATTGTTGGAACCGCCAATAACGCTGGAGTTGTAAAGTTTTCCGCAGTTGGAGTCGTGATCAAGGGCTGTGAAGCAGTTGCAACTACAACTGTCACTCCTTTCGTAGCCAAGTGCACATGGCTTCCAGCAGCCAGCGGTCCAACCGCTTTAACGGCAAGTTTCACTCCAACTGATGCAGTTGCCTTTACGCCTGTTGATGCCGCACCATTCACAGCGAAGGTAGGAGTACCAGTACAAGGCGTTGTTTCACCAATCCATATGTACGTTGATCAGGTTTTGGCTAGCGGAACCAGCGGTGCGCTTGCACCACGCTTTGGTATTAGCTGCGCCGTAACCAGTGAATTCATTGTGGGTCAAACCATTGTCTGGCGTGTCTACGCCAACAATGAACAACTTGGTGGCGCCGTTATGGACTCATCAAACACTGCTAAGGCTTACATCGAGGTTGCCGGAGTCAAGGATCCAATTCCTATGACATACGGAAACCACAGTGGCGTTGCATTCTGGACTGGAGTTCTCAAGACTGGCGCTGCACCTCTATATAACACTCTTGGTTTGATCAATTTCAAAGTCACCATGATTGCCAAAGATGTCTCAACCATGATGGTCCCAGCGACGAAGTTGGTCGCACAACGCGATGCCGCCGGTGCTCGAGTTCGTGATGCAAGCGGCCAGCAGATCTATAACCGCGTTGCTTACTTCAAGAGTGTTTCAGTTAACCCTGCTCTTAAGGGTGCCACCGCAACATGGGCATCAAACTTCACTGCAACTTCGCAGTTGACGTTGTACGCAGTACCAGTCGCTAAGTAGTTAGTGATCGCCTTCTAGTTATCTGAGCTGAATGGCCTAAGGCCATTCAGCTCAGATTGGGAGGAAATAACAGGAACTTTCAAGTTTTACTTCGGAGAGAAAAGGTATTGAAATGAAGAGAATTATGTCCAACAGGGGAGCAAGTCTTCTCCTTCGTATCGCAGTTGTATCAATTTTGCCGGTGGCTCTTCTTGCGCCAGCTCGTGCCGCAGATACCAACCCAATAGTTCCAATTAACTTGGTTCAACCAACAGGTATTCCAGATGTAGCGCCACTACCATTCACAACCAATAAATCCGCAACTTTCACGACTCCTGAAACCATGGTCAATCTGGATATGAGTTCGGTTCAGGGCTATTACGATGATTCCTTCACTGTTAGTGGTAAAGGGCTAGCGGCCAGTACTCCTCTGACTTTGACCTGGTCCACTTCAGATGGAACCTGGGTTGCCGATATTCAACCAAACAGCGTTAATTACTTGGGAATCAAATACACCAAGTACAACGTTGACATTACGACTGTCACCACTGATGCAACTGGAGCCTTCTCCTTCAAAGCAAAGGTCCCACATGATTTCGGCGGCGTTCACGACATTTACGCCGTTTCAAATGGCGTAGCCGTTGCACATGCTGGCTATCAGATCCTTCGCACGGTAACCATTTCCCCAAAGAGCGGACCAATTGGTACGCCAATTACCGTTACCTACACCGGTCTTGGTGCCAGCCTATATACAGGTGGCGGCGCAGTTCACTGGGATAGCAGCTATGCCGGAGAAATGCACGCCCTCTGGACTCGTGGAACTGGACAGGTTGTTATTCGCGCAGCTGGACCAGTTGGTATCCACTATGTCGAGGTTAAAGATGCACTCACCTTTGCTTACCTCAATATTTTGCAATCTCCAGTGCCCTATGCAAACGGCGGTATCTTGCCATTCAAGGTTACAAAAGATAATGGTCCAACAGCACCTTATATAACTTACCCAGCACAGGTTGAGCCAACCGTTACCCAACGCACGACCATCTCTACTGCTGGCCTAGATCCAAACACAAAGGCGGTTGCAACGCTTTCCACGGCTACTGGCCCAATCCTCACCAAGACAACGGTTAATGTAACTGGCTTAACAACCACTGGAACCCACCAATTAGTTTGGGCATCGGTTGTTGGAAACCGCGTTAACTGCACCGGCACCTGCTGGGCTTATTCTTCAATTCCGCTAGGAACTGCAGATGTGGTCAATGGTTCAATCACCAAAGAGGTAACAATTCCTGACAATCTAGGTGGTTGGCACGTGATCCAGGTCAAGCAAGGCGATGTAATCGAAGCTCAGGTTCCGTTCTACGTTAAAGAAAGCATCATGCCTTTCTACGACAAGGCCGGAAAAGTAATCGGTTTGGGTCTTGCAAAGGCTGACAACTCTGGTTCCTTGCAGGCGATCGCAACTGGTGGAGCTGGAACGCCAACTAATAAGTTTAAGGCCGGCGAAGAGATCACCGTCAGCATTAAGGGCGTTGGTTGGACTCAGTTAGATAACACGCTCGCCTTCACCTATGACAACAGTTATGTTGGTTATGGCTGCGGCTTCAACTCAAATGGCTACATGGTCGTGCATATCCGAGCAACTGGTGCGCCAGGAACTCACATCATTGACCTGCACCCATTGCTCTACACCCAGCAACCATCATTTGCTAACACACCTTATGGCATGGTTCCGGTACTTTCATCAGACCGCGACTTCCCAGGGTTAGCACTTGGATATCAGATTCCATCAATCCACTTTGCGATCACAATCGTTAAGTAATAACTGACTTACTAAAGCCTCGCCTCCTTTTCCCGGAGAGGCGAGGCTTTAGTCTTTAGCAAAGTTGCTAATGGGGCGGGTAGCCACCAATTCCATCTACCTAATAACACCATGGCGCTTGGAAGTAGTAATCCACGAATCAATGTGGCATCAACCAAAACGCCGAAAGCTAATCCAACTCCGAGTTGTTGCAGACCGGCGAAGTGGCCATAAACCAGACCGCTAAGTGCACCAACCAAGATGATGGCAGCGGCTGTTACAACGCCTCCGGTGTGCGCCAATCCTTCTACGATCGAATCTTCATTTGATTCACCGCGATCCCAAGCCTCGCGCATTCTGGAGACGATAAAGACTTCGTAATCCATAGACATGCCAAATAGCACAGCAAAGAGAAAGAGAATGATCCAGGCTTCGATTTGCGGTAAGTGGTAGGTGCCAAGGATTTTTGTACCGGCACCAAACCTGAAAACCACAACTAACGATGCATAAGCTACTGCAATTGAAATCAAGTCCATGAGAATTGCTTTGAGCGGCAAGATCAATGATCTAAAGGCCCGGAGCAAAACCAGGTAAGCAATAAATAGAACTAGCGCAACGGTTTTAGGGAAGGAGTGCAGGATTCGATCCAGCAGGTCAACGCCTTGCGCTGGCGCGCCACCCAAATAAATTTTGGTGCCGCTGGGGAAAGTAGATTTAGGAATATAGGTATTGCGCAATTCCTTTACAAACTGCTGCTCAATCTTCGAGCCAAAATCGTGATGCCCGATGATAAACATCCGTAAGTAGCGCCCAGTTGAATCGACATAAGGTGTCTTGGCGCCTGCGGCCACAACAAAGGCTTCTGGATTTTTAGAGATGGCTGATGTCAGTTGGGTGCGGGCGGCAACAACGGCAGGGTCACTGGCCATTCCTGACGCACCTAAATCCACGACAATTTGATTGGGGGTAATAATGCCCAATCCAGCTTGATCGGTGATCATTGCGAGCGCACGAGATGATTCCAAATTGGCTGGGATTGCAGTTAACGAGCTGGGAGTGACCTGTAGCCACAAAACTGAGGCGGCGGCAATCGCTAGCGCGGTAAGTGAAAAGATAAAGATCGAAATCGGGCGTTTAATCACAATCCGGGAAACCCGCGCAAAAATACCCGTCATCAGGTCTTTGCGCCCCATTAGACCTTGGAATCCTTTAGGGGTAACGCCCTTATGTCCCAGAACCGACAAGATCGCCGGAAGCAGGCAGATGGCGGTGGCCATCGCAACGATCGGCACAACTAGCCCAGCGGCACCGAGTGAACGCACAAACGGAATTGGCACAAGTAGCAACGTTGCCAGCCCCACTGAAACGCTAAACCCCGAGAGGATGACGGTACGGCCCGCAGTCTTCATCGTTCTGATGATTGCCGCTTCGATTTCAATCTCGGGTTGATCTATAAGTTCGCGGCGAAAGCGATGAACTATCAGCAAGGCGTAGTCGATAGATAGTCCCAGACCAATTAGCTCGATGATGTTGGGGATATAGAGGACCATCAAGAACTTCTGCGCCAAAAGGTAGACGATGCCAAGGGCTAACGAAATAGAGGCGCCGGCGAAGATCAGCGGCACAAAGACCACCAACGAAGTGCCGAGCATGAGCAAAAGAAGAAGCAGCGCTAAGCCCAAGGCGACGATCTGTCCTAATTGGAGATCCAACGCGAGAACCGGTGTAACGTCATGATTGATCGCCGGCGGTCCGGTTACCAAAGCTTGGGTAAGACCCACCGCATGTAAGGATTCACGCAGTCTTACCGTGTAAGCGGCGGCATCGGTCAACTTAAAGGTCGTTCCGACACTGGCGAAAAGCACGCCGCCTAAGGCTTTCTCTTGGGTGATTCTGGCTCCGGGAATTACCTTGGCAGCGGAAGCCACCTGGCCCTTCATAACCGCAATTTCAGCTTTGGTAGCGTTCTTGAATTTATATAGAACGGTAAAACTACCTTCGATATTGTCTTTGAAATGGTTGGTGAGGATCTCATCGGCCTTTGCCGAGTCGCTGCCAGGCACTGCCAGCGAGGTAGTCAGATGGCCATTTAAACGGGTTCCGGCAAAGGCGCCGAGCAAGGCAAGAATCAACCAGAGCCCTATTACGACAATTCGGTGACGAAGAATTAGGCGCGTCCACCGTTCTAGCATTGCGCCAGTCTAACGATGCCCGCTCTAATGCCTAGAATCAGCGCATGAGTGACACTCCAGCAGATTACGCAATAGTTACCGGGGCCAGCAGCGGAATTGGCGCTGCCACAGCGAGGGTTTTGGCTGCAACTGGTTTCCATGTAATTGCAGCAGCTCGGCGTATTGATCGTTTAAAAGAGCTCGCGGCCGAGAATGCGAATATCCACGCCTTCGAATTAGATGTCACCGATCAAACGAGCATCGATAGGTTCATGGAACAAATCGCTGATCTACCAATCGCCATTTTGGTAAATAATGCCGGCGGCGCTTTTGATGCCGCATCGGTTCAAAGCTCGGACCCAGAGATTTGGAAGAAATCTTTCGATGTAAATGTCGTTGGCTCAGTTCGAATGGTTAAAGCCATTACTCCGATAATGCAGAAATTAGGTCGGGGCCATATCGTCATCATGTCTTCAACTGCCGGGCATGTGGCCTACGAAAATGGTGGCTCTTACGTAGCCAGCAAATTCGCGGAAACTTCGCTTGCAAGAACGCTTCGATTAGAACTAAATGGTCTGCCGATTCGCATCACGGAAATTGCACCGGGAATGGTTAAGACTGATGAATTTGCCATGGTCCGAGTTGGCGGCGACAAGGAGCGCGCGGCCAAGGTATATGAAGGCGTTGCAGAACCTTTGGTTGCAGAAGATATTGCCGAGGCAATTCGTTGGTCGGTCACACTGCCGGCTCATGTCAATATTGATTCGTTGGTGATACGCCCGGTTGCGCAAGCGGCTAACCACAAAGTCCACCGCGTAATTTAAGATTTGTTAAGTAGCATCGAATTATGAAATTTTGGCTCAAAAATAGAGCGCTGATCGCAGTCGTGGCAACTTCGATTATTGCCATTGCAACTCCTGCGCTCGCGATGGGTTCTGGCAATCCATTTGTTGATGCGCAAACTGGTCTAACTTACGGCGTGTACGAGCCAACTAACACGCTGGGACTTGCATTCTCCAAAATTTCGTTACTTCCCTGCGCTACCGGCGCCGATTCCGCAATTTTTGCTACGTATACAACGGGTTCGAAAAGGGTAGTCGTTATAGAGAAAGCGGCTACTGCGAAGTGCACTAACAAAGCGCTTAAAGCACCCAAGGATGCCAAAGTTTTCGCTAGCAAATTGATTCCGACCAAGATTTTTAAAGCTACCACCATCACGCTATGGGGAAGTGGTGGAATCTCGGTGGCCCAATTGAAGAAGTTCGCTACTGGGTATCTGCCGGCTGATCGAAATTCCGTAACGCAGGTAGCAGGTGGCACCTCAGTTCTGCCACCGATCATGATTAATCCTCTGACAACTTCGACCGTTAGCGTACGATTGACAAATGTCGTTGTTTTGCTAGTTCCGGACCCGGCCAACTGGAGCGCAGTAGTTGCTGATCCAACCGTCGCCACATTTACTCCAGGCGGCAACAAAGGAACATGGGTAGCGAATCCTGGTTTGCAACCGTTGACAGTCGGAAGTACAACAGTAGTTCTAAGTCAATCCGGAAAAGTCGTTGCAACCATTCTTGTCACGGTCACCAAGTAGTCCTGAAAGTTTTAGACGCGCTCTTTCAAAAGTAATTCGACTAAATCTTCAGGTTGAATTTCTGTGGGCCATGCCGGATTGACTCTGCCAATTCCTTTGGCAATCACAAAGGATGCGCGCTCTTGTTCGCTGTCACCACCGTGTCCACCTTCATCTCGATGGCCATGATCAGTTGTGATGACTAGCAACCAAGATTCATTATTTTTGGCTGCCCGCTTTTCAATCGCATTGGTGATTTGGCTTACGTAGCCATCAATACGTTCGATCGCGGCAAGGTAGTGCTCTCCCAAAATTCCGTATACATGTCCGGCTTCGTCCGCGCCGCAAAAATAAACGAAACTGACATCCGGGCCAGCCATCGCCAATGCGTAATTTGCAGCATCAGCAATTTCGGCATCGACTGTTTTATAACCGTGGGTTTCACCATCGCGAACAATGACTCGGTGGCGATAAGCCAATTGCTGTTCACGTCGTTCATGAATAATCGGAGCGAGACCAGAAGGGTCTACCAGCGGAGGCCAGCCAGCTGCTGCAAAGGTGGTTGTACTTTGGTCTTGGTAGTAAGCGCGACTTAGAAGATCAGGGCGATACAGAAGTTGATGCCCCATGAATCGATTATCGGTGACGCCGTGTTGAGCATGTGTTGAGCCAGTCAAAATCGTGGACCAACCTGGACCGGACCAAGTTGGTACGGCCATCCTAAATTCACGAAAAAGTGATTCCGATTTAAGTATGGATAGCGTTGGTGCTCGGCCAGATGAAAGAGCCGTCGGCAGGACTAGACCGTCAATTCCGAGTAAAAAGATCTTGGTTTTCATATGCAGCTCACATTTCGGTCAACGTTGATAAGTAGCGGATGTTAGCGCTCATAGATGAACGGAAATGTTGGAAATTAAGCAACTTCTCAGCCAATTGGGGCACCATTTCCAGTGGGAATCGCCGCATCTCTCAGACTCTGGGAGTTATCTACAGTCATCAAGTACATGCAGTACTTGGACCGAAAGATAAGAAGACGATTCAAAAGAGAGAAGGATTCTTATGAACAGAAGTACAAAGATTGGCTCGACCGTTCTGGCACTTGCCCTTACTGCTGGCACCTTCACCGTGGCAGAAGCCGCACAGGGAAAGCATGTAGTCGTTAAGAGTTCAAGTACGGCAACAAAAGTCGTAGCGCGCGGCTTGCCAGCTGCCAACAACGAGAAAACCGTTTTGGATGCGCTAGTAGCCAAAGGCACTATCACAGCCGCTCAAGAGACGGCAATCATTGCCGCTTTCGAAGCAGCCCGACCAACTCCACCAGTAGGTATGGGTGGTTTTGGTGGAATGGGTGGCCAAATGAGCGGCCTCGATAATGTAATCATCACAACTCTTGGAATTACCCAAGCAAATCTCGAAGCCAATGAGCAAGCCGGCAAAACGCTAGCCTCGTTAGCTGGAGCTAAGACCGCTTCGCTTATCAGCGCAATCGTCGCTTTCGAAACCACGCAAATTAACGCACAGGTTACGGCAGGACGATTAACTGCGGCACAGGCACAAACCTTGATCGCCGGGCTTCCTGCCTTAGTAACCACAGCTGTTAATACTGTTGGCGGTCCAGGAATGGGAATGGGTGCTGGAATGGGCGGCCGCGGTCATGATCGTGGTCCAGGAATGGGTAGGGGAATGGGTGGAAGTTCAACCATGAACACGCCAGTTGCTCCAACCACGGCCGGCTAATTAGTTCGACTCACCTCGAGTAGAAAATGGAGAGCGGTCAGAGCGAAATCTCTGGTCGCTCTCCTTTTTAGTGGTTATTTAACAGCAGGTGCCAAGAATTTCGATATGGCAATACGGTTAACAAACTGCCGCAAAGAAATAGAGTTGGAATTAATAGACCCGTAGTCGCGCCATAGTGATCAATCACAACCCCGGAGATCGCGCTCGCAAGCGCTCCGCCCAACGGCATACCAGCTATCACCCAAGCCAGCGCCTCAGTTATTTGTGCCGCAGGAACAGCGGTTTCAGCCACGCCATACGCGGTGACAATCAGTGGCGAGATTGCCAACCCATTAATGAATAGCGCAACCGCCATCATTGGAATATTGCGAGCGAAAATAAAAGGGGTGGAGAAGAACAGAAGCACTACCAAGGCAATTAAGAAACGCTTGGCATAAGTAGTTCGCCATTTTATAACGCCATTTATGATTGCGGAAGTTGCGCTGCCTAACGCCCAGATAGCCAGCAATAATCCGGTTCGTTTTGCGGCGTTGTGATATTCGGCGAAGCTGACAACAGTGATTGATACGGCACCAAAGAAACCGCCGATAAAGGTGGCAGGCAAGATAATTGCTTGAATGATTCGATTTCGAATTACCGCTGGATGAGGGTCAACTTTATTTTTAGGTACGGCGGGCGGTTCCGAGTTTCTTTGAAGCGCGAAAACGGGCAAGCCGATTCCGAGAAAAATCATTGCTGCAACTAGACCGGCCGATGGCGAAATAATCGTGGCGCAGGCAGTTGCGATCAATGGTCCAAAGATGAAGACCATCTCATCCATCAGAGCTTCATAAGAATATGCCGTATTTATTAAATCTCGGGCGGCATCGGGATTGTTAGAGTGATCGTCGCCGCGCCGCTCCAGGACATGGATCCATCTTCGGCGGACCAAACCTCCAACATTTATCGCTGGGATTTCAGCGATCATTACTAATACGAACCAACTCCATTTCGGTGCGTTATGGTCAACGGCCAAAATTAACAAAACTACGAGCGCAATTCGAACGGGTGCTACTAAAAGCAATATTTTTCGCTGACCATATTGATCGGCTAAACGAGACCAGATGGGAGAGGCAATTGCAACGACAATTGATGCCATTGCGGTCATGGCTCCGGCGATGGAGTACTTATGCGTCTTTGCAACAATAAAGAAGATTAAAGATAAGCCCTCCATTGAGATGGGCATTCGACCAATAAACCCCGCGAACGAAAAACGAAGCGCTCCCGAGGTTTTAAAGATCGTTACATAACTACCAAACACCCGCTGATTCTAGTGGGTTTGAAAAAGCTAGTTATTCGCTAACTTCAATTGATAGTTGAGGTAGCGCCTTGTCGACAGATTTTGGCAACCACCAGTTGGCCTTGCCCATCAAGTGCATCAAGGCCGGAACCAAGATGGTTCGAAGAATGAAGGCATCAATAAATACGGCAGCGGACAATCCGATTCCGAACTCCTTGATTACCTTTTCGCCACCGAAGACGAAAGAGCCAAAGACGGTGATCATGATCAAAGCCGCAGAGGTGATGATTCGTCCGGTATCAGCTTGACCAGTAATTACTGATTTGGTGTTGTCTTGGGTGTGGACCCATTCTTCATGCATTCTGCTCACTAGGAATACTTGGTAGTCCATCGAAAGTCCGAACAGGATCGCAAGCATGATGACCGGCAGGAAGGATTCGATCGGTCCAGCGCCGACATTTATAAGCTTCTGACCCCAGCCCCATTGGAACATTGCAACAACGATGCCGAATGAGGCACCAGCAGCCACCAGATTCATGACACCTGCAGTTAGCGGGATAACCAAACTTCGGAAGGCGAGAAGCAGCAGCAAACAACCCAAAAGGATGATTACGCCAATAAAGAGCGGAAGCTTTCCACTAATCACGGTAGCGAAGTCATCGAAGATCGCCGTTGCGCCACCTACGTAGACTTTGGTTCCCGAAGCGCCGAGCGCTTTTGGCACCAAATTATTTCGAATCTCGATTATCAAATTACTGGTCTTTACATCTTGCGGACCAGTCGTTGGAATTACCTGGACAAATGCAATATCACCCTTTGGACTGGTAATAACCGGGCTGACCTGGGCAACGCCAGGCTCGGTGGCGAGGGCGGCAGCAACTTGGGCAAAGGCGGCGTGATCAACGGGGGATTTCACGGAGGCGATAACTTGTAGCGGGCCGTTAGTGCCTGGACCAAAACCCTTGGCTAACAAATCGTAAGCTTTTCGAGTGGTAGAACTCGATGGATTATTTCCCTGATCAGAAGAACCTAAATGAAGCGAGAAGAACGGAATTGAAAGTACGACTACCGCAGCAACGGCTATAAGTGCTAGTGGGATTGGTCGGCGCGAAACAAATCTGGCCCAACGAGACCAAAAGCTGGCATCTAAATCTTTCTGCGTGCCTGAATCAATGCTGTGTCGCCCGCGCTTGTTGTAAACCTTGCGGCCCAAGACGCCAAAGAGTGCAGGGAGCAAAGTCAATGATGCGATCATGGTGACCAAGACAGTTAAAGATGCCGCGATTGCAACACCATTTAGGAATGAAAGTTGAAGTACAAATAGCCCAAGCAATGCGATGCAGACAGTTGCGCCCGCGAATAAGACTGCGCGACCAGAAGTATTTACGGCAGTTGCGGCAGCATCTTCGGGATCTCGGCCATGTGAGATTTCGCGACGATATCGGCTAACAATAAATAGGGCGTAGTCGATTCCTACTCCAAGGCCAATCAGAGAACCGAGGATTGGTGCAAAGCTGGCAATGCCGATTGCGTGAGTCAAGAGTGTTACCAAGCCGGAGGCAGTTCCTAAGGCAAGAAGCGCAACACCGAGCGGAAGCAGCATGGATAGGAAAGAGCCAAAAGAGATAAAGAGAATAATTCCAGCAGCGACGATTCCGATTACTTCACCGGGATTGCCCTTGGGCTTATCTAGTTGCCCTACTCCTTGACCACCGAACTCAACTTGTAGATTTGCAGTTCGTGCGCTTTTTCCAGCAGCAACCATTGCTTTGACATCGGCATCTTTTAGCGCGCGCCCGAAAACGGAATAGACAACCGAGGCATATGCCGTCTTGCCATCGCGGCTAATTTGCATGAAACCAGCGGGATCAAATGGGGACTTAACGGCACCCACGGATGGAATTGTCGAAACCTTCGCAAATACCTGCTGCATCGCACTTTTAATTGCTGGATCGTTCACAGTTCCATTAGCGACATGGAAGACCATCGATTCGCTGTCACCAGCCTGATTTGGGAAGGCCTTTCCAAGAAGGGCTAGAGCCTTCGAGGAGTCGGTTCCGGGTAGCGAGAAAGAATCGCTGAACTTAGAGCCAATAACCTGAGATAGGCCAGTTATTGCAATGAAGGCGATTAACCAGATGGCGATAACGGTGTATTTTTTGCGAAATGCGTAGCGACCTAAGGAATTCATGTGGGAGATTGCCCTAACGATTAGTGGAAAGCCTTAATTCTAACCCGAAGCAATTCCACAGCGCCCCTCAGGAGATGTCCATAGCCTGTGAATTGGGTCAAAAGGCGCGGCTAGATAGGCTTAAGAAATGGAATTGGCAGTGACATTTAGCGAGATCGGCGTTCGAATATTGAACGCTGATTCGTTGGTGCGCGCAGTGCTTTCAGGCCGCCGGCGCAATTATCAGCTCGATGTCGAGCGAATTGAAATTCGTCCAGTTCTGATAAAGGATTCAGTGCTTCTTCAGGTGATGTCCAATGATGGCTTGCGAACCACCACTAAGAATTATGCGCCAACCGAACTTAATATTATTGAACTTCTTAACTCTGGTTTCGCTAATTTTCTGGTCGAGAGCGTTGATTCCATTTATTCAGTTCGAATCACAAAGAAGGATCGTCCGCTCATTCACGAGGAGCGAGTCGCAAAGCAGCAGGAACTAAATCATGACCGAGTAAAGTTGCGACTCCTTCCAGCCTCCGATCCATATTTAATCGAAATCGGAATCTCGGACTTGCAGGGCAAGGTGAAACCTTCGCGCCAAGATAAGTTCTTACAAGTTGAAGAATTCTTGCGATTACTTTCGCCCACATTAACGGCGGCGATTTCTGCCGGTCAGATTCATAAAGTCAGCGAATCAAATCCGATCCGCATCGTTGACTTGGGTTGCGGGCATGCCTACTTAACCTTCGCTGCCCATCAGTACTTAGCTAGCCAAGCTCTGCCGGTTCATGTCTTGGGCATCGATGTGCGGGAAGAATCAAGGGAACGAAACACCGCCATCGCAAGGAAACTCGGAATCGAGAAAAGCATTGAATTTCGGGCCGAAGAGATTGCCCAAACGAAGGCGACCGAGGTAGATGTGGCGATCGCGTTGCACGCCTGCGACACGGCAACTGATGATGCTTTGGCGTGGGCGGTAAAGAATGGCGCGCCGCTAATTTTGGCTGCCCCATGTTGCCATCATGATTTGCAAACCCAGATGAAAGCGATTCCGGAGCCCTGGGCGTTGGTTACTAGACAAGGACTACTAAAGGAGCGCTTAGGCGACATTCTTACCGATGCGATCAGAGTGCAGATTCTTAAAATTTTGGGTTATCGAGTTGAGACCGTGGAATTCATTGGCGGGGAACATACGCCACGAAACTTGATGATTCGCGCGGTGAAGACTGGCGCCCAACCAGAATCGAGCGAGATAGCAAAGTATCAGCAACTCATTTCGGAATGGGGTTTTTCACCCGCCCTTGCGATTCGTCTGGCGGCGGAGTTAGAACTAGCTGGAGTCTGATTTTCATAATTTCTTCCTAGTACGATCCGCCTTATGAGTTACAACGTCGAAGAAGTTCGCTCCCATTTTCCAGCTCTTAGCTCTGGCATTGCTTTCTTCGATGGACCAGGCGGCAGCCAAGTGCCCAAGCAGGTAGGGGAGGCGATTGCAGCTGCGATTACGGCGCCGATCTCTAATCGCGGAACTATTACTAAATCTGAGCAAAATGCTGAGGCCATTGTTAATGGCTTTCGCAGCGCAGTGGCTGATCTAGTAGACGGGGATCCCGCGGGCGTTGTTTATGGTCGGAGCTGGACGCAATTAACTTACGATTTTTCTCGCAACCTTTCCAAGCAATGGTCGCCGGGCGATGAAATTATTGTTTCGCGCTTGGATCATGATTCAAATATTCGCCCCTGGATTCAAGCAGCTGAAAAGGTCGGCGCCGTAGTTAAGTTTGCCGAATTTGATTTGGAAAGCACTGAACTGGCCCCAGAAGTGATCGGTAACTTGTTATCGGATAAGACCAAATTAGTTGCCGTCACAGGTGCCTCAAATGTCTTGGGGACACGTCCTGATCTAGCTGCAATCTCGAAATTGGTGCACCAAAGTTCTGCGCTTTTTTATGTTGATGGCGTTCATCTAACACCTCACGCGCCGGTAAGCATGCGCGAATTTGGCGCCGATTTCTATGGTTTCTCTGCCTATAAAATATTTGGTCCACACTGTGCTGCGCTGGTTGCAGCGCCCGAACTATTGGAAACGATCAAGAACGATAAGTTGCGACCATCAACAATGGTGGTGCCCGAGCGGTTTGAATTCGGAACCTTGCCCTATGAATTGATGGCGGGAGTTACTGCTGCGATTGATTTCATAGCAGATTTAGCACCAGGAGCATCAGCTTCCCGAAGAGGTCGAATCGTTAACTCAATGAAGGTTTTGGAAGAGTACGAAGTGAACTTATTCGAAGAGTTGCAACGCGGAATTCTGGCGCTTCCCGGCGTCACTAGTTACGGCCACGCTGCCAACCGGACTCCAACGCTCTTCTTTAATTTCAACGGCCTTGATTCCGGAGCCGTCTATCGTCATTTGGCAACCAAATTAGTGAACGCACCTGCCAGCAATTTTTACGCGCTGGAATCTTCCCTGGCACTTGGATTGGGCGAGCAAGGCGCGCTGCGCGCTGGTTTGGCGCCGTACAGCACCAAGGAAGATGTGGATCGATTAATTTCAGGGATTGCCGAGCTGCTATAACTAATGGTTATCTAGTTACTCGAAAAGTTTCTAGCGTTGGATCAGAAGCATACGCAATGCGAACGCCCGCTTCTTTTGCAGCGATTAAGCCGTCAAGAATTTCAGCGGTGATAATTTCACCGGGGGCAAGAACGGCAACTCCAGGTGGATATGGCGCGATTAGGTCTGCGGATATTCGTCCAATTGCATCTGGTTGTGAAACTAATTCGGTTGCGGAAAAATAAGCTTCCCGCATTGATATCCCAATGGTGGGTTTTACGGACCAGCTCAGAGCGGTAGCGCTGGGGCGGGCTACATCTTGTAGTGATTTTAAAATCGGGATTAAAGCAGTGCTTAATTTCGAAAAAGTGACTTCATCATCTGCCAATGTAGCTAAGAAAACCACCGTGTCTCTGTCTGCCATTTCTACGCGGATGCCACCTTGTTGGAGGGCCTTTTCAATATCGACCCCCGAAGCACCCAATTGATTTGCGCGCAACACCAGCTTTACTGGATCGAAGCGACCGGCAGGAAAATCTTCAGCGGTGAGAAATATCGGAATCCCAAAGTGAGATTGAACTTCGACCCTGAAATTATTTGCATTATTCAGCAATCGTTCCAGCAGTTCCACGCCACGAAATTGAAGCAGCGCCCGAACGCCATCAATGGAAGCCAGGGGAGCGCCTGCCGGTGAAGTGGTGTGCGTAGTTTCGAAAGCTTGATCCAACCGGGTTCGATCTAAATACTTAGTGTTGGCAAGCAAAAGTGCGGAGGCGCTATAGCCAGGCAGCGCCTTGTGAACGCTGGTGATTAGGGCATCGGCACCTAATTGCACTACATGTTGAGGCAAGTCAGGATGAAATCCAAAGTGGCCGCCCCAAGCAGCATCGACAATTACGGGAATTTGATTTTCGTGAGCGAGTTCAATCAAGGGTGCGATATTAGAAATCGTTCCCAGGTATCCAGGTTCGGTGAGCAAAAGCGCAATTGGTTTTTCAGCGAGAGCACGCACCAATTCGCTGATTGGGATCCCAATAGGAACTCCAGTCGCCACATCTATCTCTGGCGAAAGCCAAATTGGCTCCAGCCCAGCTAGTACCAGCGCGCTCAAAACCGAACGGTGGGCGGTCCGCGAAAGGGCAACCTTCTGGCCTGGTCTCCCCAGCGCCAGAATGATCGCCTGGTTGGCATGGGTGGAACCACCAGTACTAAATCTGGCCCAATCAGCCCCCCAAAGTGTGGCTGCCAAGGCTTCGGCCATTGTCAGCGTCTGATTGGTTAGTTTGATTTCATCTAAGCCGCCATAAAGCGGGACATCAGAATCGACGATCTTGCCTAAATCGGGGTCTATGAGGGTGGTTCGTTGCTTGTGGCCGGGGATCGTGAACGGCAGGCGCTCGCTTTCAAGGTAGGAAAGGTAGGCAGCTACTAACGGAGCCTGTCGGCGAAGTTCACTCACGAGCCAATCATTGCTCAAATTCGACCCCAGTAACCCCAATTTCGCGCTGGAACGGTGAAAATTCGGCAGAAAAGGCGAGCGACACGAACTCTAACTCTCAAGTTTAACTTGAGAGTCACTTTAGACTCACGGTCGAAGATGCCGCCCCCTGCGGCTCGGAAATCCTTGAAAGGACGCACCTTCCCTATGCGAAACCGTTCCAGCCTCTCCCACCCGAAAATTGCCACGATTTTGGCCGCGACTCTGATTGGCGCCGCCATGGTGGGCCTCTCTGGTCCCGCCACCGCCAGCGAACACCGCGAAGCTCCGCTCAACTTGGCTTCGCTACAAGCATCAGGGGTGCGCTCCTTCGGCGCTCCAGTTCTAGGAGCCGCGCAGCCAGCATCAAGTGTTTCGCAAGGCGTTTCACCCGCAATGGCGAATGATGACCAGATGGCCGAGCCCGCCTGGCAAGGTTCCTTTGCAACTCCATCCGGAAGAGCAACAGTTACCAATCCAATTTTGTATCACACCGGTGGCGCGCTCTATGCCGGCAACGTTGCGATTTATCCAGTTTGGGTCGGCACCTGGAGCGCGACTCGAAAAACGCTTTGGAACAAAGTGCTGAGTAACTTGGTTACAGCACTCGGAACTGCAACTTCTAACACCGCAACTGCAAATCAAGTTTTTGCAACCAACCAAACTTATTTCACCTCGCGTGCTTTGGTTGCGCCAACACTTCTTTGGCCACAAGCAACAACTCCAACGGCGAGTATCTCTGCAACTGGAAATGTGACTGATGCCCAAGTAGCGGGATACCTGTCAACCGCGCTGCAACAGAACTTGGTTCCATCTCCAACAACTTCCAATGGAAACCAACCAATCTATCTATACCTTGGCGCGAACAACACTTATTTGTCCAGCGGGTTTGGAACGAAGTATTGCGGTTGGCACAGTTGGGGGACAATTGGTACTACCAAGATTACTTACATTGCCATCCAAGACTTCACTAGCAATTATCTTTCAGCTTGTTCGGCACAAACAAAAGCCAGCCCAAACGGCGACCTGTATGTTGATGCGATGGCCAGCGTTCTAGTGCACGAAATAGATGAGACGCTCACCGATCCATTCTTAAATGCTTGGTATGACGCGAAAGGCGCCGAGAACGCTGACAAGTGTGCCTGGACCTTTGGAACTACCACTTCGCTTTCAGGCTACTCATATAACTACACCGCAGGTTCATTGAAGTATTTGATCCAGCGCAATTGGCTCTCAAATAACGTGGCAAAGGCTGACGGAACTTCTTGCGTTCTTGCCTCTGCTAGTTAAAAAGCGTTAAATAGCAATAGCTTTGAAGAACAAAAGACTCGAACCCTGACGGATAAGGGTTCGAGTCTTTTGATTTAATCGGGTTAAATTGGTGATAAAACCGAGAAGATATTTATAGTTGAAGTAATCTTGCGGCGATGAGTCAATTCACTAGAGATGCGCAGAACTTCTTTCAGATTTGCCGCACGTGCGTTGTAAGCGGCGTTGTATAGATCCTGATGCTTTTGAATTTCAGCATTGGAAGATTTGGAGATTTGAAGTTGAACAATCGTCAACAATTCACGTGATTGGATGGGCAGGCTTTCACAGGTGCTTAAGATTGATCCGACGACGATCGCTCGATATTCAGCTTCATGATTATGCCCGGTGGTTGTTCGCTTTAAATGATCACACTGGGATTGCAACTTAACTTCCGTTGCTTGAATCTGAGGCGTATCCCAAGCCAGAACCACCTTGGCGTCGTTGACATCCTTGGTGTACTGAGCTGGAGAGACAGTCCGAGACAGATAAGTGACTAACTTTGAAATCGTATCTACTTCGCCATTCCATTCCACGATGAGCCCGTTAACTGTCGTGAATGTGGCATTCAATTCTTTAGTTGTTTTCTGACTGACGTAGCTGGAGTAACCAATAATGGCGATCGCTACGATCAACGGCGCGACGAAGAAGATCTGTCGACCGGCACGAACGTAATAAGGTGGGCGTGAAATTTTCCAACGGGGCAACTTGCCATCTTCTTTAGGAATAAGAGTCGCCTCAAATTCGGAGACCGTTTTCTTATCGACTTTGCTTCGCTTGATCAGGAAGTAGAGTGCAATTAACCAGAGCAGAATGAAGGAGAGATGAAATGCTATGAGGACTCGTTCAGTTCCGGAGACGATGGATTCAGATGAGAGATCGATTTGACCTTCGTTGGCGACGTAAATTGCTTTTGATAGCAGCAGTGCGCCGACCGCGAAGAAGATCAGGCTAAAAAAATTATCTAGAAAATAGGGGCGACGGAACCAGAGCAGGCCAAGCTTGAATTTAGGCACCAAAGGTATGGTTTCTGAGCTGGTGGAGTGAGTTGGGCTTTCGGCGGTCATAGCGCGCCTTCCTGTAAAACTAATCGATTAGCAAATTTCTAACGGGTCTAGGTTATCGGTCTTAGCCCCGAAGTATCTGAAACCGGGGTGCTGCCACCATCAAGTGAGATTAAATTGAGGTAATTCTGGACAAAATGGTCAATTATTAGACTTCTTTTTTGTTATTGGTTGGCTAAACCAGTAGTATAAAACCTACTATGAGAATGACTTTGCTCACGAGTCACCAAGGAATTTCAACTTAAGTTCGTGAACCTCACTATTGACTCAAGCGAGTCCAGCGGGAACAATAGCAAAGGTTCAAGTAATAGTTGAGAGTCTAGTTAGACCGCGTGTTGCAGATGACAGAAAATGGCGAGGTAGCACTCATCACTAAGCCTAGATTTGTGAGCAGGGAGTCATATATTGCAGATGTAGACGACAGGTATGTTGCTACTTAAACGGGAAAGGAGGTGGATAGGAAAATGTCGACGATCGAAGTATTGCGTGAAGATCATAAGTTACTCGCAGAGCATCTTGGTGAAGAGAGTTTCGCTGAAGATTCGACACAAGGCCTGACCACCGATCCATTCGCATCTGCCCACACTGCGCTGCCTCAAGAGCTAATCGCGAAATTTGATTGCCTCGGACTCCGCTTCGATGGCGATATTTTGGTTATCGGTGCGCCGAAGACCAATTGGCCTCGAATAGAAGA
>SESB01000399.1_pt1 | contig 31936 bp, 35 predicted proteins | sample 3171441 | NCBI WGS metagenome assembly SESB01 (sample SAMN06051867, study PRJNA518727) | freshwater metagenome | biome: subpolar coniferous forest; feature: holomictic lake; material: water; isolation source: holomictic Lake 227, 6 m depth | place: Canada: near Kenora, Ontario | collected... | reverse complement strand
GTTCTGCCGTAATCAGGGCAGCAATTTTTTCTTTATTTTGTTGGACTAATTCACGGAAAGCAAAGAGAACCTGTGTGCGCTTAGTCAGTGAGCTATGGCGCCATTCGGCAAAAGCAGTTGTTGCTGCAGATACAGCTGAATCAACGATGGCAGCGTTTCCAAAAGCCACAGTGCCCGTTACTTTTCCAGTGGCTGGGTTATAGATATCTCCCGTGCGTTCTGGTGTGTGAGTATCGAGGGCGCCGTTGATCCAATGCGTAATCTGAGTCATAGGTGCAATCTACTTGAGGCATTAAGATGGCGCTACCTACTAGTTAAAAGGCTAACTTTCATGACTGCACCAATTAATGACCCTGCAAAGCAAGCCGCCGTTAGTGCTGCCGACCATAAATATGTTTTTCACTCATGGTCTGCCCAAGGTGCAATTTCACCTATGCCTATTGCTAGTGGTTCTGGCTCACGCTTTTGGGACCATGAAGGCAAAGTTTATTTAGATTTTTCTTCACAACTTGTTTTTACAAATATCGGCCATCAACATCCAAAAGTTATTAAAGCCATTCAGGCACAAGCTGAAGTCTTAACAACAATTGCTCCGCAGCATGCAAACGATGCACGTAACGAAGCCGCACAACGCATTGTTGAACTAGCGGGTGCTAATTTTGCTAAAGTTTTCTTTACTAATGCCGGTGCAGACGCGATTGAAAATGCGATTCGTATGGCGCGCATGCATACACATAAGCACAAAGTTCTTTCTACCTACCGTTCCTATCACGGTAATACCGGCGCCGCGATAAATGCAACTGGTGATCCACGCAGATTCCCTAACGAGTTTGCTTTTGGACATGTACATTTCTGGGGACCTTATTTATATCGCACCGCTTTTTGGGCACAGAGTGAAGAAGAAGAGTGCAAGCGTGCATTAGAGCATCTTGAGCAAACAATTATTTTCGAAGGCCCAAACACAATTGCGGCAATCTTAATTGAATCCGTACCCGGAACTGCCGGCGTATTAATGCCACCTAAAGGTTATTTAGAAGGTATCCGTGCTTTGTGCGATAAGTACAAAATCATGTGGATTGCTGATGAAGTGATGTCAGGTTTTGGTCGCACCGGTAAATGGTTTGCTTACCAACACAGCGCAGTTGTTCCAGATCTCATTACTTTTGCTAAGGGCGTTACTTCTGGTTACATCCAACTGGGTGGTGTTGTCATAAGTGAGCCCGTCTCAAAGACTTTTGATGAAAAAGTATTTGCTGGTGGCCTTACATATATGGGTCATCCATTGGCTTGTGCAACTGCGGTTGCAACTATCGATGTTATGAAAGAAGAAAAGATGCTCGAAAATGCCACGATGATTGGCGAAACCATCTTGGGCCCAGGACTTATTGAGTTAGCCAAGAAGCACAAAGTAATTGGTGATATTCGCGGTGCCGGAGTTTTCTGGGGCGTTGACATGGTTTCTGATCGCGCAACTCACGAACCGCTAGCGCCATACGGTGCATCAAGTCCGGCAATGAATGAATTAGTTGCCGCTTGTAAGAAAAATGGATTAATGCCATTTAATAACTTCAACCGCATTCATTTGTGCCCACCCTGCAATATTTCAGTTGAAGATGCCAAGCTGGGTCTTGAAATGTTGGATAAATCTTTAGGCGAAATCGGAAAGTATTACACCGGAGCTTAAAGAATTAAACGTTGAACCTAAATTCAACAACATCTCCATCAGCCATTACGTAATCTTTGCCTTCCATGCGCACTTTTCCTTTAGCGCGCGCTTCAGCAACGGTGCCAGCTTCCATTAAGTCATGAAATGAAACGATTTCAGCTTTAATGAAACCTTTTTGAAAATCTGTGTGAATTACGCCAGCTGCCATTGGCGCAGTATCACCTTTATGAATTGTCCATGCACGAACTTCTTTTGGTCCGGCAGTTAAATATGTTTGCAGACCTAAGGTTCTAAAACCAACGTGAGCAAGGGTTGCAAGGCCAGGTTCTTCTAGACCAATTGATTGCAAAAGTTCTAAAGCATCTTCATCACTGAGTTCAGCTAATTCAGCTTCAGTCTTGGCATCTAAGAAAATCGCTTCAGCTGGTGCAACTAGTTCCTGCAACTTCTTGCGCAGGTCGCCATCGTTAAGTTCCGCTGCATCTACGTTAAAAACATAAAGAAATGGCTTAGCCGTTAATAAATGTAGCTCAGCTAAATCTTCCCGGTTAATAGAACTCTGCGAAAGTGGGCGACCTGATTGCAACCAATCATTGGCAGCTTTAACTGCTTCAAGAACTGGGGCTTTCTCTTTAGCAATGCGTACTTCTTTTTCAAGTCGTGGCAGCGCTTTTTCAATTGTCTGTAAATCGGCGAGCGCTAGTTCAGTATTAATTGTTTCGATATCACTGGCTGGATCAATGCGGCCATCAACATGTACGACATCGCCATCGTTGAATACGCGAATAACTTGGCAGATCGCATCGGTCTCGCGGATATTGGCCAAAAACTTATTTCCAAGACCGGCACCTTCAGATGCACCTTTTACAATTCCAGCGATATCTACGAAAGAGAGTGCGGCAGGAAGCAGCTTTTGTGAACCATAAATCGTGGCCAATTTAGCTAAGCGATCATCGGGTACGCCAACAACGCCAACGTTAGGTTCGATGGTGGCAAAGGGGTAGTTGGCGGCAAGGACGTTGTTCTTGGTCAACGCGTTAAAAAGGGTGGACTTACCCACATTTGGCAGACCAACGATTCCGATAGACAGGCTCATAGGAGGTAGAGCCTACGCGGAATTGTCAGTGCAAACTGCCACGATAGGCCCATGCCCGCGTACCTAGTAACCCTTGTCATAGGCCTGATGGCCGGTGGCGCAATTGGATATCTGATTGCACGAGTTAAATCCGCATCCTCTGTTGCTGATCGCGCATTACTTGATGATTACAAATCGCAGTTAGAAGCCGAGCGCGGTAAAACTGAATCTGCCGTTAAGTTAAATGCCGAACTTGTGGCAATGAAGGAATCAGTTGAAAAACTTTCAACACAAGCTAATGAAGCTAATCGCATACGTACTGAAGCTGAAGCAAAGCTCAACACAACTATTCTTGAAATGCGCCGTGCCTCCGAATCTATTTTTGATGAAACTAAAAAAATTGCTGGCGCACTGTCAAACTCTCAGACCCGTGGAAAGTTTGGCGAAGCGCAGTTAGAGCTTTTGCTACAAGGCGCCGGCTTGCGCGAAGATCATGAATATTTCCGTCAGAAATCAACGACCGATGCAGATTCTGCTGGCATTCCAGATATCACCGTGAAAATGCCCGGTGGCAGTCATATCTTTATTGACTCTAAGTTTCCTTTTGATCGCTTCCTCGAAGCTTTTGATCCAGCTCATTCGGCCGATCGAGATGAGTTACTGCAAGCGCATACCAAAGATTTACTCAAACATGTCGATGCGCTCGCTAAGCGCGGCTATCACAAATCACAGGGTTCGCCAGATTTTGTCGTTCTCTTTGTTCCATTCGAGACCCTGTTATCTGAGGCATTGCGCTTAGATCCAACTTTCTTAGAAAAAGCTTTCAAAGTTGGCGTAACCGTTGCTACACCAACATCAATGATGGCGCTATTGCGCACGATTGGTTACATCTTTACGCGCAATAAGTTAGCTGAAAATGCCGATGAGATTCAAAAGGTCGCCAGTACATTTTTAAAGAACATCACTTTGCTGCACACTAAAATCGTGGCAGTTGGTAAGGCAATTACAACTACATCAAAGGCGTATGAGGATTTAGTTCCGACCGCGGAGAAAACGGTTTTGAGCCCAGCACGGCGCATTCATAACTTGGGTGTAACTGGCGATAAAGATAAACTAGCAATTGAGTATCCCGAGGCGCCAGCCTCAGTTCGTGAACTCAAAAGTGATGAGCAAGGTGATGATGATTTTATTGATGCCGAAGAAATCACAGATGGAGATAAGTAAATGAGCACCATGACAAAGCTACAGATTCAGGGCCCTGGACTTAAAAAAGAGGGCATTGTTGTTCTGCAAACTTTATTGATTGGTTTCTTTACTTTCATTGAACTCTGGCTACGAAGTGGTGTTGGAATTATTACCGGCATTGTTATTCTTCTAGCTTTTTACGGTGCAATCCGCTTTGGCCGCCCCGGTACAACCTATGTATCAGTCGTAACACCACCACTGGCATTTGCCGCTAACGCGATTTTTTGGATCATGATCTTCGATGGTTTCAGACCATCACGCGTTGGAATTGATTTCATCGCCGCTTTAGCTAGCGTGGCGCCATTTTTAATTATCGGTGCAGCGTATGGCTGGTTTGTTTACCTCAATGCAAAAGCTAAAAATAAGCCTGCTAAAGCTTCGAGAGATTAAATTCCGGCAGCTTTTAAATCTTTGCGCAGTTCAGGTGGCAAAGAAAACAGCAAGGATTCTTCCATTGCAGTAATTACTTCAACATGTCGGTAGCCGTGCTCGGCCAAGGTAGCTAAGACATCTTTAACTAAAATCTCGGGGACTGATGCTCCACTAGTTAAACCAATTGTTTCAACACCTGTAAACCAATGATCTTGAATCTCATCGGCATAATCAATTAAATGTGAAACTTTAGCGCCGTACTCCAAAGCAACTTCAGCTAAGCGCACTGAGTTAGAAGAGTTCTGCGAACCAACCACAATTACAAGGTCTGCTTGAGGTGCAATTGCTTTGATAGCTTCTTGGCGGTTCTGTGTCGCATAACAAATATCATCACTTGGCGGATCTTGAATATCTGGGAAACGCTCTTTCAAAATCGCTACGGCCTGCAGCGTTTCATCCACACTCAACGTGGTCTGTGATAACCACACAAGTTTCTTACCCGGAGTTGGTTGCACGGTGCGCGCACCTTCAAGACCATCGACAATCTTTACTTGGCCAACGGCTTCGCCAGCCGTGCCTTCGACTTCTTCATGTCCATGATGTCCAACTAAAAGAATTTCGGCATCTTCTGCCGCAAAACGTTTTGCTTCGTTGTGAACTTTTGTAACTAGCGGACATGTGGCATCAATTGTTTTTAATCCTCTAGCTGCGGCCTGCTCGTGCACTAAAGGTGCAACGCCGTGCGCTGAGAAAACGACGGTTTTACCTTCTGGAACTTCATCGGTTTCGTTGACAAAGATTGCGCCTTTAGCTTCTAAGCTAGCGACAACATGGACATTGTGAACGATCTGCTTGCGCACATAGACCGGAGCACCGTACAGCGCTAAAGCTTTTTCTACCGTCACAACTGCGCGGTCAACCCCGGCGCAATATCCGCGAGGCGCAGCCAGTAGAACTCTCTTAGTCATGAGCCCAGTCTATTAGGCTCGCCCCATGTTCGAAACTTCAAGTGAATCCCCCGCACCAGTTCGCGTGGTCACTGAAGCTATCAAAGAATATGTAGATCGCTTGGGGCCAATTTGGGTCGAAGGTGAAATCTCAGAACTCAATGAACGCAGCGGCATGATGGCATTTATTCGCTTGCGCGATCCCAGCGTTGATATGTCGTTATCGGTGATGTGTCATAAATCTGTCATTGCAGCAATTCAACCGCTTCCTGCAAATGCTCGAGTTGTGATGTATGCAAAGCCATCGTGGTACACAAAAAATGGTTCACTGACTTTATCGGCCCGCGAAATTCGCCAAGTAGGAGTGGGTGAATTACTTGCCCGCCTTGAAGCGCTAAAAACTCTGCTTGCATCTGAAGGTCTCTTTGATTCCGATCGTAAAGTTAGTTTGCCGCTGCTGCCAAAAAAGATTGGTTTGATTTGCGGACGAAATACCGATGCCGAAAAAGATGTTGTAGAAAATGCCAAACGACGTTGGCCATCGGTTGAATTTGAAATCCGTGAAGTGACCGTGCAAGGCGCTGCGGCAGTTTCAGAAGTCTCCGATGCTTTGCGTGAGTTAGAAGCTCTGGAAGATGTCGAAGTCATCATCATCACTCGAGGTGGTGGATCCTTTGAAGACTTACTTCCGTTCAGCGATGAATCTCTCGTACGTCTGGCTGCATCCTGTACAACGCCCATCGTCAGTGCAATTGGCCACGAAAAAGATTCCCCGCTTTTAGATTTAGTGGCAGATTTCCGCGCATCAACACCTACCGATGCCGCTAAACGAGTTGTACCTGATATTGCCGAAGAAATTGAAATGATTTCAAAGCTACAAGATCGCGCTCGACGTACTCTGTTGGGCCGACTTGATCTAGAGGCCACTCGAATCAAAAATTTGAAAGACCGCCCGGTGATGAAAGATCCACATGTCATCATCACTTCAAGGAGTGAAATTATTATGGCGTTAAAGGATCGCGCGCATCGCTCTTTTGCCGCGCATGTAAAACTGGCTAAAGAAGAGTTAGTGCAGATCAAGGCCCGCGTCCGAGCTTTATCCCCGCAAGCTACGTTAGATCGTGGTTATTCAGTAGTGCAGTTAGCTAATGGTGATATCGCTCGCGATGCATCGAAGTTAAAAAACGGTGATGTACTGCGCTTGCGCCTTGCAAAAGGCGAGACTAATGCCACAGTGTCACCAAAACATGACGCCAAATAAAGTGAAGGAGTAGATTTAGCCCATGAGTGAAAAGAAGATTTCCTACGAAGCTGCCCGCGATGAGTTAGCCGAGGTAGTTCAATCCCTGGAAGATGGCAGCGCAACGCTTGAAGAATCACTCAAACTCTGGGAGCGCGGTGAAGAGCTAGCCAAGATCTGTCAGGAATGGCTAGATGGCGCTAAGAAAAAACTAGATTCAGCTAAGCCGGGCGCAAAGTAAATTCTGATGTCGCCGAATTTTTCATACTCTGAACTTCTTCCCCTTGGGAAAGATGAGACTAAGTACCGTCTTGTCAGTAAAGAAGGTGTCAGCGTTGTGCAGCTTGGCGATCAAGAGTTTTTACACATTGCTCCAGAAGCTCTGGAAAAACTAACTGCTGAAGCTATCCACGATATTTCGCATTATTTGCGCTCTGATCATTTGCAGCAATTAGCAAACATCATTACAGACCCAGAGGCCTCCCCTAATGATCGCTTTGTTGCCATCGATTTATTAAAAAATGCCAATATCTCTGCCGGTGGAATTCTGCCTATGTGCCAGGACACGGGTACGGCTTTAGTGATGGCCAAGAAAGGCCAATTTGTTTTAACAACCTCTAAAGATGAAGTAGCAATCTCGCAAGGTATTTTCGATGCATACACGAAGTTGAATCTGCGTTATTCTCAACTTGCTCCAGTTACAACCTGGGAAGAAAAGAACACCGGCAATAACCTTCCTGCCCAAATTGAAATCTATGCCGACAGCGACCACGCTGATGAATACAACTTCTTATTCATCGCTAAAGGTGGCGGTAGCGCTAATAAATCTTTCCTTTATCAAGAAACCAAGGCCGTCCTTAATCCAACCTCCTTTATGGCTTGGTTGGATGAAAAGCTTCGCTCTATCGGCACCGCTGCATGCCCGCCATATCACTTGGCCATCGTCATTGGTGGAACTAGTGCTGAGCACACCGTTAAGACTGCCAAATTAGCTAGTACTAAATATTTAGATTCACTGCCAACTAGTGGAGATGCCTCAACTGGCCATGGTTTCCGCGATCTTGAATTAGAAAAGCAGGTTTTGGAACTCACTAGAACATTGGGTATTGGCGCACAATTTGGTGGTAAATATTTCTGCCACGATGTTCGAGTTGTTCGACTCCCCCGTCATGGTGCATCACTGCCCATTGCAATTGCAGTCTCGTGCTCAGCTGATCGCCAAGCCAAAGCCAAGATCACTAAAGAGGGCATTTTCCTTGAGGAATTAGAGCGCGATCCAGCCCATTTCTTGCCCGAGACCACTGATGAACATCTCAATGATGATGTCGTTGCTGTGGATTTGAACCAATCAATGGATGAAATCCTTGCCCAGCTTTCTCGCCATCCGGTAAAAACACGGTTGTCATTGACTGGCACATTAGTTGTCGCGCGCGATTTAGCCCATGCAAAAATTAAATCCGCGATGGATGCAGGTGCACCAATGCCCGAGTACTTAAAAAAGTATGCGGTGTATTACGCCGGCCCAGCCAAAACCCCCGTTGGTTATGCATCGGGATCTTTTGGTCCAACAACTGCAGGACGCATGGATTCCTATGTTGAATATTTTCAATCTCAAGGCGGATCCATGGTCATGTTGGCAAAAGGTAATCGCTCACAAGCCGTCACCGATGCCTGCAAAACTCATGGTGGTTTTTACTTAGGTTCAATCGGCGGACCTGCGGCCAGACTTGCCCAAGATTGCATCAAAAAAGTTGAGGTTTTAGATTTTGAAGAGTTAGGCATGGAAGCAGTGTGGAAAATTGATGTTGTTGATTTTCCGGCATTTATTGTTGTAGACGATAAAGGCAATGATTTCTTTGCCAGCACTGCAACGCCACTGACTATTAGCAAAAAACCTTAACTGCCCAGAATTAGTACTGCTTTACATTTACTATTAATTTTAATAATAGTGGTGATATCGCCAAGCCGTTAAAGCTTTACATGGGGTGTCATAGCGCATGGTGATGTAGCGAATTCCCCAACGAATCTGTGTCACTGGATTAGTGCGCCAATCGGTTGCGATAACTTCCATCTTGGTAGCTGGAAGAGCTTGAGCAATTCCATGAGCACCTGAGCGATAGTTATGTGCCTTGTAATTCCAATGGCTTTCATTTGTCCACAGCGTGTTCAAGCAGGTGAACTGCGACTGACCCAATCCATACTCATCGGCCAATATTGACTTCGCCACTGCCCGGGCACCCATTGGATCTCGGGCCATTTCTACTTGGCGGCTGATGGATGAAACTAAAGCTACATCGGCTGAGAACATCGCACCGACCGAGGTCGCCGCTAAATCTGAGGAACCATACAAAGCTGCCGCGCTATCGATTGGGTTAGCTGCTGCGGCAATCGCTGCGGCATCACCTTCAAGATCAATATGCGAAGTCATGGCAAACTCCACACCGAAGGCATTAGGGAGGGCAGTAGTTAAAAGCAGGATGGATGAAACCACGAACCAGGTTGCAATTGTTTTGCCCTTGATCGCCATCGGCCTACTCCTTTCCACTAACCCTTACCCCTTATCCGTGAGCCATCCGCCTCGATATGAGGCTCATTAGCTAACGGGGAATGGCTTTAGAGTGTCGTGTGGCACTGACATCGGCAAATCAAATCCCGCTTGAGTCGCGAATTCACAGGAAAAGTGAAGCAGTGGAAGAGGTAAAACCGCAGGTCACTAAGGCAAATGTCCGATTTGTACCAAATGTGACTGTGACTTTTTATTTAGCCTGCTATTGGCCCTTCTAGCATCTCGGTTACAAGGGCTGCGATTGGCGAGCGCTCGCTGCGAGTCAAGGTGACGTGGGCAAAGAGGGGATGTCCCTTCAAAGTTTCAACCACGGCGACGACGCCATCATGTCGGCCGACCCGCAAGTTATCGCGTTGGGCAACATCGTGAGTTAAAACAACTCGGGAGGCTTGGCCGATTCTAGAAAGCACGGTCAAGAGAACGCCGCGCTCCAAAGACTGCGCCTCATCGACGATGACGAAGGAATCATGGAGGGAGCGACCACGGATATGGGTCAGCGGCAAGACTTCGATGAGTCCGCGATCCATAATTTCATCGATAACTGGTTGGCTGACCAAGGCACCTAAAGTGTCAAAGACGGCTTGGGCCCAGGGCGACATCTTTTCGCCCTCACTGCCGGGTAGATATCCCAACTCTTGACCGCCGACCGGATAGAGCGGACGGAAGATGACAACTTTTTTGTGCAGCCGTTTTTCCATCACCGCTTCTAGTCCGGCGCATAGGGCAAGGGCCGACTTTCCAGTTCCGGCCCGGCCGCCCATTGAAACAATTCCGATATTTTCATCCATTAATAAATCAAGGGCGATGCGTTGCTCGGCGCTGCGGCCATGTAAACCAAAAGCAGAACGATCACCGCGGATTAATTGCAACTGCTTATCTGCAGTCACGCGTGCCAATGCGCTGCCTCGATCAGAGTGCAAAACGATCCCGGTATGAATGGGGAGTTCATGGGCAGCTTCATGGTCGGCGCGATCTGATGAATACAAATCATCGATGGTATTTGAGCCGACCGTTAATTCAACGATGCCGGTCCACCCGCTGTTAGAAACAAGTTCAGCCAAATACTCCTGGGCTTCAACACCTACCGAGGATGCCTTGACTCGCAGGGGCAAATCTTTTGTTACTAAGACAACGTTTTTGCCATCCGACATTAAGTTCTTGGCAATGGCCAGAATTCTGGAATCATTGGTGCCATCGCGCAAGAAGCCCGGAGGCAGCGTTGAAAGATCGGTGTGATTGAGTTCTACAGAAAGGGTTCCACCATCGGGGGTAACTGTCAGGGGCCGATCTAAGCGGCCATGAGTAATTCGCAAATCATCAAGGGCACGAAGCGCGGCACGGGCAAAATAACCAAGTTCGGGGTGATCGCGTTTGCTCTCTAATTCGCCAATAACGGCGATAGGAATAATGACTTCATGTTCGGCAAATCTATGCAGCGCGCCAGGATCAGCCAATAAAACGCTGGTATCTAAAACAAAGGTCTTTCTACCGCTTTGACTCTTAGAAGCCAATGGCTGGACTCCTCATTTTTAGTTGTTATAGGTGGATGCTGCTTCGGATATGAAAAAGGTAGAACTAGTCGTGGCTAACTGTGCGGCGACACGCGCTGAAAGAATGTTAAATCTTGGCGTAGTTTTTTAGAAAAATCTCAACTGCCGAAACGGCGCTTTCGCAAAGAATATGCACGCAAAGCACGTAAGAAATCTACGCGACGAAAATCTGGCCAATACGCCTCACAGAAATAAAACTCTGAGAGCGCACTTTGCCAGAGCAAGAATCCCCCAAGGCGTTGTTCCCCAGATGTGCGAATCAGAAGTTCGGGATCGGGTTGGCCCGCGGTGTATAAAAATTTAGAAATCTCATCGGTTGTCAGTTTTGCTTTGGCCTGCTCAAGGGAGTGGCCGACTTTTTCTTCATCACTTAAATAGGATTTCACGGCATCGACAATTTCACGTCTGCCCCCGTAACTGACTGCAACGTTGACCTCTAACTTTCCCGGATGCAAAGGTTTTAATTCACTTAGCTTGTGAGATAACCACGGTGGCAATAAATCTAAAGCCCCCACCGCTTTGATATTCCAACGCCCCGTTGCTGCCAAGTCATCAACGGTGCCACCAATTATTCGCAGCAGCTCTTCAATCTCATCCGAACTCCGTTTGAAATTATCGGTTGAAAGCAGCCACAGGGTTACAACCCGAACATCGGCATCTTCACACCAACCCAAGAACTCAATGATTTTTTGTGCCCCGGCTTTGTGTCCATTGGGGTCACCGGTTTTAGGATTGGCTTTAGCCCAACGTCGATTTCCATCCAGAATGACGCCAACATGGTGTGGAGTTTTTGAAAAATCAAGTCCACGGACTAGTCGCCGTTCATAGAGCGGGTACAGCAGTGACTTAATAAATTTACGAATAACGGCGGGCAACTCTGCGCTCAGCAATCAATGAAGCGATTGGCAATGTTCCAGCCAAAATATAAAACACGAGGTTTTTTAGGGGTACGCGGGCTTTTAAACCAAAGTTAATTGCCGCTAATACATACAGCGGATATGTGTAGCCATGCACTATGGGAATCCACGTTAAATTCGAGGCTAAGGAATCGTTATGCAATAAGTGCTTTACCGGCAGTTCTACAAACCAGAGTAGCAATGACATGATCCCGGAAAAAACCGCCATAAATCGGTAACGCTTAATAGTTCCATTCATGGGGCAACTCTACGTCGATAGAAGGGAAGGTAAAGCACCACACCCGCCATAAGCCACCAAATCACAACGTAGGACAGATGTTGCCAATAAAAGCCGGGAATCCGGGAGGTGAGTTTTTCTGGTGTGGGCCGGCTTCTGACAAGTTCCACACCTTGATGCGATTCAGCCGTTGCCACAATATAGCCATCAAATAAATCTAGGTCGGTTTTACTAACAATGAGCGAACTATCTAATCGTGAAATTACACCGTCCATATTTTCGGCATGATCCTGGGTTTGGTGGGGCAGCAATTGACCTCGGATATCAATCACCATCGCTTGGGAAATATCTGGATTTAGTAAACGCTCTGACCATAAACCGCGAACCACCAAAATTCCTTGATGTGTTCCTACCTGCAATAGTCCGACTTCCCAATCGCTGACCTTCTTATCTCCGTCAGCTTGGTGAGGTGCTTTGAAATCAGCAACATAATGTCCTGATACTTGTACTAATCGATTCATCGCCGTGGCCGGTAGTGATTCACGGGCTGCTGCAACTGATTCAAGTGGAGTCCGAACTGGATTTACTTGTACTGCCGTTGTTAAAGATTGTTTCATTGCTTTGGCACGATCTAACTGCCACATTCCTAAAGAAAAAAATATTGCCGCAATCAATACAACGGTGATCACCTGAATGAGCGTGGTTGCAACTTTCTTACTGCTCGGTGCGGTCATCGCTTCGATCTATGCCCATATAGCGCTTATAAAAACTACGCAGCAAGAAAACTACCGCGATAATCAAAATCGCAATGGTGAGCGAACCTGCGGTGCCCACTTCTACGTTGGCTTGCCTATAGAAAGTTGTGTGCATGGCATAATCATAGGATGCATTCGGAAGCCGAGTTCTCTTACGAGGATAGATATGGTGTGCGCCCTAAAAAGGGCTGGGTTGGCCCGGCTATTTTCTTCGCGCTCATCGGAATTACATGGTTGGCGTGGGCTGGTTTGCATCACTCAAATCCAAATATTCGCACATCACTGATTTCATACACATCGACTTCTGATCGCGAAATAACCTTGCGATATTCCGTAGTGCGTAAAGATGGTGCGCAGGTACTTATTTGTACATTAATCGCGCGTGACTATGACAAAAATATTGTTGGACAAATTGATGATGAGATTGCCGCTGGCCTGGCTTCAATAGAGAAAATCACAACTATTCCTACGCGTAGCCAAGCCGTTAACGCGGATGTGATTGCTTGCCGCGTTAAATAACTTGTACCTATCTATAGCCACCTAGTACCTTTACGCCTTATGAGCACACAGACATGGTTGACGCAGGAAGCTGCCGATCGTTTGCGCGCCGAATTAGTAAATCTTGAAGGTCCTGGCCGTAAAGAAGTCACGGCAAAGATTGAAGCTGCACGTGCCGAAGGTGACTTAAAAGAAAATGGCGGCTACCACGCAGCACGCGATGAACAAGGAAAGATGGAAGCCCGAATTCGCCAGTTAAAGCAGATGCTGGAAAATGCCCACATTGGAACGCCACCAGCTAGTGCTGATGGAAAAGTTGGCGCAGGAATGGTTGTCACAGCAGAAATTGCTGGCGATGAAATGAAATTCTTGCTGGGCTCTCGAGAAATCTCATCTGGCGACTTAGATGTCTACAGCGAGAAGTCTCCGCTTGGGGCAGCAGTAATGGGCGCCGAAATCGGAGCCACGGTTAAGTACACCGCGCCGAATGGCCGTGAAATTACAGTAGTAATTAAAGCTGCAGAGTTTTACGCCTAAGTAATATTTTCTAGCAATTAGTTAGAAGTATTTTTATACTTTCGAATACTCAATGGAATAAATACAACCATTAACAAGAGCATGTACATCAATGAGGTCTGCAGTGGATGCTGACTAGGCCATGAATTTGCGGTAGCTCCGAATTGATTCTTTAGACCAAATAGTTGTCGGCAAGCAGCAACCATTGTTGAGACTGGATTCCACTCGGCAAAGTACTGCAGGATGCGTGGCATTCCAGTTGTTGGGGCAAAGGCATTGGATAAGAAAGTCAGCGGAAATGTGACTAAGAAACCAACGCTTTGAACCGTGCGGGCTTCTTTAACTGAAAGACCTACAAAAATTCCGATCCAAGAAAGTGCATACCCGAACATAAATAAGAATAAAAATGCCGAGAAAATCTTGAGACCACCCGATGTTGGTCGCCACCCCACTGCATAACCAGCAAGTGCCATAACGGTGAGAACTAAAATATTGAGTAGCGCATCTCCGAAAGTGCGACCGATTACTACTGCCCCGCGTGAAATTGGCAGGGACCTAAAGCGATCAATCAAACCTTTTTTCATATCTTCAGCCAGGCCAATTGCCGTTGAAGCTAAAGTGAAAGCCACGGTTTGCACGAAGATACCTGGCATTAGTAACTGCACATATCCGCCAGGTTGACCCGAAGCAATGGAACCACCGAAAACAAAGCGGAAGAGTAGAACGAACATCACGGGTTGAATAGTTGAAAAAACAAGGACTTCAGGGATTCGAGCAAGCTGCAATAACTGGCGCTTTGTAATAGTTATGGAATCACTGATGGTGTATTTCATTTCTTGCCGCCTCTCTTTTTCTTAGCGGGCTCTTCTACGGTTTCTTCGGCAACATGTCCGGTTAAAGATAAGAAAACGTCATCAAGTGATGGGCGCTTTAATGCGATATCTAATGGGTGAATTGTGGCTTCATCAAGTGCCCGTAAAGCCTCCATTAAAGCCAGCGAGCCCGTTGAAACCGGCGCTGAAATAGTTCGAACATCGGTGTGCGTGGCCGTTCCACTGATTCGAGCAATAATCTCTTGAGTTTTAGGAATGTCGGAATTTTCAACGGTTATCTCTAAACGTTCGCCGCCAACTTGCTTTTTCAATGCATCAGAAGTTCCACGGGCAATCACTTTGCCTCGATCAATCACAGCAATCTCATCAGCTAATTGATCGGCCTCTTCTAAATATTGTGTAGTAAGCAAAAGTGTGACGCCACCTTTAACTAACTCTTGAATCACTTCCCACATCTCTTGGCGACCACGTGGATCTAAACCAGTTGTAGGTTCATCTAGGAATAAAACTTTAGGTTGAACAATTAGTGATGCGGCTAAATCTAATCGGCGTCGCATTCCACCTGAGTAGGTTTTGATGGGACGCTTTGCGCTTTCGGTTAATGAAAATCGCTCCAGCAAATCCTCAGCCCGCTTTATGGATGCAGCTTTTCCTAAGTGATACAGGCGACCAAACATCACCAAGTTATCCCAGCCAGTCAACGTTTCATCAACAGCGGCATATTGACCAGATAATCCAATTAATTCACGGACTTTTTCCGGATGTTTGATTACATCGATGCCCGCAACGGTTGCAATGCCTGAATCAGGCTTGAGTAAGGTTGCAAGGATTCGTACCGCAGTTGTTTTACCTGCTCCATTGGGCCCAAGCACGCTTAACACTGTGCCCTCTTCAACATCCAAAGTTAAATCATCTAGCGCTCTCACCTGACCACTTCGATAGGTCTTAACTAGGTGTTGGGCGGTAATCGACTTCACACGGTAACCTTACCTCTATGTCTAAAACTCAACCTCTCAACGCATCGGCTAAGGAACACACCCACAAGGAAATCATGATCATCCTGGGTGGCCTTATGACCGGAATGCTGCTCGCCGCCCTTGATCAGACCATCGTCTCAACGGCGCTTAAAAACATTGTTGAGGAATTTAACGGCCTCAACCATTACACATGGGTAGTAACTGCCTATTTACTTACGTCCACGGCATCTACTCCGCTGTACGGAAAGATTTCAGATATCTATGGCCGACGTGTGGTTTTCCAATTCGCAATCGTGACTTTCTTAATAGGTTCATTCCTCGCAGGTGCTTCACAGAATATGACGCAGTTGATTGCTACTCGTGCATTGCAAGGTCTAGGTGCTGGTGGTTTGATGGCACTAACTTTCGTAATCATCGGTGACATCGTTCCGCCACGTGATCGTGGAAAGTATCAAGGTTACTTTGGCGCAGTCTGGGGCTTATCCTCAGTTGCTGGACCATTGCTAGGCGGATTCTTCTCTGACCACCACACAATTTTGGGTGTCACTGGCTGGCGCTGGATTTTTTACATTAACTTGCCAATCGGTATCGCATCTTTAATTATCACCTCAGCTGTTCTGCATATCCCTAAAATCAAGCGTGAACATTCAATTGATTACCTCGGAGCGATTCTGATGGTTGCCTCAGTTTGTTTGATTTTGCTCTCAGTTTCTATCTACGGACCCCAAGATGGCTGGACGGATAGTCGCACAATTACTTACTTAGTTGTTGGTGTACTTGTGGCCGTTCTGTTCTTAATGTGGGAAGGCAAAGCTAAAGAACCAATTTTGCCGCTGCATTTATTCAAAAACCATACCTTCTCTATAACTTCCCTACTCGGTGGAGTTATCGGTGCGGGTATGTTCGGTGCAATCGTTATGTTGCCTCTGTACTTCCAGGTCGTTAAGGGATATACCGCCACTTCAGCTGGACTTAAATTGATTCCTTTGATGCTTGGAATTGTTTCGACATCAATCGTTTCAGGAAAAATGATCTCAAAGCATGGCCATTACAAGCGCTTCCCAATAATGGGAACTGCACTGATGACCGTTGGTATTTTGCTTATGACACGTTTGCAGATTGATACTCCATATTGGGAGATTTCAATTTATGCAATCATGGTTGGAGCAGGTCTAGGTTTATCTATGCAGACCATTGTTATAGCCCTTCAAAATGCCGTGGAATTTAAGGACATGGGCGTAGCAACTAGCTCTAATACTTTCTTCCGCTCACTAGGTTCTGTTTTCGGAACTGCAATTTTTGGAAGTATCTTGACTAACCGAGTTGTTCATTACATGGCATCGGGTTTTGGTGATTTAGCTAAAACAAGTCCATCAGCGCTCTCTGGTTTTGATATGTCAAAGCTTGGTGCGCTAACAACAAATACCGCAGTCCTGAAGACTTTCCCACCGGTAATCAAGCACACCGCATTAGAAGCCTTCGTGAACTCATTCCATGTTGTTTTCTATGCTGCAGCTCCAGTTACCTTACTAGGACTGATCTTGGCGTTGATGCTTCGTGAAACGCCACTACGTACCTCTAAGGACTATGCCGCAGCTCGTGAAGAAGCGGCAGGCGAATCACTGGGTTAATGCAATCTCCATTTAAGGATCTGCCGCGAGAAGTTTCAATACTTGTCGCGGCATCCTTTTTTGTTGCCGTTGGTTTTGGCATTGTTCTACCTGCCATTCCAGTCTTTGCTAAATCATTTGGCGTGAGCAACACAGCAATTGGGTTAATTGTTTCTTCATTTGCAATTACGCGTTTTGCTTCTGGGCTTATTTCAGGAAAACTTGTTGATCTCTTTGGTGAGCGCCTAGTTTTTTCAAGTGGTGTATTCATGGTTTCGATCTTTACTTTTTTAGCTGGACTTTCACACTCCTACGAACAATTATTGATTTTCCGCTCAGCAGGTGGCTTGGGCTCATCTATGTTCTCAGTGGCCGCAGGCTCAGTTATTATGCGATCGGTTGATGATGCCCATCGTGGCCGTGCCCAGTCGGTATATAACGGTGCGTTTTTATTAGGTGGCATCTCTGGACCTGCCATTGGTGGTTTGCTCTCAACAATTTCACTGCGTGCACCATTCTTTTCATACTCTGTCATGCTATTAGCTTCAGGGATTGTGGCTTTTCTTTTCCTGAAAGGCGAACATATTGGCAAAAAGATAAAGGGGCCTCAAGCAAGCAATCACACAACTATTCGCGAAGCTCTGGCCATGAAACCTTATCGAATCGCACTAGTGATTGCTTTTCTAGCTAACTGGGTCTTTTTTGGAATGCGATCTTCAATATTGCCTATCTTTGTAACACAAGAACTTCATTCCACAACCGCCGTTGTTGGTTATGGTTTTGCAATTAGCGCAATTTTTCAAGGAATTCTGCTTATGCGAGCCGGACGTTTATCCGATAGTCAAGGCCGCAGGTTAGCTGCGGTAATTGGTTCATCAATTGGATTAGTGGGAGTTCTTGTTTTAACTTTTGCCATTCATCCTTGGATGTATTTAACTTCCATGGCCATTATCGGTATTGGTGGGGCTTATTTATCAACAACTCCAGCCAGTATCGTGGGCGATGTCATTCATGGCAAAGGCGGCCAAGTGATTGCAATTTTTCAAATGGCTGGGGATGCAGGAATGATGGTCGGCCCCATCATTATCGGTTGGCTATCTGATCTTTATTCTTATCGAATTGCCTTTGCCGCGTCGGCAGCGGTTTTTACAATTGCTGTAATTCTTGCGACACAGATTCCAGAGACCAGAAAAGCAGAAGAGCCCCAGGATATTAACCTGAGGCCCTTCGAACAGCTGGATTAATTAATTGTCGTTGCGCAAAATTGAGAGCAAACGAAGTACTTCCATATAGAGCCACACAATTGTGACCATTAAACCAAATGCTGCGCGCCAAGATTCAGCTTCTGGCAGACCTGCATTTACTCCATTTTGAATTTGATCAAAATCTAAAATCAAAAAGAAGCTAGCAAGAACCATTCCACCTGCAGCGATGAGTAAACCAAAACCGCCGATGCTATAAATGCTGGCACCAAAGAATGAACCAATAAAACCAACGAGAGCAAGGACTAAATATCCAATCATTGCCGTCATTAATACTTTGGTGAACTTAGGAGTGACACGGATTCGTCCACTCTTATAAGCAAACAACATTCCGGCAAAAGCACAGATAGTTACGATTACGGCTTGGCTAACAATGCCTTGGTAGTAACTGTTATAGATATGTGAAATTGTGCCAAGAGCTAAACCTTCAAAAGCTGCATAAGCAATTGCTAACGCCGGCTTAACGCTCTTGCTAAAGCTATTGACCATGGCAAGGGCAAAACCGCCAAAGACGCCTAGCATCATTGCCCCAGCACCAAGATTAAGTGTCCATGCAGCGGCGCCAACGGCGACAAGAACTGCAAATAAAATTGCGGTGCGAGTGACTACGTCGTCAATCGTCATACGACCAGTGCGCATCGATGATGCAGCCGGTGCGTTATAAAGATCTTCCATCGCTGCGGGATCAGATTTAATCGTGCTCGGATCAAATGCAGCGTAACCACGCTGATTAAACGCCCGTCCTAAAACAGGGTTTGAACTGCGCATAACTTGTCTCTCCTTTTGTAAGTCCGCCAGAGTTTCCGACAGGTGCTATGTGTAACAAGGACAGAGTCTAGAAGATTCCCGAACTCAAAGTGCGCACTCAAATCGCGCCTATTAGAATAATTTCTATGACACTTGCATTCGTTACCGGCGGTTCGCGCGGTTTAGGCTTGGAAAGCGCTAGAGGCCTTCGCGCCGCAGGGGCTGACGTGGTTCTCTTGGCCAGCGATCGTTCAAAACTGGAAAAAGCTGCCGAAGAAATTGGGGCTCAATTCAAAGTTCTAGATTTTAGTAATTTAGAACAATCAAAAACTCTCTTGGAAGAAGCGGTTGCAGAATTTGGTATCCCAGACACCGTCATTCTGGCTCATGGAGTTATGAGCGAAAAGATGTCAAAAACTTTACGAACAAATCTTGAGGAATGGCGCAGGGTTCTAGGTATTAATTTGGACTCGGTTTTTCTCTGTCTAAATACTCTTGCGCCAGGAATGGTTGAAAGAAAAAGCGGCCGGGTAGTTGTTTATTCAGCGTGCCTTGGTCGAATGAGTGGACCTGGAAACGCTGGTGGTTTAGCTCCGTATCGAATCTCTAAAGCTGGAGTGAACGCGCTAGTAAGAAATTTAGCTCACGAAACTGGTTTGGGTTCGCGGGGATTTTTAATCGATGCCATCTGCCCTAATCACACCCGTACCGATATGGGCGGAGAAAATGCACCCCGAAGTGTTCAAGAGGGCGCAGAGACGGCAATTTGGTTAGCAACACGTGAATTTGATCCTGCAGTTGATCAAACTGGTCTCTTCTGGGAAGACCGCGTAATTATTCCTTGGTAGTTAAAGCTTTACTATCTAAGGTCGCCGTTGCAATCATGTGTGGAACGGTAAGCGCCCAAACCACAACTAACAGTGACCATAAAAATGATGTTGTCAAAGCGTTTTGATTAAATACTGATAAACCAAGTCCAACAACCACCGTACCTAATAGCGCGGGTAAACCAGGTTTGATCGCGCAGATAAATGTAGCTTTCAAATCGCCGGCAGAAATTGCAGCTTGAGATTTTGGAAGTAGCGATGTTAAGCGCGCAGTGTGGCGAAGCGCGTGCCAACACCCAAAATAAAATGAAAATGCAACTAGAGGTGGAGTTAAGAAAGCCAGCCCAGCAAGTAAGAGCAAATCAATAACATTTCGATAGTGCTTAAAGATTGCTAAGACAACTATCGCAACAACGGCCATAATTGTTATTGTTAACTTTAAAGTATCTGCAGAGTTTCCAGCCCAATGTATTAATTCTGGATTCACGCGATTAAGCGCATCCGAGCTGCGCTTCTGGACCAGGGGAATGATCACCGGTAAGCAACCTGCAGGTACTGCGTATATTAATTTTAGAATCAGAGGCGAAGGTTCACACTTGCCCAATAGATCATTTTCGGAAATATATGAAGCGTCACCAATTCCAAAATGCAGCGCGCTCATCCAAATGATGACTTGGAAACCAAGAACATTCCACTTGAGTATCGCGGCAACTGCCAACGCAGCAATAGCTACATAAAGGATTATGAAAGCTATAAATCGGCGGCGGGTATTCCTGGGAATTGTGATGAGATGATCTACCGCACCATGCGGAATTCCGATCATTAGCGCAATGACCGATAAGACGACTTGCCACGTCAAGTTATTTTCACTTATTAAGGCGTGAAATAGAAAGCTAGCAACTATGGCAAAAAGGATTGCGCTATTTGAAAATAACCGGACTCTAGAGAAAAGCCGGAGCTGCACTGAATCCATTGTGCGATTCTAGACATCTCTGGAAAAAACGGCAGAATAGGCTCGTGCACAAATGGGGCTACATTGCGATGCTGACTTTCACCGTCTTTGGCTCATTCTGGCTGGAAGTTGCTTTAAAGGTTGGTGTGCTGCGCAGAGTTAAACGCTTGGCGTTAACGATATTTCCTGTCGCGCTAATTTTTATTGCGTGGGATGCCTATGCGATTGCAAATAAGCACTGGCGATTTGATGCCCACCAGATGCTCGGAATAGTTGGTCCATTAAATATTCCCCTAGAGGAATATCTCTTTTTTATCATTATTCCAATTGCATCTGTTATGACCCTAGAAGGTGTCCGCGCAGTTAAGAAGCACTGGCCAGTAGGTGATATCGATGAGCTATAGCGACTTAGCCGTTACTTCGGTCCTACTCGTTGTGTTATTTGATCTCTTCATTGTTCGCACACAACTGCTAACCAAAGCAATCTTTTGGACCTCTTACGCAATTATCTTTCCTATGCAGCTCATTACTAACTGGTGGCTAACTTCGCGCCTTATAGTGATTTATAACCCTGACATGATTATTGGGCGCAGATTAGCCGGGGCGCCTATTGAAGACTTACTCTTCGGCTTTTCACTCATTCTGGCGACAACGTCCATGTGGGTCTTCAACGGACGGCGTTTAAAGCACAAATAATCTTTAGTTTATAAATGAGTAGGCAACTAGAGCCACAACAGCGATTCCCGCTACTACTTTGACGTTTTTTATTTCAAGGAATTTCTGAGTTGGCTTAATAAATGTTGCTAATAAAAGTAGGGCCCCTGGAATGATGATGCTCAGACTGTGAACTGCCGAATTCTGATGCCCAGTCTGATAACGCATATTAATAAAACCCATTGCCACCAGAAGATATCCGCCATATCGAAGGTTCGTCATATAAGCATCCTAACGCAGTTTTAATCTAAAAAATAAGAGGGGCACCAGTTGAATGGCGCCCCTCTTATTGAGAGATTTAATTAGTAATAACTAATTAGTGATCGTCCTTCATGCCTTCTGCAACTGACTTCATCTTTGCAATCTTGTAGATTGTTAGACCGAATACGCACTTTGCAAGAACGTCTGCAATTGTGTATCCAATTTGACGATCAGTAAACAAACTTGCCATCTGGCTTGCAGATGGGTTCTTTACCAAGATTGGGATCAAGTATGAAATTGGGTATACGCCCCATGTTGCGATCAAAAGCAAGCGCAAACGACCGATTGTTGCGGCAACACCGTCTGGTTGACGATCCAATGACTTTGTAAGTTCTACGAATAGAACATACAAGATGTAAAGGAATGGAAGTGTTGACAAAATTCCGTAAAGAACCTTAGTTCCAGTATTTGATGAAATTTCTCCTGGGTAACCCAAGATGATCATCGCAGCTGATGCTGGAACAAGACGAGTGATAAGTGAGTTAGCTGCTGCCTTAGCAAGAGCTAGAACAGCAATTACTTCTACTAGTAGTAGAGGTACAGTCAAAATCCAGTCAACATAACGATAAGCCTCGTTGAATGAACCTTGTGCAGTTCCAATTGTCACTCCACCCATTTTTGAAGATTCATTAAATGAGTTAAAGATTCTGAAGTAGTGATATCCAGCAATAAATGTAACCATCGATGACATGACTAAAGCCGAGCGATACTTTGGAAGTACGCGAGACTGTGAAACCAAAGTAAAGACTGTGGTTGCAAGCATCGAAATTAATCCAAAGGAGAAGATGTTATACAGCGAGCTCCATTGGGTACTTGAGAGTTGTAGCATCTGGTAATGCCTCCACGTAGGTGAGTTCCGGTTGCTCTTTACGACCGGGCTCATGAGGGGCCACAACGCGCGCGTGCGCTCATTCGTGCCACTCTGAACATCACAATTGTGCGGGAAAGTTGAGCCTAAAGCCAGTCCAAAATGGGGGGATTCTTAAAAATTTTTGGGTTTTCCCAAGGAAATTACGCATGATTTCGAGGCTATGTGCCATGGGGGCAGCCTCATACCCGCTCTAAAAAAAGGCAGAGCCCCGCCGATTTCTCGACGGGGCTCGCTTTTCCCTCGATATGAATGAACTAGGAGGACAGTGTCAAAGCTTTAGCTCTGGCCGACCTTTGTCTTTGCCTTACTGTGGAACGCCTTCACCATTGAAATCGCAGTTTGTGCGAAATTGTTTGTGTAGGTTGCATTGAGATCAACGGCTGCAACCTTAGCTGCAGTCCAAACACCATAATCGATGCGACCCTTTTGCTCTGCGCGTAATACTCCAAGTGCAGCACCTGCAGGCATTCTGATTCCGGGGTTATACATAACCTTCTCGTCAGTAAGTGCAGCTACATAAGTATCAAGACCAACACCTGCGTAATAGTCGGCAGGCATTGCTTTAGCAATCTGTAGAGGCGTATGCGCATCAATCCAAGCCATTGTGTCGTACATTGCATTTACAACACCTTGTGCTTGAGTTTGATGTGAATTAATCCAGTCAGTCATTCCATACACTGAAGTTGCAACATAGTTATAGCCAAGTGCAGATTTAGTCTTATCGCCATAGCGCATATCAACTAAAACATAACCAAGCTTCTGTTGAAGAATTGCTGAGATTGTTGGTTCAGTTGTCATTCCGCAATCAACAGTCTTGTTTTTGAATGCCGCGATAAATGTTGCACCTGCACCAATAACTACTGAGTGCATATCTGAAGCTTTCACTCCAGCTTTTGAACCAATTGCACGAGTGATGAAGTTAGTTGATGAACCAAGACCAGTTACGCCAACCTTTACTCCGCCAATCCAGTCTGCAGGAGACTGGATTGTATCTTTGAGATCTGTGCGGCAAAGTTCTACTTCACCAGGTGACTTAAGGAGCACGGCGATAGATTCTGCGCTCTTTCCAAGAATTTGAAGATCGATATTGTGGTCAAAGAATCCGCCTGTGAGCTGTACTCCACCGGCGACCATATCGTTTGTTGCATCTCCACCAGCTGGTTCATCAACTAGTTCTACGTTAACGCCATAGCGCTTATAGAAGCCGAGTTGTTGAGCGAGCATGAATGGCAAGTAGATCTGCTTAGAGAGTCCACCTACTTCGATTTTTACTACGTCAGCAGCATGTGCTGACTGAACGCCAACAGTGGTAGTCAGGGCTAACGCAATTGCGCCGAGAACCGCTACAACTTTTTTTGATACCTTCATTCTTTCTCCTTTTATTTGCGGTAAATATCCCGGAACTCTTTAGAGTTCAGCCCCGGAATTCTGATTTGGTCGCCAGTTAAGAAGGCGATTTTCTAGTTGGGTAATGAGCCATTCGGCCGTCAGCGCCATAATTCCAATGACTAACATCGCGGCATAAACACCATTGGGATTAAAGGTGGCTTGAGCTGTAGCAATTAAAAGTCCCAGACCGTGATTGGATCCAAGGAATTCGCCAACGATTGCCCCAATTATCGCAAAACCAAATGAGACGTGCATGGAAGCCATAATCCATGAAAAAGCTGAGGGCAAAACTACTTTTCGCGTTACTTGAGAATTTGATGCACCAAGTAGCCGTGCGTTAGCAATCAACTTCTTATCAGCTTCGCGTGTACCAGTAAATGCATTAAAGAAAACTGGAAAGAAGACGAGCACAAAAGCTAGCGCAATCTTGGAAGTAGAACCTAGACCCCAAATAACCGTAAAGATAGAACCAAGCACTACGCGAGGAATTGAGTTCGCAATTTTTATATAAGGGGCAAAAACTTCAGCAAGTATTCGATTGCGACCTAATAAAATTCCAAAAATAATTCCAAGAATTACTCCAATGAGAAATCCGTATGTGGCTTCCATTAAAGTGACATAAGAGTTATACCAAAGCGAGCCTGCAGCAGTGCCGTTATGAATCCACACCATTAATTGATGCCATACACCAGTTGGCTGGCCAAAGAAAAATGAATCCATAATTTTGTGATCGGTTAGTACTTGCCAACTTACTAGTAAAAGGACGGCCAATGAAATTTGGAGAATTTTAATTCTTATTACGCGTAGTCGTGCTTTGCGCTTTAACTGTGCTTCAGATGCGAAATCTGGATTCCCTTGTGTCTGATCAATGCTCATTAGCGTGTCACCAATTCCCTTTACTTCGAAGCAATCAATTGACGCTGGTAGGCCACATCGACCTCTTCGCGTAAGACTTCCCAAATCTCTTGGTAAATCTTTATAAATTCAGGACTAAAGCGAATATCGCGGGCTTTTCGTGGGCGAGGAAGATCGATCTTGAAATTTGCTTTTACGCTTCCGGGGCCCGCCGTCATCACAAGTACTCGGTCAGAGAGTGCTATAGCTTCTTCTAGATCGTGAGTAACAAACATAACTGTGGAACCAGTCTGCTCCCATAACTGCATCAACTCTTCAGTCATGATTGCGCGAGTTTGTACATCAAGTGCAGAAAATGGTTCATCCAAAAGAAGTAATCGAGGTTCGTTAATTAATGATTGGGCTAAGGCAACACGTTTGCGCATGCCACCAGAGAGTTGATGTGGGAAATGTTTTTCAAAACCAGTTAAACCAACTTTTGCAATCCACTTTTGAACTAAAGACTTAATTTCTTCCTCGGGTAGTCCGCGAAAACGCGGCCCAGCGGCAACGTTATTGGCAACACTCATCCAAGGAAAAGTTGCATCGTGTTGAAAAACAAAACCAGTTGACGTATCAATATCTTTTACTTGCACTTGATCAACTTGTACCGTTCCAAGACTTGGGAATTCAAGACCAGCAACAAGGGTTAATGCAGTTGATTTTCCACAGCCAGTTGGTCCTACAAGTGAAACAAACTCACCTGGCTTAATTTCAAAATCTAACTCCTTGATGGCCTGATACCAATCACCTTTAGGAGTTCGAAATCGCTTAGAAACATTGGAAAATTTGACATGCACGCCTGTGGTCATGGAATGAGACTACGTCTACAGAGTAAGCAACTACGGCTTTATAACGAGGTTGTTACGCTAAAACTCCTTTAAAAACTTTTGCTCATTGTGCTCATTGACTAGATTCCCTGACAGCGCAAGTAAATGAAGGCACACTAAGTCTATGACAACAGCTCGAGCCCGCTTTCTGCGGTTCTTCTGGAATCGAGCTTTGATCGTATTAGTGGCTGCCTTGCTTGGGCTAGTGATGACTTTCAATGTTGCACATCATGCACAAAATCAGGAATACCTAACACGAGCGTTGACTCTGGCCAAATCCATTTCAATTATGCCTGATGTAATCCAACTAGTTCAGACTAACGATGCTAATCATGAACTTCCTCCGCTTGCTCTTTTAATCGCTAAACGAACTGGTGCTTCTTATATTGTCTTTACCAATAAAGATGGCGTGAGATTGAGTCATCCCAATCCAGCACTTATTGGACAAAAAGTTGAGGATGCACAAGCGACTCTAGCTGGCGCATCAACTACATCTTTTCATCCAGGCTCGCTGGGCTTATCTGCAAATGGGCGAACCCCTATTTTCAATAGTGCCGGAGAAGTAATTGGAATGGTTTCGGCAGGTTATCTAACAAATACTTTCTCTCACCAAGTTAAGTACTTAGAGGATTCCTTTATTTTTCTTGGTTTTGGAATAATTCTTCTTGGTTTTATATTATCCGAAGTACTTGCGCGTACATTGAGAAATAAACGGATAGAAAATGAGTTAGAAGAAACAAAAATTAAGTATCAAGAGCGTGATGCCATGCTTCATGCTATTAAAGAAGGCGTTATTACCTTAACAACTGATCGAAAAATTATTCTTATTAATGATGAAGCGATGCGCTTATTAGATCTTACCAAGACGGCTGTTGGGCAACCCATTGATGCCGTGCTTCCACAGGGCAGACTCTTAGATTTACTTGAAGGTGAAACCCCACAGGGAGATGATGAAATTGTTTTAAACGAGAATTTTTCACTTCGAATAAATACTAGGCCGGTCCGTCGCCTTGGCAGACTAATTGGTTCAGTAATTACTCTTCGAGATCGTACTGAACACATTGGTTTACTCCGTGAATTAGATAGCGTTACTAATTTGACTAACGCACTGCGTGCTCAACAACATGAATATGCCAATCGAATCCATACGATTAGTGGGCTAGTCGACCTCGGCCGTATGGATGATGCCAAACAATATCTAGGTGAGATCTCAACAATGGATGCTGATCTGGCTGAAAAACTCAACGATAAAATTATCAATCAAACGGTTACTGCCCTCTTGCTAGCCAAAGTAGTTATTGCGCGTGAAAAGGGCGTTAACTTAACAATTGATCCTAAAACCTCGCTAGATGACATAAGTCTGGACCTCAATGCCCAAATTACAGTTATTGGAAACCTTCTCGATAACGCCTTGGATTCAGTTGCTGGACAAACCGATGCGCAAGTCTCACTCACGATAGAAGCTAGCCATAGTGACACTAAAATCATTACCGTTAGAGACAATGGTAGTGGGCTACCTGAACCTCGCCCGGATATTGTTTTCGAAGATGGCTTTTCGACAAAATCGAATGAGAACACAACTCACCGAGGGCTCGGGCTCGCAATTGTTTCGCGTTTAGTTAAACAAGCTGGTGGAAGTATTACTTGCTATAACAATCATGGTGCAGTTTTTGTAGTAGATATTCCGGTAATAGAATGATTAGAACTTTAATAATTGAGGATGATTTTCGCGTTGCTGAAATAAATGCGGCCTACATCCAAATGGTTGATGATTATAAAGTCATCGGTATAGCGCCTACTGCGGCCCTAGGATATCAATTGGTTATTGATGAAAAACCAGACCTAGTTCTTTTGGATCTCTATCTGCCTGATCAGCATGGCCTTGAACTTTTTGCTAAGTTGCAACAGTTACCACGCGGTTCCAAACCCGATGTTTTTGTTATTACTGCCGCCCGTGACTCACAGAGCCTTAAAGATGCAATTCAATTAGGAGCTGCGGCCTACATAGTTAAACCTTTTAATGGTCAAGAGCTCATGGAAAGATTACAGACATATAAAACTGCGCACGCTCGATTAAATACAGTTAGTGAAATTTCACAGGCTGAAGCCAACACTGCAATTGCACTCATGCGTGGCGGAAGAGTAGAAACTGAAGTTGAAAGAACTTCTAGTAATCCGACTACTGCATTAATTATAAAATGCCTTAAAGCAAACAGGGAGCCAATGAATGCCAGTGAAATCGCAAGTGCGTTGGGAATTAGCCGAGCTACCGCGCAGCGATACTTATCTCAGATGGCTGATCGACAACTTGTTCTGCTGGAGCTGCAATATGGCACAGCTGGCCGTCCTATTAATAAATATCGCTTAGCCGAATAATTATTGAGAGGCTTTAAATATTGATCGGGTGCTTGAGCTCATTAATAAAGCCAATGCAATAAAAACTGCTCCCGCGCCAAATATGCCCGATATTGCGCCAGCAACTGCGGGTAAAAGAAATTGCCCTAACCGATTACCCGCCAATCGAATACTTACGGCAAATGAGCGTTCATCATCGCGACTAATTCTTGATACCCACGCCATTGTCATTGGTTGACCCACTCCGAGTGAAAGTCCGGCAAAAACAATAACTAATCCGAGGAAGAGTGGTGAAGTTGAAAAAACTGCGATCACGCATGCAATCGATGAAACTACAATGCTTCCGATCAATAATTTAAAATAACCAATACTTGTCGTTAATTTTCCAAGCTTAATTCTTGAAAGCATCGATGCAGCCGCTCGAAGCGCCAAAATAATTCCTATCGCGCCAGATGAAAAGCCTTTCTCTTTTCCAAAGACCGGCAAAAAAACAACAAGAACATCTACTGTTGAACTGACTGCAAGGCTGGCATACATTGCAACTAACATGCCTGGATTTCCTAGTAAGCGCCGCAATGATGTGTTCTCTCGCGAGCTCTTTGCCGTTACATTGATGGTTGGCTTCATCGGCATTCCAAAGAAGAGGGGGATTAAACCTAAGAGTGCAATAACCGCCGAAGCGATAAAGGCATTACTTGTTGATGTAGGTAAGACACCACTTGAACCCGATACAACTGCACCAATAATTGGCCCAACTAATTGACCGAGTGCTGCACTAAATGTGTAGTAACCAAAATAATTCTCATAATTATTTCGAGCAGTTCGGTTAGCAAACATTGCTTGCGCACCGGTCATACTTAGTAATTGAGATGTGCCCAGTAAAGCTACAAGGAAAATCATTTCACTCTTGCTGTGTGCCATTGAAAGTAGGAAGGTTGAAAGCGCAATCACTAAAGTTCCAAGGGCAATAAAGCGACCTTCTCCAAATTGATTTATCCAGCGGCCCAGTGGAATCGCCAAAAGAAGTGGAAAGAGTGCGTATAAAGCACCAAATGAACCAACAGTAAAACTATTTGAATGAAGTTCAAGTAACTTGTAACTAATCATAGGGCGAGCCAAATATGTACTTGCTTGAATGGCGACAGAATTTAATAGTGCGGCGACTACCCAACTCTCATATCGCCTCAATGTTCACCCATGTACTCCTGTTATCTACTTACAAACCATGAGCAAACTGGTGCCCCGAGTGGGGGTCGAACCCACACTGGGAGGATTTTAAGTCCTCTGCCTCTGCCATTGGGCTATCGGGGCTACGTGCAAGGGGTAAATCTACCCTGCTTTTCTACGCACTCGTTCCAGCTATTGAACGGGCTATTCCATCCAAAATATCTGATTCAGATGCCACAAATTCATTAGCCCCTGTTGCTTTCATGATTTCTGAAAGTACTAATGCACCTGCGGGAATTACATCTACGCGACCTGGGTGCATATAACCAAGTTTTAATCGATCCTCACGATTTTTTGTAAGAAACATTTGAGCTGCAGTATGAACTTGTTCAGCGCTGATACGAGATAAGTGAATTGCATAGCGATCATATTCAGTAAGTTCCAGCGCTGCTGCAGCAACTGTTGTAGCCGTACCCGCAACAGCTATAAGTGTTTTGGCTTGCCTTATAGGAACTATTGCTGCAGCTGCAGTAATTGCTGCTTGAATATCTTTGCGTGCAGCTTCAACTTGTTCAGGTGTAGCTGGATCATTAGCAAAATGACGCTCGCTCATGCGCACGCAACCAATGTTGACTGACTTTGCCGCTTCTACTTCTTTAGTTCCAAAAACAAATTCAGTAGAACCTCCACCGATATCAACCACCAGAAATGCTCCATCTGATTGCGGAAGTTCTTGAATCGCGCCAGCAAATGAAAGCGCTGCTTCTTCTTCTCCACTAATCACTTCGAGTTCTATACCCAGGCGCTCACGTACACCATCAACAAAAAGATGACGATTAGTTGCATCGCGTGTTGCACTTGTTGCACAAAAACGAATTTTTTGTACTCCGCGCTTTGCAATTTCAGCCGCGAATAAATCTACGGCAGCTAATGTGCGTGCAATTGCATCTGGGTGAAATTGGCCCGTTTGATCAACGCCTTGCCCTAAACGCACAATTTCCATCGTGCGAACAACCTCGCGAAAATTATTACCTTCAATATCGGCAATAAGTAAACGGATTGAATTAGTACCGCAATCTATGGCTGCTACTCGCATGGATTGCTCTCCCACCAATGAGGTAGTTTGGAAAGAGCTTCATCCCCCAGCGGATTTACATCTGGGCCAGCCGCAAGTGAGTGCGCAACCAATGAATGCAAGCATTTAACCCGATTGGGCATTCCACCCGCCGAAACATCGTCAACTTCAGCAACTTCGATTCCAAGGGCAGAACGTGCAGCAATGTAATCATCATGGGCTGCGTGATAAGCACCGGCCAACTCTGCATCGGTTTCTAGACGTTCGTTCATTTGACCCATTAATCCCGTTGTTTCTAAAGTAGAAATTACGGCGGTTAAACGCGGGCACGTTGCATAATAAAAAGTTGGAAAAGGTGTGCCATCAGCAAGGCGTGGTGGAGTTTCAACTACTGCAGGTTTACCGCATGGACAACGGTAAGCAATTGCATGAACATCTCGAGGTGTGCGACCTAACTGCGTTTCGATGCAATCCAAATCTGATTGAGTTACTTCACGCAATGAATCAACCCGTTTCACTTATTGATGCGATTAATCGTGAATACCAAGGTTGACCATCAGCAAGTGACGTTGCGATTTTAGTTGATTGGTTTGTATCAGTAGATGTGCCATTTTCAGTCACGATGTATTGACGCTCCCCTGGAAGTACAAAGTGCAAGCGTTCACGGGCTTGGGTTTTGATGTATTCAGGATCTTGCCACAGCAGAAGTTCTTGAGTTGCTTTATCCAATGCTGCGCGGTTTGAATTTAATTGAGAATTAAGAGCGCTTATCTGCGCACGCTGTGTGAAGTAATGCTTAATAGGTGGTGCTACAGCCAGGGTCAAAATCAGAAATAAGGACCACAGGCTGATTGCACGACCAGAGGTACGTCGACGTTGAAAATTTAATTGTCGACGTGCCACGAAATCACTTATGCCTTAAAGCGTGGAAAAGCTTCGCGACCGGCATAACGTGCGCCGTCTTGAAGCTCTTCTTCAATGCGTAGTAGTTGGTTGTACTTAGCAACGCGCTCGGTTCGTGCAGGTGCACCAGTTTTAATTTGTCCGCAGTTAAGTGCAACGGCTAAATCTGCAATTGTTGTGTCTTCAGTTTCACCCGAACGGTGGCTCATCATCGAACGATAGTTAGCGCGGTGCGCCATTTCTACGGCATCAATAGTTTCAGTCAACGTTCCAATTTGATTCACTTTAACTAGCAGTGCATTTGCAGTTCCGCCAGCGATTCCGCGGGCTAAGCGCTCTGGATTAGTTACAAATAGGTCATCACCCACGATTTGAATGCGTGAACCAAGCGCTTTAGTCATATCGGTCCAGCCGGCCCAGTCCTCTTCATTGAGTGGATCTTCAATTGAAACGATTGGGTATGCATCAACGAGCGATGTGTAATACGCAATCATCTCTGCTGAACTCTTTGATGCTCCTTCAAATGTGTACTTACCATTATCGTGGAATTCAGTTGCAGCTACATCCATTGCAAGGGCAATCTCCTTGCCTGGCTTGTAGCCAGCAATTTCAATTGCTTCAAGGATTAAATCAAGCGCGGCACGATTACTTTCAAGGTTTGGCGCAAATCCACCTTCGTCACCAACTGAAGTTGCCAGACCACGC
>SESB01000398.1_pt1 | contig 31958 bp, 31 predicted proteins | sample 3171441 | NCBI WGS metagenome assembly SESB01 (sample SAMN06051867, study PRJNA518727) | freshwater metagenome | biome: subpolar coniferous forest; feature: holomictic lake; material: water; isolation source: holomictic Lake 227, 6 m depth | place: Canada: near Kenora, Ontario | collected... | reverse complement strand
GGGAGCTTGATCGGTGGAAAAAGCGTGGCGTTCAGCCCGAAAGGAGCAGGTTGGCCTCTGAGGGGAGCGTGCCGAGCCATTTGCCGCCCAGCCAGTGGCGAAAAATGTGGGCGAGTAGCAACGTCCAGCGTTGCTCAACGCTCCATCGCTCCGCGATGGTGTAAAAGCGACGCAAGGTGTTGCTGACGATGGCAATAATTTCTGTGAGCATTTCTCTTGCAAGGGCTTGGAATCCAGGCGAATTCCTGATAAACACGCGGCAGAAACGCCGCCATGTCAAACCCTGCCGTCACACATCGCCGCCGCGCTTTTTCACTCGCTGAATGCCTGGTGGTCATCGCCATAATCGTAACGCTGACGGCGCTGCTTGTTCCCGCCGTGACTGCGAACAAGAATGCGGGGGACATCACCAAGGCGACCTACGATGTAGCCGGGGTTCTGGAGAATGCGCGGGCCTACGCGATGGCAAATAACACGTATGTCTGGGTCGGTTTTTATGAGGAGGATGCCTCAAGGCCAACCACGAAACCCACGGCCACGTCAGGAACCGGAAGGATTGTCCTCTCCACCGTGGCGTCCAAGGATGGAACGAACATTTACAACAAAAGCAGCTTTTCCACAGGCGCCACCACGGCGCTTGCTCCGGCAAGCCTGATCCAGGTGGGCAAACTGGTGAAAATCGAGAATGCGCACCTCAAGACCGCCTCCGTGAACGACAGCCTCTTTCCACTGGGAGACGGAACCGGAGAGAGCTTCGCCACCCGCCCGCCCGTGAACTCAACGGAAGCGCAGTTTGGCGACACCTCGCCCCCTGCCGCCTCCTGCGCCCTTGCTTTTCCCTACCCGGTGGGATCTGCGGCGACGGCCCAATATACCTTCAAAAAAGTCATCCAGATCACCCCGCGTGGCGAAGTCTGCTTCCTCAAGGCTTACCCTGGCTATTGCAAATATGCGATTACCCCCGTCCTGGAGATCGGCCTGCAACCCACAAGGGGAACGCTCGTAAATGCGACGAACCCCAATGTTGCCGCCATCCAGATCACCGGCATTTTGGGCAACGTAAAAACCTATCGGCGATAGGCCACAGTGTTTTCCCTGACAGGGCAAACGCATCAAAAATCTATCAGGAAATCAGGAAATCAGGAAAAGACAGAATCAACATCTTCAGAGCGCGTATTTTAGCAGGGATAGGATGCAGTCTTCCAAAATGCGTGAGTTGCTCATTCCTGCTTTCCTGAGTTCCTGATCCTCTTTTGCCTTTAAATTTAGATGCCTTTGCCCTGATCTCTGCCCTTCCTGAGTTCCCCGGTTCCTGATAGATTGCCTCCCCGAGTATGAAATATCCCGCGCTGGACTGGAGCAAAATCAAGACGTTCTCAATCTCCGAACGGCCCAACAAAGTCGCCGTGGAAGACTTCGCCACGCCGCACACCGCCGGGGCGAGCTTCGCCGACTTCCTTGGCAACCTTCCCAATTTCCTGTGCGCAACCGATTTCTGCCGCATCGCCGAGGCCATCGCCGAGGCCGTGCGCAACCAGCGCACCGTGCTGCTCATGATGGGGGCGCACCCGATCAAGTGCGGCCTCAACCCGATCCTCGTGGACGCCATGCGCTCGGGGATTGTCCACGCCGTGGCGTTCAACGGCGCAGGGGCCATTCACGATTTCGAGACGGCCTTCCAAGGCGAGACGAGCGAGGATGTCCAGCGCGGTCTTGACGACGGCAGCTTCGGCATGGCCGACGAGACGGGCCGCCTCATGAACGCCGCGTTCGCCAAAGGCGTGGCGGCGGGACTGGGCGCGGGCGCGGCGCTCGGCGCCACGATGGGCAGCTTCCCCAACAAACACCTCAGCATTCTCCAAACCGGCGCGGAACTCGACCTCCCCGTGACCGTCCACATTGCGCTCGGCACAGACATCATCCACCAGCACCCCACGGCCAGCGGCGCGGTGTTGGGCGAGGCGAGCTTCCGGGATTTCCAGCGGTTCGCGAGCGTCGTCGCCACGCTGGAAGGGGGCGTGGCGCTCAACATCGGCAGCGCGGTCATCATGCCGGAAGTCTTCCTGAAAGCCCTCACCGTCGCGCGCAACCTCGGGCACACCGTCAACGCATTCACCACCGCCACCTTCGACATGATCCGGCAATACCGCCCCACGGAGAACGTCGTGCGCCGCCCCACGCACCTGGGGGGGAAGGGTTACTACATCGTCGGCCACCACGAGTTGAACATCCCGCTGCTCTTCGCGGCGGTGAAGGAGAAGCTGGCGGCGGTGTAAAATCAGTAATTAACGACGAGCAAAATTCACGCAATATGGCTCCGATTATCGCCGACGTAGTTTGGCCTGCATTGTATCTTGAACAGAGGCTTTTCTCGTGGTGGGCTATTGGGTTGGGCCTGTTAGTGGAACTGGTTTTCTTGCGCCGGATTACTACTCTGAGTTCAGGCATGTGTATCGTCGCTGATCTTGCAATGAATGCGGCATCAGCATTGTTAGGAATTGTTCTTATCCCCGTAGTCGGCCTCCTGTGGGAAGTCTTTCCCGGCATATTACTTTATAAATTATTCAAAGTTGGGACATTTAATCCTGGCACATGGACGGCCACCTTCATTCTAGCAGTTTTCGTTAATGCTGTTTTGGAAACGACTGTGCTGCGCTATGCATTTCATCAGAAGCCCGCAAAAAGAATTTTTGGATGGCTTTGCCTGGCAAATGGACTCTCCATTGCCCTCGCCTTTATCAGCCTGTTTGTATATCCTCTTCACCTATAGACTCCCTATTTTCCCTCGCTCCCAAACTCCATTTGGGAACGAGAGAGTTTTCTGCATAATGTGCGCAACCCTGACGCCATGAACCCGCTCCAGTCCCTCCTCGCCTCGTGGAAGAACCAGAACAAGCGCACCACGTTCGTGGTTTGCCTGGCTCTCTTCACCGCGTTTTCAATTCTAACGCTCAAGCCGCTCTGGATCGGGCATGGCTGGCCCAAGAACCATGAGATCAACGCCTTCGCCCTGCGGACACGCGTTTACGAGCAGCATTACCGCCTGCACGACTTCGTCCCGCTCTGGTCGAGCACGGACAACCACGGGCTCGGCTCCGCAATGCCGTCACTCTATCACAAACTTTTCTACCTCTTCTCCGGGCCGCTCTTTCTGCTCACGGGCAAAATGAAGATCGCCCTTGTCCTCCCGATCCTCTTTTTCCTGCTGGTCGGCGCGTTTGGAATGGTTCGGCTTTTGCAGCTTCTGGGCGCGAACCGGGCAACCTGCATCGCGGGCGGCATCTGCCTCATTGCCGCGAAATACACCGTCACCAACTGGATGATCCGGGGGGCTGTGGCGGAGTTCTCGGCGGCGATGCTCATCCCTTGGGCTCTCTCCTATTTCCTCAGCAGCCTGAATGAAAACCGGGTGCGCACGGGGCTGGCGGTCAGCCTCGCGCTCATCTTCCTGGCCCACTCCGTCATGGGCTACTACCTGGGGTTGCTTTTTGCGCTCCTCTTCTTGATTTCCCTGCTCGTCGGGAAAATCCGGCTCACGGGGGCGCTCCTCGGCTCCGTGCTCAAGGCGGCGCTGGTTTTCACCCTGCTGGCCGCTCCCGCCCTCTTGCTCATCGCAACCTTCGGGCCGGACTACGACATGCAGCGCATCCTCAAGCTGCCGAATCACCCCTGCGCCCAGTTTCCTCCCTTGATCCGCTATTTTTGGGATGAAGGATTTGTCTTCGGGAGCGACTGGACGATTTATTCGGTGCAACTCGACCTGCCGCCGCTTCTTTTCGGCCTGGCGGGATTTGCCAGCCTTGTTTTCTTGCGCAAACCCTTCGCCACGCTTTCAGAGAAAGGGAAAATCGCCGCCCCCGTGTTGCCGCTGGTGGCGATTGGCCTCGCGGCCTTTTTGCTCCAGACGCGACTCTCCGCCCCATTTTACAACCACGTCCCCGGAGCCGCCTACCTGCAATTCCCGTGGCGGCTGCTCGGGCTGTTGGCTCCGGTGGTGATTGCCACAGGGCTCTATTTCGCGGAGAAAAGCGCGACGCTTTGGGGGCGCGCTGGAGGCGTGGCATGGTGCACGTTTGCCATGGTGCTGCTTTGCGGCGGGCTATCCCCCCTCCTCTACGGGAACCTTCCGCTGGAAACCTGCATCGACAGCCCCCTGGAAAACGTCTGCTTTAGCCAATTCGACGAATACGTCCCCAAGACCGCGCCCCTCCCTCCAACAACCGCCGAAGCGCTCGTAAACGCCGCGCAGGCAAAAGGCTGCTCCATCACCTACCAAAAGCAAAACGAAGAAGTGCGGCGCGTGGTTTTTGACGTAAACAGCACGGCCCCCGTCTCCATCGACCTGCCGCTCTACGTCTCCCCGCTGCATGTCGTCAAGGTACGCCACGAAGACGGAACCCTGTTGCGGCAAACCACGCCCGCAGCCGGACTCTGCACCGTGGAGGTGCCGGAGGGAAAATCCCGGGTGGAAGTCGAAATGCCCGATGTGCACAAACTTTTCCAATGGTGGGCTGCTGTAGCCTCACGCAAAGACGCAAAGGCGCAAAGGTAAAGGCACAAGAAAATCTGGAACTCAGGAACTCAGGAGAGAGGATAAAACCGACTTTCGTTCTGTATTTTTCCTGAGTTCCTGAGTTCCAGATAGATTGAGAAATTTTGATCCTCGTTACCAGGCTCCAGCCTGGTAATGCCGATGTCTTCGAAGCTCCGGCTTCGAAAATGCTGCCATCAAAGAGAGCGTCCAATGCGTGACCGCGCTTTCGAGGCTGGAGCCTCGAGGACACTGGCGTTCCCAAGCTGGAGCTTGGGAACGAGAACAACTCAGGAAAAATACAGAGCAAAAGGTTGCCCTTGTCTTCTCTTTTCCTGATTTCCTGAGTTCCTGATAGATTGAGAAATTTTCGCCCCTCCAGTTCCTGATTTCCAAATCCGCGAAAATCTGCGTAATCTGTAGACAACTCTTTCTGCCTCCCCATGAACCGTTCCCGATTTCAGCAAATAGCCGACCGTTTTCCCGACCTCTCACTCCTTGTCGTTGGCGACATCATGCTGGACGAATTCATCTGGGGCCGCGTCAAGCGGATCTCGCCCGAAGCCCCGGTGCCGGTGGTGGAAGTGGATCGGGAGACGAGCTACCCCGGCGGCGCAGCCAACGTGGCGCGCAACCTGCGGGAGTTCTCCAAAGACGTGCATCTGCTTGGCCTCATCGGCACCAATGCACATGCCGCGCAACTCAAGGGGCTGCTCTCATCCGAGGGCATCCAACTCGACTGCCTGGTGGAAGACCCGGCTTACCAAACCATCGTCAAGACGCGCATCATCGCCCGCAACCAGCAGGTCGTCCGCGTGGATCGGGAACGCAACGTGGGCCTCACCCACCTGCAAACCGCCCAGGCGCTTCAGCAACTCGACGGGCTGATCTCCCGAATCGACGGCATCATCATTGAAGATTACAACAAGGGACTCCTTAACCAGGAGCTTGTGGACGCCATTATTTCGAAGGCGCGCGCGGCGGGGAAAATCGTGACGATTGACCCCAACCCCGGCAATCATCTTTCCTGGAACGGCGTAAGCGCCATCAAGCCCAACCGCAGCGAAGCTTTCGCCGCCGCCGGACTGCCGCTGACCGACCCCGTGGAACCGGCCACCGCCGACACCGCGCTGCTCATGGCAGGGCAAACGCTTCTGGATCGCTGGGGCACAGAGAGCCTCATGGTCACCTTGAGCGAACAGGGCATCATGCTCTTCCAGCGCACCGCACCGCCCTTCCACATCCCCACGCGGGCTCAGGAAGTCTACGACGTTTCCGGCGCGGGCGACACCACCATCGCCCTTTTCACCCTCGCCCTGTGCGCCGGAGCCAGCGCGACCGAGGCCGCCCTCATTGCCAACCACGCGGCGGGCATCGTCGTCGGCAAACTCGGCACCGCCACACTCACACCGGCCGAACTGCTGGCCAGCTTCGACGGCGTTGCCACCCCATGACGCTCCGCCCCGCCGTATTTCTCGACCGCGATGGCACCCTCATGGAGGAAGTGCATTACTGCGCCGATCCCGCGCTCGTCCATCTCTTTCCCGGCACAGCGGCGGCACTGCGGCAACTCACCGAGCGCGGCTACCTCTGCGTCATCATCACCAACCAGAGCGGCATTGGGCGCGGGCTCTTGACCGAGGCGCAATACCACGCCGTGCAAACGGAACTTTTCCGGCAATTGGAAACTCAGGAGGAGGAAGAGAATCTGGAACTCAGGAACTCAGGAGAGGAAAAATCAGGACCGCCTTACCGCGATAGCGGTTTCGTGAGAGCGGAGCGAAGCGAAGCCCATTTGCGGAGCCCCGAGCTTTGCGAGGGGATAAGCCAGGAAGCCAGGAAAGGGAATGAAATGGAGTTTCAGAGACAAGTGCGTTCCCAAATGGAGTTTGGGAACGAGGAAAACGAAGAAAAATTTAGGCATCGGGAAACCCAGGAACCCGAAGGGTTCCAAGAGAATAGCCGGGGGTTGAGCGAAGCGACACCCCCGGAACCCAGCCCACAAGCGACTCACCCCGAAGGGGTGGCAGCCGCCGCCGCCGCCCTCATCGCCGCAAGCTACTTCTGCCCGGACGCCCCTCCCACTCCCTCGCCCCGTCGCAAGCCCGAACCGGGCATGGTGCTGGAAGCCGCGCGCGATCTCGGGATCGACCTCGCCCGCTCGTGGTTTGTGGGCGACAAGGCTGCGGACATCGCCTGCGGAGCCCGATCTGGCACCCGCACCATTCTCGTCCAGACCGGCTACGGAGCCCAAACCGCCGCCGCGCCGTGCGAGCCTGCCCCCGATTTTCTCGTGAAAGATGTTGTCGCGGCCGCAGCGCTCATCTTACAAAAGAACGATGCCCTCTAAAAGCGTCGCCGCCATTCTTCCCGCCCGCTGGGGTTCCACCCGCTTCCCCGGGAAACCCCTCCACCTCATCGCGGGCAAGCCGCTCATCCAGCATGTCTGGGAGCGCACTTTGCGGGCGAAAAGCATCGCGCAGGTCATCATCGCCACCGACGACATGCGCATCGCCGAGACTGCGTTTGGCTTTGGCGCGGAAGTCGCCCTCACCTCCCCCAAACACCAGAGCGGCACGGATCGCATCGCCGAGGTGGCCAAGCGGCTCAAGGGCGTCACCCACCTGCTCAACGTCCAGGGCGACGAACCGCTCGTCGATCCCGCCCTGCTCAACCGGCTGGCGAAAACGCTGCTCGCCGATCCCAAGCTCGACATGGTCACCGCCGCCAACGTCTTCGCGCCCGGCGACGACGTGGCCAACCCGAACGCCGTCAAAGTTGTTTTGGATCGCGACGGCAACGCCCTTTATTTTTCCCGCAGCCCGGTTCCTTACATTCGGAATGCCGCAGCGGCGATGCCCTATTACCGGCACCAAGGGCTCTATGGCTACTCGCTCAAGTTCCTGCTCCAGTTTGTGAAATGGAAGCCCTCGCCGCTGGAAAAAGCCGAGCAGCTTGAACAGTTGCGGGCGCTGGAAAACGGCGCGCGCATCCGCGTGCTCCTCACCAAACACGCCTCCGTCGGCGTGGACACCCCGGCGGACGTCGCCGCGGTGGAAAAATTCCTCTGATACCAAACCACGCGGATATTTCGGTACAAAAAACTGGAAGGCGTCGTTGTTACTTCCCTTTGAGCTTTCTCTCTGGGAACCAGTTCTTTCGCAGTTTTTTGAACTCCTCAAAAGAACCAGCGGCGTCTTCCTGAGTTTAACGTAACCCAGGTTTGGGGATGCGCAAGGGGTGCACCCTAATTTTTTTGTCCCGCCCTCAACCTTTCGAGCTCTTTTTGCCCGGTTCGGCTGAAGTTATAGTAATAAACCGTCTCTTTTTTGTTGATCGTGCCCGCATCAATCGCCGCCTCCGGGATGCCCCAGATCGGCGAGATTGGCCACGCAAGAAGGTTCAGGAAACCGTAGAGCCACTGTTCGGATTCTTCCGTGCCCGCAGCCAGGTAAAAATTCCCGAAGCCGGGGAGGAGATTCAAAGCCCCCGCCGTCACTGGATTCTTGACCCGCTGGTCATCTCCTCGAATCCCCAGTTGCTTCAACTCCTGGTAGCGCTCTTTATCCGAGCGGCTCATGAAAGTGCAGCCCGTCAGGAGAACGAGAAGGCCAAATGCAAAGAGGTGGGAGGTTTTCATACCGCATCCTATGGCGGAAAACCCGCTGGCATTGCAAGGAAAATGCGCGCGCAGGAGCTAGTGTCCTGTCAGGCAATTTCCTTTCATAATTCCAGCCCCTTTTCCGATTTTTCAGCGTTGCTTCCTCGGGCAATATCTTCAGATATTGCCTTTCGGTCGCGCCTTGAAAAATGCGAAAAATGGACTCGGAATTATTTCATTAACTTACCTGACAGGACACTAGGTGATGGATAAGGTGATTGTTTCCGCGGTTTTCGCAGCCTTTCTTCTCCTCCTCATCCTGCTGGCAGAGGGGCGGCACTGGGCCACTGGCGGGAAGACTCCCGGCTTTCTGGAGCGCAAGGCATTGCATGGCCGTGTGGCGTCCCCCTCCCCGGCTCAATAAAGCACGCGGGCGAGATAAAGCCCTTCAGCAGGCGCGGCGAAGCTGGTCTTCTTGCGCGGCTGGCCCGGCTCGGGTGCGGCGAGGAAGGTGGCGAGCCATTCGAGATTGTCTTTGTCCTGCGCGACCCGCACCAGCGAACCGGTCAGGAGACGCACCATTTTGTAGAGGAAGCCATCGCCTGCGAACGTCAGCGTAATGAGCCCGCCGGGCTGGCCTTTGATGTTGATTTTGCGGATCGTGCGCACCGTGTCCAGACAAGGCACGCCCCGGTTGGCGGCGAACCCGCCGAAATCGTGCGTGCCGGTGAGCAGTTGCGTCCCCTGCCGGAGCAGGGCCATGTTGAGGGGGCGGAAGACGTGCCACGCGCGGCCGATTTCCAGCGGCGGCATCACCGGGCCGTTCCAGATGCGGTAAATGTAGCGTTTGCCCTTCGCGGCGAACCGGGCGTGGAACTCCGGCTTGGCCCATTGGCAGCGCATGATGCGGATTTCCTGCGGCAAATGGGCGTTGAGGGCCGCGAGCCATTCGGGCGGGGTGAGGCGGGCGCGCGGGACGTCCACATGGGCCGTTTGCGCCAACGCGTGGACGCCTGCATCCGTGCGGCCCGAGCCGTGGAGCGGCACGCGGTCGCCGCCGCAGAGTTTTGCCAACGCGGCTTCCAGAAAATCCTGCACGGCATCGCCCCCGGCCTGGCTTTGCCAGCCGCAGAACGGGCGTCCGTCATAGGCGATGGTGAGTTTGAGTCTGCGCATGGTCATGGGGAAAGAGAGTCTCGCGCAAAGAGCGCAAAGAAGAGAGAATGATTTAACCCGGAGGGTTTAAAGAAAATAGCCGGGGGTTGAGCGCAGCGACACCCCCGGAATCCAAATGCAACGGATTCACCCCGTAGGGGTGGCAGACGCAATCCAATGGAATATGGCGAACGAGGGGCACATTCTGTCTTTGCGCCCTTCGCGTTCTTTGCGCGAGACATTCTCTGATTCATCCCAGCATTGACTGCGCATCGAGGTAGCCTTGCAAGATGAGCACGGCGGCCACCTGGTCGATCACCTGGCGGCTGTTCTTCGTGTTTTTACCGCTCTCATGAAGCTGCTTTTGCGCGGCCACGGTGGTGAGCCGCTCGTCCCAGAACTTCACCGTGCAGGGAGCGAGCGTCTGGAGTTTGGCGGCGAAGTCGCGCGCCTTTTCAGCAGCGGGGCCGTAGGTGCCGCTCATGTTGCGCGGCAGGCCAATGACGACGGTTGCAATTTTCTCTCGCGCGATCACCTCGGCGACGTGTTTGATCGGGTTGCCCACTTTCACCTGCACGGTTTCCAGCGGGTGCGCGAGCATGCCGAGTTCGTCCGAGAGGGCGAGCCCGATGCGCGCTTCGCCAACATCAATGCCAAGAATACGGGTCATGCCCACCAAGCTAACTCAATCCGAAAAAAGCAAAAGCAAACAATCTGGAACTCCGGAAGGAATGCAATCTGGAACTCAGGAACTCAGGAAAAGAGAAAAAGCGTTTTCCTATTCCTCCTGAGTTCCTGAGTTCCAGATTCTCTGTCTTCCCTTTTTGCGGCCAATCCTAAACCGGCGAAGGTTCCACCACAAACGGCGCGAGGGTTTCCAGGGCGCGCTTGGGAACGGTGGCGACGACGTGGGCGACGTCCTCCTCGTAGGTGAGGCTCGCCACGGTGCCGTCCCGGTGGAGGCGGGCCAGCAGGTCGGCGCGCGCGGCGGGCAGGCGCAACTCGACGGTAAGCGTGCCGTTGCTGACGAAGTCGGAAATGCGCTCGACCAGGCTCTCAAGCCCCTGGCCGGTGTGGATGGAGACGAAAACCGAGTCCGGGAAATGCCGCCGCAGCCCGGCAAGCACGGCAGGGTCTTCGACTTTGTCGATTTTGTTGAAGACCACGAGCATCTGCTTGGTGTCCGCGCCCAGTTCGGTGAGCACGCGCATGGTGGTCTCGTAGAACTCCATCACGCGGGGCTGGGAGGCGTCCAAAACGTGGATCAGGAAATCCGAAAGGGCCGCCTCCTCCAGCGTGGCGTTGAAGCTTTCCACCAGTTCGTGCGGCAACCGGCGCACGAAACCGACGGTGTCGGTGAGCAGCAGCGGCATTTTGTTGGGCAGCGCGATTTTGCGCGTGGTGGTGTCGAGCGTCGCGAAGAGTTTGTTTTCCACAAACACATCCGCGCCGGTGAGCTTGCGCAGGAGCGAGGATTTTCCGACGTTGGTGTAGCCGACGATGGCGGCGTTGGGAACCGGGGCGCGCTTGCGATCCTTGCGCTGGGTGGCGCGGGCGCGGCGCACTTCCTTGAGCTCGTTTTTGAGGCGGTCGATCTGCCCGCGAATCCGGCGTTTGTCCTGCTCAAGCTGGCTTTCGCCCTCGCCCTTGGCGCCGATGCCGCCGCCCTGCTGGCCCAAGTGGCTCCACGCGCGAGTGAGCCGGGGCAGCGAGTATTCCATCCGGGCGACATCCACCTGGATGCGGGCCTCCCGGGTCTTGGCACGCTGGCCGAAGATGTCCAGGATGATCTCCTCGCGGTCGGCGACGGTCACGCCGGTGAGTTCCTCAAAGTTACGTTGCTGGGCGGGGGTGAGTTCGTTGTCGAAGACGAGCACGTCGCACTGCTTCTCTTTGATGAGCGCGGCGATCTCCTCCGCCTTGCCCGAGCCGACCAAAAAGCGGGCATGGTTCTCCCGGTGGTGGATCAAGCGACGCTCCACCACGGGAATGCCCAGGGTGTTGACCAGTTCCTCCAGCTCTTCCAGAAGGCTTTGCGCCTCCGCCTTTTCACTGGCTTCCGTGTAAGCGCCCACCAGCAGCGCCCGCTCCGCCATCTTCTCCGTCGCTTTGATTTCAAACATTGAGGCTGACACTATACCACGAAGAAGAAGGCGCGGCTACTGCGCTTTCGCCCACCCAAAAAATCCGATACAACTCCCCATTCCTCCACTTTTTTCACAAGTTCTAACAGAACAAGCGGGCCAGATGTCTGTTTCGACTGCAGAGCCAGGCGCTTCCAGCGGTCGCCATAAAAACCACTATGGCCAGCAACAGCGGCAGCGCTGAAAGCGTTCCAGCGACTGTCTGTTTTTTTAAAATCTCCAGCAGATAGGGATGAAGAACATAAATGCCCAACGAGTATTTCCCGATGCTCTTCAAATTAAACACCCCGCCAATCCCAGGGAACGAAAAGGCAACCAAAACTGCCCCAAGAGCAAAGGGAATCGTTCCAACAAGAAAATTTGGCTCCTGCAAAGGGGTGCCAAATGAGCTTTTCAATACCCATGCCTCGCCAAGTTGAAACGCAAATCCCAAAAGAAACACCATCAATGCAAAGGTCGGTTTATACTTGAAGCCCGAGCTGGCTAAAGTTGAGCCGATCCATACAAAAAGCGTGCTGAAAAACGGGGTCATTAGAGCATTGGCGGAAGTGTGAATTCCCAAAGGCGTCGCGGAATAAGAACTTATCAAGAGGCCTCCGATAAACATTCCAACGCAAAGAGAGGTTGAGATGATGGGTTTGTTGAGAGCCAGAAAAAAGGCCAGCATCGCCAAGCCCTCAATGAGTGCAAAAAGAAACCATGGATGGAAAGAGGGGCCATGTTGAGAGGACAATGGGCAAACCGCCCATTGGTAAACAATCCATCCCATTTTAAAGCGAGGCGCATCCCCACCGATATAGGGAGCGATAAAGTCATAAAAAACAAGCCATGCTGCCAGAATAATTCCAATCCGAAGCACATAGCGGAAAAATATTTTGGCAATAGGTTCACCACGAAGATGGGACAAGGTAAAAAAATAACCAGAAATGATAAAGAAAAATGGAACCGCAAAGCGCGCGAATTGCGTTAGCACCTGCCAATGCAAGGCGTCTGAACGAGGCGTGTGAAGATAAACAACTGCGAAGGCTGCGAGTGCCTTAACAGAATCAATTCCAGAAATTCGCATAAAACAATTCTTTCCTGAATTCAATTTTTTATAATGTTCTGTTGTCTTGCTGCTGAGTTGACGGCATCGGCATGCTGCCGCTTGCTTTAACGCTCACTTGCAACCCCAGAATCGCGACTTTCGCGCGGATGTGAAACAGCAGCTTAGTCATGCTTTTGACCTGTGTTGTAATTTTTTTGGATCTTCTTTGGGCTATTCAAAGCGGAGAATGTTCGTTTCATTTTATTGGGTGCATTGCATGCGGGTCAATGGGTTTCTATTACGCACGCATTCTGGCGAAGGCCGATCGTCCAAAACAAAACAGCCGGGGCGTCCCCCCTGGTTGCCAAGAAATAAGCTTGGCATTCTCCGGGGATGCGTGTTTGGTGGAGCCCATATGGGACATTGCAAAGGTAAAGACAACGTAAAAAAACGCGCCACACGCCGCAAAAAGACAGAGCGCCTCATGCTCGCAAAGAGCAACGCCACGCCAGCCGCGAAATAACCAGCGAACGCATCGCTGGACGCCAACGAGCGTACCTGAGCCTGTTCCCAGCCCTCTACGGCTGCTGTGAACCGGGGCAACGCATATCTCTTGGGCTAGAGCAGTTTCCCTGATAAAATGAAACAGCCGGGGTTTTGGCCCCGGCTGCAACGTGATTTGAGGTTAAAACAGGTTATTTGGCAGGCTGTGCGGGAGCCTCAGCGGGCTTGGCGGCTTCAGCACCTTCGGCCGGTTTTTCCGCCTTCTTGATGTCGAGCAGTTCGACGTCGAAGACCAAAACCTGGTTGGGCCCGATCTGGGGCGGCGCTTGTTCGCCGTAAGCGAGGCTCGGGGGGATGAAGAGCTGCCACTTGGAGCCCACGGGCATCATTTGCAGGGCTTCGACCCATCCGGGGATGACGCCTTCGACCTGGAAAGAGACCGGGTCTTTGCTCTTGTCGAACTCGGTGCCGTTGCTCAGGGTGCCGCGATAGTTGACGGACACGGTGTCGGAAGCCTTGGGCTTGGCGCCTTCGCCCGCCTTGACGATCTTGTATTGGAGACCGCTGGCCGTGGTGACAACGCCTTCCTTTTTCTTGTTCTCTTCAAGGAATTTGTCGGAGTCCGCCTTGTTCTTCGTGGCGAGTTCCTTCTGCTTGGCCATCATCTTCGCCTGCATTTCCGCTTGAAAGGCCTGGAGGACGGCTTTCATTTCCTCGTCCGTCAGGACGGTCTTTCCAACAAAGGAGTCTTTGATGCCTTGGGTAAGGAAGGCAGGGTTGAGATCCAAATCGGAGCGCTTGAGGTTTTTGCCGATGTCGGCGCCGATGGAGTAGCTGACTTTATCCCGGGTTTCCTGGGGTTTGCCGGCGGCGGCCTTGTCCTTGGATTCCGCATTGCAGACGGGTTGAAGCAGGAGCAGCCCTGCGAACGCCAGTGCAAAACGGGCGGTGAGTGCGATTTTCATAGTTGGTTTGGTGGAGTAGTGGTGATGGAGAAAACGCTGGATGCCTTTTGTTCGGTTGTATCAAGAGTGAGCCGAGGATGGGGCGGAACGGTTTCTTTACTGGACTGTTAGCGTCCGCGCTCGCCAAAACCAAGCAAAAAAACTGCGACCGAAGAAGATCAGGTCTTCTCCGGTCACAGTGCTCTCTTGGTTGTGGTCCCTGTTTAACGGTCGATTGGATCAATAGTCACACGAGGACCATGGGTTTACATAGGTCCGGGTGGTGCGGATGATGGTCTGCTCCCCAACGGGGGCCAAGACCGGTTGCATTTTGAGGTAGCGGATCGTGCTGATCTTTTCCCCCACGGGCATCAGCAGCGGTTTGCTGTGGATGATCCTCAGGTTCGAGCATTGTTCGCCCCCCGGCATGAGCACCGGCTTGACGTGGACGACCTTCAGATCCATGCATTGTTCGCCAACAGGCTGGAGCAAGGGCGTGGTGCGGATGACCTTCACCGTCGTCAACCGCTCACCCACGGGCAGAAGCGTCTGGCTGTGGAAGGTGACCTTCTTGGTCATGCAGTGCTTTTTGGCGCAGTTGCAGCTTGTCGACTTCATGGTGGTGAAGCGCTCGCCCACGGGTTCAAGCAACCGTTCCCGGTAGTTGTAGGATGATAGAACATCGGGCTCTCCCAGGGAGCGTCCGGTAATCGCCCGAAACGGAGCGGTAAACACGTTGCCGATCACATAGGCGGGGTTCTCCTTTGAGGGAGCGACCCAGAATGTGCGCGACGGGGTCTCCGTCACGTAACTGGTGCGGCTGATCAGGATCGGTTGCTGGATCGCACAGATTTTCTGTTCGACAATCCTTTCCCGAACCGGTTCCAGCCGGACTTTTTCTGTAGAGCAGCCGCATCCCATCGCGAGACCAGCCGAAGCGACCGTAAACAGGGCCGCAATCCATTGAGTTGTTTGTTTCATAGTTTCCTCCTATGGATGTTTTCGCACCCTCGATCTGCTTTGGCCTTACGATTCGAAGAGGGGCGGGCGCGCCCGACTCGCTTTTCCAAGTGGGAAAGAGTTTCCGGACTTGCTAGGGCAGGGAGGTCATTTTAGGGTGAGCCCGCATGAAACAAAAAATCCTCGTCCTCGAGTTATGGGGACTCGGAGACCTGACCTTTTCGACGGTTCTGATCGAGGCGGCGCTGCAAGCGGGCCACGAGGTGCACCTCGTCGGCAAAAACCATGCCAAAGCTTTGCTGGCACCGACGTTTCCCTCCCTGCGTTTCTTTTCGTTTGAGGCGGGGTGGACAAAGTTTCACAAAAAATACTACTTCTGGCAGTGGAACTGGTCCGCCTTCTTTGCTCTGCTCAAGCAACTGCACAAGGAACACTATGATGTCATCGTGAGCGCGCGCGACGATCCGCGCGACCATTTGCTGATGGCCCTCATCGGCACCCGCAAACGCTACGGATTCGCGCATCACGGGAGCGGGCTTTTGCTCACGCACTGCGCTCAACGCACCGAAGGTGTGAACCAGCACAAAGTGGAAGATTGGCGCGATCTCGGCGCGGCCATCGGAATTCCCAACATGAGGAGCACGCAACCCCGCCTGCGGCATGCATCTTACCGTTCTGCACGCGTCGATGCCGCGCTTCATGGGGTAAAGAAACCCTTGGTGGCGCTCCATCCCGGCGCTCGTATCGCCGTGCGGCGGTGGCCCGAGCCCTACTTTCAGGAGATCATCCAGCACATGCGGCAGGTCTTCGATTTTCACTTGATTCTCATCCCCGACCTGGACGGATTTGGCTCACAGCTTGCGCCTTTGGCCGACACAGTGCTCAACGACTTGACGCTCGCCGAAATGGTGGATGCAATCGGCCGCTCCCACCTGCTCCTGTGCAACGATTCGGGGCCCGCCCATTTGGCCGCCGCATGCGATCGACCCGCCATCGCGATGTTTGGGCCAACCCAAGCCAACTGGTTCCGCCCGTGGGGAGCGCACCACAGAATTGTTTCCCTCGACATCTGCCCTCACAGACCGTGCTTTGACTACTGCCTTCTCTCCGAACCGTATTGTCTCACCAAGCTGCTCCCCTCCCACGTCTGGCCGGGGATGCACAGCCATGTGCTGAAGTTGATCTACGCAGGCATTCTGCCGGACAGCCTGCTTCAAACCGGTTCCCCCGCCGCAAACGCATGAACCCCTTTGTTGTAGTCGTGGTGGCAACCTGGCGGCGCGCCTCGGAACTGGCGCGGCTGCTGGCCTCCTTGACCCAGGTGCAAATGCCGCTGGCGGTGCTGGTGGTCGATAATGCAGACGACGCGGCCACGCAGTCCGCCGTCGATGCCGCACACGGGCGGCTCCCCGTGGAACGGCTTGTCCCAGGGACAAACCTCGGCTGCGGAGGCGGCCTGGCATACGGAGAGCAAGTGGCCCTCCACCGTTTCCCGCAAGCAACCCATTTCTGGCTTCTCGACGATGACACCGAAGTGTGCGTCGGCGCGCTGGAGGGCCTTGTTTCCGCCATGACGGCAGAAGGCGCGGACATCGGCTGCCCCATGATCACCAATGCGCAGGGGGAAATCGGCTGGTTTCCCGGCCTGCTCGAGCGCAAGGCCTTCCGCGTCATTCGCACGGCGCCCACCCCGGCGGCCTACCAAGCGCAATGCGGCGATCACCCCGTCCGGTTTTCATGGGCCACGGGCGTTTCCCTGCTGGTGACCCGCGCCGCACTGGAAGCGTGCGGAGGGCATCGGGCCGATTTCTGGATCCGGGGGGAAGACCTCGATTTCACCCTGCGCCTCACGTTTCGAGGCATCGGGGTTTTTGTTCCGGGGGCGCAGATCAAGCACCTGCCAGCGCCGTCTGCTGAAGATCCAGCGGAACGGCACAAGCACGCCCTCATGCTTCAAAATATCGCCTACATCAGCCTGCATCTGCCGCATGGAAGGCGCATCCTGCCCACCCTGCCGGGCAATGTCTGGCGTTACCTCAAGACGTGGGGGCCGAGGGGCATTGGGGCGTTGATGAACGCGCTCTGGCGCGGTGGCGTTTTGCGTCAACCGGGCGGGGTTGGCCGTTGAACCGCTCTATGCCCAGGGGTGGCGGAAAGTCGGCTTCTCGCAACGCAGAGGCGTGCGCGTTTGGGCCTCGTCGCTGGTGTAGAGCGCGTAGTCGATCGGCCCGCTGAAGTAACCGCCCGCGCGCAGTTTTTCCAAGTGCCGCCATTGGCGCAGCAGCGGCGCGGCGGCAAGAGCCCAAGCCGGCGTGATGCTGCGCAGCCTGCGGCGCTCTTCGGCGGCATCGGCCCGGAGGCTCAAATTTGTGGGCATCACAGTAAACGCGGCAAGGTAGTCACGCAGATACCGGATGCGCACTCCGGTTTGGAGCAGGCGGGCGACAAAGTCACCGTCTCCGGCGGCGGCGTATTCGGGATTGAAGCGAATGCCGCGTTCGAGCAGGCGGCTGCGGAAAAACAGCGCGCAGGTGAAATCATAGAGATGATCCGTGAGGATCATGGCGGGGCGCAGGGGGGTGGCGCGGCGGAAAGCGAGAAGGCGTGAGGCGGGATCCACCAGCAGAAAATCGCCTGCCACCATGTCCGCCTCGGGGTGCGCCTCAAACTCGGCCTGAACCCGCGCGAGGGCACCGGGCAAGTACTGTTCATCGCAGTTGAGAAGGGAGAAGACATCGCCCGTCACCCGGCGCAACCCGTGGTTCAAGCCGTCATACATCCCCCGGTCCGGCTGCACCATCAACGCAGCCTGCGTGTTCCAGCGCACCCAGTGTTCCAACTCCGGGCCGGTGCCGGCGTCCTGAATGAGATGTTCCGTCACGACCCCTTCCTGGTCGGCCACGGAACGGATACAACGCTTGAGCCATCCCAGTTGCTGGTAGCTGGCGGTGAGGATGGAAAACTTCACAGGCGGCCATCATGCCGCAGGGCTTGTGAAAAGAACACCCGAAAAAGCAGGCAGCAACACGGGGGCCGCGCCGGAGTGCAATTGCGCGTGCGTTCAGCCGCAAGAGAGCTATAATGGCCTCTGCTCCATGAAACTTGTTGTCTTTGCGCACATACCACCCCCGCATCACGGCCAAAGCTACATGGTCAAGCTGATGCTCGACGGATTTGGCGGCGACGCCCGGCGCGCCCCCATTCCGCAGAGCCAGAGCGTGCAATGCTATCACGTCAACAGCCGTTATTCCGAAAGCATGGACGACATCGGCGAGATGCGCTGCGGCAAGTTCCTGTTGGTCTTGAAATACTGCCTGGAAGCGATCTGGTGCCGCATCCGCTACGGGGCGGCCACCCTCTACTACGTGCCCGCGCCGGGAAAGCGGAGCGCCCTTTATCGCGACTGGGTTGTCTTCCTTCTCTGTCGCCCGTTTTTCAAGCGGATCATCCTCCACTGGCACGCCGTCGGCTTGGGCGACTGGTTGGCGTCGGAGGGCTCGCTCCTGGAGCGGTGGATCACCCGCCTGCTCTTTGCCCGCCCCAGCGCCTCCATCCCGCTGGCCATTGCCAGCATGCGCGACGCCCTCTGGTTTGGCTCCCGCAAGGTAACGATTGTCCCCAACGGCATCCCCGATCCCTGTCCCGACTTTGACACTGCACTCCTGCCGCTGCGCCACGCGCGCATCGAAGCGCGGCGCCGACTGCTTTGCGGCGAACCGGGGGCGAATGCGGAGGAAGCGGCGGTTTTTCGGGTGCTCTACATCGCCCATTGCACCCGCGACAAGGGGGTCTTTGATGCGCTCGAAGGCATTGCTTTGTTCAACCAGCGCAAAGACCGCCGCGGCCTGCGCGCCCACCTCACCGTGGCCGGATCTTTCCTCTGCAAAGAAGAGGAGCGCGCGTTCCAGAAACGGATTGCGCAGCCAGATCTGGAGGGGGCTGTGACGTATGCGGGCTTTGTGAAGGGAGAGGAAAAAGTCGCACTTTTTAAAACGAACGACGCGCTTTGTTTCCCCACTTTCTACCGGGCCGAAGGCCAGCCGGTGAACCTGATTGAGGCCATGGCTTTTGGACTGGCCGTGGTAACGACGCGCTGGCGCGCCATCCCGGAAATATTGCCGCCGGACTACCCCGGTTTCGTCGATCCGCAACAGCCCGCGCAAATCGCCGACGTTCTGGAGTGGTTGGTTGTTCTGGACGCCGCAGAAACACTCCGCAAGCGCTATCTGGAGCAGTTCAGTGAACAGAGCCACCTGGAGCAACTGCGCACCGCCATTCTTTCACTCGTCGCGAAATGAACGGTCATCAGCATCAATTTGCACAAAACACCCCGGCGGGTTTTTAGTTTGGACGTGACGTGACTTCAGGAAGTGGTATCCGTTTGACCCCCTATTTTTTAAATCGCCCTATTTGCCCATGAAACTCGAACGAATTTCCGAATATTTGATGATCACGGTCGTCACGATACTCGGGGCGACTTTGGCTGTTGTTTTTGGCCAGTTAGCCAGCAGAAACCCGTTTCAAACCGTCTCAATCATTCTGGGAGGCGGTGCTGCTCTGTCGATAGCTCTTTTCATGCGGGCCAGGATTTGGTTGCTGATTCCGCTCTTCTGGCCAATGACAGGCCAGCTTGCCGGAATGGGAAGCCTCCCTGTTCGCAACCTCGTCATAGGCTACGTTTTTGCGGTTTTTCTAGCGCTCAAAGCGCTTAAGGTCGTACGCTCAAAACCTGAGTATCGGTTGCTGGATTATTTACTCCTCGCCAACCTCGCGTACATTGCGACGCTTTATATCCGCAATCCGGTTGGAGTGGCTGCATTCGGAACAGAACTTGCAGGAGGGCGACCTTATTTTGACATCCTCTGCGCGGCCATTGCTTACTGGATTATCGGCCACATGACCGTTTCTCCCGTGCTTGCCAGAAAGTTTCCATTGCTCGTGCTTGCCGGGGATTTTTTGCAGGGATTCTTTAACTTTATTACGTTTCACTTCCCCTCCACGGCACTTTATATTTCAAAAATTTACACCGGCATTTCCCCGGAGACCTTCAATGATCCTACTGCGGATACAGAGACGATAAGGGAGGGCTACTTGGGCTCAATCGGAGGAAATATTATGAGGGTTCTTTTCGCATACTTCCCTCCTGTTTCACTATTAAATCCTTTTTGCATTGGGCGCTTTTTTTGCTTTTTCATTTCAATCGTTTTCGTTTTGAAATCGGGATTCCGTGGAGTTTTCGTTTCATCCATTTTTATTTTTTTTCTAAGCGCTTATTTCCGACGCGGGGTTCGTGATATTGCCCTGTTGCTCATTTTTGGAGGTTCCATCCTCGTGTGCATCATTTCTTTCCAGGGCACCCTGTTTGATTTGCCGATTCCCATGCAAAGAACCTTGTCTTTCCTTCCTGGGAACTGGGATCAAAAAGCCATTGTGAGCGCACAAGGATCCAGTGAATGGCGTTTTGAGATGTGGGACATTGTAATGCGTTCCAATAAATACATTTCCAACTGGTGGCTTGGAGACGGTTTTGCGATTTCAAGAACTCAGCTACGGGAGGCAGAAAATTACGCTGACACCCCAGGGAAGGATGAGTTCAGAGAAAGCCTCATGATCGCAGGTGATTTTCACAGTGGAGCCCTGACCACCATCAAAGTTGCGGGCTACATTGGCCTCTCCCTGATGATAGCCCTCATGGGGGCGGGGGCGACCCTTGGCTGGCGGCTCATTTACAGGTGCCGAGGAACCCCTTTCTTTGCCATAGCCCTTTTTGAGGGATGTTACGCTGTTTATTTTCCGTTCAGATATTTCTTTATATTTGGATCGTACAAAGTGGATTTTCCCGTTTTGGTCTACTACATTGCCATCCTGACTCTCGTAGATCGCTCCTTGAAGCTATGGCTCGCCCGCAGGCCCGACGCAAGAGCTGATGCAACTTCCGAAAATTTTAACCAGCTTGCAGATAACAGGCCGGAAGGATCGAGTTCCTCTCGTTCCAGCCACTTTTGCCACCCTACGCCATGAGGCCATTCCCACGGATATTTGTCAACATGTTGACTGGGTGGAGTGCCACCTTCGTTCGAAGTGTAATCGCTCTGCTCCTTGTTCCGTTTTTACTCAAGAGACTGGGGCAGGATGGTTATGGTCTCGTGGGGTTGCTTGGGGTCATTATGGGATTCGCTTCCGTGGCAGATTTGGGGTTAAGCACCGCGTTGGGCCGCGAACTTGCTGAAAGAAAAACCCGGAATGATATTCGCGGATTTCACGAAACAGCCAGTACCGCCCTCCTGCTCTACGTCATCCTATCCATCATTGTTGCCTCAGCCTTCTTTCTCCTTGCTCCTTGGCTTGCCGACACATTCAAAATCCCCGGCCATTTCCGAGCGGATGCCATTTTCCTGATCCGCACTTGCGGTGTCGCCTCCATCATTCTTTCCTGCATCTCACCAGTTTTCTCCGCCGGACTTGCAAGTTTCATGCGTTTTGACACGCTGAACATCCTGGGGATTTGCAGCGGTCTGGTTTCGAGCTTGCTGCATTTCCTTCTTTTGACTTATCTGCCTTGGAACCCGGTTTACATTTCCATGTGGATCGGCTTGGGCCTTGCGGGAGGGAACACGGTTTTGTTCTGGTTCTTCTATCGAAAATCGTGCTTCGGTGGTGAACTCGGCTGGCAATACGTCAATGCCTCGCGGCTCAAACCGCTTTTTGGCGTCGGTGCATATATGTATATCTCGCAAATTGCCAATACCATTTCAGAACAATCCGATCCTCTGGTCATTTCCTATTTCCTCGGGCCTGCAAAAGTAGCCCTCTACCAACCGGGCACCAAGCTGTCCCTGATGACCAGCCCGGTAATATTGACTCTTTCAACCCAACTGCACCCCTATACCACGCAGCTTCACGTTGAAAAGGATCAGGAAAAAATGCGCCAAGTGCTGCTTTTGAATACCCGTTTTACATTGCTCTTGGGGAGCCTTGCCAGCGGCGGCCTCTTTATTTTTGCGGAACCCTTCTGCCGCATTTGGTTGAGCGGCACCCTTGGGGCAAACTACCATGTGGTGGTGCAAGTCATGCAATGCTACGCCATGCTGGATTTTCTGGGCTACTGTGGCAGCTCGCAATGGCCCGTGCTGCTGGGAATGAAAAAGTTGGATTTCATTCTTTGGAATAATGTCCCAGCGGCCATTCTGAACATCGCCCTGTCCATCTATTTTGTCGGCTTCACATCCTTGGGTGTCCCTGGTGTTTTGCTCGGTTCCGTGATTGCCAAACTGGTTCGGATGATCCGGCTTGTTTTCTATACTCCGCAGCTCTGTGGCGTAACGACATGGGGTTACCTGAAGGAGTCTTACGCCGCGCCTGCCGTCTGCATGGCTTGGGTATTGGCAACAGGCTCACTATTGCAGACCCACATCCCATGCCAGGGCTGGTTCATAATGGCCAGTCTAGCCGCAGCTACAGCATTGATATGGCTCATTCCGGCCGTGTCCTTGGGGATAAAAAAAGAGGAGCGTCTGCGCATCTGGCAATTCATCCAAGCACGGCTTAACGCAACATGAAAATTGGCATTCTGACGTTTCATTTTAACCCGAACTTCGGGGCGCGCCTCCAATGCATGGCGCTCCAGAAGGTATTGGAACAGATAGGGCATAACGTGGAGGTGATCAACTACCGGCCTGTCCCCGAAACTCCCTTGCGATTCTGGAGAGGGTGGGGGCTTACATCGGGCAATATTGCTTCCAGCGTCCGGCAGCGCTGGCGGCTTCTGCGCCACGGCGAAGCCGCGCGTGAGCGTTTTCGCCGGTTCAATCAAGAACATCTCAGGATATCCCCTTGTTGCGACTCATTGCCCAGTATTGCCAAGCTCGCTTCTTCGTTTGATGTCATCATTGTAGGAAGCGACCAAGTTTGGAATCGCAGCTATTTTCAGGATCCCGCTTATTTTCTCGATTTTGCAGGCTATCCCGGGAAGCGCATTAGCTACGCCGCCTGCTGTGGGCACCTTGATATGCCGCAAGCAGGAATGGAGAGTGTCCGTCGGGCGCTCCAGGCATTCAATGCCATTTCCGTCCGAAACGAAGTGACTTTTGAATGGGTGCAGAAACTTTCGGGGCTTACGCCCCAGATCGTTTGTGATCCGACGTTGCTTTATGATTTTCCCGAGCTGGCGACTCCATCCATTGCGCCTTGTCATCGCTATATTCTGGCGTACGTTCTGGATGAGGAGATCAAGGGGGGGCACGTCCAGGCTATCGAACAAATACGGCAGAAATTTGGGGATATTCCAGTCATTGCCGTTTCCCCCATTTTAATGCATTTGCAGGCATATCCGTGGGCGGATCACGTCGTGTTTGATGTTGGCCCCGCTGAGTGGGTGAATCTGATCGCCAACGCCGCGTTCGTCTACACCGACTCTTTCCATGGCGCGCTTTTTTCCATGAAGCACCAGCGTCCGTTTTTGGCCTATTACAGCAAGCCGATCCGCGCAGGGAGATTGTGTGACATCGCCAACCGTTACGGCATAGACTCGGCCATTGTGGGCAGCCTTGGCGAAGCGGAAAAGAAGCAATCTTTCTGTGCTTCGTTAAATTATGAATGCATCCAGAAAAAAATAAGCAAGCACCGGGAAGAATCCATTTCCTTCTTGCAAAAATCCATTTAAAGAGGCGATAAAAAACACCCATCATAGATAGTTCTAATGCAATGAAAAATGGATGCGCTTCTTCCCCTTCTCGCTTTTGGAAACCAGGATTCATAATCCTGCTCCTTTTGCTTGTTTGCAATATTGGTTTTGAAAGCCACCTCGATCAACGCCTGAACGAAAAGTTTTCAAGAAATAAGGCGTTCCCATGGCAGACCGCCGATCTCAATGTATCCGCCCTCACTGCATTGGAGACACGAATTCGACTCTGCAAGGGATGGGATGAATCAAGCATGCAGACTTCGCCCTCGCGCCTTGAAACTGCGATTCGCGGAATGGCTTCTTCGAGGAACAAAGAGACATGGCCCAATGCAACCTTGGCTATAGGAGTATTAAATTCCTACAAAGTATTCCATAATACTGCCGACCTTGAGGCGCTACGCAATTTTGCAAACCAAATAGTTGATCCTGATGGAAACTTTTTGAAACCCCCGCAGTCTGTCCAGAGCGGGTTGTTTGGATGGGTGCTGTTGGATATTTATGCATTGACGGGGGATAAACGTTATAAAATGGCGGCGGATCATTTAGCTGAGTTGTTTTTGACCGCGCTGCCGCGTTCTTCCAGCGGAACGCTCCCCTATGATAAAGCCATTCCAGAATTGATTCTCGTAGACACAATCGGGATGATCTGCCCATTTTTGGCACGATACGGCAGAGTGACGGGATCAAACAAAGCTACAAACTTGGCAGTTCATCAGCTTGAAGAATTCTTTGAACGAGGAATCGATTCGTCAACAGGTATGCCTTGGCATGCTTATCGCAGTGACGGCCAAGGGGAGCTTGGAGCGCTTGGTTGGACGCGTGGAGCAGGATGGTTGGCAATCGGCGTCATAGAAACACTTGCAGAATTGAATCCGAAGCATCCGAAATACGAATTTTTGCTAAAGAATTGGACAAGGTTGGCTGGGATCATCAAAAAAAAGCAGCGTCTGGACGGATTGTGGAGTTGGGTAATGGCGGATCAAAATGCACAAGCAGATACGTCTGGCAGTGGAATGCTCGCCTTTTCTATACAACGAAGCATTTCATGCGGAATACTCCCCAATACTTTCCAAGCCGTAGTTGACCATGCCAGTAAAGGTTTGATCGCAAATATTGACAAAAGCGGAACCGTCTATGGCGCACTCGGCGAATGTCAAGGAGTGGGACATTACCAAAACAAGTTCGGGGCATACCCATGGGGACAAGGTTTTACTGCAAGTGCATTAGCCTTTCATCGCAAGCAATTATCAGAGTCCATATTGCAGGCGGAGGCCGACACACTAAAAAGCGATTCCAGCGGCCTATCTGCACCTTCCCCGGACGCGCAGGTGGTTGATATTTGCGTCTACGGGGCCACTCCGGCAGGCATTACAGCAGCGGTGGCCGCCAAACAGGAAGGGCGGTCTGTTCTGCTCATTGAGCCAAGCCGTTGGGTGGGGGGAATGCTTGGTGCCGGTATCAAGCCGAAAACGGATTGCGCCAATGAGAATGCTGTGGGAGGGCTGACCAAGTCTAAAATTTTTTCAATGGGCAATACCCCTCCCATCATTCGGAACGAATTTTCCAAGTGGTTGGAAGAGGAAAAAATCCCCGTCGTGTTTGAACGCCGCGTGCAGCGCGTAGAGAAACGCGGGAATCGGATCGAAAGCCTGATCCTGGAATATGCCCCGCCAGATCAATGGGGGGTTCCGGCACCCACCGCCCAGAAACAAAATGACAAAACGGTCAAAGCCGACGTTTTCATCGACGCCAGCTACGAGGGCGATTTGATGGCCGGCGCAGGAGTTAAATATGCCATTGGCCGCGAATCATGTGCCAAATATGATGAAGAGCCAGCCGGGGTTTGCGCCCCGACCAATTGGACCCCGATTGATCCATACATCATTCCAGGGGTTCCGGAAAGTGGACTGCTTCCCATGGTGGATCCTGACCACGGCAAAAAAATAGGAGAGGAAGACGACTATACCCAAGCCTATAATTTCCGTTTTTATTTAACTGGCGACCCTTTGAAATGGACGCCCTTTGGGAAGCCTCCAGAATACGATCCGCTGCAATTTGAACTGGTGGGCCGGCTCATCGATTTAATCGTCAAGGAAAGCAATGGGGACAAAATGAAAGCTTCCCAGCAACTCGTTAAAATTTTTCCCGGAATGTTGACGCAAGGAGAATTTAATTACGAGCGAAGCTCGTTAATATCGAATGCGCCGGTCGGCATCAGCCGCTATTATCAGGACGGAAATTGGGAAAGGCGCTCAAAAATATGGAGGAACCATATAGATTATCTGCGGGGGCTGCATTACTTTCTCAGCACCGATCCGCGCGTTCCTGAAGGATTCCGCAGGACAAGGAAGGACGTGGGACTGGACAAGACGATGTTTCCGGATACCCAGGGCTGGCCCAACCAGCTCTATATACGAGTAACCCGGCGGATGCGAGGGCCATATATTCTCACCCATGCAGATGTATTAAATCAGACGCAAGTTGAGGACGCCATTGGCTTGGCCCTCTATGGGGTAGATATTTATCCCGTGCGCCGGTATGTAACCCGCGATCCCAAGACAAATACACTGGGTGTTGCAACAGAGGGAGATATGTTTTTGGGAGGGCAAAACAAAATGGGGCATCCATATGCCGTGCCTTATCGCGCAATTATACCGAAAGCAGAGGAATGCACCAACCTCATAGTGCCGGTCTGTATTTCTGCCAGTTATATTGCCTATGCTTCTGTACGAATGGAGCCGGTTTTTGCCATACTCGGGGAATCAGCAGGCGTTGCAGCAGCCCATGCATCAGCAACCAAGTGCCCAGTTCAAGCCATTGACGTCAGAAAACTACAGCAGCGCCTACGGGAGCGTGGTCAGATTCTGGAATGGAAACCATAATGGGCAATCGAACTATGAAAGCCATCTTCTACGGTTTCCAGTTTCCGCATCATGGTCGGTTTTCCGCTTTCAATGGCTTCCGAGGAAGCCTGGGCACACAAGGAGTGGATATCGTGGATGCGTCCTGGCCGCGTATTGTGGATATGCGGGGCTTTCGGAGACTGCGTCGCCCGTTGATGAAATTTCGCGAGCGTCAATTATGGGCACGCATCCACCAGCAGGGATACGATCTGGTGCATTACTTTTTTCCCGAGAACTCGGTTTTTGAAGCTTTTCATAACTGCCACAAGTCGCAAAAACGCGTGCTCTCCCTGCACCTGCCGGGTGGAAATGCATACCTCTCGGAATTGCGCCTCGACAATCCTTTGCTACATTCCGCCATCAAAAAGGCGGACGGAATTATTTTGATGGCCCCGGATGACTTGGAAATATATCGAGAATTTGCTCCAAACAGCCGGGTGGTCTTCCTGCCGCACGGTATCGACACGGAGTTCTTTGCGCCGCAACCTGCCTCACAATTTCCCGTTCATCCGATGCGCGCAATCACCATCGGGAACATGCTCAGAGACTACGAGTTCTGGGCGCGTACCGTGCGCGAGGCTTTGCAAATTTGCAGCGATCTGGAATTTGTGGTAATTGCCGGGCGCAATCACCTACCCAAGGTGCTGCCGATTTTCGGCGGCACCCTTCCTCCCCAAGTGCAATGGCTCACGGGTATTTCCGATGAAGAATTGCGAATCCAATATACACAGGCAGGGGTGCTGTTTCTTCCCTTGAAGGAAGCGTGGGCAAATAATGCGCTGCTGGAAGCCGCCGCAATGGGGTTGCCTGTCATGGCAACCGACCTTCCGGCAATCCGCGCCTACCTGGGCGAGCTTGGCATCTATTTTCAAAACAACGACCCGCAGGCAGCTGCGCGAGAGTTGTTGGGAGCCTTGGCAAATACAGAACGCGCGCAGCGCCTCCGGCTGGCTCTGCGCAAGCGGGCTGAGGAGCAGTTGAGTTGGGATGTCATTGCCGCGCAATACCACAATTTTTACCAACTCTTGGTGGAAGGGTAGTGCCTCTAACTCTCTCCGTTCTGTCTCGCATGGGAGATTAACCGGGGTCTATATCGTTTGATACAGCTGGTAAAATTTCCGGGCCGTCTCCATTGGGTGAAGAGTTGCCCGATGTTCCTCGTGCCGACATGCACCAAACGCTTTTGTTTTTTCAAAGCTCCCCAACAGATCGACCAAATACGCGGCTAGCGTGGCGGTGTCCCCCGGTTTAACAAGATACCCGTTCTCGCCATGTTGGATATAGGTGATCTGCCCGCCGCAAGGCGTGGAGAGGACGGGCAGCCCGATCATGCGGGCTTCCTTGACGACGTTTGGGCTGCTGTCGGCGCGCGTTGGCAGGACAAGGCACCACGCCTTGCTCATGAGTTTGGCGGTTTCTTCGGATGACTTGCGACCAAGCCACTTCACGTTGCCTGTGGCGTTTTGTTTCAAGTCCTCATACCATGCGCCGCCGCCATCTCCCACAATCCAAAGTTCTGCATGGGCCAAAGCGGGGGAACTGAATGCGGCCACCGCGTCTTGAACGCCCTTCATTGGATCTATCCGTCCGACAAATATGGCTGCGGGGTTTTCCGAATCGAGGCACCACCGCGCATTGCAGTACACATTCTGCACACCACACTCGATATTCTCGACTTGAGCCAACGGGTTCCGATGCAAAACCCGCGTTCTGCCCCATGTGCTTTCAACGGTGATGCGATCGGCCTTGAATAAAATAAAGAGCTCGATCAGCGCCTGCAAATAGACGCGCGGATGCATGCGCCCTTTTAGGATGAGATGGGAAAGCATCCCCTGCATGGAGACGATATTGGGGCGACCGGAAGTCGCCGCTGCAAACCCATGAATATCTTCTGAACCCCATCCGTGGACCAAATCAGGTTGAATCTCATCCAAACATGCGCGAATGGCTTTGCGGTCTCGGGCAAAAAGAGTCCACGCCCGGTAGCGCGGCGCAGTCGGTATCAAATGAAAAGTCTGTCGCTGCCAACGAATCTTGCGTGGGGCTTCGATGCGACTGCTTAGAACAAGCCAATGCACATCTATGTCGCGAAAATCGGCAAAACCTTCTGCAATTTGAGGCAGCCATGTGGGATAATGTCCGTTGGGGCGAAATGTTTCACCCAACTCGGGAATGCTATGCAGAGGAAATTCTGAAATAATGGCTACTTTCATGAAATTCGTAGTTGCTAACTTCTGATCCCGAAAAATTCAAGCATTTGGATGGTTTGAGCCGAGCAGTCAGGCCGCGAGAATCCCATGAATCCATCCACCATGTTTGATGCTGACCCCTCGGAATTTGAGTCTCCAGCGGAATAATCTGGTTAGTATTTGAAGCAGTAAAACCCGCATGGAAATGTATGGGGAAAACCTGCATCTCCCACTCTGTGATGACAAGGAAATTGTGCTGGCGGTTCATCTTCGACGGAGATATTTTTTACCCCACTGTGAAGATCTCCATCATTACCCCCAGTTTCCGGAATTCGGCGTGGCTGAAACTGTGCATCGCCTCGGTGGCCGATCAGGAAGGGGTGGAGGTGGAACACATTGTGCAAGATGCCGGTTCGGATGATGGCACGCTGGAATGGCTGCCGACAGACCCGCGAGTGAAGGCGTTCATCGAAAAAGACTCGGGGATGTATGATGCCATCAACCGCGGCTTCCAGAGAGCAACGGGCGATATCATCGCATGGCTCAACTGCGACGAACAGTACCTGCCGGGTGCGCTGGCCTCTGTGCACGATTATTTCGAGGCCCATCCTGAAACGGACGTGCTGGTAGCAGATAGCATCGTCACCGACGCAAAGGGAAACTACCTTTGCCATCGCATGGGGCTCGACCCAATCCAGAGCCATTTGTGGGTGCGCTTCCCTGTGTTGTCATGCTCGTTGTTTGTGCGCAGACGCGTGGTTTCCGAGATGGGTATTTTTCTGGATGCAAAGTGGCGTATTTTTGGCGATCTTTTTTGGGTGATGGATTTCAAAAAAAACGGCCTGCGCTTTGGGACGCTCCGCCAGTTTCTTTCGACTTTTGCAGATACGGGGGAAAACCTCGCGCTCAGCCCAAGAGCACAGGAAGAGGCAAAGGTGAAGGAGGCGCTTATCCCTCGATGGGTATTGCTGGCGCGGCCTGCCATTATTTTGTGGAATAAGTTCCGCCTGCTGCTGAGCGGAGCCTATACACAAAAGCCATTTGACTTCGCACTTTATACGCTGGCAGCCCCCTCATCACGGACGTTGCACCAGGCGAATCTTCCAACGGGCCATTGGCCCGGCAGACGTTAAGGTGTAGCATGAAAGATACTACGCAAATGAACGCCGTTCATATTTTCCCATATTCTCCATTCATCTCCGGCGGGCACACCAATGCCATTCGTGCTTTTATCAACGCCCAGAGACTGCAAGGCATTGAGGCCGTAGGGATGGCGACCATCACCCCCAAGGGGTGTTCCTACGAAAAACAGCCGCTGGGTTTCCCCCTGGAAGAGGTGGATGCGGAACTGGACTTGACGTGGCGCTTGATCGAGGAGCGATTCGGTTTTACGCCCCAGAAAACCGTGGTGCATATCCACACCGTCACCACAAAGCTCAAGCCCTTCTTGCGGGATCTGCAAAGAAGAGGAATTCCCTACGTGCTGACATCTCATGGGCAACTGCACTTTCGCAGCGCGGTGCATTGGGCAAAGAAATTTCTCTATCTCAACTTCTTCAACCTGGACATTCGCAAGGCGGCGGCCATTCACTTTTTGACTGCAGATGCAAAGCAACGGGGCCGGTGGTTGCTGCCGGGCTATGCGGGAGAGTGCTTTGTTCAGCCGCATGCGCTCGATGTTCCTGAATTATCAACTCTACCTCCTGTATTTAAGAGTGATTATGGAATTCCGGACGATGCATTTTTGTGGCTTTTCCTTGGACGCCTTGATGTCCATGTAAAAGGGTTAGATCTACTGGTAGAAGCTTTCTCTCGCCTGGACTCCAGCCGATTGTGGCTGGCATTTGCAGGGCCGGATTGGGAGGGAGGCAAAGAGCAACTCAATGAACTGGCCGAGCGCTTGCAGTGCCGGGAACGTCTCTGCTTTTTGGGGCCTGTTTATGGAGAGAAAAAATGGGGGGTTCTCAAGATGGCCGACGGCTTTGTCACGCCTTCCCGATGGGATGCTTTTCCCGTGGCTATTCTCGAAGCCATGGCATGCGCGCTTCCCGTTCTTACATCCAGCAAAATGGGGCCAGCCAAGGATTTCAAGGAAGCAGGCGCAGCCCGCATTTGCCCGCTGGATGCACGCCGCATTGCCAGCGAAATGGATCATTTGGCCAAAAATGAAGCCGCGCGCCACAGTCTAGCCGAGCAGGGAAGGTATTGGGTAGAAACATACTGCAACCCGCAACAGGTAGGGCTGCGCTTCCAGCAAATTTACAGCTCTCTTCTCGGAGGATAAGCAGCAGCTTACCGGAATAGGGAAGCGATTCTGGGATGGGTTCGCACCATTTCCTTCCACCGCTTGGGCCATGGGACACTCTTGAGTGCGGCTCTGATCCCCGAATGACAGCGCAATAGCAGGCGCAAAGATGGATTCCCTGCAAGAAAGAGCATCGGCTCCTCCACAACCTTTGCCCCAAAGGAAAGCTTGAATTGCGTGATCGAATATTCCGGCGATTTCTTGTCCGTATCACAACCGCCAAAGTCGTACACTTCCATCCCCTCTGCTTTGTATGCCTGGAGTTCAGACCAGTGAAGGAGGCGGTTGGCAGGGCCAACGACGTTGCGCAAATTAGGATCGCTCCGGTCTGCACTGCCACTGAGCAGGAGCCTGGCCCGGTGAGGCCGATCCAGCAGCATGACGTGGGCAGCAACAGGCGTCCCCTGCCATTTGCATAAAAAGATATCATGGTTGGGCAACAAGGCGTTCCACTCCTCCTCGCCCAGTTCCGCACGATAGCGCAACCGGCGGATGGACTCGTTGATCAAATCCCGCGCCACATCGGTTTCTTCATTGCGGAGAACCGTGCATTCCATTTTTTGCGCTTTGCGGATCTCATAGCGGCACGACTTCGGCTCGAGCGCCTGCCAAAGTTGATCCTCCGGCAGCGCGAGGTCGATCAACGGCGTAAAGAATGAGCGTGTACGGAAAAGATAAGGCTGTACCTCTTCGATCACGGCTTGGGGAGTTTGCCACAAAATGACAACGTGCGCCTTATCCAGCAGGGAACCAATGTCCATACCGGGTTTTGGCCACCATACTTGAGTCGCATCGAGTGAAAGATATCTGCTTTTATGAGTGAACATGCAGTTGGGGTTTCCTCGCCTTGCAGCAAGGTCGCAGCGATGCTGAACCGTTTCTTCGCAGCGTCAATTATAAAAAATCACCTCTCTCAGCTGCGGGTTCAGATTCCAGAAGCAGGTATTAAAAGCATGGACATTTTTCAATTTATTGAGGAAAAGAAAATACCGCGTTTAATTCAAAATTCACC